>Ga0207671_10001135_pt1 | contig 32034 bp, 35 predicted proteins | sample KBSC24metaG_FD_184352 | JGI IMG/M metagenome (GOLD analysis project Ga0207671, IMG submission 184352) | Corn rhizosphere microbial communities from Kellogg Biological Station, Michigan, USA - KBS C2-4 metaG (SPAdes) (version 2) | ecosystem: Host-associated > Plants > Roots > Rhizosphere > Soil...
CTACAACCGCGCCATCCGGGCCCCCAACATCAGCGAGCTGTTCGGCGCGGTGGGCCTCGGCAACGTCACGGCGACCGATCCGTGCGCCGGGTCCAAGCCCTCCCTCTCGCTCGAGGTGTGCGAGCGCACGGGCGTGACGGCCAGCCAGTACGGCACGATCCCCGAATGCCCGGCCGGCGTCTGCGTCCAGCAATATGGCGGCAATCGCGACGTGAAGCCGGAGAAGGCCGACACCTATACGGTCGGCGTGATCATCACCCCGCAGATGATCCGCAACTTCTCGCTGTCGATCGATTACTTCCACATCAAGATCAAGGACTATATCAGCACCATCGATCCGTCGCTCACGATCAGCCAGTGCGCGACCACCGGCGATCCCTATTATTGCGGCCTCTTCCATCGCGATCCGCGCAGCGGCGTGCTGTTCGGCAATGACGGCTATGTCGTCGGCACCACGCTCAACACCGGCTATCTGATGACCTCGGGCATCGACATCAACGCCAGCTACGCGCTGGAGATCGGCCGGTTCGGCAGGCTGAACTTCGACCTCGTCGGCACCTACCTGGACAAGCTCGTCACCGAGCCGCTGCCGGGCCTCGGTTCCTACGACTGCAAGGGCCTCTATGGCTATACCTGCGGCGAGCCCTCACCGACCTGGCGCCACCAGCTGCGCACCACCTGGGCGATCCCCGGCCCGAACAAGGCGACCGTCTCGCTCGCCTGGCGCTATTTCGGCAGCGCCAAGCTGTCGAGCCTGGACGACAACCAGTTCCTCAACGGTTCGCCGCCCAGCGTCTTCAACCGCAAGATCAAGGCCTACAATTATTTCGATCTGGCCACGACGATCGGGTTCGGCAAGGGGCTGACGCTCCGCGCCGGCGTGAACAACCTGTTCGACAAGGATCCGCCCGCCATCGCGGAGGGCATCCTGGCCTCCTTCGGCAACGGCAACACCTATCCGGGCGTCTACGATCCGCTCGGCCGGACGATCTTCGTCGGCGCGACCGTCGAGTTCTGATCGGCCCGGGTGGCGGCCGCCCCTGCTCGGCGGGGGCGGCCGCTTCGCCCGCTAGTCGCAACGATTATCGCCCCGTCCCGCCGATTGCGGCACCCCCGTCCCAACGAAGCGACGGGATGATGGGACATGACGGGACTGACGGGCGCAGCGACGCAGCCGGCGAACACGGCGAACGCCACGGCGGGCGCGGGCGGCAATCCGCCGCCGAGCCTCAAGACGCTGGCGCAGACCGCCGACGTCCACACGCTCGCCCTCTATCTCCAGTCGCATCCGCAGGACCGGCACCAGCTGGAGACCGAGCTGGTCAAGGCCAAGCGCTCCAGCGACGTGTCGCAGCTCGAGCAGACGCGGAAATACGAGCTGCCGCACTGGCAACCCTATCACAAGACCGGCGGCCCCTCTTATGTCATGCGGCCGGCGACCGACACCACCAACACCGTCGCGAGCAGCGGCGCGTGGCCCGCGCTGGTCAGGTCCGGCCAGGTCACCCCGTCCGAACAGCGGGTCATCGGCCGCATGGCGAACAATGAGGGGCGTCTCGACTCGGTGCAGTCCTATGACAGCGAGACGATGACGATGGGGGCGATGCAGAAGACGATCAACGCCGGCGGCACCGGCGAGCTCGCCAAGCAGGTTTATGATTTCTCCCAGTCCAACCCGGCGAAATATCAGAGCCTCTTCGTCGACAAGGGCTGGACGGTGGCCCACACCGGCACGGGCAGCGGCGGTTCCGATTACACGATGACCTTCGCCGACAACGGCCAGGCGCTGACGCCGCAGCAGACCCGCGCCTTCGTCAAGGATCAGGCCAGCCCCGATCACTGGAACCGCGCGCTCGATCCGCTGCTCCAGGCCGGGCGGGATCCGGATTTCCAGGCCGCGCAGATCCACGATTTCAAGGCGCGGCTCGATTCGGCGATGGCGATCGTGCCGACCGGCAAGAGCTACGCGCAGCCCGTCTCCGCCTATCTCACGTCCGAAAAGGGTGCGGCGCTGGTGCTGGACGAGAGCGTCAACCGCCCGTCCCATGTGGCCGGCACGTTCGGCCGGGCGCTCGACGACTTCTATGCGGCGAATCCCAAGGCCGCGCGCGATCCCGGCCAGTGGACGGACGCCCAGCGCGCCGATTATGAGCCCAGGATCATGCAGGCCTATCAAAGCGAACGGCTCGTTTCCCACATGACGGACCCGGCCGGGCGGGCCGACCAGATCGTCAACCAGGGATCGACGCTGAGCGATGCGCCGCGCAGCTTCGTCCCGACACCCTGAGTGGCGATCGCGCTCCTCCTTCTGCTCGGGGCGGCCACCGTCCCGCCGGTCGCGCCACCGGCGGCGACCTGGGAGGCGACCGGCACGCCCGGCGCGGTTTCCCTGCTGACCGGCCATGTGAAGACCGGCGGCCGGATCGTCGCCGACCGCTTCGTGTCGGCCCCCGATCTCGCCCGGGGCGAGCGCCTGACCCTGACGCAGACATCCGCGAAGCCGGGCAGCTGCCTCTGGGCGTCCGGCGTGCGCCCCTTCACCCGCCTGCGCCGTTTCGCGGCGGACGGCCACCTGATCTGGGAATGGCATGTCGACGGCGTCCAGCAGGCGCTGCGGCTGAGCGCCACCCGTTTCGGCGATTGCCTCTCGCCGGACGGCGGGCGCCTGACCGTCGGCATCTACAGCTTCGATCCCGACGACGGGCCGGTCAGCCCGATGGGCGAGGGCGTGGTCGCGGTCGATCGCCATCCGGATTTCGTCCAGGCGACCGGCATGCGAACGCATCAGGAATTCGGCGACGCCCATGGCAGCGATCTGGTCGGCTGGAAGCGCGGCCGCCCGGCGACCCTGCTGTTCGACGTGGTCAGCGACGAGGGCAAGACCGTCGTGCATGACGAGGCGGTGACGAACGGCCCGCGCAAGCCCTGATCCGCGCGTTGGCGCTGCCGGTGGTCACGGCCGTGCCGAGGCGGACTGGTGGAGGAGGCTGCCGGCCAGCGTGACGCGATTGCGGCCCAGCCGCTTGGAGGCGTAGAGCGCCTCGTCGGCGCGTTTCAGGATCGGCAGGAAATCGGCGTTGCGGAGCGCCCCGACCGCGCACCCGATGCTGAGGGTGATCTCCATCCCCGCGCTGGCCATGGCGAAGCGGGTCTGGATGTCCTTGGCCAGGGCCAGGGCGACGCCGGCCTCGGTGGCCGGGAGCAGGAGGACGAATTCGTCGCCACCCCAGCGGCCGAGGAGGTCCCCCTCGCGCAGCGCGGCGGCGGCGCTGAGCCGCACCTTGCGCAGCATCTCGTCCCCGGCGGCATGGCCATGGGTGTCGTTGAGCCGCTTGAAATGATCGATGTCGATCGCGAGGACGGCGGCCGTTCCCGTTCCGGCGGCGAAGCGCTCCACCTGCTCCAGCAGGCCGGCGCGGTTGTAGGCGCCGGTGAGGGGGTCCGTCTGCGCGCGGAGCAGCAGGCCGTTCTGGCCGCGCTCGGCGGCGAGCATGAGCAGGCTCATGTTGCGCATCATGACGAAGGCCGCCGCCGAGGTGGCGAGCAAGGCGTGGTTCGCGTTGGTCGCCGCCGACACGCCGCTCTGGCCGAGATGCCCCGTCAGGGCGAGGGCGGCCCTGGAGAAGAAGAGCATCGCCGTCGGGGCGAAGGCGACGATCATCAGCCAGGCCGAGCGGAGCCCCTCGGCCCGGCGCAGGCGATAGCCCTCGATGGTGATGGCGATGTCCCAGCAGCCGTAGAGCAGCGAGAGCAGGGCGATGCGGACCGGAAAGTCCGCGGGATCGGCGAGGAGGAGGGTGGCGCCGATCCCGAACGCCGCCGGGATCGCAGACCATCGGATCGCCGGGCGCTGGGCGAAGCTCCGCACCCCGACGAACAGCATGGCGTAGCCGACGACGGTCAGCAGATCGGCCAGCACGACGACGGCCGCATCGGCCTCCAGGCGGTGCTGGGCGAGCATCAGCGTGCCGAGGCCGATCAGCAGGTTGCTGCCGCCCCACCAGGCCGGCCAGCGGCCGAACCGCCCGGTGGCGAAGGACAGCGTCTGGACCGCGCCCGTCGCCAGCAGGGCGAACGCCATCACGGCGTAGATGGTGACGAGGTCCAACTCCATGGGCCGTCTATCGCCCCGGCGATATCAAGGATTTGTAAAGACGGCCCTGGTCCTGCTGTGTGTCCGCTTCCGATCAGAAGGTGAAGCGGCCGCCGAACTGGAAGGTCCTCGGCGGCCCGGCGAGGGAATTGGGCGTGCCGAAATTGGCGTTGGTCGTGGGCGGCATCGGGATGAAGCCGTCATAATTCTGGAAATTGGCGCGGTTGAAGACGTTGAAGACCTCGGCGATCAGCTGGAAATCGGCCTTGTCGTGGCCGAAGAGGCGGATGTCCTTGGTCAGGCGGACATCGACCTGCCGGAAATCCTTGGTGTGCCCGATATTGGACACGGTCTGGAAGGCGCCCGAGCCGAGCCGCTGGTCGGTCACCTGATAGGGCTGGCCGGAGCCGAACACCATCAGCGTCGAGGCCTGAAAGTCCCAGGGCAATTGCGCGAGGCCCGATATCACCACGCGATGCCGCTCGTCGCCGGCATTGGGGAGATAGGGCTGGGCCGCGACGTCGGGATGATCGAAGTTGAACGGATAGCCCCGCTCCTTCGAGAAGGAGAGGGTGTAGGCGATGTTGATCGACCAGGGCGAGCTCCTGGTGAAGGGCTTGTCGATGGTGACGTACATGCCGTCATATCTGCTGGCGCGAGCCTGCGTCATCGCGATGACGTCGCCGAAGCCGGGCACCGGAATCGCGTCGTAGCCGCCATTGGCGTTGGGCGTCGGCATGCGGTTGACCGGATAATAGCCGACCTGGTTCTTGGCGACGACGTGGTTGTAGCTGATCGACGTGTTGATCCGCCCGATCTTCTGGCGGACGCCCATGCTGAACTGGTCGGTGCGCGGCGGCTTGATGTCGTTGCGGATGATGCGCAGCTCGCCGGCGGGCGCGGAGCTGTCCGCGATCAGGCCGTCGAGCCCGGCCTTGCTCAGATAGCTGTCCTTCCACTGGATGGTCTGCTTGCCGTCGCGGATGCCGCCATCCTTGGAGAATTCGAAGGTGCGCGAGGCGAACTGGCGGAGCAGCGCCTCTTCCGCCGCGTTGCGGAACAGCGCGCGGTCATAATAGCGGCCCCAGCCGGCGAAGAAGACGGTGCGCTGATCCCCGAAGGCATCGAAGGAGACGCCGAGGCGCGGCTGGAAGGCCTTCCAGAACGGCTTCCGGTTGCGCCCGTCGGAGATGTAGTCGTTGGCCTTGAAGGAGGTGACGCCCTGCGCCTCCAGCGCGGTCTGCAGCGTGCGCAGCGCGGTCGCGGCGTCCGGCGGGGTGACATAGTCGTTGTTCTTGGCGTTGGTCTCATAGTCCCAGCGCAGGCCGATGTTGAAGGTGACCTTGTCGGTGGCCTTCCAGTCGTCCTGCGCGAAGACGCCGATCTGGGTGTCCCTGGCGTGGATCGTCGGGTCGCCGATGCCGTAATTGGCCTCGTAGGGCTGGGTGAAATCCTCGTTCCGGGTGGGATCGATCCTGTACTTGAAGATCGGGTTGCCGTTCAGGTCGTTGTTCACCGTATAGTCGATGAAGGCGACCTTGCCGCCGACCTTGAAGACATGGTTGCCGCCGAGGAAATCGACGTTGGAGAAGGTCATGTTGTCGCGCAGGGTGAAACCCTTCTGCACGACCTTCTGGCTGGTCGAGGCGCCGCCGATGTTGATCGTCTGGTCGTAATTCTGGCCGACGTCGTCGGGGTTGTCGGGGGTGGGCGCGAACTTGAAGTAGAGATAGTCGATCGAGGCCTCGTTGAGGAAGTCGCCCTTGTTGTGCGCCCAGCGCAGCCGGCCGGTATAGACGGTGTTGCGCACGTCGGACGCCGCGGTGCGCGCGGTCTGCGCGCCGAAGCCCTGCAGGTCCTTCTCCTTGCGCAGCGAGCCCGAGAGATCGATCGTGTCCGCTTCGGTCGCCTCCAGGGTTAGCTTGGCGAAGCCGAGATCCTCGTGGAAGGGCGTGCTGAACGTGCCCTCATATTGGCCGAACTGCTCGAGGACGCCCGGCTCGGTCCGCCGGCCGAGCACGACGCTCTCCACATCCTTCTGCTGGTTCGCCTCATAGGCCACGAAGAAGTGCAACCTGTCCTTGATGATCGGGCCGCCGAGCGACACGCCATATTGCTTCTGGCTGAAGTTGGAATTGTCGGCGATGCCGGCCGCGGCATTCTTCTTCTGAAAATAATCTTTTGATCGCAAGCTGTTGAGCTGGAAGAAGCCGAAGGCCTCGCCATGGAATTCGTTGCCGCCGGACTTGGTGACCGCCGAGATCACGGTGGTGCCGGCATCCTCATATTCCGCCTTGTAGTTGGAGGAGATGACGCGGAACTCCTGCACCGCCGCCTGCGGGAAGGGATTGCCCTTGGAGCTGTCGCCGCCGACGATGCCGCCCTGGTTGATGTCCGACTTCAGGCTCACGCCGTCGATGAAGACGTTGACCTGCGGGCCGCCCAGGCTCTCGCCGTTGGAATCCTCGCCCACGCCGCCGCCGCCGAAGGTCTTGCGGTTGGGGTTGTTGCTCACCCGCACGCCAGGCGCCAATTGCGCGAAGTTGAGGAAGTTGCGGCTCGCCTGCGGCAGATTCTCGATCTGCCGGGTGGTGACGTTGGTGGCGAGCTCGGAGGTGCGTGTCTCGACCAGGCGGCGGCCCGAGACGACGATCTCGCCGCCGCCCGCCGCATTGGCCGCGACCGGCGCCGGCGGAGCCGCGACATCCACGTCCAGCGTCGAATTCTCGCCGACGCCGATGGTGATGCGCTGCTTCACGGTCTGCGCGCCGGCGGTGAAGCTGATGTCGTAGGTGCCCGGCCGCAACCCCGGCAGCGTATAGCTGCCGCGCGCATCCGCCGTCGCGTGTCGCGAGAAGCCGCTGCTCGTGTCGACGGCGGTGATCTGGGCGTTGGCGCCATGCGCGACCGTGCCCCGGATCGAGGCGGTCACGGTCTGCGCGAAGGACGGCGCCGCGCAGGCGACGGCGGAAGCGAGCAGCGCGACGCGCAGTGACGCGCGCGCACGAACGGCCGAAGAAAGCATCCCTGTTCTCCCTGTCCGGCCGGAGGGCTTTGACCCTTGCTCCTGCGGCCCTTGGCGCCTGACGGTGGCGCATGGAGACAATCATGCTCGATCGGGCTTGGTTCCGCCCGTGGCCGGGGGCTCGCTTCGCCTAGCCTTGCCCCACGGGCGCCTTGGCCGGATTTCGACGTGGACGAGCGGAGCGGCCGCGATCGGGAAGCGGGATCGATGAGGCCGCCGGATCCGGTCAGGGGGATACCGGCCCGAGCTTCTCCTCGAGAAAGGCGGCGGTTGCGGTGTCCGCCCGCAGCCAGCTTTCGTGCCGCAGGAAGCCGTGGATCTCGTTGGGGATCACCAGTTCGTCGAACGGCACGCCGCGCTTGGTCAGCCGCGCGGCGAGATCGACCGTCTGGTTGAAGCGGACATTGCGATCGTCGTCGCCCTGGATGAGCAGCACCGGCGAGCGCCACCGCTCGATCTGGCTGTCGGGGGAGGATTCGAAGGCGGTCTTGAGGAAGGCCTCCCAATCTCCCTGCTCGTAGCGTTTGGGCGGCATCGCTTCCTCGGCCATCACGCGCGACCAGTCGTGGACGCCGTGGAAATCGACCCCCGCCTTGAACAGGTCCGAATTGCGCGACAGCGCCATGGCGGTGAGATAACCGCCATAGGACCCGCCCCAGATGCCGATCCGCTCGCCATCGACACCGGGCAGCGATTGCAGGAAGCGCGCGCCGGCCAGCACGTCCTGATATTCCGACCCGCCCGCCGGCCCGGCTTTGTCCGGTTGCTCGAACGCGCGACCATAGCCGATGCCGAGCCGGTAGTTGACCGAGAGCACCACGAAGCCGCGGCTCGCCAGATACTGGTTCACGGCATAGGCGTTCGAATAATAGCCCATATAATGCCAGCCGAGCAGCATCTGGCGGGATGGCCCGCCATGGACGAAGATCACCGCCGGCCGCCTGGCGGTGCGGTCGCCGGCAGGCCGGAAGAGCTGGCCCTGGACGGCGACGCCATCCGGCGCGGAGAAACTGACCAGCGTCGGCGTCACCAGGGCATCCGCCGGATAGTCCGGCACCCCGGCGTGGAGCGGCCTGAGCGACGCTCCTTCCGCGAGCGCCACGGCCGCCGGATGCCGGGCGTCGGCCGAAACGAGTGCGATGGCGCGTCCTGCGGCCACCGGGCTCCACTGGATGCCCGTTCCACCGGTGACGGCGACCGGAGCCGATCCGTCGAGCGCGACGCGGAACACATGCCGCCGGTCGATGTCGTCGGACGCGGCGCCGGTGTTGGCGGCATAGAGCAGCGCGTGCTTGTCCTGCGTCGAGGCGACATGCTCGACCATGAAGGGGCCTGGCGTCAGCAGCCTCGGCGTGCCCCCCGCGGCGGGCAGGCTGTAGAGATGCTCATAGCCGTCGAGCGTCGCGAGGAAGCTGAGCGTGTCGCCCGCCATCCAGCGCAGGCCGACACCGTCGCCATCCTGCGGATAGGATCCATCGAGCGTGACCGGCGACGCCCAGACATGGTGGCCGGCGCCGGTGGTGGCATCCGCCGTCCAGATCGCAAAGGGTTGCGGATTGGTCTTGAGCAGGGGTTCGGGCGCGCCGCCGTCGCCGGGCTGCCGGGTATAGGCGATCTGCGTTCCATCGGGCGACCAGACGGGATCGCCGTCGCGCCCGGTGGAGGGGGACAGATATACCAGCGGGCTCGCCGGGGCCGAGAAGATCGCGATGAAGCTGTGATCGTCGCGACCCGACACGAAGGCGAGACGGCTGCCGTCCGGCGACCAGACCGGCCCATGCGCCTTGCCGCGATCGAACAAGAGCTGCCTGGGCTTGGCGGCGCCGGCGAGCGGCACCGCCCAGATCTGATGATCCTTCACATAGGCGACCATGCCTGTCGCCGACACGGCGGGCTGATCGCCCTCGGCGAGCTTGCGGGCCGTTCCGCCGGCGAAGGGGATCGCCCAGATCTCGACCTTGGCCTGCGCCGTCGCAAGATCGGGATCGGGCGCGACGTCGCCTTCCGCGGGCCAGTTCGCGTCATGGTCGCCGCCGCGCACGAAGACGATCTCGCTGGCGGCGCGATCGAACCGCAACTGGGTCAATTCCTGCCCGTCGTCGGCGGTATAGTGGGTCACCTGATGCGCCACGAAGCTCGGGCCGGCCGCCGCCCAGATGTTGCGCACCCCGTTCACCTCCTCGACCCATGCCATGCGATCGGCATGGTCGGCGGCGGTGAGATCGCTGACGAACGAATAGCCGAGCACGCGCTGCAGGGGCACGGATGTGGCCGGCGTGGCGGATGCCAGCGTCGAGAGGCCGCACGCGGCGAGCCAGGTGGCGGCTGCGATCCCGATCCGTTTCGGCATGTCTTCGGACTCCCTTGCTCCCGCCGTCAACCTATCGGCCGGATGCGGTCAGGCAAGCGAGCAGAAACGACGTCCGCAGCGAGGCATCGCACGCGATTGTGCCGGACGGACGACGAGTGGCTGTTTCGCGCTCCTACCAGGTGATCTTGGGGCGCCGGAAACCCATTGCCGCCCAGGAGGCGATCAGCCTGAACATCAAGCCGGGCGGCATGGTTCTGTAAGCGGGGATGCCGCTCGGGAGCGCGGCATCGTCCGGCTTGTCCTTGGTCATGAGGAGCATCTGCGATTTGGGGGCGGTCCCCGTCAGCCGATCCCGGAAAATCGTCAGCCAGTGACCGGGCGTGTAATCCACGAACATGGGCGAATTGCAGCAGCTCGCCACCACACGGCGCGTGGGGGAGTCCGGCTTGAGACGATATTCCCGCAGGAACTCCGCGCCCTGCGCGATTTTCATCCGGTCCTTCCGGTAGGAGCAATAATCGACGCCGCCGCTGCCATTGACGGTCTGTGGGGCACCCGACTCCCGTTCGAACCCGTGTCCGGCGGTCCTGCAACTTTCACAATAGCAGGTCGCGCTGAGGATGGGCGCGCCGGTGAGCGCGATCGTCGTCCGGCCGCATTGGCAGACCGCTGCTTCGGGGTGACGGCTGTGCACCATGGGTTTCCTCCCGGATCGGGTTGGAGCCGAATTGCGTCGCCCGTCCTGATTATCGTGCCACTGGATCCTCGGGCAAATCCTGAATGCCATATCGAACGGCGTCATGCGGCAGCATGAGAGAAGGCGCCGGCTTCCCGGCCTCGACGAGGATCTGGTCGATCGGTCTCGCATCCGTTGCGGCGTTCGCGGGAAAGACCTGGATGAGGCGTGTCCCGGACGATGGCAGGAGCGAACGAGGCACGGGTGTCGGGGAGCGGCCCATGTTCCGCATCCAATCGGGCCGTCCATCGACTATCCTGACCGGGGGGTGCACCACCTGCAGATCCACCGCACCCGCGAGAAGGCCGGTCGTGAACGGCTCGCCATGACTCATCAGGACAACGGATCCGTTTGCGGCCTTGGGTGCGGCAATGGCGTACAGGTCCACGTCCGGCCGGTTCATCGGGATCGGAGACAGGCCTGCCTGGTCGATCGTCAGCGGATCGATCCCCGTCATCTGCTTGAGGATCTCCGCCATCTTCGGGGGCGACCCGTCCTCGCTCTCGATGGCGCGCTTCGCGGCATGATGCTCGCCGAGGTAGACGAGGATCTTCGCCTTCGGAAAGGCCCGGACGGCACGGCGCACCAGAGTATCGGCCTGGCTCCGCTCGCGTTGTGCATTGGTCTCGTCGCGGCCGGCGGATTCGTAGGATATGGGGCGGTAGCCGAGCGCGAGCGACTGTCGGACGAAGTCGGCGAAGACGGGGTCGTCGAGATAATAGCCGCTGTAGAAATCGCCGGACGCCCTGGCGTAGCCGTCGGACGCAAGCTGCGCCATCTTGCTGCGCTCTTCGCCATCATCCGCATAGGGGCGCAGCGCTTCGGCGGCGAGGATCGTATAGCCGAGGGGACGCAACGCGCGGGCGACCTCGAGGCCGAAGGCCCGTCCGCGCGGATCGAGATGGTTCTCGTCGAGGATGACGATGCGCGTCCTGCGCGCCCGCGCGACGATTTCGCGGATAGCCGGAACCCCCTTGGCCGCGCGCAACGCCGCGACTTCGGCGGGCGGCACCTTGAAGTCGGCGCCTTTGGCCGGATTGAACGTCGGCATCCCGGTCATGGTGGACATGACCTGGGACCATTGATCGAAGACATCCGGATCGCGGATCTGCCCGGGCGTCGTCATCCCCAGTTTCTTGAGCAAGCCGTAGGTCGCATCGAGATATTGCCCATGGGACGCATCGCTGATGGATTGCTTGTAGGCCTGCAGCAGCGCGTCATTGTCCGGTTGCGCCACCGCCTGGCTTTGCGCAGGGGCTTGCGCCTGGATTGTCGTGGGGAAGATCGCAGCGAAGGCCATGCTCAGCGCAGCCGCGGAAAGAAGGGGCTTCTTCATCTGGATGCTCCATAGTACGATTCGTACTATCGTCAAATTGCAGGAGAATGGCAATGGCCGATGAAGCGCGGGGCCTCAGCGAGCTGGAAGGTGCTATCCTCTCGGAGATCGAGCATCGCGGGCAGCAAACGGCGTTCCAGGTCCGCCGCGCCTTCGCGGAATCCTTTTCGCTCGAATGGAAAGGCAGTGCCGGCGCGATCTATCCGGCGGTTCGCCGGCTGGAGCAGGATGGCCTTCTTTCCGCGTCCGATCCGGCCGGTGGGCGGAAGACGCGAACCTTGAGCCTGACCGCGCGGGGGCGGGGGGCGCTGAGGAATTGGGCCTGCGATCCCGTGCTGGGCGCGAGTATCGGGGTCGACCCCTTTCGCCTGCGATCAGGGATCTGGTTGCTGATGAGCCCAATCGAGCGAGAGGCGCCCCTGGCCGAGCTGGACGCGCAGATCGAACGGCAGATCGGGGAGCTGAACGCGCTGTTGCCCACGATCGATTCCGTCGAAGCGACGCGGGTCGAACTGGCGCTCGATCTCCAGCGCATCCGGTTGAATTATATCCGGAAGTGGCGAGGGATAGGGGCTTGATCCGGCGATTTGGCGGATGTGGCGGGCGGAGGATGCCTTGATCGATGGCAAGGTCGCATCGGCATCTCCGCATCTGCTGCTTCACCGACATGCCTGCCATGCGTCGGCATCCGTTCTGCGACGGGATTTGGGGCTCGCCGAGGCGGCCGGAAGCCGCCGATGTGCGCCGTTCAGGTCTTAGGGCAATCGTTCGCCATGACCCGGATTTGGACAGCGATCATGTCGCCCAGTCCGATCTTCGCTTTCTCGCGGACGGCCGCCTTGAGCGGCAGCAGATAACCGTCATCCTTGGGAAACAAGGAGGTCGTGAAGGGCACGCCGCCGGCGGTCGCCTGCACCGGCACGACGCCCCAGCCATAGCTTGCGAGCCGGGCCGCATACCGCACTTCGGCCACCCATTCGGGCGGCACGGCGATGAAGAAGAAGGGGGCGGGGCCGCGCCACTCGATCACTTCGCCCGCAAAGGCGAAATCGGCGAGAGGCTGGCGGCGGGAGGACATGCTCGAACCGTAGGGCAGGCGCGGCGATCAGGATAGAGGCGCCGCCGCCATGCCCGTTTCCGCGGCCGCCATCCGCATTCGGATGACGACGCCGCGGCTCTGAAAGCGGAATTCGCCGATGCCGTCGCTCACCGTTTCTCCCGTCTACTGGCCTGCATTGCCGTTCATGACCGACTGTACCCGCAAGAGGGGAAACACCGCCTCGAGCGGCTTGGTGTCGGGCAACACGTACACATAGCCGCCCTTCTTCCGGAAAAGCGGGCTCAGGAGGCTGCTGTAGAAGGCCTTGGGCACGTTGATGCATCCGAAGGTGATGCGATTGTCGTCCGGCGTCGGAGACAGCATCCGCGCGCGCCGCCGTTCGTTGGCGCCGACATCCTTCGGGATGGGGTGAAGCGCCACCGACGTGGCATAATCCACCCACAGCACCCGCTCGCCGGCCACCGGCAGGCCGAACTTCGCGAGAAAGCGCCCCGCCGGGGTGGTCTTCTCGGCCGGGCCGAGATCGGCCAGCTTCTTGCTGCCGACGCCGGGGCTGGCCTCGTCACCCACGGCGATGCCGATCAGCACCGGCACCGCGGCGAGCGGCTTTCCCCTGGGATCGAACAGGAACAAGGCGGCGTTCGTCTTGTCGACCACGGCCCAGGGCAGCGCATGATTGTCCTGCGATGCGGCGACCCACTCCGTCACGCGCCTCACCGCGTCCGACGGCGTGACCGCCGGTGCGGATGCGGGCTTTGCCGGCTTTGCCTTCGCGGGCTCGGACGGGCGCGCGCCCGCCGCCGTTGGAACGATCAGCGCGAGACCGGCCAGCGTCCGCAACATGAGGTTCATCTGTTCGAAGCACTCGAAAAGCGTCGGCCGCCCCGCTGGGGGACGGCCGACATGGGAAGGACGGTCTGATTAATGTGTGTCGAAGCGGGGAATCAATGGCGCGGCCGCTTGGCGCGCTTCTGCTCCTGCGCCGTCAGCCGCTGGTCGATGCCGTCCACCCGGCCACTGAGCTGATCGAGCCGCTGGCCGTTATTCTGCGCTTGCCCGGACGCGGCCTGCGCCTGCGCCAGTGCCGACTTGGCGGTGCCGTCAGTCTCCTGCAATTTCGCCTCGAGCGCATCGACGCGCTGGCTCACGGGCGCGATCTGCTCGCGTACATAAGACTTCGTGGCGCAGCCGCCGAGACCAAGGGCGCCGGCCAAAGTCACCACGGTGAGCACGGATTTGGACGCAAAAGCAGACATCAAGATTCTTCCAATCGTTAACCAACTGGAACAAACAACCCGAGCGGCGATCTTCCTACAATCCGGATTCTGTTGATCTGTGCATCTTCTCCGGTCGACCGAGCATCACAATGCGCTTGGCCGAGATTTTCGGGCGTTTCACCTCAAGTCTGACCCCTGCATTCGCTACTTCTTGGATTTCCTTGACGGAGCGGATGCGAACGGGTCGCTGGGGATGTCGTCGGAATGCGCCTTCCCGCTCGCCGCAGGTGGGGGCGTCGTGCGCTGGTCGTCGACGCAGCGCTTCAGCTCGGCCACCGCGGTGTTGCCGCCATCGAGGCCCAGCCGCGCGACCGGCACGTCGCCGCGCGAGATGTCCAGCGTCTTAGAGGTCGCGAAGTAGGATGGGAATTTCGCTCCGAAGCTCGTCACGAACCCCTGTTGCCCGTCCGATACGATGCCGATGGCGAAATGCGCGGGGTAGCTGCTGTTGGACAGGCGGAAATTCAGCTTCAGCTGATCCCTGGCTTTGATCGACCAGTTGGCGTTCAGCACCGAAAGGCGGTTCGTGCCGTCGGTATCGAGGCCGAGGAGCAGCGTCGTTCCTCCATTCCCTTCATATGCGCGGGTCAGGAAGCAGCCTTTGCCATCCTTGCTCGGCCCCACCGTCCAGCCGCCGACATCGCGTGGATAGTCGCGGGCGGATGCGGGGCCGCTCCCGAAGAGGCTGGCGGCGCACAGTGCGCCGAAGAGCCCCGGACGCGCGATCCTCCGGAGCGGGGCTCGGGTGAGCAAGGCGGCGGGTTCGATCGATCGTTGCGGCGTGGCCATGGGCATATGTCTCCGCGACGACCTTAACCGGCGGTGCAACCGTTGGCCACGAACGGCCGGCGCCGATTTTTCGCCGGACAGATCGATGGCGCAACGATCTCGTACGGTGCATCGTTGTGATGGAGGGCATAGGTGAGGAGGGCAGGATCACGATGAGCGCGAAGGCAGGCGGAACGAAGCGCGAGCCGGCGAATGCCGGGACGGGCGGAGCGCGGGGCGCGGCCCCGCTGATCGGCATCGCCGCGGGGGCCGCGGTCGGCTCGGCGGCGATCGCGGCGGCGTTGATCTTTGCCGGCCGCCTCAGGAATCCGTTCGTCGATGCCGAGCCCCGTCAGGGGGGACGGCGTTCGCGATCCGACCGGGGATCCCCGGCGCCGGCCGCCTTCGCGTCCGACACCCCGGCACCCGGCGGACCGGTCCACATTCGCGACGCCGGGCCGGACAGCGTGCGTGACCGGGAAAAGGGGCGCACGTGGGATCGCGTCGACCAGGCATCGGACGAATCCTTCCCCGCGAGCGATCCGCCGAGCCACTGACCGGCCGCGCCTAGGCGAGCAATCCGGGCATCGCCGTGCCTCCGCCGAAGAGCGTGCGGGAGACGTGCGCCGGATCGATCCCGAAGCTTTCGCCGGCAATGCCCGCGATCAGCCCGTCCATCGCGGCCGTGGGCTTGAGGTCGCGCCCTTCGTACAAGGCGGAAGCGGCGAGGCCGGGCCAGTCGGCCACCACCCGGCCGCCTTTGACCGCGCCGCCGACCAGCATCGCCACCGATCCGGTGCCATGGTCGGTGCCGCCGGTGCCGTTCGCCGCGGCGGTGCGGCCGAATTCGGTGGCGATCAGCACCGTGGTCTGCGCCCAGACCGGGCCGAGAGTGTCGCGCAGCGATGCCAGCAGCGTGTCCAGCGCCTTGAGCTGCGCGGCGAGCCTGCCCGCCTGCCCGCTGTGCGTGTCCCAGCCGCCGGTCTCGATCATGGCGATGCGGGGGCCGGCGGGCTTGGTCAGGAAGCCCGCGGCGAGCTTGCCGAGGCTGGCGGGATCCTGCTTCGCCGCACTGCCTTCGGCGAGCCCCTGCGCCTCCAGCGCCGCGGACCAGAGCGGGTGGAGTTGCGGATCGGCGGCGTAGAGCTGGCCGACGCGCAGCAGCAGGTCGTCCGACGGCGCGGGGAGCGAGGACGGGGCATAGGAGGTGACCGGTGCTGCGCCGCGCAGCGCCATCGGAACGGTCGCGGCGAGCGCGATCGCCTCGTCCTTCGCCTTCGGCATCATGCCCACCAGCCGGTTCAGCCAGCCGTCCTTGACCCGGTAGGGTTGCCCTCCGCCCGTTTCGAGCACGTTCTGGCCGTCGAAATGCGAGCGGTCCCGATAGGGCGAGGCGATGGCGTGAACGAACAGGGCCTGGCCCTGGCCGTACATCCTGGCCGTCTCGGCCAGCGATGGATGCAACGCGAACAGGCCGTTCAACTTGGTCGCCCCGGCGGGGTCGATGGCGAGCGCGCCGCGCAGCCCCGCATAAGCGGGATCGCCATAGGGGACGACGATGTTGAGCCCGTCGGCCGCGCCGCGCTGGATGATGAAGACGAACCGGCGCTCGGTGGGCACGGTGGCCAGAACCATGCGCGGGGCGACGAGCATGGCGCCCGCGCCGATCGCGGAGCAGGACAGGAAGGCACGACGATCGAGCATGGCGGTCACCTCCGCAGGAAATCGGGCGAGACGAGCAGCAGGGCGAGCGCGCTGCCGGGGCTTTCGGCACGGTCGATCTGGTCGGCGGTGGCGGGGGTCAGCGACGCGGGGATCAGCCGTGGGCCGATCGTCCGCGCGTCGAGGGTGTCGCCCAGCGGCGCGACCAGCCGCTGCGCGAATTCCACGCGGCGGAGCAGCGCGTCGGGCGCGGCCCAGCTCGCGGCGACATCGTCCCAGCCAGCGGGCGAACCCGGTTTCCAGACCGGCTGGCCGAGCTGGCTCTGCGCACCGGCCATCTGCAGCTGGCCGATCTGGGCGCGGCCGAGGCCGCGCAGCGCCGAGACTGTCCATTCCCAGGGCGTCTTGAACTTGAGCGGGGCGGGGGCCCAGGCCTCCGGGCTGTCGATCAGCGTGCGGTAGAGCGTGGGGAGGTCGCCCCGGCTCCTCGTGAAGCTGTCGGCAAGGCGGTGGACCAGGGCCGGTGGCGGGGTGTCGCCGGCAAAATGGCGGGCGAGCTTGGTCGAGACATGGAGGGCGGTCGCGGGGGCGCGGGCGAGGTCGACCAGCACCGCGCGCGCCTGGTCCTCGCCGGCCTGCGGATAGGATCTGCCCATGATGGTGCGCGGGCCGGGCTCGTGCAGATTGGGCCGGAAGGCGAAGTCGCCGGCATTGCCGTCATCCTGCGGTCCCTGCGCGCCGACGCTCCAGCCGGTGAGCGCGCGGGCGAATTCGGTGACGTCCGCCTGGGTGTAGCCCGACCGGACGCCGAGCGTGTGCAACTCCATGATCTCGCGGCCGAGATTTTCGTTCAGCCCGCGCGCCCGGCCCGGATTGCGCCGTGCGGCGCGTGTGGCGGCGAGGCTGTCGGGGCCGATCGACTGGATCTGGTTCAGGTAGATCAGCATCGCCGGGTGATGCTCGACGGCGAGCAGCATGTCCTCGAACCGGCCGAGCACGTGCGGGCGGATGGCGTCGCGCTCGAAGGCCCCGGCGAAGGCGCTGGTCTGGGGATTGTCGGCGGAGACGCAGAAATGGTTGGACCAGAAATGCACCATCCGCTCGGCGAACGGCGCCTCGGTCTCCAGCGCGCTCTGGGTCCGCGCCTGCACGGCCTGCCGGTACAGCGCCTGCACGTCCTGCGCGAAATCCTGCCGCGCGGCGATCTGCTGGGCGCTGCGGGCCGGCTTGGCGGGGGATGCGTTGGCCGGCGGCGGAGGGGCGCCGCGCGCCGCCTGCCGCATCGCCTGCTGTTGCTCGCGATAGGCCTTCACCATCGCGCCCGCATCGGGCAGCGCCGCGAAGGTCGGGGGGTGGGGGACGAAGCGCTCGAATTGATCGGTCAACCAGCGGCGGGGATTGGCGGGCGCGCTATCCGAAGGCGTCGCCCCGAGGCCGAAGCGGTTGAGCGCGATGGCGGCGATGGAAAGACCGGTCGTGGGCATGATACGCTGTTCTTCCGACAGGACGGACATCGCTTGAACGGATCAGCGGGGCGTTTCCGTCGCCAGCGCCGCGGCGCGGGCGCGCCGCCGTTCGATCCCCTCGGCCAGCCTGGCGCGCTCGGCCGGCGGCAGGGTCGCCGCGAAGGCGATGGCGCGTTCTTCCACATGCGCGCGGACCGCGATGTCGGCGTCACGCGCGCGGGCGAGGGCCTTGGCGAGCGCGGCCTGGTCGAGCGTCGGGGCGCGGAGCAGCGCGGCGGCATCGTCGCGCGCCTGCCGCCCGGCCATCGCCGTCGGCCGCATCTCGAGCCGGGCCTCGCGCAGCGATCGGCGGAAGGCCCGCCGCTCATCGACCGGCAGCTCCGAACCGGCGACGCGGATCGAGCCGGCGCCCAGCAACGGGTGCCGCGCGCGCAGCCACGCCGCGCCGCCCACCGCCGCGCCGAGCAGGAAGATGTTCAGCAGGATCGAGACCGCGCAAACGATCTTGAGCGTGCGGGATGCCATTCAATTCTCCTGCCCGAGGTCGCCGAAGGCGGTGGCGTCGTCCGACATGGCGTGGCCCGGCGGTGCCACCACGGCCGCGGCGACCGATCCGGCCGCCGCGCCCGCCAGCGCGGTCGCGATCCCGATGCCGGACCACCAGGCCCGCGCCCGGCGCGAGAGGGGCGCGCGGCGCGCGGCGGCGATCCGCGCGGCGAGCGCCGGCGCCGGCGCCGCGACCGTCCACAGGTCGAGCCGGGCATCGAGCCGTTCGGCCTCGGCGAGCACCGCCCGCATGTCCGGCCGCTGCGCCAACTCCATCGCCTGCGCTCGCACCGCCTCCGGCCAGCGCGCGATCACGCCGCCATACGCATCGGCCAGTTCGACAAAGCGGCGTTCGGTGAGAGGCTCAGTCATCGTGCATGTCCTGGGCGGCGAAGGTGGCGCGCAGCGATCGGCGGCCGCGCGCGAGCAGGCTTTCCAGCGCATCGACACTGATCCCCATCGCGTCCGCCGCCGCGATGTTGGTGAGATCCTGATAGTGGACGAGCAGGATGGCCTCGCGCTGCCGCTCGGGCAAGGCGGCGATGGCCGCCTGCACGGCGCGGCCCCGCGCCGCCTCGTCCATCGCCGCGTCGGCGGGCGGCGCCGAGTCCGCCTGCTCGGGCGGCTCCGCCGTCACCTGCTCGCGGGGGCGCCGCCGCAACCTGTCGCGGCAGAGATTGAGCGTCACCATGTGCAGCCACGTGTCGAATCGCGCGGCGCCGGGCCGCCAGCGCGGCGCGTGGCGCCACGCCCGCAGGAAGGTCTCCTGCGCGACGTCCTCGGCCTCCGCGGCGTCGCCCAGCATCCGGCGCGCGAGCGCCAGCAGCCGGGGCAGCTTGGCGGCCACGAGCAGCCGGGTGGCCGCCTCGTCGCCTCGGCTGATCCGCGCGACCAGCCCGGTATCGGGATCGTCCGCGCTCAAGCAAGGCGGCTCCGGCGGGCATGCGGCCGTCCCATCCGGTCAGGGCTGGGGAGCGGCGGCATCGTCCGCCGCCCCCTGCCGTCCGCGCCGCATCCGCCCGGCCATCCGTTCGTCCGCCGTGACGACGCCGTTGCCGTCGCGATCCATGCGCTGGAACCGCCGGGTGAGCGCCGCCTGGATCTCCGCCTTGTCGAGATAGCCGTCATGATTGGCGTCCATCCGGTCGAACAGCCGGGCGGGATCGCGCCCGCCCTTCGCCGGCACGGCGCTCATCTCGGCGCGGCTCACCCGTCCGTCACCGTCGGTGTCGGCGGCCATGATCCGGCTGGTCTGACGGCCCAGAAACTGATCCAGCGTCATGCCGGACGGTGTACTCTGCGGCGCCGGCTGGGAACAGGCGGCCGACGCCGCGAGCATGAGCCATGGCGCGAGAAGCAGGGATGATCGGGCGATCCTCATGATCGACACTCCTCGATGACCGGATGAACCGCGCGCGCGATCAGTCGTGGCGGCCATTATGCTTCGCGCGGAAGATGTGGCGGCTGGCGCGATTCTCGCGATGCTGCAGCACGGCGCGGTCATAGCCGTTCAGATGCCCGCCGTTGCGCGCGCGCATCCGCGATTCCTGCGCGTCGATCGAGGCTTGCTGCCGCTCGACCCGGCCGGCTTCCCCCGGCGTCAGCCTGCCGCTGGCGACGCCCTGCTCGATGCGCCCCGCCTGGTCGGCATGGCGCTGGTCGACCGTCTGGGCCTGCGCGGCGCCCGCGGCGAGGCCGAGGATGATCAGGGCGAGGGGCATGGTCTTCGTGTTCATAGGGACTCTCCTGCATACAAGACGGGCGGGTCGATGCCGGTCCGTCCATGGTTGCACGCGGTCGACCGCGATTTCCGTCGGAGCGTTGATCGACGCCCGTCAATCCCGCGCCGCGTGGCCGGCCTTCATCGTGCCGTCGGATCAGGCGGCGCCGGCATGCTTCTCCGCCAGATGCCGTTTCCAGCGCTGCCGAAGCAGGCCGGGCCGGCTGCTGTGGCGCTCATCGAGAAATTCGGCCGTGACGATGCGGTCGGTGCGGAAATGCCGGAAGTCCTGACGTAATTCGCACCAGGCGGCGAGCATCCGGGTATCATCGAGAAAACCGAGGATGACGGGCCAGACCATACGGACGGTCCGCTCGCCGCGTTCGTCGCGATAGTCGATGCGGAGCTTGCGGCCTTCGCGGATCCAGGTGCGGAGGCGGGCCAGATCGATGCCGTCCGGCGTTCGCGCCTTGGGCGGGCGCGTGCCGATCACGGGATCGGCGATGAACGGGCGCAACCGCTCGGGCACGACGCTGGTGATCTTGGCGATCAGGTCGCGCGCCGCGTTCGCCAGCACCGGATCGCCCCGGCCCGCGACCCACTGCGCGCCGAGCACGGCCGCCTCGATCTCGTCCGGCGTCAGCATCAGAGGCGGCATGTCGAACGCGTCGTCGAGGATATAGCCGAAGCCGGCCTCGCCCTGGATGGGGACGCGCTGCGCGATCAGATCCGCGACATCGCGATAGACGGTGCGGGACGACACTTCGAGCTCGGCCGCGATGTCGCCGGCCGTCACCGGGCGGGCGGAGCGCCGCAGGATCTGGATGATCTGGAACAGTCTGTCGGCCCGGCGCATCACCCGATCTCCTGCTGACAGAATGCTGTCAGCAGGCGGCTCCTACAAGCGAAATCGCCTTCCGACATCGATCGCGAGGCCGCCCGCCGCTCCTGAGGAGATGATCATGATCACCCTGTACCACGCCCCGCAATCCCGCTCGTCGCGCATGATCTGGCTGCTCGAGGAGCTGGCTGTGCCCTACGAGATCCGCCCCGTGTCGATCTTCCGGCCGATGACCGGGGAAGGCGGCCCCGATCCGGCCAACCCCCATCCCGACAAGCGGGTGCCCGCGCTGGTCCACGACGGATCGCTGGTGGCGGAATCGGTCGCCATCGTCCTCCATCTGCTCGATGGCTTTCCGGAGGCCGGCCTGGCTCCGGCGCCGGGGGATCCGCGCCGTGGCGACTATCTCACCTGGATCGCCTGGTATGTCGCCGAGCTGGAGCCCGCGCTGTTCGCCGGGATGGCCGGCGAGCTCGCCGGGGCGCCGCACAAGCAGCGCGGGCATGACCTCGTCGTCGCCCGGCTTCGGGCGGCGCTGGCGCGAGGTCCCTATGTCATGGGCGATCGGTTCACGGGCGCGGACTTCCTGATCAGCAGCGCGCTCGCCTTCGGCCGCCATGCCTTCCCGGCCGACGATATTCTCGATGCCTATATCGAGCGCTGCCAGGCCCGGCCGGCGGCCGTTCGCGGACGGGCGCTGGACGATCAGTCCGGGCTTCAGGCCGCCGCCTGACGCCGCTTGCGCGATCCGGGCGCTCGTTCCCGAGCGTCCGGATCGCACGGATGGCGGGGAAGGGGCGCTACAGCCGTTGGGCCAGCATGAAGGCGATCATGCCGAGCCCCATCCACAGCAGCGGATTGCGCCTGGTGAAGAAGACCGCGAGGCCGACGGCACCGGTGATCATATAGCCGGCGAGGCCGCCGCTCGCCGCGCGGGCCGCGACGACGCCGCTGGCCAGCATCAGGCCCAGCGCGAGCGGGACGAGGCCTCCCGTGAACACGCGGATCGCGCGGGATCCGCTCCAGTGGCGGATGCCCCGTCCCGCAAGGAGCGCGATGATCGCCGGCGGGGTCAGGATCGCGATCGTCGCCACCATCAGGCCAGACAGGCCGGCGATATGCCAGCCGATGATGCTCGCCAGCATGACGTTGGGGCCGGGCGCGGCCTGGGAGATGGCGAACAGGCGGGTGAAGCTGGCGCTGTCCAGCCATGCATAGGTCTCGACGACTTGCCGATGGATTTCAGGGATCAGCACGTTCGCGCCGCCGATCGAGATCAGCGACAGGGATCCAAAGAGGATCGCCAGCTGGACCAGCGGCCGTCCGTTCATCGCCGCCTCGACGACCATGCCGCGCCGGCGAGGCCGAGCGGGGCGAGGCAGGCCAGCGCCCACGGCAGCGGCACGCGGAACGCCGCCACGGCGATCAGCGCGGCCGCCGCGCAGGCCCAGGATATGGGGGAGGGCCTGGCCCGCACGAGGAGCTTGGCGGCAGTTCCGAGGACCAGGCCCGCCGCGCTCACCGCCGCGCCGGTGAGGGCGAGGCGGGCGAGGGGGTAGCCGGCTATCCGGTCATAGGTGGTCGCCGCCGCGACGAGGATGGCGAGCGGGGCGGCCATGATCCCCACGACGCACACCAGCGCGCCGGCCAGCCCACGATAGCGATCGCCGAGCATGACCGCGGCATTCACCGTGTTCGCCCCGGGCAGCGCCTGGCACAGTCCGATCAGCTGCCCATAATCCTCGTCGTCCAGCCATGCGCGCTCGACCACGATGACGTGCCGCGCGACCGCCGCGACGCCGCCGAACCCCATCAGCCCGATCTTGAGAAAGCCCAGGAACAGGTCTTGCAGGCGGGGTGGAGGAGCGGGGCCAGCGGACATGGGCCGCCTGTGCGCCGTCCGGTCGACGAATGGAAGCCGCGAACATGCCATCCTCGATGCGCATGGCGCGGGGCCGGGAAATTCGGTCGTCGAATGCCCCGGTCGGCTGTAGAGACGGCGCGCTGACTGCAGAAGGAGATGGACTATGGGCGCGCTCTCGGCTGGAAATCTCGCGGTGGTGACGGGCGCGGCGGGGGGCATCGGCCTGGCGGTCGCGAAGCGGCTCGTCGGCCTGGGGCTGCGTGTCTGCCTGGTGGATCGTACGGAGGCGGTGCGGGAGCGCGCGGCCGAGCTGGGCGAGGGGGCGGCCGCCTTCGTGGTCGACGTCAGCGATCGCGCCGCCATGTCCGCATTGGCCGGCGAGATCACCGCTCGCTTCGGGGCGGTCTCGTTCCTGATGAACAATGCGGCGGTCTCGGGCGGTGCCGATGCCCTGTCGGAGCCGGCGATCTGGGATCGCGTCATCGGCGTGAACCTGATGGGGGTGCTTCACGGCGTGCAGAGCTTCGTGCCCGCCATGGTCGAGAGCGATCGGCCGGGGATCGTCGTCAACACCGGCTCGAAGCAGGGCATCACCCAGCCGCCCGGCGATACCGTCTACAATGTGAGCAAGGCGGGTGTGAAGGCCTTGACCGAAGGGCTGGCGCATACTCTGCTCGAAAAGACCGGCGAGCGGGTGACGGCCCATCTGCTCATCCCCGGCTTCACGTTCACGGGCATGACGCGCAGTGGCGGCGAGAAGCCGGCCGGCGCCTGGACGGCCGACCAGGTCGCCGAATTCCTGCTGGAGCGGTTGGCGGCGGGCGATTTCTATATCCTCTGCCCCGACAACGACGTGACCCGCGCCATGGACGAGAAGCGCATGGCATGGGCGATGGGCGACGTGATCGAGAACCGCCCCGCGCTCTCGCGCTGGCACCCGCGCTACAAGGAGGCGTTCGCCGAATATATGAATGGGTGACCGTTCGCGGTCCGGCCGGGATGCGCGTGAGCCGGTTCTGATGCCGCTGGGCGGCGGATCAATCCGCGGAGGGGCTCTCCATCTCCGTGCCGATCGCCGATCCGGTTTCCAGTGTCCGGTGGACCGGGCAGCGATCGGCGATGTCGAGGAGGCGCTGGCGCTGCTCGGTGGTGAGATCGCCGTCCACGGCGATCCTGCGGCTGAAGACGTCCGGCGGGTTGCCGTCCGCGACCTTGCGATGGCCGGTCCACGTCCTGATCCGATGGACCGGCAGGCCCTTGCGATCCGCATAGAGGCGCAACGTCATCGTCGTGCAGGCGGACAGCGCGGCGCATAGCAGATCGTAGGGCGATGGCCCGGTTCCCATGCCGCCGTGCGACGCCGGTTCGTCCGCGAAGAACTGGATGCCGCCGGTTCTCATGAAGAGCTGGAATTGCCCTTGCCCGGTCTCTTCCGCCTCCGCTTCCGTCGCGGATTCGCCCAGGGACGCAGGAACCTGGACAGGCAGATACCGGGCGGCCCAGGTCGCGATCACGTCCACGGCATAATCGGTGTCGGACTGCCGGGTCAGCAGATGGTCGGCATCGTCCAGCGAGACGAAGCTCTTGGGATGGCGCGCGGCCTGGAAGATGCGGGTGGCATTGTCGATGCCGACCGTCTCGTCGCGCGGTGCGTGCATCACCAGCAGCGCCCTGTCGAGGTGGCCGATCCGGTCGCCCAGCAGATGCGAGCGCATATCGTCCACGAACCCCTTGCTCACGCGAAAGGGGCGGCCGGCCAGATGGGCGATGCCCTCGCCGTCGCTGATGATGGCGTCCAGGGCCGCCGGATCGAAATGCTCGAGGACGTGCGCGACGTCGAAGGGCGCGGCGAGAGTCGCGACGGCCGACACGGAGGCGATCTCGCCGGCGGCGGCGAGCACCGCCGCACCGCCGAGGCTGTGGCCGACCAGCAGCGAAACCGGCCTGCCGCTCGCGGCCATGGCGTCCGCCGCCGTCACCAGGTCGCGGACGTCGCCGGCGAAGCCGTGCGCGGGCAACTCGTTGTCGCCGACCCCGGCGAAGTCGAAGCGGAGAACGCCGATCCCGTGGGCCGCCAGAGCCCGCGCGATCCGGACGGCGGCGATATTGCTCTTCCCGCAGGTGAAGCAATGCGCGAAAATCGCCCAGCCCCGGAAGGCGGCTGCGGGCCTTTCCAGTCGGCCGCTGATCTCGCGGCCATCCCCGGCGGAGAACGTGAATGGCTCGGTCGACATCGTCACCCCATCGTTGCGCGCGCGAAAGCCCCGCCGACGGGCGGGGCTTCGCCATCATGCTGCACATCCCCTCCCGATGACAGGCGCGCAATCCCGATCGCTCTGGATCGCGCTTCCAATGGTATGGACGATCCCCCGGGGCGCGCCTGATGGCGAGCCGTTCCGCCTGGCTGGCGACAAGGCCTCCGCCCGGTCGCCTCAGTTTGCGGGCGGGGCGCTCGCCGCCGCGGCTGCGGCCCCTGCGGCCTTGCCGGCGGCATAAGGCGAAAGCTGCGGCGCCACGGGAAAAGCGGACGTCGCGACCGGTGTGGTGCCCGGACCGGCCGGAGCCGCGGCCATGGAGGCGGGCGGCAAGGCGGGCGGCGGCGGATAAGGCGGCGGCAGGTTCGTGCCTTCCTCCGCGACCCGAAAGACGAACGGATAGACCTGACCGTTGAGGTTGATCGCCACCCTGAGATCGTAGGGCGTCTTCAACTCGCTTTTGGGCTTCTCGACGACGATGCGGCCGCCATAGCTGGCATCGCTCTCGACCGTCGTGGTCTGGATGATCTCATTGCCGAGATTCTGGAGCGTATAGTCCAGGCGGTTCTGGATGCCGGCAATGCCGGCGACTCCGGCAGCGGTGGCGGCGGTCGCGCCCAGCACGCCGATGCTGTTGTCCCGATACGCCGCCGACCAGGCATAGGTGCCGTGCGGCGTGCGCATGCGCCCGTAATAATGATCGGTGGTGTGGGCGGTCGATACGGCCGCAGCGGCAGCGCCGGCGAGCACCGCGATGCCGATCTGGGACCACATCGCCCGGCTCTTGGCCCGCTTCTCCAATTCCTGTTCGCTCAGGATCGCGAGGGGCGCGCCCGCAATGTCCGCAGAGATGTTCTCGATCCCGAAATTGGTCGGCTGCGGGATCTTGTTGTAGACGGCGACCCCGAAGGTCACATGACCATGATCGAAGGGCAAAGGCGTGATCTCGACGCCACCTGTCGGCGTCTCCAGGTCCAGCGTCGGGACGCCGTTGTGGAAACGAGCGACTTCGGCACCGGTCGGTACGGGATAGATGGCCGTTTTCGCCATGGCGGGCGCGCAGACGCTCGTCGCGATCATGGCAGCCGACATCATACGGTATGAAAGCATAAGGACCCTCCCGCGCGGTCCCCACCGCGCCGCGCGACATTCGCCGGTGGAGGTTAAGAGTCCCTCACCGGCGAGGTCCGGTTCGGACCTCGCCATGCCGGCGGCAACCGTTGGGCGAGATGCGGCAGGTTGATCTTTTCCATCCGCGATGAGGTCGCGCGACCGGATCAGGCGGTGTCGCGGACTTTCAGGGACGCGGGCACGGCGGCGACCAGGAGGAGGGCGCAGATCAGGCACAGCCCGGCGATGCCGTAGAGCGCCGGCGTGGCGCTGCCCGCGGCATCCTTGATCCAGCCGACCATCACCGGGCCGACGATGCCGCCCACCTGGCCGAGCGTGTTGATGAGCGCGATGCCGCCGGCGATGATGCTACTGGGTCACCGACGGACGTCGCGCTGGCCTGACAGGAAGGCGGCGACGTCGTGGGACGTGACGTTGCTGGCGTCGCCGGGGACGTAATGCTTCAGCACGGCCAGCGCGACCGCCGTCTGAATCGCATCCTGTGGCGCCCCCGTCATCAGGCCGTGCAGCAGCCCGGCGGCGAAGGCGTCCCCCGTCCCGATCCGGTCGATGATCCGCCCGATCGCGACGGAATCGGTTTCCCAGCCGCGCTCGCGTCCGTCGAGGCGGCCGGTGATCGAGTTGGTTTCGGCGTCGATCACGTCGCGGGCGGTGGAGGCGATCCATTGCAGCCTCGGGAAGCGCTCGAACAAGGCGTCCGCGGCCGCGCGGCGCGCGTCCGGGGTGTCGCCTTCGAAGGAACGGCCCAGCAGCAGCGTGGCATCCCGATGGTTGCCGAACAGCAGGTCCGCCTCATCGACGATCGGGCGGAGACTCTCTTCCGGATGGTGCGACCAGGTCTCCCAGAGGCGGGCCCGGTAATTCCCGTCGAACGACAGGCGCACCCCGGCGGCGCGTGCCGCCCGCGCCGCCTCGAGCGCCAGAGCGGCGGAATCGGGGCCGAGCGCGGGCGTAATCCCGGACATGTGCAACCATGCCGCGCCGTCCAGAACGGCATTCCAGTCGATCATGCCCGGCTTCAGCGCGGCGAAGGTCGAGAATTGGCGATCGTACAGCACGGTCGAGGCGCGATGGCCGATGCCGGCGATGAAATAATAGAGGCCGAGGCGGCCCGGCGTCCGCCGGATCGCCGAGACATTGACGGCATGGCGCCGGAACTGTTCGATCGCGGCATCGCCCAGTTGCCCTTCGGGCAAAGCGGACACCATGGCGGAGGGCGTCCCCATGCGCGCCAACGCGATCGCGACATTGGCTTCCGCCCCGCCGAAATGCGCGTCGAGCGAGGGATGCTGCAACAGGCCGCCATTGCCGACCGCGGTCAGGCGCAGCAGGACTTCGCCGAAACAGACGACATGCCCACTGCGGATGTCCTCGCTCATGGCAGATCGTCTCCCTCATTCCGGCCAAGGTCAGCAAGCCTGGTCCGGCCCGTACCCTGCCGATGGTCACGCTATCAACGTAAAAGTCCGGCGGGCCTGCGCGACGCCGGATATGGGCGGTCGGAAAGGGGCATGGTGGTGGCTGGATGCGCGCGGCGGACCTGGAAGGCCGCGTCGCTTGCTGGACGTTCGCCCGGCTATGCGCGCCCGTCGATCTTGTTGGAAGGCGAAGGAGCAGGAGCGAGGACGGCTTTGCCCGCTTCGTTCTTCACAAGGCTCGTCAGAGCGTCCCGATGCGCTTAGCCTTCGCCGCCATTGATCTGGCGAACGACTTCGGACAGGCGGTGGCGGCTGACGATCGCAGCCATCTGCGCCTTGTTCCGGACTCCCATCTTTTCGCAGATCAGATTGCTGTGATGCTCGACCGAACGCATCGAGATGCCAACTCTCCATGCGATTTCGGTCGTGCTGAGCCCGTTCGATACATGTTCGAGCACTGTTATCTCGCTCGGGGATAAACCATATTTCCCGTGCACAAAACCTCCCGGTTCGTATCCGCGACAGTGTGCTGAACTACATACATAATATTCCATGCTGCGTCCGCAGAACCGGTTTCGACCTTGGTCTAATTTTGATGGATATTTCGCATAGAGGGTTTTGCCGAAAGTATTAGGCAAGTCGTCTCGTGGCTCATTCTCGCGCAGTTGCAAGGTCAGGCTGAAGATCGTGGAGTGGGCGAGATCATCGCGCGGCGAAGGCGAAGCGCTTTCGATGCGTGTCGTGCCGGCGGAACGCGCGCTCGCGATCTAGGAAAGCGGCCGGATCGAACGCAGGACGTAGGATACGATGGCGGTCCGCCGCGATACGCCCAGCTTGGCGAAGCTGCGCCGGATATGCTCGCGCACCGTATAGCCGCTGATCCCAAGTGCGCGGGCGATTTCCTTGTCGCACTTGCCGTTGGCGACCAGCATGGCGACCTCGAACTCGCGCCGGGTCAACAGGTCTGCGGCGGCCGGAAGTGTCGGAAAAGCTTCGACGACCTCCTCCGTCGCCTGCGCTTCCAGCACGACATGGGAGATGCCGTTGACGGTCAGGCGCCCGACGGCGCGCGATTCATTCGGCCGGAGGGGCGCGTCGGTCCTATGCCTGTCCCATTCCTCCTTCGGCATCAGCGAGTAGCGCTGTCCGTCCACCTCGAACGCCATGGTCGAGCAGCACGGCTCGGTCCAGTCCGTTCTGGGAGTGTCCATGCGCATCAGTCATCCCCCCGCAGCGCCGCGCGAAATATTGGCAACAGCGAAGCCTGCGCAGACCTTGCGGCCTCGCGAGGCGATGCTGTTGGGCACTCGCTGAAATGTTAAGGAATTGCGCAAGATTTCAGCCTCGACATATTGGCGCTCGAATCCGAGTCTCTGCAAACGAATTCCTCGAATATCGGCGCCGGGATTTTAACCTATACGCTCAGTCGCAGCAGAGATGCGACGGATCGTGTCAACCGTCTTCCGCTATTGAAGAGCCCCGCAGGTGCCAGCGGCACGCCGGAGCGGCAGCCCCATGGCCCTTCCGCGTGGGGCTTCGGCCCCGCGGTATGGACGGCGATGACGACGGGAGGGCCGTTTGCGTCGAGCCGCACCCATACGGGTGAGCCGCTATGCCCGGGGCAGGTGTCGACGCTGTAGAACAGCCGGTCGCGGGTCATGCGGTCGAGCCTTTCCGCATGCTCCCATTGCGTGCCCACCGGCTTGTCGCCGGGATAGCCGGAGATGTGGAGCAGGCGCGTCGCGCGCAGCCGCTGCAGCTCGGTGTCGTTCAGCAGGCGGATGGCAAAGTGGCCGGGCGAGGGGCTGATCGGGCGGGCGAGCTCGATCACGCCGATATCGTGCTCGGGGCGCGGCGAGCGGAGATAGGCGGGGTGGACGCGCCAGCTCTTCGCCCATTGGAAGCTGAAGGGAGCGGCGTTTCCGCCGTTCCGGCCGGGCCATATCCGGATGCGCTTCGCCTGTCCCGGCAGGCCGAGCCGCAGGCGGAGCGGGCTGGCGATGCAATGGCCGGCCGTGAGCAAGGTGGTCGGGCCGATCAGAAAGGCCGAGCATCCCGTCAGCCGCCCGTCGCCGAAATCGCGCTCGATGTGGCAGATCGCGCGATACGGGAAGGCATGCGTATCGGTGACGCGGGTGCGCCCGTCGATCGGGCCGACCACGGCATAATCGGCCTCGTCCGCCATCCGATCGAGGGCATAAGGCGGTGCTTCCGGCATCAGTCGTCTCCGGCCTTCCCGGCGGGTGGCTCGGCTTCGCCCGGGACGATATCGGGCGAGGGGCTCCCGGCCGGCGCCTCCGCGACGTCGTCGAGCGCGGCGCGGATCGCGTCGAGCAGGGCGTCGGCGTCGGGCCGGTCGCGGAGCCAGGCCGCGGTGCGCTCGATGAAGCTTTCCTCGTCGTCCATCTCGCCGTCGAAGGGCTCGTCGGCGAAATCGCGCTCGAAAGCATCGGCCGGTTCCTGCCCGTCGCGATGGTCCTGACCCGGCCGGCGCCGCCGGAGCGCATCCATCTCGGCGGCGACCAGGGCGTCGAGGTCCCGCCAGGCGTCGAAGCGGTCTCGGGGCATATGGTGCATGGCAAGTCTCCTGCCGGTGTCAGCGGTCCTGTTCGTCGAAGGTGCGGGTGTCGGGCTCGTAGATGCGCGGGCGTTCCCGGCCCTGCAGCCAGATTTCGTAGCCATGCGCCTGGCGGATGTCGGGATGGCCGCGCAGGCGCCCCGCCTGGACGAGGATCTGGCCGGGGCCGAGCTTGCCGATGGCCTGGCGCACCTGCGGATCGCCGCGCGGGGAGCTGCGATGCTCGCCGACGCGCTGGGCGATCGAGCGCCTGTCCTGGGTCATCCCGATGGTCAGCGGCCGGTCCCGGTCGATGCCCGCGCGGGTGATGCGATAGATGTGCGGATCGCCGGTCGAGAGGAAGGGGCGGAGGCGCAGCGCGACCGGCCGGCCGGCGCGGGCGTCCTTCTGCGCCTGCTGGATCTGCGACAGGGTGACGGGCATGGTCCAGCCCGCCCAGGCGGGCATGGCGCGGCCGCCGGCGCCCGAACGGGTGGCGTGGCGGGCGGGTGCCGCCTCGGCGCGGCAGGCGGGGCATCCGCATCCGCCGGCGTCCGCACCCACCAGCCGCGCGGCTTCCAGGTCGGCGAAATGATCGAGCAAGGTCATGGCCGTTCTCCGGCGGGGTGCGGCCGGCGCGCGGCGCGGCGCTGCTCGGCCGCCTCGCGGGCGGGGAGCCAGAGCTGGTCGACCGGCGCGCGGGCGGGGCGAATATTGAGATAGTTGGCGATGTTGGCGCGGGGATCGCGCACCAGCTCGAAGCGGCGCGCCGGCCCGCTCAACAGGCTGACGAAGCCGGGGCCGTGGCCGGCGACGGTGCTTTCCGAATGGATGATGACGCCCAGCGTCGTCCAGCCTTCGGCATGGCTGCGGCCGAAGCGGTTGTCGGCGTCCACCACCGCGACGAGATCGCCGAACCGCAGCGTGCCGAGCTTGTAGCGCGCGGTCGCCTGCGGATCCGACATCTGGATGTCGTAGTCGCCCTTCACGACATTGTTCTTGCCGAGGCCCGAGCCCATCAGGCGGGCCGGCACGATATGCGTCACCGTCGCGCGCAGCCGGCCATGCTCCATCGACAGGCCCCAGCGAGCGAGGAGCCGCGGCGAGGCGTTGAAGACATGGAGATCGGGATGCTCGGTGAGCCTGAGGCCGATGCCATAGGCATAGATCTGCACCCTGTCGCCGATCGCCATGCGCCGCATCGTCTCCAGCGGGAAATCGACCAGCACATTGTCGATGCCGCCATGCTTGCCGGTGACGATGCCCTTCCGGCCGATCGCGCGGCCGGACATCACGACGGCGAAATTGCCGACGCACGAAAAGGTCTGCAGCGCCTGGTTGGCGGCATCCCCGGCGGCGCCGGACCGCCTGTCGCTGCGGATCGAGACGGCCGGTTCCACGTGATCGGCCGCCAGCCCGACGCAGGGATCGCCGATGCGGTGGCTGAGGACGATGCCGCCTGTGCCCGGCAACACGCGCGGCACGCCGTCCTGCCCGATCCGATAGGGACCGGCCTTTTCCAGGGGCGGCGCGACCTCGCCGGCGACGGTGATCATCACCAGTTCGCGCGCGTTGGTGGCGAGGCCGCGTCCGGAAACCGGCCGGGGGAATGGCACGTGCTTCATGCCGCTTGCCCCACGGGCTGCCAGAGCACCAGGGCGCCGTCCCACACATAGGGGCGCAGGCCCTCGCCTTCGTCGGGCAGCTCGTCCAGCGACCATTCGTCGTCGCTCCAGGCATCGGGCAGCGACAGGGCGCCCGGCGCGACGAGGTGCAGCAAGGCGACCGATTGCTCGGTGGCGATCACCGGCATCAGCGCATCGGCGAGGCCGAGATCCCTGAGCAGCGGGGTCGCGGCGGGATGCGACAGGCGCCGCGCCTCGATGTCGGCGCTGGCGAGGTAGCCGCAGATCGTGGGCTCGTCGCCGAGGCGCGGGCAGGCGGCGAGGATCACCACCGGCTCGGGCT
>Ga0207671_10001145_pt1 | contig 31712 bp, 30 predicted proteins | sample KBSC24metaG_FD_184352 | JGI IMG/M metagenome (GOLD analysis project Ga0207671, IMG submission 184352) | Corn rhizosphere microbial communities from Kellogg Biological Station, Michigan, USA - KBS C2-4 metaG (SPAdes) (version 2) | ecosystem: Host-associated > Plants > Roots > Rhizosphere > Soil...
GGCGGAGAAGGGGGCGAGTCTGGCTCAACTGGTCATCCGCTGGACCCTGGAGCGGCCCGGCATTACAATTGCACTGGTGGGGGCAAGGGATGCCAGACAGGCGGTGCAGAATGCGGGGGCTATCCGGGTGAAGTTGAGTACGGAGGAGATAGGGATGATCAATGGGAGGCTGGAGGCGTTGCAGCTGGATTAAGGGGCGGGTCGACTGGCGGGTGAGCCGGGGGTGCGGGGATGTTGGGGTTTGCGATTTAGCCTGAAATCCCGTAAATTCGGAAATAACAAACTAAAACGATGTCATATGATCCAGTTTCATGAATTACGAGTTGGTGATATAGTGCTGGTAGAATTTGATGGCCAGCGTAAGGAAGGGCAGGTTATCGGATTGAATGGGGAGGACAAGGAAATAAATATGCAGATAGGGGTGCAGAGTGAGTTTTGGTATACCCCCAAAGATTTGTATCCCATACTATTGGACGAGGATCAATTGATGCAGTTGGGTTTTGAGAAGCAAGAGTTTGCGGATGGTGAGGTCAAGTATATGAAGGGGCCGTTCCGTATCCTGTTGTCCGAAAAAGGGAATTTTTCCCGTTTAGAGATGTGGTATCGGGAAGACAGGCGGCATATTACGCAGCCATTGATGGTTCATCAATTACAGAATCATTACCATCAGATGACTAAGGTGGATCTTGGGCGGCCGGTGAGGGAAGATCTTGTGAGGGTGATCTAGGGGCCCCTAAAGGACGGCCTGGCCCACTAAAAATGGGATTTTGGCCGGAAAAATGGTTGTTTTATTAAAAAATCTAATTTTTTTGCCGGAGTTTTTATATTTCGGCATTATATTCCTATCTTTGCGCTCCCAAAAACTGTATGGCGAAACAAGCACTCATTAAACAAGATGGTATCATACTGGAGGCTCTATCCAACGCTATGTTCAAGGTAAAGTTGGAAAATGGGCATGAGATATTGGCTACTATCTCGGGTAAAATGAGGATGAATTACATCAGGATATTACCTGGTGATAAGGTGGGGGTAGAGATGAGTCCATACGATTTGACAAGGGGAAGGATTATATTCAGGTATAAATAATAATAATCATTGTTATGAAAGTTCGTGCATCCATTAAGAAGCGCAGCGCTGATTGCAAGATCGTGCGGAGGAAAGGGAAGCTGTATGTAATCAACAAGAAGAATCCTCGCTTCAAGCAGCGTCAGGGTTAAGGACTGCGGCGTCCTTTTTATATGGGATGCCGAGGTAAAAACAATTGCAAATTATAAATTTAGAATATGGCTCGTATTGCCGGTGTAGACTTACCAAAAAACAAAAGAGGGGAGATCGGACTTACCTATATCTTCGGTATTGGCCGTGCCACCGCTCAGTATATCCTGACTTCTGCAGGTATTGATTTCGATAAGAAAGTGAATCAGTGGAATGACGAGGAGCTGAATGCTATTCGTAATATCATTACCAATGAGTTCAAGGTAGAAGGTGCGCTTCGTTCCGAGGTGCAGATGAATATCAAGCGTTTGCTGGATATCGCCTGCTATCGTGGGTTGCGTCATCGTAAGGGTCTGCCGGTTCGTGGTCAGCGTACCCGTACCAACAGCCGTACCCGTAAGGGCAAGCGTAAGACGGTTGCCGGTAAGAAGAAGATAGCCAAGAAATAGTCTTTTTCATGAGCTGGTTGCTGTTGCAGCCGGCTTGTGTCTTTGGTATATGCACCTTTTTCAGATCAGTTGCGGATGTCTGGTGCAGGCGGAGGGCTGATCTGGTCCTGGGATTCCAGGATGAATAAAACAAAGTATAGATTACCTATTTTAAAAGAACATGGCAAAAGCACAGCAGAACAGCGCAAAGGCCGCTGCTAAGAAAAGGATCGTAAAGGTGGATGTATATGGCGACGCCCATATCACTGCCAGTTTTAACAACATCATTATCAGCCTTACGAACAAGAATGGCCAGGTGATCTCCTGGAGCAGTGCTGGTAAGATGGGTTTCAAGGGTAGCAAGAAGAACACTCCTTATGCTGCTCAGATGGCTTCTTCCGACGCTGCCAAGACGGCTGTAGACGCTGGTCTGAAGAAAGTCGATGTATACGTGAAAGGGCCTGGTTCGGGTCGTGAGAGCGCCATCCGTGCGTTGGCCAACAACGGCATCGAAGTGGTGATGATCAAGGATGTGACTCCGCTGCCCCACAATGGCTGCCGTCCGCCGAAGAAACGTAGAGTATAGTTTTTATTTACCACCTCAGGGTGGGCATTTGCATATTGCAAGCTGGATAAGATTGAATTTTAAGATTTTTAGATAATCTTATCCGGGAACTTAAAAATCTAACAAACACATTATGGCACGTTACACAGGTCCAAAGACCAGAATTTCCCGCATTTTCGGAGAGCCTATCTTAGGCAATGGCAAGTGGCTGACCAAGAACAGCAATCCTCCCGGTCAGCATGGTGGAACCAAGAAGCGCAAGGCTCCCGGGGAGTATGCGTTGCAGCTGAAAGAAAAGCAAAAGGCAAAATATACGTACGGTTTGCTGGAGCGTCAGTTCCGCAAGACCTTCGATGAGGCTGTTCGTCGTAAAGGCGTTACCGGTGAGAACCTGATCAAGTTGCTTGAAGCCCGTCTGGACAACACGGTTTACCGTCTGGGTATTGCCCCTTCCCGTCCTGCTGCCCGTCAGCTGGTTACTCACAAGCATATCACTGTAAATGGTGAGATCGTCAACGTCCCTTCTTTCCAGTTGCGTCCGGGTGACATCATCAGCGTAAAGGAAAGCACAAGGGCAAATACCGGCATCACCAGCCAGATGCGTGGAAAGAACGCAAAGTTCAACTGGGTCGATTGGTCCGATGCTGAGTTCAAGGGTACTTTTATCGCTTATCCTGAGCGGGAGAGTGTTCCTGAGAACATTAAGGAGCAGTTGATTGTTGAATTGTATTCCAAGTAAAAAAGTTAAATCGTAAATTTAAATATGGCCATTTTAAATTTCCAGAAACCAGACAAGATCATTCTTCAAAAGGCGACCGATTTTGAAGCTCAATTCGAATTTCGCCCTTTAGAGCCGGGTTATGGTGTCACCATCGGCAATGCTCTGCGCAGAGTATTGCTCAGCTCGCTCGAAGGATACGCGATCGTTGGGGTTAAAATCGAGGGCGCTGATCATGAGTTCGCTACCCTGAAAGGTGTGACGGAAGACGTGGTGGAAATTATCCTTAACCTGAAACAAGTTCGTTTCAAGAAAAAGGTTGAACATGAAGTGGCTCAGGAAAAGATCACGTTGAGCCTGAAGAACAGGACGGAATTCACTGCCGGAACATTGGGAGAAGCTACTCCCAGCTTCGAGGTGATGAATCCCAGCCTGCTTATCTGTACCCTGGATTCTTCTGCCAAGCTGGATATCGAGATCACCATCGGTAAAGGCCGCGGTTATGTGCCTGCAGAAGACAATAAGCCTAAGGATGCTCCGTTTGGTTATATTCCCACGGATGCTATATTCACGCCCATCAAGAATGTGAAATACTCCATCGAGAATACGCGTGTGGAGCAGCGCACAGACTTTGAAAAGCTGATCATGGAAGTGTCTACGGACGGTACTATCCATCCGGAAGAAGCTGTTAAACAGGCTTCACGGATCCTGATCCAGCACCTGATGATCATTACCGACGAAAACATCACTTTTGACAATAAGGAAGAGAAGAAGGAAGACCTGGTGGACGAACAGACCTTACAGTTGCGTAAGATCCTGAAGACCCCGCTGGAAGATCTCGATCTTTCGGTTCGCGCCTTCAACTGTCTGAAAGCTGCTAAGATCAACAGTTTGAGTGAACTGGTGACTTACGAGCAGGAAGACCTGATGAAGTTCCGCAATTTCGGTCAGAAATCACTGGCTGAGATCGAGCAGGTGCTGGGCGAAAGAGGTCTGCACTTCGGTATGGATCTTGGCAAGCTGAAAGTAGACGACGAATAAGAGTTTTTTTCATGGACGGACCGCTTTGTTGCGGCCCGTTCTTTTTTTAATATAGCCTTGTAATTCCTGACACGGTATAAGGTTTAAAATTTAAATGTCATGCGTCACGGAGACAAAATCAACAATTTAGGCCGCACCGCCTCACACCGCAAAGCGCTGTTGAGCAATCTGGCCATTCAACTGATCACGCACAAGCGGATCGTTACGACCTTAGCAAAGGCAAAGACCCTGCGTACTTATATCGAACCCCTGATCACCAAGGGTAAAGAAAATACTACGCATCAGCGCCGGGTAGTATTTAGCTATCTGCAGGATAAGGATGCTGTTACCGAACTGTTCGGCAATATTGCTACAAAAGTAGCAGGCCGTCCGGGAGGCTATACGCGCATTATTAAGCTGGGAACCCGTGTTGGTGACAATGCGGAAACCGCCCTGATCGAACTGGTGGACTTCAATGAAGTTTACGGTAAAGGAAAAGGTGAAGTTAAGGAAGCGACTGCCAAGAAAACCCGTCGTGCCGGTGGTAGCCGTAAGAAGGCTGATGCGCCCGCTGAAGGAGCTGCTCCTGCTGCAACAGAAGGCAAAGCCGCTGAGTAATCAACCAGTTGGTAAAAAATACGTGGAGCCGGGCTTTGTAAAAAAAGTCCGGCTTCTTTGTGTAAGAAAAGTTACTTTTGCAAAATTTTCTATTGTAAATGTCCCACACTACTTCCCCCACACCGGCTATCCTTTTACTGGAAGACGGTTCTGTTCATCATGGTCAGGCTTTTGGTAAAAAGGGTACTACTTCCGGCGAGATCTGTTTCAATACAGGGATGACCGGATACCAGGAAGTGTTTACCGACCCGAGCTACTATGGTCAGGTGCTGATCATGAATAGTGTACATATTGGTAATTATGGAGTAAAGGACAGTGATATAGAGTCTGGCAGCGTCAAGATCCGCGGTCTTATCGCCCGTAACCTGGAAGAGCAGTTTTCCCGGCTGCAGGCCAAGGGCTCGCTGGATGAATACCTGAAGGCCAACAATATCGTCTGCATCGAGGGTGTAGATACCCGGGCCCTGGTAGCGCATGTCCGGGTGAAAGGGGCTATGAACTGTGTTATTTCCTCTGAGATAACCGATATCGGGGAGTTAAAGGCTATTCTGAAGGCTACTCCTTCCATGGATGGGCTTGAACTGGCTTCGACTGTCAGCACAACGACCGAATATGAACTGGGCAACCCATTATCATCTGTGCGGGTGGCTGTTCTGGATTTTGGGGTAAAAAAGCATATCCTGCAATGTATGGTTGATAGGGGCGCCTATGTCAAGGTATTTCCGGCTAAAACGCCATTGGCCCGTCTTAAGGAATTTCAGCCCAGCGGATATTTTCTTTCTAATGGTCCGGGAGACCCGGCACCGATGGAATATGCCATTCCTGTTGTAAAAGAGATCCTGAAAGAGAAAAAGCCTCTTTTCGGTATCTGTCTTGGTCATCAGCTGCTGGCGCTGGCCAATGATATCTCCACGTTTAAAATGCATCATGGTCACCGGGGGTTGAATCATCCTGTCAAAAATCTGATCACGGGCCGGTGTGAGATCACGACGCAGAATCATGGTTTTGGCGTAGACCCCGAGGCTGTGAAGAAAGCGACGAATGTCGAGATCACCCATGTTAACCTCAATGACAATTCCATCGAAGGTATCCGGTTGAAGGACCGGCCGGCCTTTTCTGTACAGTACCATCCGGAATCGACCCCGGGACCTCACGACAGCCGCTATCTTTTTGACGAATTTATCGAGCTGATCAGGAAACACAGCACAGTTAAGGAAAAAGCTACGGTATAGTTATGCATATTGCGATCATCAACGGCCCTAATCTGAATTTGTTAGGGACCCGGGAACCGGAAGTATACGGGAGCCAGACATTCGAACAATATCTGGCTCGCTTGAAGGCGTTGTACCCGGCTGTGGAGTTCAGTTATTTCCAGAGTAATGTGGAAGGAGAATTGATCAATGAAATACAGCGGATTGGATTCTCTGCGGATGGCATTATTATAAATCCGGGCGGTTACACGCATACGTCTGTTGCCATCGGGGACGCCATCGCGGCGATCAAGTCGCCGGTGATAGAAGTGCATATCAGCAATGTGCATGCCCGGGAGGAATTTCGCCGGCTATCGCATGTATCCGGCAAGGCCAGGGGGACCATCGCAGGGCTGGGACTGAAAGGGTATGAGCTGGCGGTGCGTTGGTTTTTGCCGGCATAGGGCAGGGGGAGCGCCGCCGCCGATAGTTTGTACAGCGGGTTGACCGGGGCCTATAAAAATACCTGCATCATAAGGGCAAAGCCCGTGTCTTGTTTCGGGTCTTCGGCTTTTCGCATAATATGCAGGCCGTTGGCACTCCATAGTTTGAACACTTCTCCTTTTTTGTGGTTGATGACCTCATGCTCCATCTCCGGAAGCAATACACCACGTGCAATCCATCCCAGATCGCCTTTTGTGACGCCTTCCCCTCCCATAGAATAGGTGGCTGCCATTTGCTCGAAGGTAGCCGCACCACTTCTGATCTTCTGCACGATCATATTGCCGAGGGAGTCGGCAACGCGGCGGCTGAAAACGGAGGTATCGATAAAGATCTGGTTGATGTGAAAAAACTGATTGGGAGCCTTGGTAAGCAATTGAACCAGAAATTGGCCGCCTTTTGGGCCGTAGGGGCCATAAACCTTTTTTTCCCTGCCATTATAAGCCAGGCTATCGGCCAGGCTATTGAATACTCGGGTCCGGGTCACGACGATGGTGTCTATCTTAAAACGTTTTTTCAGGATCTGTTTGGTGTATAACAGGGGGTTGGGGGATCTTTCCAGTTCGGTCTTTATGCCGGCGATGGTGGTAGGGGCTGTTATAGACTGTTGTGGGGTTGCGGTTGGGGGCGGGGCAGTCTTTTGCTGGGCGAGGACCGGACAAATAAAAAGAGCCAGAAAAAAGGCAAAAAGAAGGTGTTTCATATGTTAATTCCTGCTAATCTTCGTCAAAGTAAATACAATGCGATGACTTACCATCATAATCTGGAATGATTTTCGTTACAAAGATGGACCAGGGGGCCATCGGCCGAAGGCCAATCATCAATGGTTTTCGATGATGGGCTAAATTTTGAATGGGCCCATCAGCGAAAACAACATTATATGCTGCGATTGTCGATTACGATACTGATATGTGTGCAACTGATTGGTTTACAAGCGTATTCCCAATTAAAAGACTATACGCTCAGTCCCAAGGGGGACACGTTGAATGCAGTGGACAAAAATGATAAAAAACAGGGGCGGTGGGTGAACCATTATGACGAGGTAAGGGGAGAGCCTGGTTATGAGGAAGAAGGATTGTATATAGACAATCGAAAAGAGGGTACCTGGCGTCTTTATAATTTGCAGGGGGATCTGACAGGGGTTGAATTTTACAAATGGGGTAATAAGGATGGTCTTTGCCAGTATTTTGGAATGAATGGGACCCTGTTGCGGGAAGAAAAATGGCGGGCCCTGAATCCGGACAAACAATATGATACGTTGACGGTGGAAGATGTCGACCATCTGGACAAGTATAAAACGGTGATTGTCAAGAATGAAGGGGCGGCGATAAAGGATGGGGAATGGAAATGGTATGATCCGCAGACGGGCATGATCGACCGGACCGAGGTGTATACATTGGGTAAGCTTGAGAAAAAATCCCAGAGCACCGCTAAAAAGGCGGATGATAATAAAGCGGTTGCGAAACCGAAGGAAGTTGTGGACTTCGAGAAAAAAATCGGAAAGAAAAAAGTGAAGGTGCAGACGGGGAGTACGTATTGATCCTTTCTCAGTTGAGTATTATTTATTTTTTGCTGGTTCGTATATTTGTACGAATTTGTTTAAAGTTCGGTGGAAGTGCCGAATATTGATAAAGTTCGTATATTTGTACGAACTTTAATATTTATGGGTCTTCGTAAGCCTATCTATGCTGTTATTACCGGCGATGTTGTTAATTCAACGCGTTTGACTGCTTTCAAAGCCCAAACTATTTTAAAAGAATTAAAAAAGGAACTATCCGTATATTCAGCCTCATTTTATAGAGGCGATAGCTTCCAGGTATTTATAAAAGAACCCCAAAAATCTCTCAGAATAGCATTGATATGCAGGGCTCTGGCTATCAGTAGGACGGAAGGAGATGATGTCCGGTCTGATGTCCGTGTTAGTATCGGCATAGGGAAAGTGCAATTACCAGTAAAGATGCCTGACGTTGCCCAGGGCGAAGCATTTGTACTTTCGGGACGCAAACTGGATGAAATAGAGGATACCGAACAAAGGATGTCAATAGGGAGTGGTCATGCCATAGCGGATATCGGTTTTGAAGTCATGGCGAATTATCTTGACAGCATCTATAATAAAATAACATCCAAGCAAGCTATCGTCCTTCTTAATTTATTGCAGGGACAAACGCAACAAGATGTGGCCTTGAAGCTGGGAAAATCCAAAAGCACTATATCCCAACTGGTTAGTGCCGGACGATGGCCCGAAACAGAAAAGTTATTGCAACAATTTGAAATGCTGATCAATCAATTATTATGATGGCTGGAGCACTATGGCTGACTAAAATAATTCTTTCTCACCTATTGACGGACTTCATTCTGCAGCCTACAAAGTGGGTAGAAGATCGCAACCAAAAGCATTTTGCTTCTGCAAAATTGTATTGGCATGGCCTGGTGACGGCTGCGCTTGCCATGATTTTTATTGGGTGGTCGTATTGGTTAGTGGGGCTGATTATTTTCATTACGCACACTCTTATTGATGGCTGGAAGTCGTACCAACCTCAAAAGGCGAGGTATTTTCTGATTGATCAGCTGCTGCATCTTATAGTTATCCTTGGATGCTGGTTATTAGCTTTCCGCGATTGGGATTTTATCAGGAGTTTCTGGCAAAAGTTGGGTACAGATCAACACCGTTGGATCGAGTTGACTGCATTTATTTTAGTGACCAGCCCGGCAGGGATACTGATCGGGCAATTAACGAAGCAGTGGAGTAGGAAGATAGATGACCCCGAAAACAGTCTGGCCAATGCCGGCAAATGGATAGGAATAGCTGAGCGGGTCATCGTACTTATCCTTGTTTTGAAAGATCAGTATTCGGCCATTGGTTTGCTCATAGCGGCCAAGGGAATCATTAGATTTAGTGAAAAAGACCGGCAGGAGGTAAAAACCGAGTATCTTGTGATAGGAACATTGATGAGCATAGGGCTGGCTATTTTCACGGGTCTGGTCGTGAAAAAGTTGGGGATTTAAGGCGTGGCGTGAAAATATTTCCAGAAAAAAAGAATTTGATAGTCGATGCTGTTTTTCCAATAGGCTCCATCATGGCCGCCGGGCCGTTCGATGTAATCGTGGTCGATCTTTTTATCCTGTAATTTTTGATGGAGGCTGCGGTTGACGCCGAGAAAGAAATCATCGAGACCGCAGTCGAAGATGAGGTTCAATTCTCCGTTGTGCAGGCTGTCTGTGGCGGCGAGCACGGTATTCTTATCCCAGTTGTCTTTGTGGTCGGTGATAGGGCCGAGATCTTTTTTAATACCCCAATTGTCAGGGAAGGGGCGGAAGTCGACGCCGCCACTGGTTGCGCCGGCCGCGCCGAATAAGTCTTTGTGACGAATGCCGAGGTATAGGGCGCCGTGTCCGCCCATGCTGAGTCCGGTGATGGCGCGGTGGGCCCTGTCGGGGATGGTGATATAATGGGCATCGATGTAGGGGATCAATTCCTTGCTGATAAATGTCTCATAACGGACGGAAGGGTCGAGGGGGCTATCGAAATACCAGCTATCGAATCCGCCGTCGGGGCAGACAAAAAGGATGTTCTTTTCGCTCGCCGTCTGCTGCAGTTGTGGCGCGGTGATCGCCCATTGGGCATAGTTGCCGCTCCAGCCATGGAGGAGGTAGATGACGGGGATGCGGGTCTTAGGGGCGGGATGCGCAGGGCGAATGACTACGCATTTGATGTATTTGTGCATGGCGGCGCTGTGAACGAGGATGGTGTCGGTTTGGGCGAAGGCGTTGGTTGAGAGGAGAAGGAGGAGGGGGAGGATGTATTTCATGCGCAGGTATTTAGACAAATATAAGGGATAGTCCAAAATGACGGCGGGGGTAAGTTTATTTTGGGGGCATTATGGAAAGGGTAAATTTGTTTTAGGGCCTGCATACACCGATGAGCGTAGGGTAAGCAAACAAGTTTTTTAACTCTAAATAAGTTTTATGGAAGCAGTGTATGCAGAAATAGAATTGAGTAATTGTTTTGATGCTCTGGAAGTTCGCCGTTCGATCATTGGTGAAGGAGAGATTAGGCGAGTAAAGGTAAAAATGAGGCTAAGCAGGAGTGTTTCACAATGGCCATTAACGAAGACATCCGGGATCAATTGGGGGTTCTTCCATTCCTATGTTGGAAATGAATGTAGCTATAAATGCCGAAAAAAAAGAGCTGGCGATGAATCCCATGCGCCTATTTCGCGCGGGGCCGCGATTTTAAGATAATAAAAAGACCCCGGATGAACGGGGCCTTTTTATTATGATATATGCTACGGCCGGGTTAGAACGCTTTATTGTCCTTGCCGGTCATCTGCATGGGGTTGTTGGTCTGGGGGATGGCGCGGGGGCCTGCTTGTTTGGCTTTGAAGACTTCGAATTTTGTTTCGGTCTTTACCGTGGGCCAGCTGTTGTTGGTCTCGTCGATGTCGGCCGTTTCGCGGTTGGGATCGAGTTTGATGCTTTCCACTTCTTTGTCTTTTACAAACAGTTTAGTGAGGTGGCTCTCATTTTTGCGCCATACCTGTGCGGGGATGCGTTCGATCTCTTTGGTGCCATCCTTATATGTCCATTCGATGATGATGGGCATTACCAGGCCTCCTTTATTGCTGAATTGCAGCTCGTAGAATTGTTTGGATCTGATCTTAGCCTTGTCGGTTTCATCCAGGGCCTCGCCGGCAAAAGAGGGCACTTCCCTGCCATTCAGGTATGTGGTCTGCTGAGAATATTTAGTCGTATCGTAGGGGATCTGGCCGCGGGTATATTTGTAATAAAAGTCATGCAGGGCAGTGTCGGCGTCGGCGACAAAAGTGATGTTCTTATCTTCCCGGTTGCGGTTTTTAGAGATATCCGTGGGGTATTTGCCGGTAGGGAAGGGTTTGTCGATGCTTTTCATTATCGTCGTGTCTTTATGCGCAGGGACATGGTCCACATCGGCTACCAGGTGTTTCACGCTGTCCAGCGAAAGGTCTACGGGTTCGATGCCATAGAACCAGCCGCGCCAGTACCAGTCGAGATTTTCGGCGCTGGCATCATTCATGGTGCGGAACAGGTCGGCGGGGGTAGGGTGTTTAAAGGCCCAGCGGCGTGCATATTCCTTGAAGGCATAGTCGAAGAGTTCGCGGCCCATAACGGTTTCCCGGAGGATGTTGAGGGCTGTGGCCGGTTTGGAATAGGCGTTGGGGCCAAAGTTGACGATGTTCTCAGAGTTGGTCATGATGGGTTCCAACTGGTCTTTTGGCAGTTTCATATAATCCACGATCGCCCAACCCGGACCTTTCCCGCGAACCGGGAATTTATTATCCCAAAGTTCTTCGGTGAGGTATTCTACGAAGGAGTTGAGGCCTTCGTCCATCCAGGTCCACTGACGTTCGTCACTATTGATGATCATGGGGAAGAAATTGTGTCCTACTTCATGGATGACGACGCCGAGCATTCCATACTTGGTGGCTTCGCTATAGGTGCCATCCTTTTCAGTGCGGCCATAGTTAAAACAGATCATCGGGTATTCCATTCCGTTGGCTGCCTCCACGCTCTGTGCGACGGGGTAGGGGAAGGGGATCGTGAAGTGGGAATAGGTCTTGATGGTATGAGCGACGGCCTTGGTAGAGAACCTGCGGTACAGGGGATAGGCTTCTTTGCCGTAATAACTCATACACATGACTTTTTTGCCCTCTACATAAGCCGGCATGGCGTCCATAACGAATTTACGGGAGGAGCCCCAGGCAAAGTCACGGACGTTATCGGCTTTGAAGATCCAGGTCTTTTTAGCCTTGTCTTTTTTTCCTTCGGAAGCTTTGGCTTCGGCGAGCGTAACGATCTCTATGGGTTCTTTGGTGGTTTGTGCCTGTTGCCAGCGGCTGAACTGTGCAGGAGTCAGCACCGCCTGATAGTTCTGGCATTCGCCGGTGGCGCCGATGATGTGGTCGGCGGGCACGGTCATTTGAACTTTGAAATTACCGAAGGTGAGCGCGAATTCTCCGCGGCTGGTGAATTGGTTATTCTGCCAGCCCTGGAAGTCGCTGTAAACACAAAGCCGGGGATACCATTGGGTCATAGTGAATAAATAGTTTCCGTCTTCGGGGAAATATTCGTATCCGCCGCGGCCGCCGAGTTTAAAACGATCTGAAATATGATAGTTCCAGTCTATTTTAAAAATGAATTTCTGGCCGGGTTTCAATATGGCAGGCAATTCCACGCGCATCATGGTCTTGTTGATCATATAATGCAGGGGTTTGCCCAGGGCGTCGGTGATCTTAACGATATTGTCGCCATAGTCATTGGATTCGGTGGCTTTGGACAGCCTGTCCAGATTTTGGTCACTGGTGACCGTCTGCATGGAACTGCCATCCTGGTAGTTGGCATTGTTCTTCGAACTATGTTCATTTTCGTCCAACTGCAGCCAGAGATAGGTCAGCTCGTCAGGAGAGTTGTTGGAATAGGTGATGGTTTCCGAGCCGGTAAGCCATTGTTTGTCCTCATCCAGGCTACACTGGATGTCATAATCGGCCCGTTGCTGCCAATACTTGGGGCCTGGTGCGCCACTGGCGGTACGATATTCGTTGGGTGTTGGCAGGATCGTGCCCAGCGCCTCGAACTTATTACCGTGGTTGGAGGTAGGGTTGTTTTGAATATTCTGTGCCAGCAATGTCCCAGCGGAACAGAAACTCAATAAAATAAGCAGTTGTTTTTTCATGTGTGTATATAGTTTTGACTAAATCTGAATTACTATGGCCAGCGTTCGAAGGCCATTTTAAGGGAAGCCAGCAACACCAGCGCCGAAACGCCTCTGACCCACCAGACCCTGCGAACTTTCATCAACTGGACGAAAATAAATGAAATCACGAGAATAATGGCTACGACCAGTAACTGAGCGGCTTCGATGCCCAGGTTGAAAGCCAGCAATGGTATTACTATGCCCTCTTTTCCCACCAGGCTGAGCAGGCTATTGGCGAAAGCCAGGCCGTGTATCAGTCCAAAGAAAAGAGCAAAAAAATAGATGATGGGCAGTTTCGACGGATGTTCCACTTTTCCTGTCCGCTGGATCAGATTGTCAATGGCCGTCGCGACTATTGTCAAGGGTATCAGGAATTCGATCCATCGGGTAGCGAAATGCACCAATCCCAGGGCACTTAGCGCGAGCGTGATAGAATGTCCGATGGTGAACGCGGTCACGAGTATCACCACCTTCCGCCAGTCTTTCACGAGATAGCGCAGGCAAAGGGCTGCCACGAAAAGAATGTGATCCATGGCCTCCCAGGTGAGGATATGGCCGATACCAATACCAAAGTAGAGTTTAAAGTCGAACATAAGTCCCGGAATTCTGTAAAATTATTCAGACTTTTGTACCATAAAAATTTATGGTTTAAATGGCTGCATCCCTATTTAAATGGTTTTCTATGGCGGTTTTAGCCTTGTTTTTGGGGGCGGCAGCTCCGGTTCCCCATCCCCTGTATATCACGGTGACGGAGATCAACCACAATGTAAAGGACAAAACCCTGGAGATAAGCTGTAAGATATTCACTAATGATCTCGAGACGGTGCTGGAAAAGATTTCAAAAGCGAAAGTAGACCTTTCGGCTGTTAAGGATAAGGCGGCAACGGATAAGCTGATCGGCGAATATGTGGAAAGACATCTGCGGCTGAAAGTGGATGGGAAGGTAGTGGGGCTACATTTTGTGGGCAGCGAAAAAGAGGCGGATGGGACCTGGAGTTATTTCCAGGTGAATGACGTACCGGCGGTGAAAAGGATCGATGCGGTGAATGATCTGTTATACGACGGGTTTAACCAGCAGATCAATATCATGCATGTGACGGTGGGGGGACAGCGAAAAAGTACGCGGCTGGATTATCCGGAGGCCAATGCGAGTTTCCAGTTTTGAGACTTATTCTTCTTCCTCTTCTTTCCACTCTTTTTGCAGCTCTTTGGAGGGGGTAACCAGCACTTTGTCGATGCGTTGGGCGTCCATATCGATAATTTCGAAAGTAAAACCCCGCCATTCCAGTTTTTCGCCGGTCTCAGGTATATGCTCCAGGCGGTTGAGAATAAACCCTGCGAGGGTATCGAACTCGTGATCCCCTTCGTTCATCCACTCTGTTTTATGGAAATGGGTCAGAAAATCATAAAAAGGTATTTGGGCATCTACCAGCCAGCCTCCATCTTCGCGTTGTTTGATCTCATAGTCGGGGACGTCCGGCGGGGCTATTTCACCGATGATGGCTTCCAGGATGTCGTTAAGCGTGATCAGGCCCAGCAGACTGCCGTATTCGTCGACAATAAAACAGCAATGCAGTTTGGATTGCTTGAATTTTTCCAGCACCATATAGGCCGTATTGTTCTCGGGTACAAACAGGGCCGGAGACATGATATCCTTGAATAATACGTTGTCATCCGTTACGTAAAGATCCTTGATCGAAACGACGCCCTTGATATGGTCGATCTCTCCGTCACAGATGGGATAGACGGAATGGGGTTCCCTGACTATTTTTTCTTTGATGGTCTCTTCATTTTCGTTGAGGTCGAACCAGATGATATCGCTGCGATGGGTCATCAGGGAGGTGATGTTCCGGTCACCAAGATGAAAGACTCGTTCGATGATCTCCTGCTCGGCTTCATCGATGGCGCCTTGTTCTGTCCCCTCATTGATGATGGCTTTGATCTCGTCCTCTGTAACGGCGCTGTCAGAGGATGTGGTGATATTAAATATGCTGAAGAAAAGATTGCTGGTCTTGTTGAGAAGCCAGATGATGGGATAGGTGATCAGGGAGAGTACCCGTACCGGGCGGGCCACAAGGCGGGCAATCTGTTCGGCCCTGAGGAGTCCGATGCGTTTGGGGATCAGTTCTCCAAAAATGATGGACAGGAGCGTGACTGAGACCAGGATGAGAGCGGTGGAAAGATTGGCGGCATAGTGGCGCAAAAAGGGTACTTTTTCCAGATAGGGCTGCAGCTCGGCGCTGAATTTTTCTCCGGAGTAAAAGCCTGTTAGGATAGCGATCAGCGTGATACCTATCTGAGCTGTAGAAAGAAAGAGTTCGGGACTTTCTGCCAATTTGAGGGCGGAATGGGCTTTTTCATCGCCATTGTCAGCCAGATTCTCCAACCGGCTTTTTCGCGCCGACACGAGGGCAATTTCTGCCATTACAAACAACCCATTCAGAAAGATCAGGCACAATAAAATGAACACATTAAGCATGGGATGGTTTATAGGATTGTAAATGGAGCGTACCAAACTGGAATTTGAACAGGCGGCTTAGCTGCCAGCCGATAAGGGATCCAAGAATGGCTCCGCAGGTGACGTCCACTGGAAAATGCACTCCAACGTATACCTGCGCATAAGATATTAGAAAAGCCCACAAAAATACCAGTCCCCACCAGCGGCTGGTATGTCTGAGCGTTCTGTAGATGAAAAAGGCCAGGGCGAAATGGTTAACGGCGTGGGATGATGTAAAACTCGAGCTCGCGGGACAATAATTGGCAATGAAACGCACGGTTTCGGCAATTTGGGGGTCTCTGCAGGGGCGGGTGCGCCAAACGAGGTGCTCTTTTATCAGATTGCTGCTGAGCAGGTCGCTGATAATGGCGGTCATGATCAGATAGAGGGACCACCACCAGCCTTTTTTGCGGAAATTCAGGGTGATAAAAACCAGTAAAAAAAGGTAGAAAGGAACCCACAATTCCGACTCCCGCATAAAGAGGAAAAGCCCGTCCAGAAAGGGGTTGGTCCAATCCTGGTTGATTCGGGAAAAGAGCCAATAATCACCTTGTAAGATACTGTGTAAAAGGCCCGGATGCGTCCCGGAATCGAGTAAAATCATGGTTTCAATATAATTGATCTAATTTTATGCCCGTTTTCAAATAAATGGACATGCTAAACAGATCGGCGACAAATTTACCAAATATACCAAAATCGGTGCGTTTGGTTTTTTCAATGGGCATTATTTTTTTGTTGATCATGAGCTTATTACGTCTTGCTTTGTTTTTCTCTTTCAGCAAGCAGGGGCATTCTTTCGGGGCAGTGTTTCCTTCTTTTCTCCTGGGTATCCGGTATGATCTGCGGTATGTAGGTATCTGGGCCGTTATCCTGTTGATCATGGGGGCTTTTCCCGCGCTGGACCCTTTCCGTAGCAAGACAGGCAGGTGGCTGGCCCTGGGGTTGACAAGTGTGGCCGCATTTCTGCTTTTGTTCTTTTATTCTGTGGATTTTGCCCACTACAGCTATCTGGGGCAGCGGCTAAATGCCAGCGTATTGAATTATCTTACCGATGCCGGTATCTCTGCAAATATGGTATGGCAGACTTACCCGGTGATCCGGATCGTACTGTTATTGATCGTGGGCACCTGGCTTGTCCGAAAGGGGTTGAAGCGTCTTTATGAACGCATATGGCGTTCGGAGCCGGGGCCGGCATCCCGAAAGGGGGCTATAGCCTGGTTTATTGTCGCTTTTTTATTGCTGGGTCTGGGCATTTTTGGCCGGGTAGGGCAATATCCGCTGCGTTGGAGTGATGCTTTTTCATTAGGCAGCGATTACCAGGCGGGGCTTTCCCTGAATCCTTTTCAATCCTTTTTCAGCAGTCTTAAATTCCGGCACAGTGTATATGACGATGCAAAAGTAAAGGAGGCGGTGCCCGTGTTGTCGCCATATTTTGGTTTTGACAGTGCTGTCCGGCTGGAGGCCGGGGCTGCCGGTCTGCCTGCCGGTCTTTGTGTGAGAAAAGTGGTTCCCAGGCCGGGCACGCTTACTTCCCGCCCCAATGTGGTGGTGGTCATTTGCGAGTCCTTTAGCGCCTATAAAAGCAGCATGTGGGGTAATCCGCTGAATACGACCCCTTTTTTTAACGGGCTTTGTCAACAGGGCATTTTCTTTGATCGTTGTTTTACCCCCAGTTATGGAACAGCCCGGGGCGTTTGGGCGGTGATCACGGGTATTCCTGATGTGGCGGCGGCAACGACGACTTCCAGCCGTAATCCGGCGGCTGTCGATGAGCATACCATCATCAATGAATTCACGGGATATGAAAAATTTTACTTTCTGGGCGGGAGTACCAGCTGGGCCAATATCCGGGGATTGCTGACGAATAATATCCGGGGGTTACATCTGTATGAGCAGGAAAACTATAGTTCGCCAAAAGTTGATGTCTGGGGTATCAGTGATAAGAATCTTTTCCTGGAAGCCAATAAGGTATTGAAGCAACAAAAAGGGCCTTTTTTTGCTATTATTCAGACAGCAGACAATCATCGTCCCTATACCATTCCCACTGAGGACCGGTCTGTTTTTCATTCCCGTGTAGTGCCGGAAGATTCGCTGCATAGCTGTGGATTCGAGAACAATGAAGAAATGAATGCTTTCCGTTATACGGATTTTGGTTATCAGACTTTTATAGAAGCCGCGTCTAAGGAGTCCTATTTTGATAATACGGTTTTTCTTTTTGTCGGGGATCATGGTATTCCCGGCGATGCGGGCAATCTGTTTCCAAAGGCGTGGACAGATCAGCGTTTGACGGCGGAGCACGTACCTTTGTTGATCTATGCGCCGAAACTACTGGGTGCGAAGCGTATATCCGGCGACTGTTCGCAACTGGATGTGCTGCCTACGCTGGCGGGTCTTTGTAATATCCCTTATGAGAACACTACGTTGGGGCGTGACCTGTTGGATACAGTGGGTTACCGGGGGCGTGAGTTGTCTTTTATTTACGATCCTGACCAGGCGTATATCGGTGTGGTGAAGGGCGATTATTTTTATCGGCGGGGGTTGAAGACAGGGAAAGAGGAGATGGTCTCTGTGGTGGGCAATGAGCCGGTGCCTGCTGGGATGGAGAAGGGGCCGGTGGGGCAGAAGATGAAGGCCTTGTCGGATGGGATGTATGAGTTGTCGCGGTATCTGTTACTTAAGAATAAAAAAAGAGCGGGGTTGTAGCCCCGCTCTCCCCGGCAAAGATTCTTTGCCGGACATAATGAAAAAAGAGGCCGGCTACTTTTGCTTTGAGCCGGCCTCTTTTTTTTAGAGTTTTATAATTTTTGTTGTTTCTACCCGACCCGAAACCGGGTGTTTCACTCTCACTATCCATATGCCGCTGGGCAGTTTGCCGATGTTCAGGCTTATTACCTGTGTGCCCTGACCTGCCGTTACGAGTTCGCTGTGCAGGATGGGGGCGCTACCTGATACCGATACAATCTCGACAGACAGGCGTTCACCGGCCAGCGCATTCATCTGAAGCTGCAGGGTTGAACCGGATACCGGGTTTGGATATACGGTGAGTGGCCGGCTGTCTGACGGGACAGCCAGTTTAGCTCCCTGAGTGTTCTGCGCGGTGGCGGAGATGGATGCGGAGCAGGCATTGACCAGTTGCCAGGGTTTGCCGTCGCCGGTGTTGACATCCGGTTGATCCCCTTGTGTCCACCATTTGGCGGTGTAAAGGCTGCCGTTGTATACGGCCTGTGTGCCGCCGGTGTAGACCTTGGTTACATCCCAGGCCGCTACTCCGCTGCAATTGCCTCCGCCGCCGGTGGTACCGGTGACGGTTATGCTGACAGTAGCGGACGTTGTTGCAGCGCCGCCGTTGTCGGTGGCGACAGCTGTGAGGGTATAGCTGCCGGCTGCCACATTGCTCCAGGCGAAGCTGTAGGGCGCTGCCGTTGCCGTACCAAGCAGGGTGCTGCCGTTGAAGAAGTCCACTTTGGCAATCGTTCCGTCGGAATCCGTTGCCGTTGCCTGGATCGTTATAGTAGCAGGGGCTGCAACGCTGGTGCCGCTTGCGGGAGCGGTGATGTTCACGGTGGGCGCTTTGTTACCGGTGGGGCCTGAGCAGGCATTGACCAGTTGCCAGGGTTTGCCGTCGCCGGTGTTGACGTCCGGTTGATCCCCTTGTGTCCACCATTTGGCGGTATAAAGGCTGCCGTTGTATACGGCCTGTGTGCCGCCGGTGTAGACCTTGGTTACATCCCAGGTCGCTATTCCGCTGCAATTGCCTCCGCCGCCGGTGGTACCGGTGACGGTGATGCTGACCCCCGCGGATGTGGCGGTAGCTCCGCTGTTGTCCGTGGCGATAGCCGTGAGGGTATAGCTGCCGGCTGCCACATTGTTCCAGGTGAAGCTGTATGGCGCTGCCGTCGCCGTGCCCAGGAGTGTGCCGCCGTTGAAGAAGTCTACTTTTGTAACAGTGCCATCGGCGTCACTGGCGGTTGCCGTCAGGGTGACTGTTGCCGGTGCGGTGAAGCTGGCGCCTGTTGCAGGCGACGTAAGACTCACCGTAGGTGCTGTATTACCTGTGTTGCCGAAGAAATAAGTATAGATATTGGCGACCCATGCGTTGCCGCCTGACTTATCCCAGTTGATAGACCAGGTCATGGCGCCGCGTAAGCCGGGGTAACCGGAAGCATTTCTCAGCTGGTAGGCGCCGCCGAAAGAAATCCCTTTCGTCAGATAGTCCAGCGCCTGTTTGACGCCGGCCGGAGCATAATAACCGCCGCCGGCTGCGCCTGGCGTAGCGGGGAGGCCAAATACCACCTGGTCCTGGCGCAGGGCAGGGAAGGTTTGTGAAGTGCCTTGTACGGGGAAGCCTGTCATCAGCATTTCCGACATAGCCACGGTGAAATCAGGTGTCGCCTGGTTGTAGTTCTTTCCGTCGAGGGCTGTCACCGAACCGGTATTGTAATACTGCGGAGCGAGAAAGGTCAATTGGTCTTTCAGTCCATAGATTATCGGCAGGTAGGCGCCGACGAGCGGGGAATAGGTGCTGCCATATGCTGTCTGGACGTAGAAAGTTTCCGGGGCCATCGTCAGCCAGCACGTTTTGCCGGCGGCCTGGCGATGTGCGATCACCTGTTTGCAGGCGTCGATGAGGTTGACCACTTTGGGAGTGGTGGGGCTCATGAAATTATTATCTCCGTTGTTGAGTTGAAGGGTAGTGCCTCCTTCAAGATCGAGATCGAAACCATCGAAATTATATTGGTCTATGATGGCTTCGAGGGAGTTGATAAAGGCCTGTTTCTGAGTAGCACCAGTGAGGAGTACGGTGCCATTTTCGCCGCCGATGGAAAGCAATACTTTTTTACCCTGGGATTGCAACAACTGGATGTCCGAAATGAAGTCGGATACAGTGCCATTAGCCGGGGCAAAGTTGAGCGTGGCGAAATCTCCGCCAGTGGTGGCAAAGGCGATATCAATGACATTCCAGCGATTGTCGATGTCGCGAAGCCGGATATAGGGCGGATTGTCTGTCGTTGCTCCCCAATTCTGCCAATAACCTACGACAGCTTTGCTGGTGTTGACCGGAGGAGGAGGCGTGACTACGGTATCTGTGCTGCCATTCGCAAATACCTGGTTAATTGTATTGACCAGCGGGGATTGTGTGCTGGGGCAATAAATGAGTTTGCCTTTTGCAACGGTGCTGGTCGTCATATTGACCATATCGCCATAGACATTCCATACGATGGCGCCGGCAAGGCCGTTGTCTTTGATGTATTGTGCTTTTGCGGATATGGATCTGGGGTTATCATAGCTAAGGAAATAATTGCCTTTGGTCATATAAGGCACTTTTGCCACGTCGTCCCAGTGGTCTGTCCAGCCGGAACCGCTGCCGGTGGCTTGCAGAACAGCACTATAATTGGGAGTGCCCTGCCAGACGGTGGCGGACCAGTTGGTATAATCGGCACATGTCTGGATGGGGCCGTCAGGCTGGATAGTTTCCGAGCGTTTGGTGGTGGCGCCGTTGAGAGCGGCTGTACCGGAAGTGATGACACCCCTGCCGTAGAAGGGGGCTCCGACATTCACTTTGCTCATATTGACCCCGAGGGCTTTGATGCTTTTGACGGTGGCATCCAGGGAGAAACTGCTGTATTCTGCGCCGGGATAATCATACAAGGGGGCATTGTGTCCAGCCTTGTTGGACCATCCGCCGTTGTAATCATAGGTCATGAGATTGAAATAGTTCATCGATCTGTCGAGGCGTGCCCAGTCAAACCCCTGTAGCTTGGCCGGAGCGGCCGAGAAACAGGCTGTGATGAGTTTGGTCGTGCCGATGGTGGCACGTATCTGTTCGACCAATACGGCGAAGTTGGTAAAATCCGCGGTGCTGTAATGTTCGATGTTCATGCCTGGGTCATTGGGGTATTCCCAATCCAGATCGATACCATCGAAGCCCATGCTCATGAGTTTCTGAACGCCGGACATGAATCTGGCGCGTTTGTTTGCATCCGCCGCCATTTCGGGATAGTGTTTGCACATACTCCAACCGCCGATGGAAGCCATTACTTTCACACCTTTCTGGTGCGCCAGGTCTTTGAGACCCATGGCGCCGCCCGACTTGTGCACGGACAAAGGGAAGACACCGGAAGCGCCGGTATTGATATTCGTCCAGCCGCTGCCCTGATTGCGATATCCTAATTGATAAGCGTCGTCGCCGTCGGAGATATAATACTCCGTAGTCAACTCGCCATTCAGCAGGAACATGTCCCAACTGCTGTAAATATCAGAGTCTACTATCGGAGCCGGATTTTGTACGGCCCCCACCTGGTAGATGTTCTGATTGCGATAATCGCCGCTGTGCAGCGAGCCGTCACTGGCCACGCCAAAGAAGGAAAAATTCAGGATGGTGTACTGTGAATAGTCTACGTTGAGTTGATTGTACCCGCCTTGTGGTACGATGCCGGCTACATTCTTCCAGGCATCCCATTGGGTGATATAACCAATGACCTGTTTGTTGTGTTGGTGAGTAGTTGCCGGCACGGTGGGGCTTACCTGCGCCAGTATCCGGCTTAAAAGAAACAGAAAAAAAAATAAGAGACAAGGTTTTCTCATAGTTAAGTGTTTAAACGTTTGGAAAATAAAGACGGGTGCAAATTAGAATCCAGCCCTGCGAACTGCAAAGCATGCGGCTTGATTTTTCTCCACACTAAGTGGTATTGTGCGGAGTTGTTTTGAATGGATGTTAAATCCTGCAAATTGCTTAGCAATTATACCAAGCACAAATAGTTGGAGCTAAAAGTGGAAATACTATTGTTTGTATATAGGGGTGCGGGTACCTTTGTTGTAGAAGAAACGAGCTATTGCTTTTAAAAATATCCGATTAAACCTTATCCTATGAAATGCTAAATAAAGTGGTTTATTTTTCCGCCGTTGAGGCGGTTTTTTTTTGTCCATTCATGAAAAACGAGGTATCGGGGCAAAACCTTACTTTTGTGGACATTAAAACGAGTTTCTGTGGCATTGATCAAAAGCATCTCCGGTATCAGGGGGACGATTGGAGGTAAGCCGGGAGATAATTTGTCTCCGTTGGATATAGTTAAATTCACCGCGGCTTATGGCAGCATGATTTTACAAAAAAATAAGGGAAAAAAGATTGTAATTGGCCGGGATGGCCGTGTTAGCGGGGGAATGGTGAGCTCGCTGGTGGTGAGCACGCTACAGGGATTGGGCCTTGATGTCATCGATCTTGGATTGTCTACGACGCCTACCGTCGAGCTGGCTGTGCCTGGAGAGCAGGCCGCCGGGGGGATCATTTTGACCGCCAGTCACAATCCGAAAGAATGGAATGCGCTGAAATTGCTGAACAGCGACGGGGAATTTATTTCTGCTGAAGAGGGGGGGACTATCCTCGAAAAAGCGGAGAAGGAGGATTTTATATTTGCGCCAGTGGACAAGCTGGGCGAATACAGGTTGAATAATGATTGGCTGGAGAAGCATATCGATGTTGTGATCAAATATCCCCTGGTGGATATCCCGGCTATCCGGGAACGGAAATATAAGATCGTGGTCGATGTGGTCAATTCCACGGGCGCTCTTTTTATCCCGCCTTTATTGAAGGCATTGGGGGTGGAAGAAGTGATCCTTTTAAATGGAGAAGTCAATGGCCGTTTTGCACATAATCCTGAACCGTTGCCCGAGAATCTCACCGGGTTGAGCCTGATGGTACAGAAGACAAAAGCGGATCTTGGCATCGCTGTTGATCCGGATGTTGACCGGTTGTGTTTTGTATGTGAGGATGGCAGTATGTTTGGAGAGGAATATACGCTGGTAGCGGTAGCCGACTATGTGTTGAGCAAAAGGCCGGGGAATACGGTCAGCAATATGAGTAGTACCAAGGCATTGAAAGAGATCACGATCAGGCAGGGCGGGGAATACTCTCCATCTGCGGTGGGTGAGGTCAATGTGGTGAAAACCATGAAGCGGGTGAATGCGGTGATCGGCGGAGAAGGCAATGGGGGCATTATCGTTCCGGACCTGCATTATGGCCGGGATGCGCTGATCGGTATCGGGCTTTTCCTGAGCGCTCTTGCGCATCATAAGAACGGTATTAAATCCTTTCGTAGTCAATACCCGGATTATTTCATCTCCAAGAATAAGATCGAACTGGGCACGGGCATTGATGTCCCGGCCATTTTCGAGAAGATAAAAAAGAAATATAAGAATCATCCCATCAATACGGACGATGGATTGAAGATAGAATTTGACAACGACTGGGTGCATTTGCGTACTTCCAATACGGAACCCATTATCCGGATCTACGCGGAGAGCAATTTCGAGACGACGGCCAATAATATAGCGCTGCGGCTCATGCAGGACATTAAAGAATTTATAACGTCGTAACTGCTGAATATGGAAAGAATTTACTTTGACAACGCCGCAACTACGAGCCTGGACCCCCAGGTTCTGGAGGCTATGATACCCTATCTCACGGAGAAATTTGGCAATCCATCCTCTATTTATTCGTATGGGCGGGAGACCCGGCTGGCAATCGAGACCAGCCGTAAATCGGTTGCAAAGATCCTCAATGCGCACCCCGCTGAGATATTTTTTACTTCCGGAGGCACTGAGAGCTCGAATACAGCTATTTCGGCGGCGGTGCGGGACCTGGGTTGTACGCATATCATCACTTCTCCGTTGGAGCATCATGCAACGCTGCATACGGTGGATCATTTGCACAAGCGGGGCGAGACGGCATTAAGTTATGTTGCCTTGTTGCCAAACGGCCATATTGACCTGGAAGACCTGGAGCACAAGCTGGCTTCCAGTGACGAAAAAACCCTGGTGACCCTGATGCATGCCAATAATGAGATCGGGAATATCCTCGATATCCATGCGGTGGGAGAGCTGTGTAAGTTGTACGGCGCCATCTTCCATTCGGATACGGTGCAAACGGTGGGGCATTTCCCTTTCGACCTGCGCAATACGCCTGTCCACTTCATTACGGGTGCAGGGCATAAGTTCCACGGACCGAAAGGGTCGGGCCTGCTGTATATCAATGAGAATGTTAAGATCAACCCTTATATACATGGCGGAGCGCAGGAGCGCAACATGCGGGCCGGCACGGAGAGTGTGTATGGCATCGTAGGATTTGCCCGGGCGCTCGAATTAGCGACGGCTGGTTATGAGGCGGACAGTTCTTTCATAAAAGGGCTGAAAGTGTATATGATGGAGCAATTGAAGAAACAGGTGAAAGGTATTTCTTTCAATGGGGATCCGTTGGGGCGGAGCCTTTATACGGTGCTCAGCGTATCTTTTCCCAAGACGGAAAAATCAGAGATGTTGCTTTTCAATCTCGACATCAATCATATCTGTGCATCCGGCGGCAGTGCCTGTACAAGTGGTGCAGAGCAGGGATCGCATGTCATTCGCGCCATCAACAATAATCCTAACCAGGTAACGGTACGTTTCTCTTTTAGTAAGCACAACACCCGTGAGGAGGTGGATACGGTGGTGGGTACGCTGAAGGAGTTGATATAAGCTCATCTGATGCGCTATATTATCGGCATTGACATCGGGACCACCAATACTAAGGCCGTGGCTTATACGGACGAGGGGGTTGTGTTACAGAGTGCCGGTGTTTCCTATCCTGTATTTTCCGATGAATCGGGCCGGCACGAACTGGATCCCGAATTATTATTAGAAGCTGTAATATCGACCTTGCGGGCGGTGCGGGAAAAAACCGTTGATAAGGCGGAGCTGGCGGGTGTCAGCTTTAGCTGTGCCATGCACAGCCTGATAGCAGTCGATGCGGCTGGCAAACCGCTGACCCGGGCTATTACCTGGGCGGATCTCAGGCCTGCGAAGTATGCAAAAGAGCTAAAAGAAAGTGCGGCAGGCCGGCGTATCTACAGGCAGACCGGCACTCCCATCCATGCCATGTCTCCCCTTTGCAAATTGTTGTGGTTGAAGGCGACGGCGCCGGAGCTGTTTGGGCGTGCAGCCCGCTTTATTTCCATCAAAGAATACATCTGGTGGCGGCTATTAGGGTCGTACGCAGTGGATCATTCCATTGCTTCCGCCACGGGATTGCTGGATATCCGGTCTTTTGACTGGTGTGAAGAAGCGTTGGCTGTCGCGGGGATCCATGCGGGGCAGTTGTCAGAGCTGGTGCCCGGTACCTTCATGGCTTCCGGTGTGCAACCGGAATTCCGGTCGTTGGGTTTGCCGGACGGGTTGCCATTTATCATTGGCGGTAGTGATGGCTGTCTGGCCAATCTTGGCAGCAGTGCGATAAGGCCGGGGGAAACGGCGCTGACGATCGGCACCAGCGGGGCGATCCGTATGACGGCTTCTGCGCCGGAATACGATGTCCGGGAGCGGATATTCAGCTATATCCTGACGGAGAGACAATATGTGTGTGGGGGAGCGACCAACAATGGGGGGAATGTCATCCAATGGTATACGGCGGGGTTATTGGGTGCGAAGGCCGGTTCATCCGGAGCGGGGAAGACTGGCTTATCCGGGGCGCCCGGGGAGACAACAGATCCGTTGGATCACTGGGTGAAGGAGGCAGATACGGTGCCCGCCGGGTGTGAGGGGCTGGTGTTTTTACCCTATTTGCGGGGTGAACGGGCGCCGGTGTGGGATGCGGATGCAAAGGGCGTCTTTTTCGGGATACGGTCGGTGCATGAACAGCCGCATTTCATGCGGGCTATCCTGGAAGGAGTTAGCTATTCGCTATACCAGGTGGGGGCTTCTCTGGAGGAGACGATCGGGCCCATACAACATATTTATGCCAGTGGTGGCTTTACGCGGAGTAAGACCTGGTTGCAGATGATAGCCGACGTGTTTTTCAAGCGGGTATACGTCACTGGTATTGCGGATGCCTCGGCCATTGGGGCGGCCATGATGGGTTTTTATGCATTGGGTATCATTGCCGATCTCGAGGCTTCGGCAGGGCTGGTGAAAGTGGTGGAGACGTATGAGCCTGATGCAGGGAGGCACGCAGTATACCAGGAGAATTTCAGGATATTCACGGAGCTGTATAGTCGACTAAAAGACCTGATGTGATACTTTCTAAAAGAGATCAGGCTCACCTTAGGTGAGCCTGATCTCTTTGTCCTGATGAATGATGAAAGCTAATGGAGGATGTTGGACCAAAAACGGGCTGATTACAGTTTGTGCAAAGTTATTCTTTACATGTAGCATGTTATACCTCTATAAGGCAGGAATAGGCCTCCTGGAGAGCAAAGGGGATACTTGTTATCTACCCTTTACCATATCCCTTGGTAAAATACCGAATTCTTTTTTGAAGGCCTTGGCAAAATGACTGAGATTGGAAAAGCCGATCTCGCTGCCGGCCTGTTTGATGCTGCATTGCCCTGTGATGAGCAGGTCTTTGGCGCGTTGCAGGCGGCTTTTATTATAGTAATCATACAGGGTATGTCCATATACCTGTTTGAAGAGATTTTTGAGTTTGCTGGTGCTCATGAATACTTCCTGTGCGAGGGACTCGAGGGAAGGGAAGCCTTCCAGCCTGCTGCTGAGGATCTGTTCGACGTGTTGCATACTTTCCAGATCGTTCTTTTTCACGGTGCGGGGCAGTGCGGCCTGTTCCTGGCGAAGGAAAGAATGAAGGAGTTTTTCTATCAGGTGAATGATGGCTGATAGTCTCCTGATCTGGCTAACCGGATCATTTTCTTTTATCTCGAACAATTCTTTCAGCATGGTCCGGTGGGAGAGATTGATGAACAGGGGATTTTCGACACTGCTGTTCTCCCTGGCAAAGGCCGCCAGTTTTTCAAAGACATGCTCTGGCAGATATTGCATCGCCAGTTCATGAGAGCAGAAAATGAGCAATCTTTTGACAGTGCTGCCTGCCGAAATTTTCAGGAATGCGTTATCCCGGGCGTCCGTCAGAAAAATATCATTACGGAAAGGGCGTTTATCGGTGATAACGTGCTGCCGGTGACCTATCAATAATTCTTTCTGTACTTCGACGAGATTGAAAGATATTACAAAACCTTTGGCTCCTGATTCGCGATACATTTCCAGGTCGCTGTCGAGTTTGAAATTCATTACCGCGTAAGAGAAATGCGGATTAACGTTCTGAACAAGGATGGTTCCCGAACCCAGATGAGCGGGAATTGTGAGCACACGATCCTTGAGGGGGGTGTTTAACTGTACAGCAAAATCGGCCAGCCATTTTTCAAAATTTTCCAATTGGAATGTGTACATAACCATATTTCACCTCTTTTTTGAAATGTTTTTACTTAATATCTAACTCAGTGGCATTTAGTCAAGGTCGAGGGGCGGGGGACAAGCTAAGGCGAAGCAAAAGGGCAAAATTAGGATAAATAACCGTAGCAGGTTGACTGGAATGAGCCTTTTAATAGCTGTAAAGGCTATTTAACAAAAATTTCAGTAGTTATATTTACTTATTCTTAAGGACTTCTTTAGGAAGGACACCAAATTCTTTCTTAAAAGCCTTTGCGAAATTGCTTAAATTGGAGAAGCCGATGTTCACGCCTACCTGTTTTACAGAATAATTCCCTGTTTTCAGCATTTCTTTAGCCTGTTCCAGGCGGTGGCGGTTGTAAAATTCATACAGCTTCATCCCATAGATCTGTTTAAAGCGGCTCTTTAGTTTGGTAGAGCTCATCATTGCCGTTTTGGAGAGGGCTTCGATGCTGGGAAATTTATTTAGCTGGTTATCACTGAGAATGCGAACAATGCCTTTGAGCGCTTCCAGATCTTTTTCACGGCTTTTTAATCCTATTTTACCATTCATGTGGGAGAGGTTTGAACTGTTGAGGAAGGAAAAAAGGAACTTTTCTGTTAGCTGAAAGATCCTGTTTTGAATTAGGAGATGATAAAGAGGTGACAAAGGATCGGCCTCGAAGATGTCTTCCAGTAATTGTCTGCATTCGTAGGGGATCGGTTCTGTATAGCCGGACGCGGGTTGTTCTTCTGCGTGCCGGAAAAGATTGGCAAGAATGTCTTTGCGTACGTGGTAGTGGAGGAAGGATGGCGGGAAGTATAGCGCAACTCCTTTCAACCGGGAGTTACGTGGAAAAGTCAATTCTTGCTGGTGACCGGTGGAAGAGAGCAGGATGACACCCCGTTGTGAATTGTTGATATTGTCACGGACGACGTAGAGGTCATTGACTTTCACCTGGTTGAAGAACAGGTAAAGTCCGGGGCTCGTCTGGGCTTCACTAACGAACTGGATGTCGTCGTAAAGGGAAAAATTGAGGATGGCATACGAAATTCCGTTAGACAGATGAGCTGCATGGAGGGTTCCTTCCCCCTGGCCGGCGGGGATAGTCAGCATTCTGCGGGCGATCGGGGTATGCAGCAATTTGCTGAATCGATTAAGCCACTGTCTAAAATCGCTTAGTTGGTATGAATATCTGATCATGGGACAACTTTGAATAGCTACCCAGGAACTTCGGATCGGCAGCTCCATAGCCCCTTTGCTAACGTAAAATAGCAAACGAAAGGATTGGTGCTGATCTTTGGGACGTAAAGTAATCAGGAATGGATAAAGTGTCCTGCGGTGTTGACAGACCGCGGCGACAGGTCAGCACCGGGTCTGAGCGTTTAGGGGTATTTATTTCAGCGCGTTTTTAATCTCCTGCAATTTGAGTAACGCTTCTACGGGAGTAAGGCGATTGATATCGGTGTTTTCCAGCAATAGGCGGATCTGATGAAAGGTTTCCGTGTGGGCGTCGAAGATGGAAAGCTGCATTTTTGGAGCGGCTATTTTTTTGAGAGAGTCTTCCAGAGGCGAGCCAACGTGTTTGTCTTCCAGCTGGAGGAGGATCTCTTCTGCCCGTTGCAGCAGGGAGGGTGGCATTCCCGCCATTTTGGCCACGTGGATGCCGAAACTGTGGATGCTGCCGCCGGGGGCCAGTTTGCGCAGGAAGATCACTTTGTTGCCGACCTCCTTATTGGTGATATGATAATTCCGGATACGGGACAATTTATTTTCGAGTTCGTTGAGCTCGTGGTAATGCGTTGCGAAAAGCGTTTTAGGCGCATGAGGAGAGTTGTGCAGGTATTCGGCGATGCTCCATGCGATGGAGATGCCGTCATAAGTTGAAGTGCCTCTACCTATCTCGTCCAGGAGGATCAGGCTGCCGGGTGTAATATTGTTGATGATACTGGCTGTTTCGTTCATCTCCACCATAAAGGTAGATTCCCCGCCACTGAGATTGTCGGAGGCGCCTACCCGGGTAAAGATCTTATCCGTCAGCGGAATTCTGGCTATGTCGCAGGGGACAAAACTACCCATATGTGCCATCAGGGTGATGAGGGCGGTTTGTCGAAGCAGGGCGCTTTTACCGCTCATGTTCGGGCCGGTAAGGATGATGATCTGTTGGGTGGTGGCATCCAGCAGCAGGTCGTTAGGGATATAGGGTTCTCCGGCGGGGAGTTGTCTTTCAATTACCGGATGGCGGCTTCCTTTTATATCCAGTTCACGGTCCTCGTGCAATTGGGGTTTTTTATAATTATAGGTCAGCGCATTGGAGGCGAAGCAAAGCAGGCAGTCGAGTGTGGCGAGGAGATGGCCATTGACCTGGATAGGCGCGATCGACTCCTGGAGGAAGGAAAGTAGTTTTTCATAAAGTTCGAGTTCGATGGCCAGTATCTTTTCTTCGGCGCCTGTGATCTGTTCTTCGTATTCTTTTAATTCCGGGGTAATATAGCGTTCGGCGTTGGCGAGTGTCTGTTTTCGCATCCATTCCGCGGGAACTTTGTTCTTATGGGTATTGGTGACTTCGAGATAATATCCGAATACGTTGTTGAAGCCTATTTTCAGGGAAGAGATGCCGGAGCGCGCGGCTTCCTTCTGTTGTAGTTCGACGAGATACTCTTTTCCGCCCGTGGCTATTTTTCTTAGCCGGTCCAATTCTTCGCTTATGCCTGAGCGTATGGTATCTCCTTTTGCCGCGGTAGCGGGGGGATTGTCGGTGATGGTAGCGAGTATTTTTTCTTTTACGCTGTCGCAGGGGTCGAGTCTTTGGCAAAGGTCTTTAAGCCATCCCGGGGGGAAGGATCCGCCTGTTTCGCGAATGAGGGCAGTGTGTTCCAGTCCACGCGCCAGTTGTAATAGTTCGCGGGGGGTGATCTTCCGTACGGGTATCTTGCTGACCAGTCTTTCGATGTCGCCGCATTGTTGAATATGTTGGGTGAGGGTAGTCCTTATAATCGGCTCTTTGATGAAAAATTCCACGGTGTCCAGTCTTTCATGGATGCGTGCCGCTTCCTTCAGGGGCATCAGCAGCCAGCGTTTGAGCAAGCGTGATCCCATGGGAGATACGGTATTATCCAGCACTTTCAGGAGACTCTGTCCCTGGTCGCCGCCGGAGGGACCGAGCAACTCGAGATTGCGGATGGTGAACTTGTCCATCCAGAGATAGTCTTCGCGATTGATGCGTTGCAGGGAAGAAATGTGCTGGAGATGGGGGTGTTCAGTATCCTTTAAATAATGAAGGACGGCGCCTGCTGCGATGATGCCGGTTTTCATTCCTTCGACGCCAAATCCTTTGAGGGAATGTGTCTGGAAATGTTTGAGCAGATTTTCCTGGGCGAAGGCTTCATCGAAGAGCCAGTTTTCGAGTGTATAGGTGTAGAATTTGCTGCCGAAGATCTCTTTGAAATGTTTTTGGAAGCTGCGTTGGAAGATGACTTCGGCGGGTCGCAGGGTTTGAAGGAGGCGGTCGGCGTATTCCGTGTTGCCTTCGGCGATGAAGAATTCCCCGGTGGAGATGTCGAGGAAGGAGAGGCCGATGTCGTCGGCGTTTTGTTTGCCTTTTCCGGGCTCGCCGTTGCTACTGTCGGGCCAGCCTTCGGGGAAATGGATGCCTGCGAGGAAATTATTGCTGCCGCCTTCGAGGAGTTTGTCGTTGGTGGCGACGCCGGGGGTGACCATTTCGGTGACGCCTCTTTTGACGATGCCTTTGACGGATTTGGGGTCTTCGAGCTGATCGCAGACGGCTACGCGGTGGCCGGCTTTGACGAGTTTGTGCAGATAGGTGTCCAGGGCGTGGTGTGGGAAGCCGGCCAGTTCGGAGGAGGCCGCGGCGCCGTTGTTGCGTTTGGTGAGTGTTATGCCCAGCACTTTGGAGGCGACGATGGCGTCTTCGCCGAAGGTTTCGTAGAAGTCGCCTACGCGGAATAAAAGGATGGCGTCGGGGTATTTTTGTTTGATAGCCCGGTGTTGTTGCATGAGGGGAGTGTCGGCGCTGCTTT
>Ga0207671_10001150_pt1 | contig 31581 bp, 29 predicted proteins | sample KBSC24metaG_FD_184352 | JGI IMG/M metagenome (GOLD analysis project Ga0207671, IMG submission 184352) | Corn rhizosphere microbial communities from Kellogg Biological Station, Michigan, USA - KBS C2-4 metaG (SPAdes) (version 2) | ecosystem: Host-associated > Plants > Roots > Rhizosphere > Soil...
ATGATCGCGTCGCCGTAGAAGAGCGCGGTCGCCAGCACGCCGAGCAGCACGATGCCGCGCGTCCACTTGATCTTGCCCGATCGCACGATCAGCGCCAGCAAGGCGAGGCTGCCGCCTTCGCCGTCATTGTCGGCGCGCATGGTGACGAGGACGTACTTGATCGTCACGACCAGCGTCATCGTCCAGAAGATCAGGCTGAGCACGCCGAAGATGTGCGGCCGGTCGATCGCCAGCGGGTGGGGGCCGGCGAAGCTCTCCTTGAGGGAATAGAGCGGCGAGGTGCCGATATCCCCGAACACCACGCCGATCGCGCCGAGCGCCAGCGGCATCAGCTTGCCCGAGCCATGCTCGGAAGAGGAATGCGGGGTGTCTGTCATGGGGTTCCGTCGGCGGTGAGCGCGCAGGCGCGGCTATGGGGCCTGTCCATATCGAAATCCATGTCGGCCCGTTAGCGTCGCGATGGGATTTTGGCGGATCGCATTAAATCCGCATAAAGTTCGCGTTGCTCCCCTCCCTGCAAGGGAGGGGCTGGGGGTGGGTGGAGGCCTGGTGATACGGGTGAGCCATACGCGGCCGATCCGTATCGCGCGCCTCCACCCACCCCCGACCCCTCCCTTTCAGGGAGGGGAGAAAGAGGGCGGGCCTATCGATGGCGGACGTGCCGCGACGGCCCGTCATCCTGACGAAGGTCAGGATCCATTGGACGCGGCGATGATGGTCAGGCGCCGCGTCGAGGCCCCGTCGCGGCGATGCGGCGGGCGCCGCGCGCATGGATCCCGGCCTCCGCAGGGATGACGACCGAGCGCGCGGCTCCTGCGGAAGACATAAAAAAGCCCGCCGCACGGATCGTGCGGCGGGCTCGAGGGGGGAGCAGGCCCGGCCGAAGGGGTCCGGCCGGGCGCGAACTCCGGGGGAACTTAGAAGCGGAGCTGACCGAACAGGCCGATCTCGCTGGTCGTGGCGCGGCTGCCCTTCGCAACGGTGACGCTCGGCGCGTTCTGGTAGTTGTAGGTGTAGGAAGCGAGGCCGTCCGTGTTGTTCAGGACGTCGCGCTTGTAGACGATCGCCAGGTCGACGATCTTGACCGGCTCCCACTGGATGCCGGCGTTGAAGTAGTGATCCTTCAGCGGATCGTTGAGCTCCTTGCTCGGCTTGATCGAGTCGTAGCGGCCGAACACGCTCCAGGTCTTGGCGAAGTTCACGTTGCCGAAGATCGACCAGCCATCGGCCTTGTCCTCGGCGGCGGTGGTGGTGGGGTTCGCCCAGTTCTTGGTGTGGAAATATTCGCCACCGATGTTGAACAGCTTGGTCTTGTAGCCGACCGCCGCGTCGAGGCGGGTGGCGGTGCGCAGGTGGGCGCCGGCCGGCAGGGTGGCCTGGAGGCCCTGCGTGTCGTTGCCATGCTTGCCGCTATAGCCGCCGATCGCGGCGTAGAAGCCCTTGTAGCTGGTCGAGACGCGGCCTTCGAAGTCGACCGAGTTGGTCACCTTCACGTTGCGGTAGCCGCCGCCGTCGATCACCGAGAACTGGTAGCTCAGCAGGCCGCCGGCGAGATCGCCGAGGACGTGGATGCCCCAGTCGGCCGAGGTGCCGAAGCTGGTGCGGTCGATCAGCGTGTTCTCGATGTGGCGATAGCCATACTGGTTCTCCATGTAGGGGATCCAGGGCAGGTCGGCCGCGCCGAGGCGGATGATGAAGGCCGGGTTCAGCTTCGCCTGCAGATAGGCCTTCTTGATGTAGAAGCCGCGGCCGACCAGCGCGGTCGAGTTGGCGGGCGCCGTCGCCGAGTTGGCGTTGAAATTGTAGTTCGAGGTCGAGCCGACGACGTTCGAAGCGTCCATCGTCAGGTTCGCGGCGAACATCGGGCTGAACGTGTGGTCGATGCCCAGGTAGAATCGCTTGATGTTGAAGCCGGTGCCGTTGCCGGCGGTGCCGCCGGTGGTCCGCTTGCCGTTCAGCTTCTGGTCCATGTTGGAGAAGTTGAAGTACATGCGGCCCGAGATCGACGTGTCGTTGGCCCAGGCGAGCTTCTGCTTGGGCAGCTGGGTCGCGAGCTGGGTCTTCACCTCGGTCGGCACGGCGGCGGCCTGGGTCTGCGCGGCGGCGGCGGCGGTCTGCGCCTGGGCGGCGGTGGCCTGCGCGGCGGCGGCGGCATTCTGCGCCTGGCTGAGCTGCGCGCTGGTCTGCGCCGAGCTCTGCTCCTGGGCGTCGAGTCGCGCGGTCAGCGCCTGGACCTGCGCCTTGAGCGCCTCGATCTCGGCGCTGTTGCCGTTGCTGCGCGCGGCGGCAGTGTGGCGCTTGGCCGCATGCTTCACCGGCTTGGCGAGCGCCGGGCCGGCCGCGATCATGGCGATACCCACGCTCGCACCCGCGAGCAGATTGAATTTGCTGGTCATGAAAAGCCCCTTTTGAGAGCCCGCCGCTCGCGGGCCTTCGAGGGAGCCGGTAGTGGGGCACGGTGACTCGTCCGTGATGGAAATGTTACGGATTAGTGACGATGACGGGCGACTGTCACACCCTTGCATCCGTGCCACACCCGTACCGATCCCGAATAACTGATTCAGATCAATTGCATTTGTCCACCGCGCTGATAGGCATCCGCCGTGGCACGTGGCTGGACGATCCCGCTTCTGCGCTCGGAGCGCTCGGTCAGCCGGTTCGTGCTGGCGTGCATGGCGTTGGGCTTCCTCGCGCTGATCGGCTCGGCCGGAACGGCCGGCTGGTTCGTGACGCGCGCGCAGGAGCACGCCACCTGGGTCGAGCATACCTATGAGGTGGAGCGGCGCGTCTCGCAGCTGCGCGTGCTGGTCGAGCGGCTGGAGGTGGCGCGGCGCGGCTACCTGCTGACCCGCCGCCCGGAAACCAAGGCGACGTTCACCGCATCGGTGAAGAGCGAACCGGTCCTGATCACCGAGCTCAAGCAGCTCACCGCGGACAATCCCGTGGAGCAGCAGAATGTCGACGCCATCGAGCGCCTGACCATCGACCATCTCCGCTTGCTGTCGCGCTCGATGATGCTCGCCGATCGCGATCCCGCGCTCGCCATCGCGGTCTTCAACCACGACCAGAGCCTCGGCGTCACCCGCCGGCTCCGCGAGACGACGCAGGCGATGCTCGACGAGGAGAACCGCCTGCTCCAGCCGCGCATCGATGCCCAGCGCGAGGCGGTGCGCGTCCTCTTCTACGCGCTCGCCTTCGCGGGGGCGATGGCGGTGGCGACGGCGATCTTCTCGATGCTGGTGCTGCGCCGCTACACCCGCAGCCTCGTCGAATCCCGCGACGAGGTGCAGCGGCTCGCCGACGATCTCGAGGATCGCGTCAAGGAACGGACCCGCGATCTCTCCCGCGCCAACGAGGAGATCCAGCGCTTCGCCTATATCGTCAGCCACGATCTGCGCTCGCCGCTGGTCAACGTGATGGGCTTCACCGGCGAGCTGGAGGCGGCGACCACGCCGCTCGTCCGGCTGGTCGACGCGGTGGAGGCGGAGGCGCCGCACCTGCTCGATCAGGAGGCGGCGGTGGCGGCCCGCGAGGATCTGCCGGAATCGATCGGCTTCATCCGCACCTCCACGCAGAAGATGGACCGGCTGATCAACGCGATCCTGCGCCTGTCGCGCGAGGGCAAGCGCGTGCTGAGCCCGGAACGGGTGGATCTCACCGTGCTGGCGGGCGCGGTCGTCGCCTCGCTCCAGCACCGGCTCGACGAGATCGGCGCCGAGATCGACGTGCAGCGGGGGATGCCGACCATCGTCGCCGATCGCCTCGCTGTCGAGCAGATGCTGTCCAACCTCATCGAGAATGCGGTGAAATATCTGAAGCCCGGCGTGCCCGGCCGGATCGCCATCTCCGCCACCGCCGATCGCGGGCGCGTGGACGTCGCCGTCGCCGACAATGGCCGCGGCATCGATCCGCGCGACCATGACCGCATCTTCGATCTGTTCCGCCGCTCCGGCACGCAGGACCAGCCCGGCGAGGGAATAGGCCTCGCGCATGTCCGGGCGCTGGCGTACAGGCTCGGTGGCTTCATCGACTGCAAGTCCGCGCTCGGGGAGGGCGCGACCTTCACGCTCAGCCTCCCCGTGCAGCCCCTCATCCAAGGATCGCCATCATGAATGCCCACCAGCCCGTCACCATCGTGATGATCGAGGATGACGAGGGCCATGCCCGCCTGATCGAGAAGAACATCCGGCGCGCCGGCATCTCCAACGACATCAAGCATTTCACCGACGGCACCTCGGCGCTGGCGCATCTCTACGAGGCGCCCGACGGCCCGGCGCTGAACGGCCCCGCGCTGATCCTGCTCGATCTCAACCTGCCGGACATGTCGGGGACGGACATCCTGCAGAGGATCAAGGCCGACGGAAACCCGCTCCGCCGCACGCCGGTGATCGTGCTCACCACCACGGACGACAAGGTGGAGATCCAGCGCTGCTACGATCTCGGCGCCAACGTCTACATCACCAAGCCGGTGGACTACGAGAATTTCGCCACCGCGATCCGCCAGCTCGGCCTGTTCCTGGCGGTGATCCAGGTGCCCGACATCGAGCCCGAGGCCTGATGCTCGCCCGATGAAAGGCGCGCGCATCCTCTATATCGACGACGATGCCGGGCTGTGCCGGCTGGCCGTGCGCGCGCTGGAGCGGATGGACTGCACCGTCGACACCGCGCAGAGCGGGGCCGAGGGCGTCGCCAAGGCGGCGCTCGGCGGGTTCGACCTGATCGCCGTCGACCATTTCATGCCGGGGCAGGACGGGCTGGAGACGCTCGCCCAGATCCAGGCGCTGCCGAGCCCGCCGCCGGTGGTCTACGTCACCGGATCGGAGGACAGCCGCATCGCGGTCGCGGCGCTGAAGGCGGGGGCGGCCGATTATGTGATCAAGACGATCGGCGAGGATTTCTTCGCGCTGCTCGGCTCGGCCTTCCAGCAGGCGCGCGAGAAGCAGCGCCTCGCCCAGGCCAAGGAACTGGCCGAGGAGGAATTGCGCCGCAGCAACGCGCGGCTGGAGGCCCTCCTCAAGGAGGTGAACCACCGCGTCGCCAACTCGCTGCAGCTGGTCTCGGCCTTCGTCCACATGCAGTCGGCCGCGCTGCCCGACCCGGCGGCGAAGAACGCGCTGCAGGACGTGCAGCGCCGCATCCAGGCGATCGCGCAGGTCCACCGCCGGCTCTACACCGGCGACGCCGTCGATACGGTGGCGATGGACGATTATCTCGCGGCGCTGGTCGCCGAGCTGCAGGAGACCTGGTCGACGCCGGCGGCCCCGCGCGTGCTGACGCTGGCCAGCGAGCCGATCCGGATGAAGACCGACCGGGCGGTGTCGCTCGGCGTGATCGTCAACGAGCTGGTCTCCAACGCCTGCAAATACGCCTATCCGGCGACCGGGCCGGGCGAGGTCCGCATCTCGCTCGTCCGCGAGGGCGAGGATCGCTTCCTGCTCCGCGTCGAGGATGACGGCTGCGGCATCGAGCCCGACGCGCGCCCCAAGGGCACCGGCCTCGGCACCAAGGTGATCCGCGCGATGGCGAAGAGCCTGCAGGCGCAGCTCAGCTACGATCTGCAGCATCGGGGCGTCCGCGCGCTCCTCAGCGCGGCCTGCTGAGGGGCGAAGCGCCCAAACCGCAATCCGTTCGTCCCGAGCGAAGTCGAGGGACCGCGCCGAGCGTAGCCGAGGCGCCTGCCATCCGCATCTCGGCTTCGCTCGATGCTGACCGGCCCCTCGACTTCGCTCGGGGCGAACGGGGTGAAGTCGGGCGAGCCATTTAAAGCTCGCCCCGCCCGCCTCAGTTCGGCCCACCCCCCGGCGCACGTCCCCGCGAGATCGCCGGGGCGACCGGCGGCGTCGCGCTCTGCGCGCTCGCCACCACCTCGTCGTAGAAAGCGGCGAGGTCGCGGTGCATCATGCGCAGCGCGTCGGGATTGAGATAGGCCATGTGGCCGGACGGATAATAACGGAACGCGATGTTCTGCGCCTGCGCCGGCTCCAGCCCCATATGGTGCAGGTCGTATTCGGTGCCGAAGAAGGGCGTCGCCATGTCGTAATAGCCGTTGAGCGACAGCAGGTGCAGATACGGGTTGGTGCGCATCGCCGCCGATATGTCCACCGCGACGTCCGGCGCGCTCTGCTTGCCGCGGCCGCCGCCCGGCGCGTCATGCGTCCAGTCCCACTTGAAGCCGTCCAGCCCGTAGGCCGAGACGCGATAGGGCATGTCGGTGCGGTAGTTCAGCGCGCGCTGCACATAATCGTTGAAGCTGGCGATGAACGCGCCCGAAATGGCGGTGTCCGACGCGTCATATTCCGGGCGCTCGCCCGCCGCGTCGGCGTCGATGCCGGTATAGCGGCTGTCGTAGCGGCCGACGGTCAGCCGCTGGTCGCGCAGCAGCTCCTTCTGGAAGCGGGCGAGGTCGACGCGCAGATTGGCGTCGAGGATGAATTGCGGCGACAGGCCGGTCAGCGCGGACATTTGCTGGGCGATCTGCGCGCGGGCCTGGGGATCGAGCGCGGAGCCCTGCGCCAGCGCCGCCGCATAGGGGCCGGACGCCCACTGCCGCGCCTGCTCCACCACCGTGGCGACGTCGGCGGGCGGGTTGGCGAGCTTGTGGTGGTACCAGGCGGTCGCCGCGAAGCTCGGCAGGTAATTGATGTAGATCTGGTCGAAGCCCGGCTGGCGGATGCCATAGTTGAGGATGGACGACAGGATCACCGCGCCGTTCAGCGCCATGCCGCGATCCTGCAGCAGATAGGAGAGCGCGCCGGTGCGCGTGGTGCCGTAGCTTTCGCCGAAGATCACCTTGGGGCTCTGCCAGCGGGCATTCTTCGTCACGTAGCGCATGATGGCGCGGGCGAAGCCGTCGGCATCCTGGTCGACGCCCCAGAAATCCTTGTCCTTCTTGTCGCCGAGCGCGCGCGACCAGCCGGTGCCGATCGCATCGATGAAGACGAGGTCGGACTTGTCGAGCAGGGTCTCCGGATTGGGGCCGAAGGCATAAGGGGCGGGCTTGATATATTCGGGGCTCGCGGTCTGCACCCGCTCGGGCGCGAAGCTGCCCATGTGCAGCCACAGCGTCGAGGAGCCGGGGCCGCCATTGTAGAAGAAGGTGACCGGGCGGCGCTTATAGTCCTTCACGTCGTCGGCCGTATAGGCGACGTAGAAGACCGAGGCGATCGGCTTGGCGTCGTCGTCGCGGATGGTCAGCGTGCCGGCGGTCGCGGTATATTTCATCGCGCCCGCATGGGTGGTCGCGACATGGTGGGTGACGGAGGTCTGCTCGGCGACGGGCGGCTTCACCCAGCCGGCCTGCGCCTCGTCCTCCTTGTCCTGCTGATGCGCCTTGGCGACGGGGGATTTGTCGTCGTCCTTGCCCGGCCTGTCCTGGGCGGCGGCGAGGCCGGGCAGGCTGATCGCGGCGGCGAGCGCGAGAAGGGGCAGGCGGAAGCGTGACAGCATCGGGGGTGTCCTCGTTGGCGATACGGCGCGGCATGGCCCCCCGGCCCCAGTCGCGAAATCGTATACACAGGCTCGGGCGCCGATGCGCAAGCCCCTTCAGAGGAAAGGCGCCGCCACCTCCGCCGGGATGCGCAGCGGGCGGCCGGTCGTCCGGTCGAGCATCGCCCAGGTCGTCCTCGACCGGACGTGCGGCTTGCCGCCCTCGCCGACGAATTCCACGAAGCGATCGAAGCGCGCCCCGGCGGGGGCATCGCCCACCCAGGTCCGCGCCGTCACCGTGCCGCCGGGGCCGAGCCCGCGCAGATAGTCGATCTCGTGGCGCACCACGACCCAGATGTAGGCCGCGACATGCGCGGGGTCGGCGGCGGCGGCCCAGTGCGCGGTGGCGACGTCCTGGATCCAGCGCACCCAGGCGGCATTGTTGACGTGGCCGAGCTCGTCGATCTCGGCCGGCGTGGCGGTGAAGGGCAGGGTGAAGACGGGGGGGCCTGTCATGGCTCGACATGTCCCCAACCCGTTCGCACTGAGCTTGTCGAAGTGCTGCCCTTTTCTCCGCTTGCGCACAAGGAAGGGCAGGGCTTCGACAAGCTCAGCCCGAACGGGAGGAAGGGTCTCATCCCAGCGCCTCGATCATGAAGGCGAAGGCCTCCGCCCGCTCGGTGATCGAATCGAACCGGCCGGACTTGCCGCCATGGCCGGCCCCCATGTTGATCTTGAGCAGCAGCGGGTTGGCGTCGGTCTTCGTCGCGCGCAGCCTGGCCGCCCACTTGGCCGGCTCCCAATAGGTGACGCGCGGATCGTTGAGGCCGCCGGTGATCAGCATCGGCGGATAGGCCTGGGCGCGCACCTGATCGTAGGGCGAATAGCTGCGGATCAGATCGAAGGCGGCCGGATCGGTGATCGGATTGCCCCATTCGGGCCATTCGCCCGGCGTCAGGGGGAGGCTCTCGTCCTGCATGGTGTTGAGCACGTCGACGAAGGGCACGTCCGCCACCACCGCGCCCCACAGGGAGGGATCGGTGTTGGCGACCACGCCCATCAGCTCGCCGCCCGCCGATCCGCCCTGGATGGCGATGCGGCCGGGCGCGGCGAATCCCGCGTCGATCAGGCCCCGCGCGGCATCGGAGAAATCGTGGAAGGTGTTCCAGCGCTTCTCCGCCTTGCCGTCCAGATACCAGCCATAGCCGAGATCGTCGCCGCCCCGGATATGGGCGATGGCGCAGGCCCAGCCGCGATCGAGCAGGCTCAGCCGGTCGGTCGAGAAGCTCGGCGGGATGGCGATGCCGTAGGCGCCATAAGCGTAGAGATAGAGCGGACCCTGGCAGTCCTTCGCGAAATCCTTGCGATACACCACGGAGACCGGGATCGATGCGCCGTCGCGGCCCGGCACGATCAGCCGCTCGGTGGCGTAGAGCGCGGCGTCGTAGCCCGACGGCACTTCGCGCACCTTGCGCGTCGCCAGCGCGCGTGCCGCCGGATCATATTCGAACACCGTGTCGGGCGTGACCATCGAGGCATAGCCGATGCGATAGCCGGGCGAGTCGAACTCGGGATTGGTGCCGAGCGAGGCGGTGTAGCTCGCCTCCGGAAAGGCGACGCGATGCTCGTCGCCGGCATAGGTGCGCAGGCGGATCTGGTCGAGCCCGTCGACCCGCTCCTCGATCGCGAGATGCTCGGCGAAGCTGGTGAGGCCCCGGATGTAGACGTGGTCCGATCCGGCGATCACCGTCTCCCAGTCGCCGGGTGCCTCCGGCGAGGCGACCGCGACGCGGAAGTTGATGTGATCGTCGTTGGTGTGGATCCACAGCCGCCCGTGCGCCGAATCCACGCCATATTGGCGCTTCGCCTGGCGCGGCGAGACGAGCAGCGGCGCGGCGGCGGGATCGGCGGCGGGGATCAGCCTGATCTCGCTCGTCTCGTGATCGTTGGTGCCGAGGATGATCCATTGCCGGTCCTGCGTGCGGCCGACATGGACGTTGAAGCCGATATCCTCCTTCTCCTCGTAGAGCGTGGGATCGCCCCCGGGATCGCTGCCCAGCGCGTGCAGCCGGGCGCGGAAGGTGCGCCAATTGTCGTTCACCTCGGTATAGGCGACGGCATCCGATCCGGCCGACCACACCACCGCGCCGTTGACGACCTCGCTCACCGTCTCGATGTCCGCGCCGGTGGCGAGATCGCGGATGCGCAGCGTGAAGCGCTCGGCGCCGCTGGTGTCCGACGACCAGGCGGCGAGCCGCCCGTCCGGGCTCACCGCCAGCGCGCCGAGGCGGAAATAGTCATGGCCCGCGGCCTCGGCCACCTCGTCGAGGATCATCTGGCCGGGCTCGGCGCTGCCGGCCGGGCGGCGCAGCCAGCGGCGATATTGCGCGCCTGTCTCGAACGCCCACCAATAGTCCCAGTCGCCGTCCCTGCGCGGCACCGAGGCGTCGTCCTCCTTGATCCGCCCCTTCATCTCGGCGAACAGCGTGTCGACCAGCGGCCGGACGGGTGCCATCGCCGCCTCGAAATAGGCGTTCTCCTCCTTCAGGTAGGAGAGCACGGCCTCGTCGGTGACGGTCGGGTAGCCCGGATCCTTCAGCCAGAAATAGTCGTCCGACACGGTCTGGCCGTGCCGTTCGTAGCTGTGGGGATTGCGGGCGGCGACGGGCGGGGCGGGGAGCTTGGCGGGATCGATCATGCGCGGCTTTGTGGGCTGCGGCTGCGCGGCAGGCAAGCGGGCTCGTCGCCGGAGAGTCATCCGGAAGCGTGCGCAAGAAGCGGGCGCATCCGGGCAAGGAACGATCGCCGAATCGCAGGGATTGACTCGAATGGTTTTTCAGAGAAACCTGCCGCGCATAATAAAATGTCAGAGAGGATGTTTGATGCTGGCCATTGCCCTGGCGACTTTGCCTGTGTCCGGTCTCGTGGTTATCGGCGTGCTGGCGAAGCTGGCGAGGAACTGACGCGGGCGGGGCGATGCCGCCCGGCGCGAATTAGCGTCTCCTTACAATATCGATCGGTCGGTTAGCCTGTTCGCCCGGAGCGAACGGGCCAAATGTGTTGATCCTCTCCCTGCCAAGCGGAGGATCTGCCGGAAAGCCCCTCCCTGAAAGGGAGGGGCTTGGGGTGGGTCTTGGGTCGCGATACGGCCATCTCATAGGATGAGGGTGGCGTTCCGCGTGCCTCCACCCACCCCCGCCCCCTCCCTTCCAGGGAGGGGAGAATTCCGAATCCTCCCCCGCCAGGGGGAGGTGGCACGCGAAGCGTGACGGAGGGGGAGGATGCGGAGCGTCCGCTGTGGAAAGGTGGCCGCCGCCCGCCCCCTCCGACGCCCTGCGGGCGCCACCTCCCCCTGGCGGGGGAGGATCGAGGCCCTTCCCCAATAGGATTTCGCCTGTCACCGTCCCCTGCGTGACGGCTCCCGCGCCTCTCCTCCGCTCCTATCGTCGCCATGCAGCCCGTCCGGGGGCGTTCCCCCCACTGGTGCTGGTGTCCATGTTGTCCATGTTGGAACCGCGACTCGGCCCGGCCCGCGCCGCCCTTCACCGGACGCGCGAACGGGACTATCTAGGGCGCATGTCCAGCTATGCCGATCGCCTCGCCGCCCTGCGCGACGAGCTCGCCCGCCGCCGTCTCGACGGTTTCGTCGTCCCGCTCACCGATGAGCATATGTCCGAATATGTCGGCGCCTATGCCCAGCGCCTCGCCTGGCTGACGGGGTTCGAGGGCTCGGCCGGCACCGCCGTGGTGCTGCCCGAGCAGGCCGCGATCTTCGTCGACGGCCGCTACACGCTGCAGGTGCGCGAGCAGGTCTCGGCCGATCAGTGGAGCTACCAGTCGGTGCCCGAAACCTCGGTGTCCGCCTGGCTCAAGGAGCATGCGCCGAAGGGCGGGCGGATCGGCTACGATCCCTGGCTCCACACCAAGGGCTGGGTCGATGCCGCGACCCGCGCGCTCGCCGCGCGCGGCGCCGAGCTCGTCGCGGTCGAGACCAATCCGATCGACGCGGTGTGGCCGGACCAGCCGCTCCCTTCCGACGCGCGCCTCGTCGTCCAGCCGGACGATCTCGCCGGCCAGTCGGCGGCGGCCAAGCGGCAGGACATCGCCGAATGGCTCGACGCGCAGGGCGCCGAGGCGGTGGTGCTCTCCGCGCTCGATTCGATCGCCTGGGCGTTCAACGTGCGCGGCACGGACGTCAGCCGCACGCCGGTCGCCTTGGCCTATGCGCTCGTCAACGCCGATGCCACGGCCGACCTGTTCGTCGATCCCGAGAAGGTGGACGAGGCGGTGGCCCAGCATCTCGGCAATGCGGTGCGTGTCCAGCCCCGCACCGCCTTCGCCGGCGCGCTGGACGGGCTGGCCGGCAAGCGCGTCTCGGTCGATCCCGATCGCGCCGTCGCCGCCATCTTCGGGCGCCTCAAGGCCGCCGGCGCCACGGTGAGCGAGGCGCGCGACCCGACCATCCTGCCCAAGGCGATCAAGAATCCCGTCGAGATCGCCGGCACCACCGCCGCCCACGTCCGCGACGGCGCGGCGGTGACGCGCTTCCTCCACTGGGTGGACACGGTGGCGGCGCGGGGCGGGCAGGACGAGCTGACCGCCGCCGCGCAGCTGGAGGCCTTCCGGGCCGAGACCGGCGCGCTCAAGGATCTGTCCTTCGACACCATCTCGGGCGCCGGGCCGAACGGCGCGGTGGTGCATTACCGCGTCTCCGACAAGACGGTGCTGCCGATCGAGCGGGGCTCGCTCTACCTCGTCGATTCGGGCGGCCAATATGCCGACGGCACCACCGACATCACCCGCACCATCGCCATCGGCGAGCCGACGGCGGAGATGAAGGATCGCTTCACCCGCGTGCTCAAGGGCCATATCGCGCTCGCCCGCGCGATCTTCCCGCAGGGCACGCGCGGCACCCAGCTCGATACGCTGGCGCGGCAATATCTGTGGGAGGTCGGGCTCGACTACGCGCACGGCACCGGCCACGGCGTCGGCTCCTATCTCTCGGTGCACGAGGGGCCGCAGCGCATCGCCACGCCCAACGGCCAGCCCGGCGGCGACGAGCCGCTGCGCGCCGGCATGATCCTCTCCAACGAGCCGGGCTATTACAAGACCGGCGCCTACGGCATCCGCATCGAGAATCTCGTGCTGGTCGAGGATCGCGCGGTGGAGGGCGCGGAGAAGAGGCTGCTCGGCTTCCACACCATCACGCTGGCGCCGATCGACCGGCGGCTGGTGGAGGTCGCGATGCTGGCCCCGGCGGAGCGGGACTGGCTGGACGCCTATCACGCCCGCGTGCGGCGCGAGATCGGCCCGCTGGTGCCGGCGGAGGTGCAGGGGTGGCTGGACCAGGCGACGGCGCCGCTGTGAGGTCGTGCTATGGATGAGATCCGTTCGCCCTGAGCTTGTCGAAGGGCTGTCCTTCCTTTCGGCGCGGGGCTGAAGAAGAAGGGCAGGGCTTCGACAGGCTCAGCCCGAACGGGGCGGGGTCAGTCCTTCATTTCGGGTTCGGGCTGGTCCTTCTCCCGCGCCTGCTCCTTGCGGCGGCGGAGATTCTGGCGGAGCGCCTCGGCGAGGCGCTTTTCGCGGTCGGTCTGGGCGGTCATGGGCGTGGCGTAAGACGATCGTCACGATCCGCGCAAGCCGCCTTGACGGGGCCGCCCACATTCTCCATAGGGCCGGCCTCGCCGCCCGGCCTGCCGGGCGAGCGGACCGGGCCGTGCTGCCGTAGCTCAGTGGTAGAGCGCATCCTTGGTAAGGCTGAGGTCGGGAGTTCAATCCTCCCCGGCAGCACCACCCGGTCCGGGCATCTCAGAAGATGCCGTGCCCGATCGCCAGGCGCGCCAGCCCGACCAGCACCACCACCAGGTTGAGATTGCGCCCGGCGTTGCCGCTCGACAGCACGCCGATGCCGAGGCCGACCACCGCGATCGGCAGGATGAACCAGTAGAGCCAGCCCAGCAGCGGCAGGAACGCGACCAGCGCGGGGACGAGGGCGACGAGGCCGATCAGGATCGAGATCAGGTTCAGCATGGCCGGACTATCGCCCGGCCGGGGCGCTTTGCCAAGGCGCCGTCAGCCCGGGCCGATCGCCCGGTCGATCAGCGTCTCGTCCATCGGCACCTGCCCGTCGAGCATCAGCATGGCGAGGCCATGGACCAGCGCCCAGGCCTGCACGGCGCGGATCGCCGCCTCGCCGCCATCCTTCGCCGCGGCGCGGGCGGCGTTGGCCTGGAGCAGGGTGTCCGCCTCGGACTCGAGGCCGCCCGCCGCCTTGGCGGGGGCGAGCGCGGGAGAGGCGAAGATCAGGCGGAACAGCGCCGGATTGGCGAGCGCGAAGCGGACATAGGCGCGGCCCGTCTCGCGGAAGCCGGCCTCGCCACCCCCGACCGCATCGGCGGCCGCGCGCTGGGCGGCGCCGAGGCGGGCGAGGCCCTCCAGCGCCAGCGCGGTCATCAGCGCCTCCTTGTCCGGGAAGTGGCGATAGACCGAAGTGGCGCTGACCCCGGCGGCGCGCGCCACCTCGCGCAGCGACAGCGATTCGGCATCGCGTTCCGCCAGCAGCCGCAGCCCCTCGGCGATCAGGCTCTTGCGCAGATCCCCATGGTGATAGGGCTTCTTCCCCATGTTGACACTGTTATCATCTGAGTTCATAGTAACGGTGTAAACATTGGAGGCGGACATGGGAAGCACGATCGAGACGCTGATCCGTGGCACGGTGACCAGGGGCATCGAGGCGGTGGCCGGGTTCAACCGCAGGCGCCTGCCGCCGCCGGCCGGCGACAATCCCTTCCTCTCGGGCATCCATGCGCCGATGACGGACGAGGTCACGCTCACCGAGCTGCCGGTGACGGGCACGATCCCCGCCGGGCTCGACGGCCGCTACCTGCGCATCGGGCCGAACCCGATCGACGCCGATCCGGCCTCCTACCACTGGTTCATCGGCGACGGCATGGTCCACGGCCTCGCGATCGAGGACGGCAAGGCGCTCTGGTATCGCAACCGCTGGATCCGCTCGAACGCCGTCGCCGAAGCGCTCGGCGTCGCGCCGGCGCCGGGCCCCCGCCATGCCTTCGACACGGTGAACACCAATGTCGTCGGCATCGGCGGGCGCACCTTCGCGCTGGTCGAGGCGGGCAGCTATCCGGTCGAGCTCGGCGAGACGCTGGACGATCAGGCCTACAATCCCTTCGGCGGCACGCTGAAGGGCAGCTTCACCGCCCATCCGCATCGCGATCCGAAGACGGGCGAGCATCACGCCATCTGCTACGAAGGCCGCGATGCCGGCACGATCCGGCACGTCGTCGTCGACGCGGCGGGGCGGGTGGTCCGCGAGGAGCCGATCGCGGTGCGGCACGGGCCGATGATCCACGATTGCGCGATCACCGACCGCTTCGTGATCATCCTCGACCTGCCCGTCACCTTCTCGATGAAGACGCTGATCGCCGGCCACGGCTTCCCCTATCGCTGGAATCCGGCGCACGAGGCGCGGATCGGGCTGATGCCGCGCCACGGCACCCAGGCGGACATCCTCTGGTGCCCGGTCGCGCCCGGCTACGCCTTCCACGTCGCCAATGCCCATGACGCCGAGGACGGGCGCGTGGTGATCGATCTGTGCGTCTACGACACGATGTTCGGCGACGGGGCGCAGGGCCCCGACGCGCGCTCGCGCGGGCTGGAGCGCTGGACGGTCGATCCCGATCGCCGGACGGTCGAGATCCGCACGCTGGATGCCGCGCCGCAGGAATTCCCGCGCCCCGACGAGCGCGTCTTCGGCCAGCCCCATCGCTACGTCTGGAGCATGGCGACGCCGGCCGAGCCGGCCGAGCGCTTTGTCGGCGGGACGGCGCTCTACGCCCATGATCTCGTCACCGGCGAAAAGCAGATCCACGATTTCGGCCCCGGCCGCCACCCCGGCGAATTCGTCTTCGTGCCCGAGGCGCCGGATTCGCCCGAGGGCCATGGCTGGCTGATCGGCTTCGTCGTCGACCTGGGCGACGAGACGACCGACCTCGTCATCCTCGATGCGCGGCGCTTCGAAGGCGCGCCGGTCGCCAGCATCCGGCTGCCGCATCGCGTGCCGCCGGGCTTCCACGGCAATTGGATCGCCAAGGGCGCGGCGCAGTGAGCGCCGCCGGCCGCACCATCACGATCGGGGGGAATGACAGGATGGACCGTGCCCGCATCATCGACTGGCTGCGCCGCCGCGGCCCGGCCCTGCTGCTCGATCTCGCGGTGAACGTCGCCGCGCCGGTGCTGATCTACGACCGGGCGCAGGGCCATATGAGCGACGTGCAGGCGCTGCTCGCCTCGTCCGTCCCGCCGCTCCTGTGGGGCATCGGGAGCTTCGTGCGCAGCCGGCGGGTGGATGCGCTGTCCGTTCTCGCGGTGGTGGGCATCGCGCTCTCCGCCATCGCTTTCTTCGGGGGCGGATCGGCCGGGCTCCTGCAATTGCGCGAGAAGCTGGTGACGCTGCTGATCGCGCTCGCCTTCCTCGGCTCGGCGGCGATCGGCAAGCCGCTCATCTACCCGCTCGCCCGCGCCACGATGGCGCGGGAATCGGCCGAGACGCTCGCCGCGTTCGACGCGCGGGGCTATGACGCGCCGATCCGCCACACGATGATGGTGATGACCTGGGTGTGGGGCTTCGGCCTGCTGGCGGACTTCCTGATCTCGGCGGCGTTGATCTACGCGCTGCCGATCGAGCAGTATCTCGTGGTGGGGCCGGTGCTCGGCTACGCCACGATGGGGGGCCTCGCGCTGTGGACCATCCTCTATCGGCGCCACCGGACGCGCCATGCCAAGGCCGTCCGGGCGACGGCGGCCGAGCGGGACGGGCGCTAGGCATCCCCGGGAGGGACGGGGCGAGCATGGCCCGAGTCGCGGTTCCAACATGGACAACATGGACACCAGCACCGGTAGGGGGAACGCCCCCGGACGGGCTGGGTGGAGACCAGGGAGACGGAGGAGAGGCGCAAGAGCCGTCACGCCAGCGACGGTGACAGGCGAAATCCTATTGGGGAAGCCTCGATCCTCCCCCGCCAGGGGGAGGTGGCGCCCGCAGGGCGTCGGAGGGGGCGGGCGGCGGTGAGCCTTCCCATCGAGCGAACCGCATCCTCCCCCTCCGTCACGCTTCGCGTGCCACCTCCCCCTGGCGGGGAGGATTCGGAATTCTCCCCTCCCTGGAAGGGAGGGGGCGGGGGTGGGTGGAGGCACGCGGGACGCCACCCTCATCCGATGAGGCGGCCGTATCGCGACCCAAGACCCACCCCAACCCCTCCCTTCCAGGGAGGGGTTTTCTGGTGAGGAGCGCCTCTCCCGTCGCGCGTCAGCCTTCGCGGATGGCGTCCACCCGATCGGGATAGAAAGCGAGATGGCCCGCGATCGCGGCCACCGCCGCATGGGGGTGCTCGTAGCTCCACACCGCGTCGGTCGCCTGCTCGCCGGCGGCGGGAATGCTGAAATAGCTGGCATCGCCCTTGTACGGGCAGTGCGTGCCATGGCCGGTGCGCACCAGCGCCGCCATCTCGACATCCTCGCGGGGAATATAGTGGACCGGCGGATAGCTGGCCTCGCGCAGCGTCAGGGCGCGGGTGGTGTCGGCGATGGTGCGCCCGCCCGCGACGACGGTGATGCGGCGGGCGGCGGGCTCGATCGTGATCGGATGATCGGGGCCGGGAATCAGGACGGGCTTGTCGGCCATGGCGGGTCTCCTGCTCGCGAGGCCCGCGATATCGGGTCGCCGGCCCCGGATTGCCAGTGCCGCCTGTCTGTAACCTGCGCGCCCTAGTCTCGATCGACAGGCTCCTCGCGGCGGTGGAGGTCGATCAGGGAATCGATTGGGCTGAGCCGAAATCTTCATTTCCCTTGCGGGGGGGCAGGCGCCCACACCGGTGGGGCTCCCGCACGATATCGGGACAGGCCGCCACGGTGGCAGGCACGAGAATTTCAAGCAGCACAGGAGACGGACATGGATGCGATCTCGGAAGGACAATGCCCGATGGGCTTCGGCCGCAAGGCCCGCACCAACCGCGACTGGTGGCCGGACAATCTGCGGCTGGAATCGCTGAACCAGCATGCGCCGCGCTCCAACCCGATGGGCGCGGACTTCGATTATGCCGAGGCGTTCAAGAGCCTCGACCTCGATGCGGTGATCGCGGACCTGACCGCGCTGATGACCGATTCGCAGGATTGGTGGCCGGCGGATTTCGGCCATTATGGCGGCCTCTTCATCCGCCTCGCCTGGCATAGCGCCGGCACCTATCGCGTGGCGGACGGCCGCGGCGGCGCCGGTGGCGGCCAGCAGCGCTTCGCCCCGCTCAATTCGTGGCCGGACAATGCCAGCCTCGACAAGGCCCGCCGCCTGCTGTGGCCGATCAAGCAGAAATATGGCGCCAAGATCAGCTGGGCGGATCTCTACGTGCTGTCGGGCAACGTCGCGCTGGAATCGATGGGCTTCAAGACCTTCGGCTTCGCCGGTGGCCGCGTCGACCAGTGGGAGCCGGAGGAGCTGTTCTGGGGCCCCGAAGGATCGTGGCTGGGCGACGAGCGCTACAGCGGCGAGCGTCAGCTCAACGACGTGCTGGGCGCGGTGCAGATGGGCCTGATCTACGTCAATCCGGAAGGCCCGAACGGCAATTCCGATCCCAAGGCCTCGGCCATCGACATCCGCGAGACCTTCGCGCGCATGGCGATGGACGACGAGGAGACGGTGGCGCTGATCGCCGGCGGCCACACCTTCGGCAAGACCCACGGCGCGGGCGATCCGTCCTTCCTGTCGCCCGAGCCCGAGGGCGCGCGGATCGAGGACCAGGGCCTCGGCTGGCGCAGCGACTATCAGAGCGGCGTCGGCGCCGACGCCATCACCTCCGGCCTGGAGGTGATCTGGAGCCAGACGCCGACGCGATGGTCCAACCACTTCTTCGACAACCTGTTCAAGTACGAATGGGAGCTGACCGAGAGCCCGGCGGGCGCGAAGCAGTGGGAGGCCAAGGACGCGCCGGCGGACATTCCGGACCCGTTCGATCCGAACAAGAAACGCAAGCCGACCATGCTCACCTCGGATCTCGCGCTGCGCGAGGACCCGGCCTACGAGACGATCTCGCGCCGCTTCTACGAGAATCCGGACCAGTTCGCCGATGCCTTCGCGCGGGCCTGGTTCAAGCTCACCCACCGCGACATGGGCCCGATCCAGCGCTATCTCGGCAAGCTGGTGCCGAGCGAGGAACTGATCTGGCAGGATCGCATCCCGGCCCGCACCCATGAGGTGATCGGCGAGGGCGACATCCAGGCGCTCAAGGCGAAGATCCTCGACTCCGGCCTGTCGGTGGCCGAGCTCGTCTCCGCCGCCTGGGCGTCCGCCTCGACCTTCCGCGGCTCCGACAAGAGGGGCGGGGCCAATGGCGCCCGCGTCCGCCTGGCGCCGCAGAAGGATTGGGCGGTGAACGATCCCTCGGGCCTGTCCAAGGTGCTGTCGAAGCTGGAAGAAATTCGCTCCGGCTTCGGCGGGACGGTGTCGCTGGCGGATCTGATCGTGCTCGGCGGTGCCGCCGCGATCGAGAAGGCCGCGAAGGATGCCGGCACGACCGTGACGGTGCCCTTCACCCCGGGCCGCATGGACGCGACGGCGGAGCAGACCGACACCGAGTCCTTCGCGGTGCTGGAGCCGCATTCGGATGGCTTCCGCAACTATCGCAAGGCCGGCATCCAGTTCATGTCGCCGGAGGAGGCCCTGGTCGATCGCGCACAGCTGCTGCGCCTGAGCGGCCCGGAGATGACGGTGCTGGTCGGCGGCCTGCGCGTGCTCGGCGCCAATGCCGGCGGCTCCGAGAAGGGCGTGTTCACCGATCGGGTGGGGACGCTCTCCAACGACTTCTTCGTCAACCTGCTGGACATGGGGACGGAGTGGGTCGCGGAGGGCGACAACGCCTTCCGGGGGCTCGATCGCAAGAGCAAGCAGCCGAAATGGACGGCCAGCCGGGTCGACCTGATCTTCGGCTCGCATGCCGAGCTGCGCGCCTTCGCCGAAGTCTATGGCTGCTCGGACTCGCAGGACAAGTTCGTCCGCGACTTCGTGTCCGCCTGGAACCGGGTGATGGACGCGGACCGGTACGACCTGACGGCGGCCTGAGCCTCCAGGCGTAACCGGGTGGGAATCCTCCCCCGCCAGGGGGAGGGGGACCACCCGCAGGGTGGTTGAGGGGGAGGACGGCGGCGCGTTTCCGATGGAACACCGCCGTCCGCCCCCTCCGTCGCCACCTCCCCTGGCGGGGGAGGATGTTCGAGTATCGATGCGGCTCGAAGCTGCCTCTCCAGGCCTCACACCGGCGCGGCGGATTTCCCGTTCGCGCCGTAATGGTGCCAGGCGAAGATCGCCGCCGCGCCGCGATGCGGGCGCCATGCCTCGGCCAGTTCGCGGGTCAGCTTCTCGCTCGGGCGCTCCTCCAGGCCGAGCAGCCGGCCCACCTCCACCTGCACGGCGAGATCGCCCGCCGGCCAGATGTCCGGCCGGCCTTCCGCGAACAGCAGATAGATTTCCGCCGACCAGCGGCCGATGCCCTTGATGCGGACGAGATCGGCGATCGCCGCCTCGTCATCCTCGGCCAGCCTGGCCAGATCGAGCTCGCCGGAGCTGACCAGCCCGGCCAGGCTGCGCGCATAGCCGGATTTCTGCCGCGAGAGGCCGCAGGCGCGCAACGCCTCGTCGGTCGCGGCGAGCAGGGGCGCGGGATCGGTCATGTCGCCCAGCGCCGTCTCCAGCCGGTTCCACACGGCGCGCGCGGCATGCACGCTCACCTGCTGCCCGACGATGGTGCGCAGCAGCGTGGCGTAGCCGCGCTCGGAAATGCGCGGTTCGGGCAGGCCGACGCGGTCGATGCCGCGCGCGAAAGCGGGCTCGATGTCCGCCAGCGCGATGAGTGCGGCGTGAAGCTGGTCTATCGGGATGCCCAAGGCCTATCCTCTTGTCTTGTCGTCCACCATTGCCCATAGCCGCGCCACGCGCGCGCGTCATCCGGAGGGGAATCAATGCCGAAGCTGATCGTCGTCACCCGTGAGGGCCAGGAGTCCGTTGTCGAGGGCGATGCCGGCCTCAGCGTGATGGAGGTCATTCGGGACAATGGCTTCGACGAACTGCTGGCGCTGTGCGGCGGTTGCTGCTCCTGCGCGACCTGCCACGTCCATGTCGACCCCGCCTTCAAGGACAAGCTGCCGGCGATGAGCGAGGACGAGAACGACCTGCTCGACAGCTCGGACCATCGCGACGAGAATTCCCGCCTCTCCTGCCAGATCCCGTTCAGCGACGCGCTGGACGGCCTGAAGGTGACGATCGCGGCGGAGGACTGATTTCAAATCCTCCCCAAGCTTGCTTGGGGAGGGGGACCGCTCGCGAAGCGAGTGGTGGAGGGGCGGCGGTGGCACACCGCCGGCTTCGCCGTCGGCCCCTCCACCATCCTTCGGATGGTCCCCCTCCCCATCTGCGATGGGGAGGATTTTTTACGCCCGCGTCGCGGCCGCGTAGAGGGCGATCGCCGCCGCGTTGGAGATGTTGAGGCTCTCGATCCGGGGCGAGATCGGCAGCTTGGCGAGCACGTCGCAATGCGCCTGGGTATTCTGGCGCATGCCCTCGCCCTCGGCACCGAGCACCAGCGCCAGCTTGCCCGGCACCAGCGCCTCGCCGAGCAGCACCTGGGTGTGCCCGGTCAGGCCGACGCGCCAATAGCCGGCCTCCGCCATCTCATCGAGCGCGCGGGCGAGGTTCACCACGCGGATCCACGGCATCACCTCCAGCGCGCCGGAGGCGGCGCGGGCCAGCGCGCCCGATTCGGGCGGCGCGTGCCGGTCCTGCGTGACGATGCCCAGCGCGTCGAACGCCACCGCCGAGCGCAGCACCGCGCCGACATTGTGCGGATCGGTCACCTGGTCGAGCACCACGATCGGGCGCCGGTCCTGCGGGTCGCGGGCCATCTCGAACAGCTCGTCCAGCCATTTGTCCGGCAGCGGATCGCATTCCAGCACGAGGCCCTGGTGCGGCGCGTCCGGCGGCACCATGCGGCCGAGATCGGCCACCTCGGCATATTGCACGGGAAAGCTGGTCTGGGGCAGGCCCAGCGCGGCGATCGCCTCGTGGCTGCCCCACAGCTTGCGGATGGTCCGCTCGGGATTGGCGAGGGCGGCTGTGACCGCGTGGCGGCCCCAGAGGCGGGTACGGCCCGAATGGGCGACGGAGGGACGATGGCCTTTGCGCATGATGAGCGCGCTTTTCCACGCAGGCGCGTTGACAGGCAAGGACTCATTCGCCAATAGGCGCCCCTCGCCCCGGCGCGAAGGCGCGGAAGGGTGGCCGAGTGGTTAAAGGCAGCAGACTGTAAATCTGCCCGTGCAAGCGTACGCTGGTTCGAATCCAGCCCCTTCCACCACCGCGCCGGGGCGACTTCCCATCTTGCGATCGATCGCCCCAGGCGTTGCGCGTGCCGCACGTCCCTCGACTTCGCTCGGGACGAACGGGTTAGGGGGGTGGGCTCGCGGCCGCCTCCGTGAGGAAAGCAACCCCAAACGACATCGGGCCCGATCCCGAGGGATCGAGCCCGACATGTCAGCGGCCGCCGGGTGTGGCCCGGCGCGTCAACGGCCCGGGATCACGGGCTCGAGCTGTGGCCGTTGCCGTTGGTGGTGGCGATGCCGACACCGGCACCGACCGCTACGAGGCCGGCGAGAAGCGCGCCGGTTCCGGCCTGGGTGATATCCGAAGACTTCCGGCCGACCGACTGGTTGCCCATGCGGTTGCCCAGCTGCAGGCCCGCGGGCTGCAGGGTCACGCCCGCGGCGGACGGCCGCACCGGCTCGCTGGCAAGGACCGGCGAAGCGACAAGCATCGCGCCCGATAGGGCGGCGAACATGAGTCGTGCCATAATGCTCCCTTTCATCTCGGGGCAGCCGGCCAAGCGGCCTTCGGCCCACAGGACATCCTTTTCGTTGCGCTGCACAAAGTCAAGGACTTAGTCACCATGCTGGGCCGGCAGCAGCGTTTCGGCGGCGAAATCGTCGACCGCGATGGCCGCCGCGACGGCCTGCTCGGCAGCGTCCAGCTGCGCCTTATCCTCCTCGGAAAGCTGGATTTTGTCCGAGGTCCGCCAATCCTTCACCCGCGCCTTGCGCAGGCGCTCGCGGATCGGCTGCGTCGCCGCGGCGCGCTGGAAGGCCGTCTCCAGCGTGCGGACGGCATCGCCCTCCCGGCCCCGATAGATGTTCGCGGTGAGCCGGTCGCGCGAGTCGCCCGGCGTGGTGAGCACGGCCGCGGTCTTGCGGATCAGCCAGTCGGACGGGCCGCGCGCCCGGCGGCCGAACGGCATGATGAACAGGCGCAGCATCCAGCGCACCGCGCGGCTCGGCATGTTGGCGATCAGCTGGTCGAACCGGTCCTCGATGGTGCGGAAGCCCTGCTCCATGCAGTAGCGCAGCAGCACCCAGTCGGCCTCCTGCCGCCCTTCGTCCTCCCAGCGCTTGAGCGCCGCCGAGAGCAGATAGAGTTCCGAGAGGATGTCGCCGAGCCGCGCGGAGAGCAGTTCGCGCCGCTTGAGCTCGCCGCCCAGCGACAGGAAGGCGATGTCCGAGCAGAAGGCGAAGGCCGCCGAATAGCGCGAGAGCTGGCGGTAGAAGCGCGTCGCCCGGCCGGCCTCCGGCGCCGGCGCGAACAGGCCGCCCGTCCAGCTCCGCACGGTGGCGCGGATCGCCGTCTTGAGCGCATGGGCGACGTGCTTCCACAGCACCGCGTCGAATTCGGTGAGCGCCAGCGCGCGATCCGGCTCGCCGATCGCGCGCACCTCGTCGAGCAGATAGGGGTGGGAGCGGATCGCGCCCTGGCCGAACACCATCAGCGAGCGGGTGAGGATGTTGGCGCCCTCCACCGTGATGGCGACGGGCAGCGAGCGGTAGCTGTTGCCGAGATAGTTGCTCGGCCCGTCGATGATCGCCTTGCCGCCATGCACGTCCATCGCGTCGTTGACGGCCACGCGCATCCGCTCGGTGGCGTGCAGCTTCATGACCGAGGAGATGACGGCGGGGTGATGGCCCTGGTCGAGCCCCGCGCAGGTCAGCGTGCGCGCGGCATCGAGCAGATAGGCGTTGGCGGCGATGCGGGCGAGCCGTTCCTGGATGCCCTCGAACTCGGCGATCGGCACGTTGAACTGCTGGCGGACGCGGGCATAGGCGCCGGTGGTATAAGCGGCGAAGGCGGCGGCGGCGGCCGATTGCGAGGGCAGCGAGATGCCGCGCCCGGCGGCGAGCGCGCTCATCAGCATGCGCCAGCCCTGGCCGGCGCGTTCGCGCCCGCCGATGATGTTGTCGAGCGGGATGAACACGTCATGCCCCTCATTGGGGCCGTTCATGAAGGCCTGCATCGCCGGCAGGTGGCGCCGCCCGATCTCCACGCCGGGCAGATCGGTGGGGACGAGCGCGACGGTGATGCCGATCTCCTCCGCGCCGCCCAGCAGCTTTTCGGGATCGGAGAGCTTGAAGGCGAGGCCGAGGATGGTCGCGACCGGCCCCAGCGTGATGTAGCGCTTGTGCCAGTTCAGCCGGATGCCGAGCACGCGCTCGCCCTGCCAGTCGCCGAAGGTGACGATGCCCGTGTCCGTCATCGCCGCCGCGTCGGAGCCGGCTTCCGGCGAGGTGAGGCCGAAGCAGGGAATCTCCCGCCCGTCGGCGAGGCGGGGCAGCCAGTGATCCTTCTGCGCCTGCGTGCCGAACGTCAGGATCAGCTCGCCCGGCCCGAGCGAATTGGGCACCATCGCGGTGACGGCGGCGGCGGACGAGCGGGTGGAGAGCTTGCGCACCACCTCGCTGTGGCCCAGCGCCGAGAAGCCGAGGCCGCCATGCTCCTTCGGGATGATCATGCCGAAGAACTTCTCGCGCTTCAGCAGCTCCCAGGCCGCGGGCGGCAGGTCATGATCCTCGAAGGTCGCCTTCCAGTCGTCGACCAGCGCGCACAATTCCTCCACCGGCCCGTCGAGAAAGGCCTGCTCCTCGGCCGACAGCGTCGCCGGCGGCACGGCGAGAAGCTGGCTCCAATCCGGATTGCCGGTGAACAGCGCGGCATCGAGCCAGGTGTCCCCGGCGTCGATCGCTTCGGATTCGGTTTTGGAAAGCGCCGGCATCACGCCTTCCACCGCCCGGAAGACGGGGCGGGTGACGAGGTCCCGGCGCAGCGTGGCAACAGTCATGACGGCTCCTCTCGTTTCGGTCTGCAACGCAAACCGCCCCCGAGAGGTCCATGCTCCGCGCCGAACGGAGCGTCAGGGGGTCAGGAACGCAACGCCAGCACGCCTGCGATCAGGGCCCCCCACAGGATCGTGCTCACCACCACACCCATCGTCCATCCCGCCACTTCGCGGCGCGACGCACTCGGACCGACCATCGACTTCCTCTCCCGACGCAACGTTTGTTGTGTCGGAATCGTAACAGCTATGACACAAATTCCCAATCCACTTTGGTCGAATTGCACTATTCGAAACCAACGACGGCATGGGGAATATAGGGCGCTTCCAGCCGGTCGATCTCGTCGTCGCTCAGGCCGAGATCGAGCGCGGCGAGGGCGTCCTCCAGATGGCCGGATCTGGACGCGCCCACGATCGGCGCCGACACGTCCGGCTGGTCGAGCACCCAGGCCAGCGCGACCTGCGCGCGGGGCACGCCCCGCTCCCTCGCGATCTCGGCGACGACCTCCACCACCTTGCGATCGGCCTCCGCCGTCTTGGCGAAGATGCTCTTGCCGAAGGCGTCCGTCTCCGATCGCTCGGTGGTCTCGTCCCAGTCGCGGGTAAGGCGGCCGCGGGCGAGCGGGCTCCACGGGATCACGCCGATCCCTTCGGCGGCGCAGAGCGGCAGCATCTCGCGCTCCTCCTCGCGGTAGAGCAGGTTGAGGTAATTCTGCATCGTCACGAAGCGCGTCCAGCCATTCTGCTCGGCGACGTGGAGCATGGTGGCGAACTGCCAGGCGGCCATGGACGATGCGCCGATATAGCGCGCCTTGCCGGCCTTCACGACATCGTGGAGCGCCTCCAGCGTCTCCTCGATCGGCACGTCGTAATCGAAGCGGTGGATCTGGTAGAGATCGACATAATCGGTGCCGAGCCGTTTCAGGCTGGCGTCGATCTCGGCCAGGATCGCCTTGCGCGACAGGCCGGCGCCGTTCGGCCCCTTGCGCATCCGGCCGTGCACCTTGGTGGCGATCACCACCTCGTCGCGCGGAATGAAGTCCTTGAGGGCGCGGCCGACAATCTCTTCCGACGTGCCGTCCGAATAGACATTGGCGGTGTCGAAGAAATTGATCCCGGCTTCGATCGCCTGGCGAATGATCGGCCGGCTCTTGTCTTCGTCCAGGGTCCATTCGTGATTGCCGCGATCGGGCAATCCGAAGGTCATGCAGCCGAGGCAGAGCGGCGAGATGTCGAGGCCGGTGTTGCCGAGCTTGCGATAATCCATGGCTGATCTCCGGATATCAGGCGGGTTCGTGCGAATTTCTTCGTGGGGCGGCTGTTCAGGACGGGCGGGGGCTTCTAGGGAATGGAATATGCGTTAACCATGTTTCACTGTCGCACCGAGGGGGAAACGATGCGGCTTTTGTGTGTCGCGCTGGGCCACAAGCCCGACAAGAGCAGAATCTGGAACGACAATGTGGATTTCCGCGCGCCGTGCTTCCGCTGCGGCACGCCGATGCTGCGCGACGCGCGGAAGACCTGGCGGGCGTTCGATCACGGCAGCGACGCATCCCCCCATCGCAAGCTGCACCGGCACGACAAGGCGGAGCGGTTGTAGGGGTGGGGCTCGAGAAATCCTCCCCCGCCAGGGGGAGGTGGCACGCGTCAGCGTGACGGAGGGGGCGGGCGGCGGAGTTTCCTCGACGGCACCGCCGTCCTCCCCCTCCGTCGGCTTCGCCGCCACCTCCCCCTGGCGGGGGAGGATTTGAAGGCCCTATCCGTCCGCGCCCACCTGGAACGTGTCGCACTGGCTGGGATCGCCGCTGTCGATCCCGCGCTTCAGCCACTTCATCCGCTCGGCCGAGCTGCCGTGGGTGAAGCTGTCGGGCACGACGCGGCCCTGCGCCTCCTGCTGCAGCGTGTCGTCGCCGATCGCGTGCGCGGCCTTGAGCCCGCCTTCGACGTCGCCGGGATCCAGCCGGTCCCGGTTCTGCGCCGCCCAGACGCCGGCGAAGCAATCCGCCTGCAATTCCACCTTCACCTGCAGCGCATTGGCATCGCGCGTGCCGAGCTGGCGCTGCTGCGCGTTGACCTGGGGCAGGATGCCCAGCAGGTCCTGGACGTGGTGGCCGACCTCGTGGGCCACCACATAGGCCTGCGCGAACTGGCCGGGGGCCCCGAAGCGGGTCTTCAGCTCGTCGTAGAAGCTCGTGTCGAGATAGACGTCCTTGTCCGTGGGGCAATAAAAGGGCCCCATCGCCGATTGCGCCGCGCCGCATCCCGACGAATCGCTGTTGCGGTAGAAGACCAGCTCGGTCGGCGTGTAGCGCTTGCCCTGCTGGGCGAAGATCCTGCCCCAGGTATCCTCGGTCGATGCCAGGATCTGGCAGGAGAATTTCTTCTCGGGGCTGGACGCGCAGGCCGTCGCCGCGCTCTGCGCCGTGGGCGCGGGGCGATCGGGAAGGGCGTTGCTGCCGCCCAGCATCTGCATCGGATGGCCGCCGAAGAGGAGGGCGGCGATCACCAGCACGACGATCCCGCCGATGCCGAACCGGCTGGCGACGATCCCGAACAGCATCGGGAAGAGGCCGCCGCCCCCGCCGAAGCCGAGGCCGCCTCCGCCGCCACCACCGTCCCCGTCGTCGCGGACATTGTCGCTGGTCCGATAATCGTCGAACCGCATCGCGCATGCACTCCCGTAGGCGTTACCGGCCCGATCATGCGTCGGATCGCGTCCGGTTGCAAAAGCGTAATGATCCTGTGCTTGATGCAATGCAGCAAAAGGATCATCCTGACGCCATGTCCGAAGCCGATCCGAAGCGGCGCAGGCCGTCCGCGCCCCAGCCTCCGATGCCGCTGCCGCCGCAGGTGGCGCTCGTCCTGCAGGGCGGCGGTGCGCTCGGCTCCTTCCAGGGCGGCATCTACGAGGCGCTGCACGAGGCCGCGATCGAGGTCGACTGGGTGGCCGGCATCTCGATCGGCGCGATCAACGCCGCGATCATCGCCGGCAATCCGCCCGAGCGCCGCGTCGCCCGGCTGCAGGAATTCTGGGCGACGGTCACCGCGGCGCTGCCGAGCTTCCCGATCCCGTTCGTTCACGACCAGATGCGCGAGGCGCTCAACGAATGGTCGGCGACGCTGGTCGCGACGGGCGGCGTGCCGGGCTTCTTCTCGCCCCGCCCGTGGCCGCCGGTCATGGCGATCCCCGGCACGATCGAGGCGCTGAGCTTCTACGACACCACGCCGCTGGTCGAGACGCTGAACCGCCTGGTCGACTGGGATCTGCTCAACGACGGGCCGGTGCGCCTCTCGGTCGGCGCGGTCGAGATCGAGAGCGGCAATTTCTGGTTCTTCGATTCGAAGCGGGACCGGATCGACCATCGCCACATCATGGCCTCGGGCGCGCTGCCGCCGGGCCTGCCGCCGGTCGAGATCGACGGCCAATGGTGGTGGGACGGCGGCGTCGTCTCCAACACGCCGCTCAGCCACGTCCTCGACAACCAGACCGAGGACATGCTGATCTTCCAGGTCGATCTCTTCTCGTCCAAGGGCGCGATGCCGCGCACGATGATGGACGTCGCCGCGCGCGCCAAGGAGATCCAATATTCCAGCCGCACGCGCACCATCTCGGACCAGCTGATGAAGGCGCGCAAGCGGCGCGAGGTCGCGCAGCGCGTGCTCGACAAGCTGCCGCCGGAGCTGAAGAGCGATCCCGACGTGAAGGAGCTGACCGCGATCGCGCATGAGAATGCCGTCGCGCTCGTCCAGATGATCTACCGCGCCAATGCCTGGGAAGGCGGATCGCGCGACTATGAATTTTCCGAGCGCACCCGCATCGAGCATTGGCAGGCCGGCCGCGACGCCGTGGCCCGCACGATCGGCAAGGCCGGGCTGCTGGCCAAGGACATCAGCGGCCGCAAGACGATCGTGTTCGATCTCAACCATCCCTGACCCCCAAGGAGGCTTTCCCCATGTTCCTCACAGGCAAGACCGCGCTCGTCACCGGCTCCACCTCGGGCATCGGGCTCGCTTACGCCAAGGCGCTGGCCGCCGAGGGCGCGCAGGTGATGATCAACGGCTTCGGCGATGCCGACGCGATCGAGAAGGAGCGGGCCGGCCTCGAAGCCACGTCGGGCAAGGCGCTCTACGACGGCGCCGACATGACCCAGCCCGACGCGGTCGCGGCGATGGTCCAGCGCTGCCACGCCGAGCTGGGCGGGCCGGACATCGTGATCGCCAATGCCGGCATCCAGCATGTCGAGCCGATCGAGAGCTTCCCGGTCGACAAGTGGCAGCAGATCATCGCGATCAACCTCACCTCCGCCTTCCTGCTGATGCGCGCCGCCATCCCGCACATGAAGGAGAAGAAGTGGGGGCGGATCATCTCCACCGCCTCGGCCCATTCGCTGGTCGCCTCGCCGTTCAAGTCGGCCTATGTCTCGGCCAAGCACGGCATCGCCGGCCTCACCAAGACGGCGGCGCTGGAGCTCGCCACCTTCGGCGTGACGGTGAACTGCATCTCGCCGGGCTATGTCTGGACGCCGCTGGTCGAGAACCAGATCCCCGACACGATGAAGGCGCGCGGGCTGACCCGCGAGCAGGTGATCAACGACGTGCTGCTGGACGGCCAGCCGACCAAGCAGTTCGTCACGTCCGAGCAGGTCGCCGCGCTCGCCGTCTTCCTGTGCCGCGACGAGGCCGCGCAGATCACCGGCTCGAACTACTCCATCGACGGCGGCTGGACGGCGGAGTGATTCTTTCCGGCCCTCTCTCGCTTGCGGGAGAGGGAGGGTGGGGAGGGTGAGGCAGAGCGCTCGCTTCGCTCGCCCCTCACCCAACCCTCTCCCGCAAGCGGGAGAGGGCTTTACCCTCGCCATCCTGCCGCTAAGACTTCGCCGATGACGTCCGCGCCCGCCCGCCTGCTCGCTCTGTCCCTCTGCGCCGGGCTGGCGGCATGCGCGCACAATGCCGCCTGCCCGGTTCCTGCGCCCGGCACCCCGGCCGCGACCGGGCAGCCCGACTGGCACGACGTCATCACCGATCCCGATCACGTGCGGTTGCGCGACTGGCGCAAATCCTTCGTCGCGGCGCTGGACCAGGCGCGAACCGGCGGGCACGGCGCCGAGATCGACGCCGAGGGCCGGCTGCTCGATCCCGACGCGGCGATGGACAATGCCGCGCTGCCGGTCGGCTTCTACCGTTGCCGGGTGATCAAGCTCGGCAGCCGGGATGGCGGGCGCACGTCCTATATCGCCTATCCCGCGCATCGCTGCCAGGTGCGGCCGTCGGGCAGCATCACCCGGCTGGTCGAGCTGGATGGCCTGCAGAAGCCGTCGGGCCGGCTCTATCCGGACGGCAGCTCGCGCAGCGTCTTCCTCGGCACGATGATCCTCGGCGACGAGCAGAAGGCGATCGCCTATGGCCGCGACAGCGACCGCGACATGGTCGGCGCGGTGCAGCGCATCGACGACAAGCGCTGGCGCATGCTGCTGCCCGATCCGTCCTGGGAATCGAAGATGGACGTGATGGAGCTGGTGCCGGCGCAATGATTCCCCCCTCCCGGGAAGGGAGGAGACCTGAGGACGGCATGACGTGTCGAAATCCTCCCCCGCCAGGGGGAGGTGGCGCCGAAGGCGACGGAGGGGGAGGACAGCGGTGATCCCTCGATAACGAGCCGCCGTCCTCCCCCACCACCATGCTGCGCATGGTCCCCCTCCCCCTGGCGGGGGAGGATTCCTTCACCTGATCCCAAAGGCTTCTACACCGCCTCCGCCACCCGGCTCGCCTCATCCAGCCGGCGCAGCTGGTCCGCGTTCAAGGTCAGCTCCATCGCGCCGAGCAGGTCCTCGACCTGCCGCACGCTCGTCGCGCTGGCGATCGGGGCGGCGATGCCGGGCTGGGCGGCGATCCAGGCGAGCGCGACCTGCGCCGGCGTGGCGCCCGTCTCCTCCGCCGTCGCATCGAGGGCGGCGAGCACGCGGGGGCCATGGCCTTCCAGATAGCGTCTCGCCGACTCGCTGCGCGGCCCGTGCAGATCGTCGGGCGTGCGGTACTTGCCGGTCAGGTAGCCGGCGGCGAGGCCGTAATAGGGCGTCATGCCGATGCCGTGCGCGACGCAGAAATCCTGCATCGCGCCCTCATAATCCGTGCGTTCCAGCAGATTGTACTTGTTCTGGAGCGCCTGGTGGCGCGCCACGCCTGCGCGCTCCTGCGCCGCGATCGCCGAGCCGAGGCGGGCGACGCCGAAGTTGGAGGCGCCGACCGTCCGGACCTTGCCGGCCTTCACCAGCGCGCCGAACGTCTCCGCCACCGCATCCTGATCCGCGTCCGCGTCGTCGCGATGGGCGAGGTAGAGATCGACATAATCGGTGCCGAGCCGCCGGAGCGACGCATCGATCGCCGCGTCGACATGGGCGCGCGACAGGCCCTTCACGCCGTCGATCGCGAGCAGGCCGACCTTGGTGGTGATCAGCACGTCGTCGCGCCGGCCGCGGCGCTGGAGCCACTGGCCGATGATCGTCTCGGATTCGCCGCCCCGATTGCCGGGCGCGGCCGCCATGTAGACGTCGGCGGTGTCGATCATCCGCCCGCCGCCGGCGACGAAGGCATCGAGCACGGCGAAGCCGGCCGCGGCATCGATCGTCCAGCCGAAGACGTTGCCGCCGAGGATGAGGGGCGGGGTCTCCAGCTCCGATCGTCCGATCCTGCGCAACGCGGCCATGCTCGTCTCCTTCTGCGATCGGAATCCCGGGGCGGTTCTAGAACGGTTTGTCGAGGGTGATATGCCCATCGCGCTTGAGGGCTTCGACGGCGCGCTTGACCTGCTGGCTGTCGCCCCTGGGGAGGACGAGGACGGCATCGTGTGTGGCGATGACGATGACGTCGCGGACGCCGACGGCGGCGACGAGCGGGCCTTCGGAGCGGATCAGGCAGTTGCTGGTGTCGATGGCGATGACCTCGCCAT
>Ga0207671_10001153_pt1 | contig 31524 bp, 37 predicted proteins | sample KBSC24metaG_FD_184352 | JGI IMG/M metagenome (GOLD analysis project Ga0207671, IMG submission 184352) | Corn rhizosphere microbial communities from Kellogg Biological Station, Michigan, USA - KBS C2-4 metaG (SPAdes) (version 2) | ecosystem: Host-associated > Plants > Roots > Rhizosphere > Soil...
GGTGGCCAAGCGCATGGTGTTCCTGGTGACCGGCGAGCACCCGGAATCCGCTGGCTGAGCTTGCCGGCCAGGCCTGGCCGGAACACAGCGGATCCGGCCGGCTGTCGTGAGACAGCCGGCCGGATCGGCTTTTCACCGAGGTACCCGGTGCGAGGCGGCACCGCCGGCTTTCTCCTCTGGCTGACCTGCTATTTCACAGCCACCAGGGCCCGCACGTCCGCGATCGCCTTCGCCGCGTCCGGCGCCTGGATGATCGCCATCGCCTCCTGCGGGGTCAGACCGTGGCCCTGGGCAGCGGTCTCGCTGCCCGGCTTGCCGATCGCCGCCGAATCGGACTCCATGCCCGCCCCGGGCAGGCCGAACACATGGAGCATGATCGAGGAAGCGGTGGAAGGCCCGGTGTATCCCACGTAGATGCCGAGCCGCGCCTTCCCGTCGGGGCCGAGCTTCTTCATCGACGTGAGGCCGTGCCCGCTGTAGCAGACCGCGCCGACCGAGCAGGGGACCGGCGCCGTCGACCCGGTGAGGCTCTCCCAGAAGAAGGTGTTCACCCCGTCTGGACCGACGAGTTCGAGCGAGCCGGGCGCGCCGGGGTTGAGCTTCAGCCGGAATCCGGGCGGCAGGACCGTCCTGGCCGCGGCGTTGATCTTCGCCTCGATCGTGTACCGCTCCTGAACGGCAGCGGCCGATGCCTTGATCGAGGGATCCTGAAGCCGCCGGAGCGCCGCGAACCCCGGCTCCGCCGCCATTCTCTGGAAAGCCGCGACGTCGATGGGGCTGACCTTGCTGTCGCCGTAGATCCAGAAGCGGAGCACCGGCTCGGCCTTGTCGGCCGGCGCGAACTCGTACCAGGAGGAGGATCCGTGAGGTCCCGACGGGGTCTGGGCAGGGGGGTCGATCAGGACCCGGATCGTGCCGCCCGCGGCGGGCACCGGAGCGACCGACCGCTTCGCGAAAGTGTCGGCGTACCCGGCTGCGTCACCGGCGTCCGCGCCGTCGAAGGTCAGGCGGAAATCGCTGCCCTCGAAGCGCAGCATGAGCGCCGGAAGGTAGTCGCCGGACTGCATGTCGACCCCGGTGCCGGCCTGCGTCTGATCCGGGCTCACCGTGACCCCGGCCGGAAGCAGCGGACGCAGCACCGCCGGCAGTTGCTCGGAGACCTCCCGCTGCCGGTCGGCGTACGTGGGTCTGGAGTCCTCATAGGCCTGCGACGGGGCGCCCGTATCGCCGGCCCCGAACCTGCCGCCGCCCTGCGACCCGCCGCTCACCACAGCCGCACCGGCGACCACCGCGAGCACGCTCAGCGTCGCCCCGGCGACGGCGAAGCCGCGGCGGCGCGTCGCGGCCATGCCGTGCGCGATCGCGCTGTCGGCCAGGTCGGTGCGGTGGGTCGGCTCCGGCTCCTCGAAGAGCCGGCCGATCATGGCGTGGACCATCAGGTCCGCGTCGTCTGTCATGTCAGCCTCACTTGGTTTCCACGGAGTCGGGAAGCAGGGAGCCGAAGTCGCCCAGCCGTTCGCGCAGCTGTGCCAGGCCGCGGGCGGACATGCTCTTGACCGTGCCCGTGCTGATGCCGAGGGCGTCCGCCGTCTGCTCGACGCTCTGGTCCTCCCAGTAGCGGAGGGCCACGACCGCGCGCGTGCGCGGGGCCAGCTCGGCCAGCGCCGCCAGGATCGTCAGCCGCACCGCGGCGTCGTCCTGCACAGCCGGCCGGTCGACCAGCGCCTCCAGCGAGGTCGCCTCGCGCTGCCACTTGCGGCTGTCGAGGTAGCAGCGGTAGACGACGCGGCGCGCATAGGCGTCGGGCATGTCGACCAGCCGCACCCGCTGCCACGAGCGGAAGATCCGCTGGTAGGCGGTCTGGACGAGGTCCTCGGCGAGGTGCCAGTCGCCGCACAGCACATAGGCCGAGCGCCTCAGGTGGCCCTGGCTTCCCGTGACGAAGGCCCGGAACTCCTCGTGGTGCTCCGGGCTGGTGCCTTGCCTGAGAGATCTCACACAGATAACACCGCGCTCCGCGGGCTCGAGGTTCTAGGGGTCGGCCAAGATTTACGATCCACGCCTGTTTATTCAGGGTGCGGCGATGTTGTCACCGCCACGCCCTATCGTCGCCCCATGTCCCCATCAGGCTGGCCCCGAGACCAGCACACAGGACCCGGCGGCGGCCTCCACACCGGACCGGGAGGCGGCCTGTTCACCGGCCACTGCGAGCACCCGTATCGGAGCAACCAGCCCCCGAGGCCCGTCCTGATCGAACACCTCCGGCGCCTCGGCATGCGGCAGTACCTGGTCCACTTCGGCGTTTCCGAGGGCTGACAGCACGAGGCTGAAACCAAGAGCCCCTCACCGGCGACAAACGGCCGGTGAGGGGCTCTCTGACGAGTCCGCTTACTTCTTGCCCTGATTCTTGACCGCCTCGATGGAAGCCGCCGCGGCGTCCGGGTCCAGGTACTCCCCGCCGGTCTTCGTCGGCCGCAGGTCCGCGTCCAGCGTGTACAGCAGCGGGATGCCGGTCGGGATGTTCAGCGCGGCGATGTCCTCGTCGGAGATGCCGTCGAGGTGCTTCACCAGCGCGCGCAGCGAGTTGCCGTGCGCGGCGACCAGCACCGTCTTGCGGTCGCGCAGGTCCGGGACGATCGCGTCGTACCAGTACGGCAGCATCCGCTGCACGACGTCCTTCAGGCACTCCGTCTGCGGGCGCAGCTCCGTCGGCAGCCCGGCGTAGCGCGGGTCCTCGAACTGCGAGTACTGGTCGTCCACGGCCAAGGGCGGCGGCGGGACGTCGTAGGACCGGCGCCACAGCATAAACTGCTCCTCGCCGAACTCCGCCAGCGTCGCGGCCTTGTCCTTGCCCTGCAGCGCGCCGTAGTGCCGCTCGTTGAGACGCCAGCTGCGGCGCACCGGGATCCAGTGCCGGTCGGCGGCCTCCAGCGCCAGGTTCGACGTGCGGATCGCGCGCCGCAGCACCGAGGTGTGGACCACGTCCGGCAGGAGGTCGTGCTCGCGCAGCAGTTCGCCGCCGCGCACGGCCTCGGCCTCGCCCTTGGCGTTGAGGTTGACGTCCACCCAGCCGGTGAACAGGTTCTTGGCGTTCCACTCGCTCTCGCCGTGGCGGAGCAGGATGAGGCGGTATTCGGCGGTCATGGCGCCAGCCTACTTCGGGGGTAGTGCCCCGCTCTCGTCCCGGGTGTCCGGTGTCCGCTCGATGAGATGGCGGAACGCCGCCAGGTTCGCCAAGGACTCCCCGCGCGAGGTCCGCCACTCCCACTCCCGCCGGATCGCCGAGGCGAATCCCAGCTCCAGCAACTGGTCGAAGGACGAGTCGGAGGCCGCGACCGCCTCCCCGAGCAGCTGGTCCACCGTCCCGGCGGTGATCAGGCCCAGCGGCAGCCGGCCGACCAGGTAGACGTCGCCCAGCCGGTCCAGGGCGAACGCCAGCGAGCCCAGCCGCGTGTTCCGCTCCAGCAGCCACCGGTAGACGCCCTCGTGATTTTCATCAGGACGCCGCGCCACGAACGCGTTCAGCGACAGCGTGTGGTCCCCGACCACCAGCGAGCACGTGGTCCACAGCTTGTGCTCGCCGGGAAGTTTCACGACGAACGTGCCCTCCTCGGGCCGCTCGTACTCGATCCCGGCTTCCTCCACGGCGTCCAGCACCGCCGCGCAAGCGGCGGTCTTCAGGCTTTCTCGATCACCACCCATGGGACCGACCTTATTGCCGCACTACTGGCCCGCGCACAACTCGCGGTACCGGAGCGCCCGCAGATCCTCGATCGAACGGCTGTAGACATCGGCGGTGGCAGCGGCCGTCGCCGACCAGCCGAAGCGGGCCGCGTGCTCCACCGCGTTCTCGCCGTAGTCGGCCAGCAGGTGCGGCGAATCCAGCAGCCGAGCGGCCGCCGTGGCGTAGTCACCGGGGTCGTGGCCGTTGACCAGCACGCCGGAGCGGCTGTCGGCGACCGCGGTGGCCAGCCCGCCGACCCGCGCGGCGACCACGGGAGTGCCGCACGCCTGCGCCTCTATGGCGACCAACCCGAAGGACTCGCTGTAAGAAGGCACCACCGCGACGTCCGCGGCCCGGTACCAGTCGGCGAGCCGGGTCTGGTCCACCGGCTTCACGAACCGCACCACGTCGGCGATCCCCAGCCGGCGCGCCAGCCGGTGCAGATGCGTCGGCTCGGCCATCCCGGAGCCGCTGGGCCCGCCGACCACCGCGACGACCAGCTTCTCGCGCCGCCCCGGCTCGCGGGCTATCAACTCCGCGGCGGCCCGCAACAGCACATCCGGCGCCTTCAGCGGCTGGATCCGCCCGACGAACAACAGGACCGAGGCGTCCGGCGGCAGTCCCACCGATTCCCGCGCCGCGAGCTTGTCCCCCGGACGGAAGCGGTCCAGGTCCACGCCGGGGTTCACGGTCGACACCCGGTCCGGGTCGGCGCCGTAGAGCCGCACCAGCTCCGAGGCCTCCTGGTCGGTGTTCGCGATCAGCCTGTCGGCGGCGTCGACGACCTGGTCCTCGCCGACCAGCCGGGCCGTCGGCTCGGGGTCGTCGCCGAGCGCCAGCGCGGCGTTCTTCACCTTGCCCAAGGTGTGCATGGAGTGGATGAGCGGGACGCCCCACCGCTCCTTGGCCAGCCAGCCCACCTGGCCGGACAGCCAGTAGTGGGAGTGGATCAGGTCGTAGTAGCCGGGCTCGTGCATGGCCTCGGTCCGCAACACGCCGGAGGTGAAGGCACACAGCTGCCCCGGCAGGTCCTCCTTCAACAGGCCCTCGTAGGGCCCGGCGTTGACGTGCCGCACCAGGACGCCCGGCGCGAAGTCCACGGCCGGCGGCAGCGCGCCGGTGGTGGCGCGCGTGAAGATCTCCACCTCGATACCCAGATCGGCCAGCCGCCGGGACAGCTCGACGATGTAGACGTTCATCCCCCCGGCGTCGCCGGTGCCCGGCTGATGCAGCGGAGAGGTGTGGACGGACAGGAGCGCCACACGCCTGGGCAGCGATTCCACGGCGCTCTACCTCCTACATCGGGGAAATCCAGGGGCGTCGTAGCAGGCCGCCCAACCGGGCCCACGTCGGTGGGCCGGCTGTCGAGGCCGACAACGATGCAACGGCACGACCTCGGCGGTGCATTCCCCGTCGGGACCCCCGCCGTGCATCCGTCCGATCATCGGATGACTTTACGGAACACGGCGGGCACCGCCGGGCCGCCGACTGACCAGTGAGACGGATGCCATGACCTTGGGAAATACACAGAAACCCGTACGAGGAAGCCCCGAGGAGAGCCTTGAGGGGTCCGGTATGTGAGGAGGAACACGGTGGGCCCGAGGAGGTGCGAAACGGGCACCAAAAGGACCCGGCCCCGCACAACCGATCACGCGGGGACGCGAACGGAGCGGGGCCGGGCAGGCGCGCGGGTCTGCACTCGCACACCGCCGAGGGTCGGGCTCCCTCGGAGGGCTCTAAGAGTGGCATGTCCGATGTCAAAACCACATAAGAAAACGCCCTACGCATCGTAGTAGATCCCTGATGCACTCCCTCCCAGTGCAGGTCATAGGGTGTGCTGTTGACGTATGGCGCGCGGGTGGCGGGGGTCAGGATCTTTATCTCCGTCTGAGGTGGGCCCATCCGAGCAGGCCGCGACCCGGGCCGGCCACCGGAAAAATGCCGTCAGGCGGCCGGAAGTTTTTACCGTGGTTTTGCCGTCGCGGCGCGGCGAGGAACGGTTGCGGACTACGCCGCGAACGCCGCGGCGACGAGATCCTGCACGCTCCGTCGGCAGTCGGTGTCGCTGAGCATCGCCGAGTCCGCATCTCCGTGCCGGTGCATCGCGAACCAGGCGACCGTCTCGACGATGAAGCGTGCTGCGACCGGGATGCTGGGCACCTCGCGCAGCACCCCGGCGTCTATCCGGTTGCTGAGATACCTGCCGAGGACGTCCAGCAGGCCCCGTCGCGTGTCGACGTAGTACCACGTCGCCAGCTCGGGGAGGTCCTCGGAGCAGCGGGCGAACAGCTTCAGGGCGAGGTTGTTGTCCTCGATGAAGGCGTAGAGCCGGTCGACGATCTCCGCGAGTTCGTCGCGCGCCTGCTCCAGGGACTCCGCGGGCGGCGAGGCGAGCACGTCTTCGAGCGCCCCGAGGCCGCCCCGCGCCGCCGACCAGGCTTTCACCGCGTCGATGATGTGCTCCGTCGACGGAGTGGTGACGGGAATCTCCAACGCCGCGGTGGCTTCAGGGTCGAGCACCCGCATCAGGGCCAGGTAGAGCAGCGCCTGCTTGCTGTCGGCGTAGGTGTAGACGGCGCCGTGGCTCAGGCCCAGTTCGCGGGCGACGTCGGAGATGCCCGCAGGCCGGAAGCCTTTGGCGGTGAAGACCCGGACGGCCGCGTCGGCCACTTCGGCCAGCGGTCGTGCCGGGACTCTTCCTCGCATGGCTTGAACCTATGGTGACTGACTTGATCGGTCAACGAAGCGCCGGTCAGGCGTCGGCGATGAGCTCACCGGTGGGCCCTGCGCAGTCCGGCGATGAAGGCGGCGCCGTTTGGCGCGCCCAGGCCGGTCATCGTGTCGTAGCCCTTGGCCAGAACCTGATTCCCCGGGCCGGACTCCTGCGCGCCGAAGACGTCGACACCGGGGCTGGTGCCGTCGGCGGCCGGCGTGTAGGCGGCATGGTCCTGCTCGGGCGTCGAGGCGCTCACCGGCAGGATGTCGTGGAAGGCCGGGCTTCCGGACAGCCGATACAGCAGAGGGTTGATGAAGCCGAACGCAGAGGGCTGACCCTGCTGGGCGTCCGCGACAAGGCCGGCGATCAGCGGGCACGCGAGGCTGGTGCCGGCGTTCGGACCCGTCTTGTACGGGCCGGGCTTCGCGTCGGTGCCGGTCTGGATGTAGCCGACGAGCATGCCGGTGTCGGGGTCGCCGTCGGCGGCGAGGTCGGGGAGCGTGCGGTTCAGGACGCGGCGCTGTCGGACGTTCCCAGCACAGTCACACCGGCTACCAGGGCCGCGCAACCGGCCAGCGCGGTGACAGCCCGGCGCGGAGGATGAACTTTGCTCGCGTTTGCTGATTTCACATTTCGTACGAAGCGGTACACACCGCGCAGGTTGATCTTGACCACTCAGACGGCCCAATGGGGGCGAACGTGCCCCTCGTCACACCAGCAAGCATCCGCTTGCAATTGCAAGCACGCCCGTGTCACTCTGAACCCATGCCCCCCAACCCCCTGACAGCGCTCCCGATCGGGCCGCTCGGCGAGTACATCCGCGAGCAGCGGCGCAATGCGCAGTACTCGGTGCGGCAGCTGGCTCAGGCGGCGGGGGTGTCGAATCCCTACCTCAGTCAGATCGAGCGGGGTTTGCGGAAGCCGAGTGCCGAGATCCTGCAGCAGCTCGCCAAGGCGCTGCGGATATCGGCCGAGACGCTGTATGTGCGGGCCGGATTGCTGGACGGGGGCGCCGACGTCGATGGCGACGCGGCGACCGATGGGCACGGTGTGCGCTCCGCCGTGGCGGACGATCCGTGGCTCACCGCGCGGCAGAAGCGTGCGCTGCTGGACATCTACGAGGCGTTCCGGATCGAGAGCGCCCGGGATGCGGCGGCCTCCGCGGCCTCCGCGGCTTCCCCTGACGACGACCAAGACGTGACCACCCCCGGCCCGGCAGCGTCCGGGCTCACCGAGCAGTGAATCGAGAGGCACCCTCATGAACCTCGTGGACAGCGCCCGCAAGACCGTGACCACCACCGTCACCAACCCCAAGCCCCTGTACTTCGCCGCCGGCGTCGGCGACGCCGCCGTGTCGGCGCTCAAGGACGCCCCGGCGCTGCTGACCGAGGCGAGCAGCAAGGCCGGCGAGGTCGCGACCTCCGTGGCCGGGCGGGTCGCCGGGGTCGCCGAGACCGTGCAGTCGAAGATCGCGCTGGGCCAGCTGCAGGACGACGCCAAGAACCTGCGCGGCCGCATCGCCGAGCCGGACCTGCGCGCCGCCCGCGAGAAGGCCCAGACCCTGCTGCTCATGCAGGTCGGCCGGGCCCTGGAAGTCGCCGGCAAGGCCGTGGAGACCTACGACGACTACTCCGAGCGCGGCAAGGCCGTCGTCGAGCGCGTGCTCGCCGGCCGGGTCACCGAGGTCGAGGTCGTCGCCGTGCAGGAGACGCGGGGCGCCGAGCAGGTGCGGGTCGAGTCGGTCGTGGTGACCGAGGAGGACGCGCCGAAGACCACCGCCGAGCCGGCGGAGGCCGCCAAGCCCGCCGCCGCGAACACCACCGCCGCCCCGAAGGCCGCCGCCGAGCAGCCCAAGCCCAAGGCCACCACCGCCAAGAAGGCCACCCCGCGCCGCTCCGCCAACGGCACCGCCGCCAACAAGACCGGCAACGCCTGAGAAGCGCCGCGTTGGTGGATCGCGAGGAGACTGGGAACGAGTCCGCCGGTCGCGTACGTTGAACACAACGACCGGCGGGCATCCCGGCCCCAACCGGAGAAGCCAACCGTAGAAGGAGGACGGCGGCATGATCGGCTCCGCACTGCGCGACGGCCTTTCCAGCTTCCTTGCCATCATCTCCCTGGCCGTGCTGGTCGGGCAGATCGTCGTCCTGGTCGACGCGGCCCTGCGCCGCGAGGACGCCTACCGCGCCGCCGGCAAGCTCACCAAGCCCGGCTGGCTGATCATCCTCACCGTGGCCGTCGCCGCGAACCTGCTCCTGGGCCTGCTGTTCACCATCATCGGCGTGGTCGTCGCGATGGTGTACTGGGTGGACGTCCGCCCGGCCCTGAAAGAGGTCTCCGGCGCCAACAGCAAGAAGAGCGGCAGCAACCAGGGCCCTTACGGCCCCTGGTGAGGACCCTGACGCTGCCCTACGCCGGTCCGTCCGGCGCGGGGACCGTCGAATACGCGCTCGCCGGGAGCCCGGCACCGCCGGCCACCCTGTTCCTGCACGGCCTGGCCGGCTCCATCGAGGACACCCGGCCGCTGGCCTCCGGCGTGCCCGGCCGCAAGGTCTTCGCGCACCTGCCCGGCCACGGCGCCTCCACCGGCCCGGACCCGCTCGACTACGACACCCTCGCCGCGGCCGCTCTGGCCGTCGCCGACCACGAGCACGCCACCGCGGCCCTCGGCGTCTCGCTCGGCGCGGCGACGCTCCTGCGCATCCTGAGCCGCACCCCCGACCGCTTCGAGCGCGTCGTGCTGTACCTCCCGGCCGTCGCCGACGTCCCGCGACGCCCCGAAGCCCTCGCCCCGCACCACGATCTGGCCGACCGGCTCGCGGCCGGCGACGCGCCCGGCGTGGCCGACGCCCTCAGCCGCACCCAGCCCTTCGCCGTCCGCGACGCACCGATCGCCCGCGACTGGGCCGAACGCCGAGCGAAAGAACTCATCGCCGAAGGCGGCGACGCGCATCGCTGGCTCCCCCTCGCCGCTGCCGTTCCCCTGGATCCGCAAGGCCTGGAACGGTTGGGTGCCGTGCGCGTCCCGGTCCTCGTGGTGGCCCAGGAGGGCGATCCCGCGCATCCCGTCGAGTCCGCGCGCCGGGTGGCCGCCGCGCTTCCGGCGGCCCGTCTGACCGTCTTCGACGAGGCCGGCGCGTTGTGGGGCCATCGGCGCGAACTCCGGACGCTCATCACCGAATTCCTCGGTCCGATCGGGAACCTTTTCCGTTGATATACGTTCGGTAACACACCGGCCTCGACCTGCGATTTCTTTTCTCAGGGTTTTCTCACAGGGGTCTCAGCGAATCCCAGGGACGCGCGGGCCATAGTGGTCTCACCCCCGAAGAACCCGGGAGAGCCCGACTCCCGGACGGTGTGGCTGCTGACGAGACGGCCACGCTGGGCCCCGGTCCCTCAGGACCGGGGCGTCGGGTCAAATCGCAGGACCCCTGGGCTGAGTTCCGTTCACGAGTGGAACCGGTGTGGAACCGGAGGGACTGGTGGGGGCGCCGTTCGCGGCGTCTTGTGTGTGGTGTGTGGGATGCAAGTAATGCAAGTGTGGGTAGCACGTGTGGGATGCAAGACCCGGACCGCCCGTCCGGCGAGACCGCTCAGCCCTCCTCCCTGAGCCGCGGCCACGCCGAGCGGGCGGTTCGGCGTTCCCGCCCGGTGCGCACAGCTCGATGGCGTCTCAGAAATCGCAGTCTTTAAAGCGTCCTTAACGGTTACCTGCTCTGATGTCTCCACGCGTCGCGGCGCGGGCGGGCCTGGGACGGCCCCCGCCGCGGCGCCCAGCTCTCTTCTCGCAGGTCAGCTCTGTCGAGCCCGCCGCGCCCCGGCCGGACTCTCCTCCGGCGTGGCCAGATGCCCCTGCGTCAGCAGCTTCAGCGCCTCCAGGAGCACCGGCCGCATCTCCTCCGGCAGCGCCTCGATCGCCTCGGCGTGCACGCGGTCCACGATCGCCTGGCTCTTTTCGGCCATCTCGGCGCCGGCCTCGGTGACCGCGACGATCCGCGCCCGCCGATCGGTCGCCGAGGGCCGCCGCTCGGCCAGCCCGGCCTTCTCCAGCGCGTCGACCGTCACCACCATCGTGGTCTTGTCCATGTCGCCGATCTCGGCGATCTGGATCTGCGTGCGCTCCTCCTCCAGCGCCTTGACCAGCACGCAGTGCATGCGCGCGGTCATGCCGACCTCGGCGAGCGCCGCGGCCATCTTGGTGCGCAGCACGTGCGAGGTGTGGTCCAGCAGGAAGGACAGGTCGGGCGCGGTACGCGCGACGGCGGCCGTCCGCGCGGGGGCCAGGGAGGTCATACCGGCAGTCTACCGCATATCCGTCCGCCGAAAGATCTTCCCGAGATAGATTGTCTACTTCAAAACTATCCGCTACGGTCATTCCAGATGGAGAAGCGCTTCCGCGCCTCCCCCGCGTCCTGTCTCCAGGAGTGATCGCATGTCCTTCGCATCCCGCCCTCGCCGCGCCCCCGGATCGCCTGCCGGATCGCCCCGGCTGGCGCTCGCCGTGATCGCCGCCAGTGCCCTGATGGCGGTGCTGGACGGCAGCATCGTCACGGTCGCCATGCCGACCATCCAGGCCCGCCTGGGCTTCTCCCCCGCCGGCCTGAGCTGGGTGGTGAACGGCTACCAGCTGGCTTTCGGCGGCCTGCTGCTGCTCGCCGGCCGGCTCGGCGACCTGCTGGGCCGCAAGCGGATGTTCCTGGCCGGCATCGCCCTGTTCCTCGCCGCCTCGGCCGTGGCCGGCGCCGCGACCTCGCCGGCGATGCTGGTCGCGGCCCGCTTCGCGCAAGGCGTCGGCGGCGCGGCGTCCTCGGCGGTGAGCCTGGGCATCCTGGTGACGCTGTTCACCGAGCCGCGCGAGCGGGCCAAGGCGCTCGGCGTCTTCGCCTTCACCGGCGCCGCCGGGGCCTCGATCGGGCAGGTCCTCGGCGGGGTCCTGACCGACGCGCTGAGCTGGCACTGGATCTTCCTGATCAACATCCCGATCGGCCTGCTGACCCTGGCCGCGGCGGTCCGCGCGATCCCCGCCGACCGGGGCCTGGGCCTGCGGGCGGGCGTCGACGTGAGCGGGGCGCTGCTGGTCACCGGCGGCCTGATGCTCGCCATCTACACCGTGATCGGCACCGCGGACCACGGCTGGGGCTCGACCCGCACCCTGGGCCTGGGAGCGCTGGCCGCCGTCCTGATCACAGGGTTCTTCATCCGCCAGGCCACCGCCGCGAACCCGCTGATGCCGCTGCGGGTCCTGCGCTCACGCGGCGTCGCCGCCGCGAACGTCGTGCAGATGCTGATGATCGCGGCGATGTTCGCCTTCCAGATCATCGTGGCCCTGGACATGCAGAAGGTGCTCGGCTACGACGCCACCAAGACCGGCCTGGCGATGCTTCCGGCGGCGGTGGCGATCGGCGGCGTGGCGCTGGGGGTGTCGGCACGCCTGATCGCGAAGTTCGGCGCCCGCACGGTCCTCATCACCGGTCTGGCGATGCTCCTCGGCGCGCTGGCCCTGCTGCTCCGCATGCCGACGCACGCGCACTACGTCCCCGACCTGCTCCCGACGATGCTGCTGATCGCCGGCGGCGGCCTGGCGATGCCCGCGACCGCCGGGCTCGGCATGTCCGGCGCCCGCGCGCAGGACGCCGGCCTGGTATCCGGGCTCTACAACACGACGGCGCAGGTCGGAGCGGCCATCGGCGCGGCGGTGCTGTCCACGCTGGCCGCCGGCCGCACCGCGAACCTGCTGCGCTCCGGCCACAGCCCGGCGGTGGCGCTGAGCGGCGGGTACCACGTGGCGTTCGCGATCGGGGTGGGACTGCTGGTCGCGGCGCTGCTCATCGCGGTGGTCGCACTGCGCGGGACCGACAGCGGCTCCCAGGACGACTCAGCCCTCGACCCCAGCCTCGCCCCCGACCGAGATCTCGTTCCGGCCCTCTAGCCCCCGCAGCCCGAGCAACCTGCCGAACAAGCAGTATCCGACGAACGCCGCGGCCGCCTCGACCGCGGCGGCCGGCACGTCGACGTCCCCCTTCAGCAGGTCGGGCGCCTTCAGCGCGACACCCGCCGCCACCGAGATCGCCACCGCCGAGCGCCACGGATGCCGTCGCATCTCCACCCAGCTCATCAGCGACGGCATCCGCTCGACCGCCTCCGTCCATGTGTGGGTCACCAGGCCGAACAGCCGAGCGCTCCAACTCCACCGCAGTGCCAGCGTCTCGCAGCAGTCGGCGATCACGTCGAGCGTCGAACCGCGGCCGGCGACCGTGTCGACGCGCATCAGGGCCCGGACACTGAAGACCAGCGCCACGGGTACCGCGACCGTCACCAGCGCCGACATCGCACCGACGTCCCACGCGGCATGCGCGATGTTTCCGGCCGCGACCACGGCGACCGGCGCCAGGGCCAGGACCCCGACGGCTTGGGCCCGGACGGCCGTCGCCAGAGTCTGCGGAGTCCGGCCCAACAGCCAGGGCGCGACCACCGTGAGCAGGAACGCCGTCCCCGCGCACATCGCCGCCACCTGGCCGAGCAACACGGGCAGCGCATAGTAAGCAGCCTGGTTCGGCCACGGAACCACCGGCGCTCCACCCCGATTCGCGAGCCCCGCGGCACCGACCGCCGCCACCACGCACGCGACCAGCGCCCACGCCGCGACGCGCGCACTGTGCAGCGCGCAGTCCTGATTGAACTCGGCCGCCAACTCCTCCGGAGCGCCGAAGCGCGCGGTCGCCCGACGCGCCGCAGCCTGCGGCGTGTGGCCGGCCGCCTCCTCCTCGGCGACCAGATCGGCGAGGTGCGCCGTGACCTCGGCGGCGATGCGCCGCCGGCCGCGCATCCCGACGCGCAGCCGCCACGCCAGATCGTCGACATAGCCCTCGACCGAGCGGTACGTCATCGCGCCACCTCCGCACCCGCGACCCCGGCGCCCGGCCCGGCCTCGCCACCGAACACCCGCTCCACCGCCGCCGAGAACGACCGCCACTCACTGCGCCGCTCCTCGGCCGCGCGCCGCCCCGAGGCCGTCAGGCTGTAGACCCGCCGCCGGCGCCCGCCGACCTCGGACCACCCGCTGGCGACCAGCCCGGCCCGCTCGAGCCGGTGCAGCGCCGGGTAGACCGAGCCCTCCGGCAGGTCGAAGACCCCGCCGCTGCGGTCGCGCAACGCCTCGATGAGGCCGTAGCCGTGCGACGGCCCGGTGGCGAGCACCGCCAGCACCAGCCCGTCGAGGTGCCCGCGCATCATGTCCTGGCTCATACCTAGAAAGCCTAGGCTTAGGGAGCCTGAGTATCAAGAGCAAGGGCCGGTCTTGGACAGTTCATGCTGCGTAGCGCCGGCGGCGGCCCACCCACAAAATCAGTCTCGCCAAAAAATCTCCCACCGTTTGTCGATCCCGCCGCGCGCCGTCCGACGCAGTCAGAGAGGCTGGACCGACCAGCCGCCACGCGAGGAGTGAGCATCATGCCGAAGTTCCTGGTCTTCGTTCCGGGCAACGCCGAGTCCGAGGCCGGCGTCATGCCGCCGACCGAGCTGTTCGCGGCGATGGCCGCCTACAACGACCAGCTCGCCAAGGCCGGCGTGCTGCTGGCGGCCGAGGGCCTGAAGCCGACGTCGGCCGCTGCGAAGGTGCGGTTCGACGACAACGAGAAGCGCACGGTCCTCGACGGGCCGTTCACCGAGGCCAAGGAGATCGTCGCCGGATACTGGATGCTCCAGGCTTCCTCGTTGGAGGAGGCGCTGGAGTGGGTCAAGCGCGCGCCGTTCGGCGGCGGGGTGACGCTGGAGGTGCGACCGATCGCCTCCATGGATGATCTCGGGCCGGAGTTCACGCCTGAGCTGCGCGAGGCCGAGCAGCAGTTGCGGGAGCAGCTCGGCGAGTAGCCGGTCCCGGCTGCCAGACTGGCGGCATGGGGAAGGCGACCGAGACCGTCGAGGCGGTGTGGCGGATGGAGGCGGCCCGGGTGGTGGCCGCTCTGGCCCGCTTCACCGGAGACCTCGGCCTGGCCGAGGAGCTCGCGCAGGACGCGCTGGTCACGGCGCTGGAGCAGTGGCCGGCCGAAGGGGTGCCGGCCAACCCCGGCGCCTGGCTGACCGCGGTCGGCAAGCGGCGCGCCGTGGACCACTTCCGGCGCGCCGAGACGCTGCGCCGCAAGGTCGGCGAGCTCGGCCGCGAGTTGGAGATCGACGGCGAGGGCCGCGAGGACGGGGCCGTCGACGCGATCGTGGAGGCCGTGGACGCCGAGCGGTCCGACACGGCCATCGACGACGACCTCCTGCGCCTGGTCTTCACCGCCTGCCATCCGGTGCTGTCCGCCGAGGCCCGCGTCGCACTCACGCTGCGCGTCCTCGGCGGCCTGACCACCGCCGAGATCGCCCGTGCCTTCCTGGTCCCGGAGGCCACGGCCGCGCAACGGATCGTGCGGGCCAAGCGCGCGCTCGCCGACGCCGGGATCCCGTTCGAGGCCCCCGACGGCCCCGAGCGGAGCCGGCGTCTGGCCTCGGTGCTGGAGGTCGTCTACCTCGTCTTCAACGAGGGCTACTCGGCCACCGCCGGCGACGACTGGCTGCGCGCCGACCTGTGCCAGGAGGCGCTGCGGCTGGGCCGCGTGCTGGCCGGGCTGATGCCGGCCGCGCCGGAGGTGCACGCGCTGGTGGCCCTGATGGAGATCCAGGATTCGCGGCGGCGGGCCCGGACCGGGCCCGACGGGGAGCCGGTCCTGCTGCTGGATCAGGACCGCGCGAAGTGGGACCGGGAGCAGATCGAGCGGGGCCTGGTGGCGCTGGCCCGCGCCGATCGGGCGTTCGTGGCGGGGATGGCGCAGACCCCCGACGGAGTCGAACCGGGCACCTACCACCTGCAAGCCGCCCTCGCCGCCTGCCATGCCCGGGCCCGCACCGCCGAGGACACCGACTGGCAACTCATCGCCGACCTCTACGGCCGGCTGGTCCAGCAGACCCGCTCGCCGGTCGTGGAGCTCAACCGCGCCGTGGCGGTCGGTATGGCCGAGGGTCCCGAGGCGGCGCTGGCGATCACCGACACCCTCACCGGCCTGCGCGCGATGCAGGGCTACCACCTGCTGCCGAGCGTGCGCGGCGACCTGTTGACGCGTCTCGGCCGCCTCACCGAGGCCCGGACGGAGTTCGAGCGCGCGGCCGAACTCACCGCCAACACCCGCGAGCGTGCGCTGTTGCTGGCGCGCGCCGCCGCGTGCGAGGCCGAAGCCTGACTCAGGTCGCTTCGTCAGTGCGACTACATCCGCTCGGGCCACTCCCGCCCGAACGACTCCTCGCTGCGCAACATCGGATCGGTGATGCCGTCCCAGCACGCCAGCGCCGCGTGATCCCAGTCGGCGAGTTCCGCGCCGGCCTCGTAGGCGGACTCGTAGAACGCCAACGCGCAGCCGACGGGGTCGTCCGACGCGCGGGCCGCGTCGTAGGAGTAGTACGCGGTGTGGCTGCCGCGCGCCACGACCCACCGAGCAGGATCGGGCCGCAGCGCCCTCTCCTCGATGCCCTTGGGCTCGGGATACGTGTACGAGTAGAACGTCGGCTCCGGGGTGTCCGGATCGCCGAACCAGAACCCGGAGCTGATCTGCTCCCGGGAGTAGGACTCGCGGGTCGCCTCGTCCATGCCCTCCGGCGTCGGGATCTGGCGCGGTGAATAGCGCTGGGTCGCGATGTCGAACGTGTGCCAGAAGACCTGGACCGGGCTGACCTTGCCGGAGAACGCCGCGCTGAACTCCTCCAGGATGCGGCCGACCTGGCTGTAGACCTTGAAGGCGCGGTGTGCGTGTTCGGGCACGTAGGTCTTGTGCTCCGTGTCCTCGGAGAACGGACGCTCCTTGTCCGGGAGGTCGTACGGATGCGGATGCGCGATTCGGGCTTCGATGTCCAGCGCGCGCAGCGCGTCCTGGGTCTGGGCGTAGAAGGAAGCCACGGTCTGGTCCGTCAGCGGAACCACCGCCTGACCACCGTGGTCGGTGTCGATGCGCAGGACGTGATCGAAGAAGTCGAATTCGCACGTGAACAGCGGGCCCTGCCGCGCCGTGCCGAGTTCGGCGGTGGACCAGCCGCGCGGCCGGTTCCGCAGGGTCATGTGCCACCAGTGGTTGCGGCGGATCCCCCGCGCGAGGGCGATCTTGCCGACGATCTGCAGGTAGCGGTGCAGGGTTTCCCGCGTCGCACGCCATTCCTCGTACGGGATGGCGGGGAGGACTTCCGTCGGGTTCCACGACGACTGGCTCATGGTCGCGAGCCTAGGCGCGAAACCAGCCGGGCGCCCGCCGTGCCCTCCCCACCTGCGTCTTCCGGGGCCGTTCCTAAATCAGCGAGCGCACGGCGCCGACCGGGCGCCCGCCGCCGAGCAGCGGCGACTCGGCGTACCGGTCGAGCACCCGGGCCTCGACGCCGAACCGGCGCAGCGCCGCGACCAGGACCGGGCCCACGGCGCGGCGGTCGTGGTCGCCGTCGCCGACTTTGATTGCGATCGCGCGGCCGTCGGACAGCGCCACCGCCTGGACGCCCTCGGCGCCGCCCTTGGCCAGCAGCCCCGGGACGCCGGCCATCAGGTCGGTGTCGAGGCGGTCGGTGCCGGAGACGTACTCGGGGTGGGCGCGCATGGCGTCGGCGACGCGGCGCTCGGGGGTCGCCGGGCCGGCCAGGACGGCGGCGCGGAAGGCGCGGGCCAGGCCGACGAGCGAGATGCCGTAGAGCGGGGCGCCGCAGCCGTCGACGGCGTCGTGGTGGATCTGCTCGCCGGACAGGCGCTCGACCGCGGCCCGGGCGGCGCGCTGCATCGGGTGGTCCGGCGCGAGGTAGTCGGTGGTCGGCCAGTGGTTGACGACACACGTGGCGAGCATCGCGGCGTGCTTGCCGGAGCAGTTCATCGTGATGCGCTGCTTCTCGCCGCCGGCCCGGACCATGGCCAGCTTCGCCTGCTCGGCCAGCGGCCAGTCCGGCGGGCAGGCCAGCATCTGCTCGTCCAGGCCCGCGCCGGCCAGGATCTTGCGCGCGCCCTCCAGGTGGAAGGGCTCGCCGGCGTGCGAGGCCGCGGCCAGCGCCAGCAGTTCGCCGGTCAGGTCCAGGCCGTTCTCCAGCATCGCCACCGCCTGCATGGGTTTGTTGCTGGACCGCGGCATCATCACCGCCTCGACGTCGCCGTAGGCGAACTCGACGCTGCCGTCGGCGGCCAGGGCCACCAGGCGGCCGTCGTGCCACCCCTCGGTGAACCCGGAGCGGACTATCTCGGCGAGGGGGACGACTCCCTGTGCGGTCATGTGCGGTGCTACTCCATCTTCTGCTCCTCATTGAGCAGATCGTCGACGGTTGCCTGCCCCTCACGGTAGCGGCGCGCCAGCTCCGCCGCGAACCGGTCGATCACCGTCTGCGCGATGCGCCGGTATTCGGAGACCTCCCGCTCATAGGCCTTGAGCGTCACCCGGGCCTCGGCCAGCTGCGCGTCGGAGAGGTCGAGGACGATCGCCGGGCCCACCGCGTCGATCCGCTCCTCCATCTGCGAGCGGTACTCCCCGGGGTCGGGATCGGGCACGATGACGATCTCCATGTGGCGCGGCGAGCGCGCGTTGGCCGGCGGGTCGTCGGCGAGGATCGCGGCCAGCGACTGCACCAGCGGCTCGGCCGACCCCTCGGCCCGGCGCCTCAGCTCGGCATCGATTATGTCGATGCGGCCGTGCAGTACCCGGCGGAGGTAGGAGAGTTCGGTCTCCTCCCGGAGCGCGGCGTGGCGCTCCCGGCGGATGGCCGCGACGTCGAGGGCCTCGACTTCGGCCTCCGGGCGCCGGGCGGCGATCAGGACGCGGTCGAGTCTGGTGGCGTGGGTGCCCATAACAGCATCGTTCCATGCAGGGGAATAGTGCGGATCGAGGTTAGGCGTATCGCCACCCGATCGCGACAGCGCGTCGCGGGTCCGGGGTCGGACCGGCGCGGGTTCCGGGCCGGTCTTCGGACTTGTCAGACCCGCGACGCGGTGCGCGTTTCCCTGGTTCTACCGCGCGGCGCGGAACGTCGGGCGGCGGTTCGCCCCGGCGTCCGGCGCGACGACGATCTCCTGGGCGGCCGGGATGCCGTCGGCGAGCAGTTGGTCCTCGACCGGCGTGGTGCGCTTCACCACGGCGAGCGCGATGTGGCCGAGTTCGTAGTGCCGGGCCGCGGAGGTGACCTGGCCGACGACGCGGCCGTCGGCGGTGGTGACGTCGGCCCCGTGCGCGGGCAGGCGCTCCGGGGTGCCGTCCAGGTGCAGGAACACCAGGCGGCGCGGCGGGTGGCCGAGGTTGTCGACGCGCGCGACCGTCTCCTGGCCCCGGTAGCAGCCCTTGTTCAGGTGCACGGCGCCCGGGTGGCCCTCGGTGGCGATCCAGTCGATCTCGTGCGGAATGGTGCGCTCGTCGGTCTCCAGGCCGACGCGCGGGCGGTGGGCGGCGATGCGGAGGGCTTCGTGGGCCCACACGCCGGCGGGCTCTCCCGCACCGCTCTCCTTGGCGAAGCCGGCCAGACGCTCCCGGGGGAGGAACAGCTCGTGGCCCAGCTCGACCTCGCGCGCCAGGACGCCCTCGGGGACCGGGCCGGTGGTGAGCACCAGCGCGTAGTCGGCGGTCACGTCCTCGGGCTCGACGCGCATCATGAAGCGCATCTTCTGCAGGAACGCCAAGACCTCCGGCGCGGTGCCCGGTTCGACGTGGAACCAGGTCGCCTCGCCGTCGTCGACCAGGTAGAGCGCGTGCTCGACGCGGCCCTGCGGGGACAGGATGAGCGCCTCGACGGCCACGCCCGGCTTCAGGTTCTCCAGGTGCTGGCTGGTGAAGGAGTGCAGCCAGGTCAGGCGGTCCGGGCCGGAGACGCGAAGGACGCCCCGGTGCGAGAGATCCACGAAGCCGGTGTGGTCCTCGGCCAGCCTGCGCTGCTCGCCGTGCGGATCGCCGTAGTGCGCGGCGACGCCCGCGTCCGGCGGGTCGGCCGGGACGGCGGCGGGGAGGGTCAGCAGGGGGCTCGTCATGGCTCCAGTCTCTCCTATCGCAAAGCGCCTGTTACGCTGCGGTTCTCTCCGCAAACGTGACCAACCGCGGAGGCTCATCACGATGTAACACGCGGGGCGGGGAAATCCATGGCACGGCCGACACGAAGGGCCTGGACGGCCTGCGCCGCGCTCGCGGTCGGCGGATCGCTCGTCGCCGGAGGGCTCGCCGCGGCCGGCGGGCACTCGAAGCAGGCTGTACCGGCAGCCGCCAAGACCGCGGTGCGGTCGTCTGCCTCCCCGACCAAGCCGACCGGGCAGGCCTCGCCTTCGCCCAGCGCTCCTTCCAGTTCGCCCCCGAGCGCGATCGACTACACGGACATCGCCGCGCTCGTGGCGACGCATTCCGCGGCGCTCAAGAACAAGAACCGGGCGGGGTTCGTCGCAGCCGTCGATCCTCAGCACCGGGATCTGGTGACGGGCCAGGGGCAGTTGTTCGACAACCTGCAGAAGATCCCGTTCAGCAGCGCGCGGTACTCGCTGACGTTGGTGGACGAGAGCACCCCTCCGAACGGTGCGACCTCGACGGCCGTCGCCACGGTGGCGTTCGACCACCAGATCACCGGGGTCGACAGCGTCCCGGTCGAGGAGCGCTATCAATGGACGGTGCAGCGCACCGGGGCTGACGGCCCCCTGGAGGTGACCGCGATCGCGGGCGCGAAGTCGGAGCACGACTACCCGGCGCCGTGGGACGCCGTCGCGGGACTGACGGTGCTGACGCGGCCGAAGGTGGTGCTCATGGCGGACGACACCTCGGCGTCCTTCGCCAAGACCCACGCCGATGCCCTCGAACGGGACGCGGAGTACGACTTCGCGCACTGGACCGGCGGCTCGGGGATCGCGCCGGGGTTCGCGGTGTTCCTGACCGCGAACCGCTCGCGGTATGAGGGCATTTACAGCCAGAACCGCGCGGAGTCGGTCGGGGTGACGGTACCGATCCCGGCTGCCGGCAAGGATGACGGCTTCTACCCGAGCTCCCGCATAGCGGTGGACACGACGCAGTACAAGAACGTCGCGCCGACGGACGCGGACATCGTGTTCAAGCACGAGATGGCGCACGCGATGATCGGGCCGTTCGAGGACCAGAGCGCGAGCTCGAGGCAGGACCACCTGTGGGTGATAGAGGGCTTCGCGGAGTGGGAGTCGCAGAGGATGTACTCCACCTCGGAGCTCCTCTACGACGGCGTCACGCTGCACGCGTACGAGGCGAAGCACGGCGCGCCCAACGCGCTGCCGACGGACAGCCAGGTGTACAGCGCTGACGATGGCACGTCGGCGCTGGGCTACTTCTACGCGCACATGGCGGTGCGCTACATGGCTTCCAAGTACGGACCCGCGAAGGTCGACCAGTTCGTACTCGCGGTCTACAAGCACGCGACGGGATCGACGTGCGTGGACGATGCGATGAAGAGCGTCTTGGGGACTACCACCGAGCAGTTCACGCAGGGCTTTGCGAAATGGCTGCGGAGTTCGGTCTGAGGACCGGCTCCCAGGCGCCGAGCAGCCTCTTCTAGAGCCGAACTACTCCCCCGACTCGTTCTCCCGCTCCCGGCACTCGGCGCACATCCCGAACACCGCCAGGTGCCGCACGTCCGTCTGGAACCCGTACTCCTCCATCAGCCGCTCCACCAGCGGCTCCGCCGCCGAGTCCGCGGCCTCCAGGATCCGCCCGCAGCCGCGGCACACCAGGTGCACGTGGGCCGGCTGGTCGGCCGTGTGGTAGATCTGCGCGCCGTGGCCCAGGTGCGTGTGCGTGACCAGCCCCAGCTCCTCCAGGAGTTCCAGGGTGCGGTAGACCGTCGAGAGGTTCACGCCGCGGGCCGTGCGGCGGACCTCCTCGCAGATGGCGTCGGGGGTGGCATGGTCCAGGGTGGCCACGGCCTGCAGGACGAACTGGCGCTGCGGCGTGAGGCGGTAGCCTTTCGCGCGCAGCTCCTTCGTCAGGTCCGTGGGCGCGGTTTCCATACCACTACTATCCCACCGGGTAGGGACAGCGGTCGCCACCGTTCATGTGCGGACAGTGCGCTGAAGCCTTACTTGACCGGCTTGAGCTGGGCCGACAGGTGCGACTGCATCGACTGGCCCATGGCCGCCATGTCGAACGCCCACAACAGATCGCCCTGGACCAGGCCGTAGAGGCGGTGGCCCGCGGTGTACTCCTTGGCGGTCTCCGTGCGGGCGACCAGGTCGGTGCGCAGTTCGACCTTCGCGCCGTCCGCCTCGCCGACCCAGATCTCGGCGATGCCGGTCGGGTGGGACAGGACGACTTCCAGATGCGTGCGCGTAGTACCGGCGGTGCCGTTCTCCTCGGTGCGGGCCTGCGGACGCCAGAAGCCGGACTCCATGGCCAGCGGCCGGACCTGGTTGCCGTCCTCGTCGAGGAGCCAGGAGCGCGACTCGTACTTCAGGAAGGGCTTGTCGGGCGTGTAGGAGAACACGACCTCCTGCCCGAAGTTGAACGACTCGATCGTCGGATACCCGCCGACCCCGGCGCCGGCCCACGTGCCCAGCAGGAACGCCAGCGGCACACAGTTCGGGTGCAGGTCGGAGGGGATCTCCAGCGGCATCAGCTCTGGCCCTTGAACAGCCGCAGCACCGTGAAGGACGCGAACCACACGACGGCGAGGGCCACCAGGACCAGGAGGATGTCGAAAAGGGTCTGGACGCTCATGGTGGGGAGTTTATCGGAGCCGGTGGGGGCTCGTTCGGTGAGCTGGGTCTCTTCGGGTCACCCGGAAGCGCCGAACACAAGACGGCGCCCGCCCCCGGTCCGAAGACCGGTGGCGGGCGCTCCCCTCACACGCTCGGATCCGCCTGCGACCGACGACTGACACCGATCTGCCTGACGAACACAGATCTGCATGACGAACACAGATCTGCCTGACGAACACAGATCCGCTGGCAGACACAGACCCGCATGGCAGACACAGCTCCGCAGGCGGCTCATCCGCACGCCGCGGCTCAGACCGCGAGCGCGACCTCGGCGACCTCGCCCAGCGTCGCCTCGACCGAGGCGTCGACGCTGCCGCCGGGCACCAGCGCGCGCACGGTCCAGGTGCCCGGGGCCGCGAAGAAGCGGAAGCCGCCCTCGGGGCTGGTCGGCACCTCGGCGGTGAACTCGCCGGTGCTGTCCAGCAGCCGCACGTATCCGGTCACCGGCGCGCCGTCCTTGCTGACCGCGCCCTGGATGACAGTTTCCTTCGCCACGTCCACTCCTTCGATGCTGAATCCGCCGGCGGGGGCGCCGCACGAGGCCGTCACTGCTGGCCGCCTTCGGGCGAGCCCGGGTTGGAGCCGAGCGAGACCGGCACGCCGACCAGCGAGCCGTACTCGGTCCAGGAACCGTCGTAGTTCTTCACGTTGTCCTGGCCCAGCAGCTCGTGCAGCACGAACCAGGTGTGCGCCGAGCGCTCGCCGATGCGGCAGTAGGCGATGGTGTCCTTGGACAGGTCCACGCCCTCGGCCTCGTACAGCGCGGTCAGCTCGTCGTCGGACTTGAACGTGCCGTCGTCGTTGGCCGCCTTGGACCACGGGATGTTGCGCGCGGTCGGCACGTGGCCGGGCCGCTGCGACTGCTCCTGCGGCAGGTGGGCCGGGGCCAGCAGCTTGCCGGAGTACTCGTCGGGGCTGCGCACGTCGACCAGGTTGTCGGTGCCGATCGCGGCCACGACGTCGTCGCGGTAGGCGCGGATCGCCTGGTCCTGCGGCTGCGCGGTGTAGGTGGTGGCCTCGCGGGTCGGCTGCTCGACGACCAGCTCGCGGGAGTCCAGCTCCCACTTCTTGCGGCCGCCGTCCAGCAGCTTGACGTCGCTGTGGCCGTACAGCTTGAAGTACCAGTAGGCGTAGGAGGCGAACCAGTTGTTGTTGCCGCCGTACAGCACCACGGTGTCGTCGTTGGCGATGCCGCGCTCGGAGAGCAGGGCCTCGAACTGCTGCTGGTTCACGAAGTCCCGGCGGACCGGGTCCTGCAGGTCGCGCTTCCAGTCGATCCGGACGGCGTTGCGGATGTGGTTCTTGTCGTAGGCGGCGGTGTCCTCGTCGACCTCGACGAGGACGACCTTCGGATCGTCCAGATGCGCCTGGACCCAGTCGGCGTCGACCAGGACGTCGTTGCGACTCATTGGGGAGTCCCTCCGGATGGTTCGGGGTTCGGTTCGGAGTAGGGGATGCGCCTGCGGACACGGTTGTTCCCCGGCCGCGGGCACGCGGAAGCACGTGCGTCTAGCTTGGGTCCGCGCTGAGGGCAGAGGGTGGCCCGTACTACATCAATCGGGCGTCGCGTCCCCGGAGAACAGGGGTCACGGAAACAGCCGACCCTCCGGGGTCAGCGCATTCGACACAGGCAGGCGGCGACGCGGCACAGGTCGACTGCGCGTCGCTTGGTGAAGTCCGCCTGCTGCTTCATGTCACCGACTCTAGAGACGGCTCGGGGCGGTGTCACGCACGTACCGCACTGTGAGACGACGGTCTTACGTTTTGTGCACCGTGCTGGTCACGCCCGCTCGTCACGACGCCATCGGCACCGTGATGTCGTACCCGCCGTACTCGACGACCCGCACCTCGAAGTGATCGATCTGCGTCGCCGGCAGCGAGGTCGCCGCCGGTACGTCGATCGCCTTGCCGGCCACCGAGCGCCAGTTCGACAGCGGGATCACGGCCTGGTTCTTGTCCACGACGTACAGCGTGCAGTGCAGACCGGCCGGCGTCCCGCTCACCTCGGTGCTGACCGAGGTCCCCCAGGGGTGCTCCTGGTAGGAGATCTGCGCGGTCACCCCGGCCTGGCGCACCGACGGCAGCGCCTCCCACCCGGCGGTCGGAGTCCCCGGACGGCCGCTGTGCCCGGCCCAGAACCCGCCGATGATCAGCGCGAAGGCGGCGGCGGAGCCCGCCGCGCCGGTGAGGACCCGGCGCCGGGGCGGCGCGCGGAACGGAGCAGGCGTCGCACCGCCGAGCCACGAGCGCTTCCGCGAGCGGCCGCGCGGCCGCTCCGGCGCCATGACCTCCGGCATCGGCGCCCCGACCAGCCCGATGTCCATGACCCGCTTCACCCCGACGAACGAGGCGTACTCCTCCTGGCACTCGGGGCAGTCGGCCAGGTGCCGGCGCACCTCGCGCGCCTCGTCCTGGTCCAGGGCACCGAGGGCCAGGGCGCCGACGGCGATCCGCAGCTCCTCGTTGTCGCACGTTCCCGACAGTGCGTCCGGCTCCCGGTTCACGGTTTGATCCCCCGTTCCTCGAAAGCGGTCCGCAAGGCGCGCAGCGCGTAGTACGTGCGCGATTTGACGGTACCCGGGGGGATGCCCAGCACCTCGGCGGCTTCGGCCACCGACAGGCCCTTGAAGTACGTCTCCCGGAGCACCGCCCGGTGGTCGGGGCTCAGTGTCGCCATCGCCTCGGCCACCTCCCATCCGAGCAGTATCCGATCATGATCATCCTCGACGACCGCCTCGCGGGCGATCCCCAGCGCCAGCCCTTCGTCCCCGACCTCCTTGGGCCGCGAGCGGCGGGCCCGCGCCTGGTCCACCACGATGTTCCGGGCGACCGTGCACAGCCACGCGCGCGGCGACCCCCGTTCCGGCGCGAACGCCTCGGCGTGCTGCCAGGCTCGCAGGAACGTCTCCTGCACCACGTCCTCGGCCCGGCCACGGTCACCGTCTGTCAGTTTGAGGACGTAGCCCAGCAACGGACCCGCGTGGTCCGAGTAGAGGGATCTGAGACGCTCCGCGTCCGCGCTCGCGACGTCCACATTGGGGACACGCAAAGGCGGGGGTTCCGGTTCAACCCTCCGCCACCAACTCACACGGAGATGATGGCATTGCCGATGACCGTCCGACACCGGATCGGGCCGGACGGTGCGACGGAGGGCGGTGACGTGGGGCGAGGGGTGGCGAAAAGGCGGCGTTTTGGCGGAATCGAACCACTGCCCGGTGGCTTCCGTGTCCCTTATATGAAACAGCGACACGAAGTGTCTCCACGACGGGCGGCGGTGGGAGACGGGCGGGCGAGGTACAACGCTCGGATCGTCTTAGTGTCAGGAATGGCCGCCGCGCTGCTGGCTGGCGCCGGAGCCTGTTCCAGCAGCAGCTCGTCCGGCAAGGCGAGCTCCCCGGGGACCACCGCCCCACCGGCCTCGTCCGCCCCGGCAGCCCCGGCGGCGGCCGCGACCATCACGATCACGAACTTCGTCTTCACCGGCCCGACGACGGTCTCGCCGGGGGCGACCGTCGCGGTGACGAACACCGACTCGGCGGACCACACGGTCACCAGCGACGGCCTGAACCAGTTCGACGTCCAGGCCCCCGCCGGGAAGACCGTCACGTTCACCGCGCCGACGACGCCGGGCACCTATCCCTTCCACTGCTCGATCCACCCGAACATGCACGGGTCGCTGATCGTGAAGTGAGGAAGCGGTGACCTCCGGACTCAGCCGTTGGAGACGCCCGAGCCGGTGACCCGCACGTGGTCGGCCGAGGCGTAGACGCGCAGCCCGTCGGCCGAGGTCTGCATGTTGGCCATCTGCAGGGTGAGCTGCATCGGCAGCGTGCCGACGTCGATCGGGAAGTCCAGCTGGCGCGGCACCTGGCCGTTCAGCCCCAGCGAGGAGGACACGATCTTCGAGGCGGTCAGCTGCAGCCGGTTGCCCGAGGTCAGCGAGAGCTTGCTCTGCAGCGTGGTCTTGCCCAGGCCCGGGACGTTGCCGGTGACCCGGACCGAGTTGTCCGGCCCTTCGGCCAGCGTCACGTCCAGCCCCTGGGTGGCCGCGGCCGACTCCAGGTCGGTCCAGCTGAACAGCGCGGTTCCGGACAGGTGGTCGACGTCGGCTTCCTTGAAGCCGTCGGAGGGCGCAACGCCGTTGAGGTCCACGTGCAGATCGGTGACCCGCACGTTGTTGTGGACGATGCTGCGCGCGTCGACCGAGACCTTGTCCAGCTTCATGCCGACGAGCTGGGTCAGGAACGGGAAGTTGGCGATGGTGACGGACGGTTTGCTCTGGAGGTTCTGCGAGGTCTGGATGCGCTTGGCGATCTGGCTCTCCGCGATCCCCACGGTGATCCGGTCGGCGGCCACGAACAGACCCGCGAGCACGAGCAGCGTGATCGCCAGCCTGGTGGGCCACCTGCGGCGTTTGACGGGGTGCGGATGCGCCTCCCATTGCAGCTGATCGAGCCCCTCCTCGGAAGTCATGGGACGAGGATAGCCGCGGCGTACGAAGCGAGGGCGGCGATCGTGACCGGTATCGCGACCACGGCGGCCCGGCTCGCCCCGAGTTCGGGGTTGCGCGCGGCCAGGAGCGAGGCGAGGGCGCAGACGCCGGCACCGACCGCCACGGAGGTGAGGTGCAGATCCGCGGCCGGCACGGCCAGGCCGGTCAGCCCGGCGAACAGCAGCGCCGACGCGGCCGCGGCCAGCGCGCGCACGGAACCCGGCTCGACGCCGCGCCGCCGCGCGCGGAAGACGGCGTCCGCCGCGATCAGCACGAAGCCGGCGCCGAGGCCGGCCGCGACGGCGACCGCGGCGTCGTCGGAGGAGAACTTGAACGTACCGACAGTGCCGGCGAGCACTGGGAGCGCGGCGAGGACGGCGGTGCGGCGGGAGGCGAAGCCGGCCAGGTCCAGGACGGCCCAGGCGACGACGACTTGGAGCGGGAGAACGACGGCGGCCACCGCCTTCGTGGACACGAAGGCCGCTATGGCCAATGCCGCGGTCGCGGCCCCGGTGTAGGGGAGGTGCGACAGGGCGGGGAGGGGTGGGCGGAGGTTCTCCGGGGAGACGTAGACGTCGGCGTAGTCGTCGGGGTAGCCCTGGTACTGCTCGGGATACGGGTCGGCGTACTGCTCTGCGTACTGTTCTTGGTACTGCTCTTGGTACGGCTCGGCGTATTGCCCGGAGTAAGGCTCGGCATAGGGCTCGGCGTAGTCGTCCGCGTAGCCGGGAGCGGCGTATTGCTCGCCATAGGGCTGGTCGGCATAGGGCTGGTCGGCATAGGGCTCGGCGTACTGCTCCGCGTAAGGCTCGGCATAGGGCTGTTCGTATTGGTAGTAGGGCGCGTCTTGATAGCCCTGCTCCTGATAACCCTGCTGTGGGTGGCCCTGCTCTTGATAACCCTCTTGGTAGTAGGCCTCTTGGTAGCCCTGCTCGTAGCCCTCGGCGTATTCAGCCTGGTAGTAACCCGGCTGCTGGTCGTAGCCCTGCTGCTGCGGCTGCTGCTCGTAACCGGGGTACTGCTCGTATCCGTAGGCTTCGGACTGCGGCTGCTGCCCATAGGGATCTTGATAGGGCTGATCGCCATACGCGTCGCCGGGTAAGTACCCCTGTTGATAGGAGGGCTCCTCGGCATAGGGATACTCGGGCTGCTGCGCCGACGGCTCGGAAGCCGCCCGCCCGCGCCGTCGGCCCGTGTACTCGCCCACCCTGGTCCTCCTGCCGACTCCTGCCCGTCTGCAAGGTATACCAGCCGGTCGCTCAGCCCCCGGCGAACGGCGGAAGCACCTCGACCACCGCCCCGTCGGGCAGCCGCACGTCGGCCGGATCGCGGCGGCCCACCGAGGTGCCGTCCACCAGGAACGACGCGCGCCGCACCACCTCGCCGAGGCGGGCGCCGTGCCGGGCCACCGCGGCGGCCAGGACGTCGGCCAGCACCTCGCCGTCGAACGGTTCCTCGGCGGTCCCGGCCGCCGCCTTCGCCGCCGCCCAATACCGGATCAGCCCGCTCATCCCGCCTCGTCCTCCATGACCTCGCCCGGTTCGCCGAGTTCCCCGTTCCGTCCTTTATATCCGTGCGGTTCGGCGTCCCCGGCGTCACGCGGCCCGACGATCCGGGAAGATCCCGAAGATTCCTGTACCCCGACGCGCTCGGGCCCTCCGGCGCTCCCGGCAGCCGGCAGCGCCCGCACCCACTGCCCGATCCGGCCGACCATCTCCCGGCCGGCCTCCTCGCGGGCCGCCGCGGCCTCGGCGTGCCCGAACCCGGGCTCGACCCACAGCTCGCGCGGCTCCCCGGCGGCCGCGTACAGCGCCTCGGCGTGGCCCAGCGGGAAGTACCGGTCGGCGTCGCCGTGCACCACCAGCAGCGGCACCGGGGCGATCCGCCCCACCAACTCCACCGGCGACTCCGGGACCGGGTTCCACCCGTTCGGCAGGATGCGCGTCTTCAGATGCCACGCCGAAACCATCCGGCCCACCGGATGCCGCACCAGGAAGTGCACCAGCTTCATGGGGCGCGTGGAGCGCTCGAACCACCATCCCGGCCCGCTCACGGACACTACCGCGTCGGTCGCCGAGCCCGGGCCGACGCCGGATCCGCACAGCCCGCCGTGCCGCACCACGACCGAGGCGCCCATGGAGAAACCGACCGTCGCCACATTCTCGTAACCGAGAACGCGCGCCCACTCGACTGCGGCGTGCAGGTCGAGCACCTCTAGATCACCGAGCGTCGATCGGCCGTGTGACAGTCCGTGACCGCGGAAATCGAATGCGATCACTCCGCCATACGGACGCAACCTGGCCGCGATCTGAGCCATGTCCCCGGTTCTCCACGAACCGCTGAATCCGTGGCACAGGACGAAGGCCCAGCGTCGATCAACACCCGCTCTGTGCACGGCGTTCAGCCTTACGCCGTCGGCCGTCAGCAGGGTCTGACCCGGCTCCGGGTGCCCCGAGCTGCGCCTTTGTCCAGGTAAAATACGTGTGAACTCCGGCACGGAAACCTCGGGGAAACGCTTCATGACGGCTATCCTTCCTGACAAGAGGATCCGGGCGACGAAGCCCCACGGGTCCTCTATGTGTTTTCTGGCGGGTGTGACAAGAGGCGCCCCCGGACAAATGAGGAGCGATCCGCGGATGTCCAGCTTGCTGTTGTTGACCAACTCACTGACCCCGTCCTCCGAGGTCCTTCCGGCTCTCGGCCTGCTGCTGCACAACGTTCGCGTGGCGCCGGCGGAGGCATCCGCACTCCTGGACACCCCTCCGGCCGACGCCATCATGGTGGACGCGCGCCGCGACCTGCCGCAGATGCGCTCGCTGTGCCGGCTGCTGCGGACCACCGGCGTGGACTGCCCGCTGCTGCTGATCACCACCGAGGGCGCGCTGGCGGCGGTGACCGCCGACTGGGGCATCGACGACGTGCTCCTGGACTCGGCCGGCCCGGCCGAGGTCGAGGCCCGGCTGCGGCTGGCGATCGGCAAGCTGGCGGCCGGCGCGGTCGCCGAGGACGTCCCGCTGGAGATCAAGAGCGGCGACCTGTCCATCGACGAGGGCACGTACACCGCCCGCGTCCGCAACCGCGTGCTCGACCTGACGTTCAAGGAGTTCGAGCTCATCAAGTACCTCGCGCAGCACCCCGGCCGGGTGTTCACGCGGGCGCAGCTGCTCCAGGAAGTGTGGGGATACGACTACTTCGGCGGCACCCGCACCGTGGACGTCCACGTCCGCCGGCTGCGGGCCAAGCTCGGGGTGGAGCACGAATCCCTCATCGGGACGGTGCGCAACGTAGGGTACCGCTTCGTCATGCCCGACAAGCGCACCGGCACCGCCGCCCCGTCCGGCTCCAGCGCCGGCACGGAATCCGAAGAGGAGAGCGCCGACGACGTTCGAGCCTCCGACGCGCTGACCGCACCCCGTACCGTGGTGGGGTGACAGGAATCTCCATCGGCGTCGTCCGCCGACCGAACGAGGCGGACGTCGCCACCATCCGGTCCCTCGCCGAGGCGGCCGAGCAGGCCGACGGAGTGGCACCGCTCCCCGAGCAGGTGCTGCTCCAGCTCAAGCGCGCGGACGACACCGACACCGACGCCTGGCACTTCGTGGCCCGGCGCCTGGACCCGTCCCAGGGCTCGGAGCTGATCGGCTACGCCTTCCTGGACAAGTCGAACCCTGAGGAAGGCCCCACGGCGGAGGTCGTGGTCGCGCCGGCCTCGCGCCGCCAAGGCGTCGGCGGCGCGCTGCTGGACTCCCTGCGCATGAAGGTGCGCCGGGGTGAGAAGCCTGCGCGCGTCTGGGCACACGGCGCACTCCCCGCCGCGGCGGCCCTCGCCGCGAAGCGCGGCATGGAACCGGTCCGCGAGCTGTGGGTGATGGCCAGGCCGCTGGCCGAGGTGCCCGCGGTGGCCCCGGTGGACGGGATCCGCATCGCCCCCTTCCGCCCCGGCACCGACGACGAGGCCTGGGTCGAGGTGAACTCCCGCGCCTTCGCCCACCACCCGGAGCAGGGCGCGATGACGGTCGAGGACCTGCGCGAGCGCATGGCCGAGCCCTGGTTCGACCCGGAGGGCTTCTTCCTGGCCTGGCGCGGGGCGAAGCTGGCCGGCTTCCACTGGACCAAGGTGCACGAGCACAGCGCGTACGGCGACGGCCCGGTCGGCGAGGTCTACGTGCTCGGCCTGGATCCGGGCGAGCAGGGGCACGGTCTCGGGCGGACGCTGACCCAGGTGGGGCTCGAGCACCTGCACGATCGCGGGCTGAGCGACGTGATCCTGTACGTGGAGGCCGACAACGCGCCCGCGGTCGCCGTCTACACCAAGCTCGGCTTCACCCGCCGGAGCGCCGACATCATGTACCGGGTCTGAGGCCGACGATGAACACACCGGCGCCCGCGCCCCGGGTCCTCGTGATCGGCTTCGATCCCCACCGGGTCCCGGGGCCCTGGGACCCGAAGCCGGCCGCCGACGGCGTCCAGGCCGGGATCGCCCGGTTCGCCGAGCACGGCGTGGGCGTCGAGACGTGCCTGTTCGGCCTCGACGGCAGCGACGACATCCCGGCGGTCGTCACCGCCGCGCTGGACGCCCGGGCGTGGGAGTGCGTCGTGGTCGGCGGCGGCGTGCGGCGTGGCGACCTGGAGCTGTTCGAGCAGGTGATCAACCTGGTCCGCGAGCACGCCCCGGACGCGGCGATCGCGTTCAACTCCCAGCCGGACACCACGTTCGAGGCGGCGGCGCGCTGGATCGACGTGCCCTGAGCCGCTTCACCGGGTGACGCCGACCAGCTGCGTGTACACCACCAGATTGTCGGCGTAGTGCTTGCCGTCGAAAGCCCCGCCGCACGTGATGATCCGCAGCTGCGGCGTGCCGC
>Ga0207671_10001154_pt1 | contig 31508 bp, 24 predicted proteins | sample KBSC24metaG_FD_184352 | JGI IMG/M metagenome (GOLD analysis project Ga0207671, IMG submission 184352) | Corn rhizosphere microbial communities from Kellogg Biological Station, Michigan, USA - KBS C2-4 metaG (SPAdes) (version 2) | ecosystem: Host-associated > Plants > Roots > Rhizosphere > Soil...
CTGCCCGCGCTCATGATCTGTACATCGCCGCTGTAGACGATACCTTCCGTACCCGTGCTGTCCTTATGAGCGATGGCGCCTTTCAGGGGAATAGAGACGATCTCCATATTGTCATGGGGATGGGTGTCGAATCCGCCGCCGCCTTTTACGATGTCGTCGTTCAATACACGGAGCGCACCAAAATGTACTTTCTCAGGATGATGCCAGTTGCCGAAGCTAAAGGAATGATGGCTGTCCAGCCAGCCAAAGTTGACATGGCCTCTTTCAGAGGCAGGATGGAATATGGTCTTCATAAAATAGAATATAGAATCTCCTGGTTCAAAAATGCCTGTCTTAGTTCAATAGTGCGCGGTCCTCATCGTCGAAAAATCCGCTCCCGCCGCCCCCGTCTCCACTCGATCCGTCCTCGTCATCCGACCCGCCCTGGCCCTCATCCTCCTCGTCACCCCCTTCGCCAAAGCGTAACTCCGGCTGCCCTTCCTTGTCTCCCCCAAAGAGTCCGAGCGCACTCTGAGGGCCTTCTTCCTCTCCTCCCGCCGCATAGGGCGAGTCCTCTTCCTCACTCCGGTCCTCATTCCACTCCACGATAAAATTATTCCGGCCTTCTCCGATGAGGATATGCATGTATTTCGCCTGCACCAGCTCCAGCATGGACAGGAAAGTAAAGATAGCGTGCAGCCTGTTCTCGCAGATGTCAAATATCTTCTCAAAAGACAGCGTCCTTTCCTTCTCCACCAACCCCAGCATATATTCCCGGCTGTCCTCCATCGTGTATCGGTATTGGACCACCGTATGCACCGGCTTGTTCTGACGCTGCTGGATACGCTGCATGAGCTTTTCAAAGGTCTTCATGAGCTTGAACAGCGTGATAGCCTGGATCTCCGTGCCTTCTCCCGACTCTTCGCCTATCCGGGACAGCTCTTTCTGAAGATTGCCCCGACGCACCATCAGGTGACGAATGGCTTCCATTTCCGCCAGGGTAGCGGCGGCCTCCTTATAACGTTTGTATTCTAACAGCTTGTCTATCAACTCCTGGCGGGGGTCGATCTCGTTACCCTGCTCATCCAGCTCCTTGCGGGGCAGCAGCATTTTGGCCTTGACCCGCATCAGCGTGCTGACAAAGAGGATGAATTCACTGGACAGCTCGATATTTAGGTGTTCCTCTAAATGGATATAAGCGAGGAAGTCCTGGATGATCTTGCTGATGGGTATATTATATATATCCAGCTCATCCCTTTCGATAAAGAAAAGCAGAAGATCAAAAGGACCTTCAAACTGAGGTAGCTTGATCTGATAGGTCGTGTTGTTCATAAAAACTTCAGGTTCCGAGGCTTCCTTAACCGCGAACGGATAAAATTAGCTCAAAATCCGATTGCGTGGGCCGCCGGTTTTCCCCCCAATATCCCCAGGCTGGCCAGGCTCCCAGGGGCATTCCCATCCATATTACTGCGCCGCCGGAGCCGGCTTAACTACCTTCCTGTTATTAAAGGAATAGGCCAGCCCGATACCCATTACCTCCTGCAGCTGTACCTTGGGGCCATCAAAGGTGCCGTCGCTCTTGACGGATTTAATATCATTGTCATATATAAGATTCACCGTAAGATTCATACTGATCAGCCTCGTCACCTTCACAGCCAGCATATTGTTCCAGTACACCGCTACATTGCCCGCATGGTGCAGGTAGTCCGTGAACAGGTCCAGCTTCGTCTTGTACACCGACGTCTTGCTGAGATTGGCTGTGTAATTGATCGAGGCAAAGGCGCCCAGCTGGAACTTGACATGCTTGCCGCTGTCCACCCCAAAGGCGCCAAGGGAGGAAAGGCTGTCATTGGTCACGATGACCCAGCGGGCCGTTAATGGCGAGAGGAAGACGGAAAAATTATCCTTTGGCTTATAATCCATACCCAGCGACAACAGCACATAGGCCGGAGCCAGGAAGTTGGACGTGAGCCGCCTGGCCGTATCGCCCTCGTAAGCATATCCTTTGGCAAACTGGCTTCTGAAATTGAACAGACCGCTGACATACCAATGCTTGCCCACGTCGTATCCGTATTTGGACACCAGGTCGATCCTGTCATCCGCCTTGCGGGTACCAAGGCTTGTAGATTGGACGAGGCCATAGGCAAGGTCCAGCGTATTGTCCCAGCTGCGCTTGCCCTCTTTATAGAAGGCATATAAGCTCAGCAGGGTAGAAAGGGAGAAAGAAGATTTATCACCACCCGCCGCCCAGTTACTCAGGGCTGCCTGGTTGAAATTCAGATTGTACAACCCGCCCGTCTTCCACGTTTGCGGGATCGTGTCCGCAGGGTCTTTTTTAATAGTCCGGTTGGATTCATCTCTCAATCCCTGGATTTGATTCTGGGCATGTAAAAAAGAAATACTTACCGCTGCAAAAAACACTAATAGTACAAGACGCTTCATAAACTTCGCTTTGAGGTTTCTAATGTTGAGTTATTTCGGCCATAATGTCTTTCCAACAGCCTCAATCAATGGGAGGGAGTTGACAACGTCAATCCGACCTTCGGCAACACCTATGGAAATCAATTATGACGTTGTCAATGCTTCGCATTTCCATCCGGCAAACCCATGGCCCGCTCGGAAGGATCGATTCACAAAAAAGCTGCCAGGAATGCTCGCTGGCATTTATTTTTATATGGTAAAGCAATCTATGACAGGATCAATTAATCCCTCGAACAGGCGAAACAGCTAAGGTTTCTTTTTCAACTCATCGAGTATCTCGGCCAATAATCTTTCAGTAGTAGTGGGCGCTGTGGCAGACGGCACCTTTTTCTTTTCCAGGCTCTTAAATCCTTTTACGATAAGGAAGAGAATAAAGGCGATGATGACGAATTTGATAACAGCCGATACAAAGCTTCCATATTTCACCGTGCCCCATGACAGCTGCTCGATATTTTCAAGGTGCGCGAACTTCAGCGCCGGCGCCAGCAGCAATGGAGTGATAACATGATCCACCAAAGAAGATACAATGGCCGTAAATGCGGCTCCAATAACAACAGCGACAGCCAGATCGAGCACGTTGCCGCGCATGACGAAATCTTTAAATTCTTTTAGCATGCCCATGATATGTAGTTTTAGTTGGTGACAAACGGACTATTTCTTCTTCAAGCCCGGATATTGCATATGCAGCCCTTTTAGCGTATCTCTCAACTTGGTGGCTATCACATGCTCCTTATACCAGTTCTGATCAGCCGGCACAATGGTCCAGGGCACGTCATTGCAGTTTTCAAAACAGTCCTCGTACATTTCCATATAGTCATCCCAGAGCTTGGCTTCTTCAAAATCATTCTCGTTGTACTTCCACTGTTTGGCTGGGTTATGAATTCGTTCCTCCAACCTTTCTTTCTGTTCCTTAGGAGATATATGCAGGTAGAATTTCAGGATATGCGTGTCGTTGTGCTCCTGCAGCAGCTTTTCAAAATCATTGATAGCCTGCATCCGCCGGCGCGCCGTCTTGTTGTCGATCCATTTATGTACACGGGTAATGAGGATATCTTCGTATTGGCTCCGATTGAATATTTGTATATAGCCTTTCTGCGGAGTATGCAGGTGGATACGCCATAAAAAATCATGTGCCAGCTCTTCCGCTGTGGGCGCCTTAAAGGACCTTACCAGCACCCCCTGGGGATTCAGTTTCCCAAATACGTTACGCACCGCCCCATCTTTCCCCGATGCATCCATTCCCTGGATGACCACCAGGACGGAATGCTTGCTTTCCGCATAAAGGAGGTTCTGCAGCTCATCCAGCTCCTGTAATATATCCACTAGTTTTTCCTTGGTCTCTTTCTTGTCCCATCCATCCGGAGCTTTTGTGCTGATCTCGCTCAATTTGATTTTTCCCATGATCCCAAGGTTTGATGGTTCGAATGTATAAATTTTTCCCTATGTAGGGGCCTTGGTTAACAATAATGATCGTGGTCTCCGAAAATTTACCCGATCACCATTGTTATCTTATGAGCGGCTGTCCATATAGGTTGCTTATGTGTCCTATCCCTTGCGACAGGTTATAGGAAGGGGATTGCTCTAAATATCGTAACTCATTCAGCCTGGGTAGGCCAAAGGCTCATCCGGCCTGGGTCGGCCGAAGGCCGGTCACACAGACATGATCTCTTTTTCTTTTGTGGCAAGGTGCTTATCCACCAATCCAATGAATTTATCCGTCAGATCCTGCATCCTCTTCTCCGCATCCTTGGCCTCATCTTCGCTCAATCCATCTTTTTGCAGCTTTTTGATATGCTCGATAGCATCCCGGCGAATACTGCGCACGGCCACCCTGGATTGCTCACCTTCCGCATTAGCCCTTTTTACAAATTCCTTCCTTCTCTCCTCCGTCAGGGGAGGCATGAACAGACGAATGATATTTCCGTCATTCTGAGGCGTGACCCCTAGGTTAGCATTGATGATGGCCCTTTCGATAGGCTGAAGCATGTTTTTCTCCCAGGGCTGGATCGTCAGGGTGCGGGCATCCATCACAGATACATTACCCACCTGGTTCAACGGCGTAGGGCTGCCGTAATAATCTACCGTCAGGCCCTCCAGCATCTGGGGATTGGCCTTCCCGGCACGTATTTTAATCAATTCAGTTTCAAGATGATTGAGAGCTTTTTGCATGGAGTCCTGGGCATCTTCCAGGATCAACGTAACATCGTCTGACATATGCTATAGGTTATATGTAAAGCCCGGGCCTCCGGACCGTTCTGGCGGACGACCGCAAAGGCCGTGTCACTCCGCTAAGGATGCAAACCTATGGAAAAATTGCTAATCTACCCTAAAACACCCGGGCATAAGTGTCCAAAAAACGGACCTCCGGGAAATGTAGTCCGTTTTTCGGAAAGATCTAATGTCTGTCCTTGGGACAACGAGCCTCCGGACCGTTCTGGTCCGAAAACGAGCCCCCCGACCGTTCTGGACTAATTATTTTGCTCCAGTATCGAGTCCTTCGTAAGGGTCACCAGCTTGGACGCTTTTGTAAGCTGGGCACCCTTTCCAGCCGCACCTTTTGCAACAAAGAGCCGCGGAGCAGGACGCATGTAATAGATGATGCCGATGATAGTGAAGAAGACGGCAAAGACGCCAAATATGAGCAGTGTACAGTTCCAGGCCCTCGCCAGGAATACAAGGACGATCATCGTCAGATTGATGGTCGCCAGCGTAAAGGTGATCGCCTTATGCGAAAATCCCTTGTCCAACAGTAGATGATGTATGTGATTTCTATCAGGGCTAAAGGGACTGCGACGATGGAACATACGGATACCAAAGACCCGCAGCGTATCCAGCAGAGGTACCATCAGGATCGTGAACCCCACCGCCGGCGAAGAGGTGATGCGAAAGCTTACTTCTTCCGTGCCCGCGACATTAATAAATTTTATAACAAGTATCGCATTGATCGTCCCTACAAGAAGGGAACCCGTATCACCCATAAATATCTTGGCAGGCTGGAAATTGAATATGAGAAAGGCCAGCAGGCTGCCCGCCAGCGAAAAGGCGATGACAGCATAGGGCAGCATATTCACATTGAGAAAATAGATCCCGAATATCACCGTCGATATAAGCCCAAGGCTGCCCGCCAATCCATCGATGCCATCGATGAGATTGAATGAATTGATCACGACGATGACCGCAAAATAGGTCAACAGCAGGCTGAACATTTCCGGCAGCTGGTTGACCCCCAGAAAACCATTCATGCTGCGGATCTGAATACCTCCATAATATATGATGATAAAGGCCGCCAGCACCTGTCCGATAAATTTCTTGATAGGGGATATGATAAGTATATCATCCTTCAGACCCAGGAAGAAAATGACGAGCGCAGCCGCCATAAAATACTGAAGTTCAGTGTATTGACTAAAGTGTAATGTCAACAGGCATCCAAAGACGAAGCCCGCGAAGATACCCAATCCACCCAGCGGAGTGATAGGCGCATGATGCACCTTACGCTCGTCGGGCATATCGAATAATTTCTTCATTTCAGCCACATTGATGACAGCCGGGATAGCAAGGAAGGTAATCGTGAAAGAGATAGCTATCGAAAGTAGAACATCAAACATCAGCCTCGTTTTGAATTAGTTAACAAAAATAGAATCTTTTATCCATTTTCAAGTGCTACTGCGAAATATACTTGTTTATAGTCCCTGGAGTGGTAGGTCATCCGTTCAAGTTCAGGTCTTGTCTCTGATGTTATAACAACTAGGATCAGTTAGTAAGCGATCTTTGGTAGTTAAAGGAAATTTGAGACTGAAAGTTAGCATAAAAGTTTAATGCGTCAAACTTTCGGGACGATAAAAATCATTAGATTTGCCCACCAAATCGTATAAAACGCTCATTATGGCCGACTTGAAAGCAATAGCTACCCAGATTAGAAGAGATATCGTAAGAATGGTCCATGGATCCGCAAGCGGTCATCCGGGCGGCTCTTTAGGCTGTGCAGACTATTTTACAGCCCTTTATTTCAAAGTATTGAAACACGACCCTAATTTTCATATGGATGGCATAGGCGAAGATCTTTTCTTCTTATCCAACGGCCATATCTCTCCCGTGTTTTATTCAGCACTAGCCAGATCAGGTTATTTTGACATCAAAGAACTCGCTACCTTTCGTAAGATCAACTCCCGCCTTCAGGGCCATCCGACCACGCATGAACACCTTCCCGGTGTAAGGGTCGCCAGCGGCTCGCTTGGACAAGGTTTAAGTGTTGCCATAGGCGCTGCACTAAGTAAAAAACTCAATAACGATAAAAATATTGTATTCTCTCTCCACGGAGACGGAGAATTGGACGAAGGACAGAACTGGGAAGCCATTATGTTCGCCGCCAGCAAGAAAGTAGACAACCTCATCTCCACCGTGGATTGGAATGGTCAGCAGATCGATGGCACCACAAAAGCCGTCATGGACCTCGGAAATATTCATGCGAAATTCGACGCTTTTGGCTGGACAACACTTGAAATGAATGGTAACGATATGGATGAAGTCGTTGCCACGCTTGATAAGGCAAAGGGTCTCACCGGTCAGGGCAAGCCTATCGCTATTATGATGCACACCATCATGGGTAAGGGCGTCGACTTCATGGAGAACGATCACCACTGGCATGGCGTAGCTCCCAATGATGAGCAATTGGCCAAGGCTCTTTCACAGCTCCCCGAGACGTTGGGTGATTATTAAAAACTGATTAAAAAATAAAAGGGCCCGTCAGGGTCCTTTTATTTTATCTTAATTCAATAGCCGTCGTCGCAGCCTTTCTGGCAGGTATCCACGAAGCCAGCAACGCAACTATTAATATAGTGGACAACACCAATAGGAAATCCGTCGCCACCAGCTTCACCGGATAATAATCTATAAGGAATGAGCCTCCCTGCAGGGGCACTAAATGATATTTTGACTGCAGTCCGCAGATGATCACCGCAAGCAGGATCCCGGAAACGCCTCCCAGCAAGGCCAGCAGCATACCTTCGCTCAGGAATATCCGTTGTATCCTCCCGCCCGTCGATCCCAACGCTTTTAACACATGGATATCCTTTTGCTTTTCCAGCACCAGCATCGTCAGCGCCCCCACCATATTAAAGGAAGCTACCACCAGGATCAGCGTCAGCAACACATAGATGAACCATTTCTCCGTCCCCATGACATTATACAGGCTCTGATTCTGTTCATAACGGGTCTGTACCACGTAGCCGCCCCCTAACAGCTGTTGCAGTATGGGTTTTAACGCCGTAGCCTGACGGGGATCATCCAGTCCCAGCTCCGCCCCGCCATATTCATCAGGCTTCAGTCCCAGCATTCGCTTCACAAATGCCAGGTTCGTGATCACATAATGGTCGTCAAAATCCTGCTGTATCATAAAGACACCCGAGGTCGCCATATTATCATTGCTCAATGAGTTCAGCGGGTCCGATGTAAGATCCCCCGACCCCTTCTTGAACATATACACCGACAGGGGCACAATGGTGCGGTCCGCCTCCGTATTCAGCGCGCTTTCGATACCCGATCCCAGCACCGCCAGCGGATGATCCTCCGTCCCCAGCTCAAACTTTCCTCTCACCACCTTATCATGCACCCCCGTCACTTTAATAAAGTTCTCGTCTACTCCTTTTAGATAGGCCGTAGTCCTGTATTCTCCGCTCTGCAGCAGGGCATTGTCCTGCGCCATCAGCGAAAGAGCATGTACCCCCGGAACAGCAGAGAGCTTCTTTAGCTGCGTCTCGGTCAGCACCAGCGTCTTTCCCTTCGCAGGCACTATCTTTATGTCGGGGTAAAAGCTCGTATAAAGGCTTTTTACCAGGTCTTCAAAGCCATTGAATACGCTCAACACCAGGATCAGCGATGCCGCCCCCACCACAATCGCAGCCATACTGACCCACGCAATGATATTGATCGCGTTGGTAGATTTCTTTGCTTTGAAATAACGCCAGGCAAAAAGAAAGTTCATGGATTGGGTTGGTTTTCTATTCCTGCGGCGGTTTTTCGGAATTGATCTTGCGGAACAGCTCCTCCATCTTGTCTGCATGCTCCAGCGTATCGTCTAAAAAATAGGATAGTACAGGTATGCGCCTCAATTGATGCTTTACCCTGGCTGCCAGTTCCCGCTTGATCTCCCAGCTTCTATCCTCGATCTTCTTCATCGCCTCCGCTGTATCCTTTACTTTGAAGAAACTAAGATAGACCCGCGCTTCCAGCAGATCAGGCGTTACCTTTACAGCCGTGAGGGAAATAAGACCACCATCTATCATGCCCAACCCCAGGCGCTGGAAGATATCGCTCATCTCCTGCAGTAACAACGCCCCCACTTGTTTTTGCCGTTTTCCTTCTTGCATAAAAAAATTTTTTAACCCGCCTACTGTATCGCCGCGTCCGGATGGAATTTCTCGATCTGCTCCCTCGTCCATTTCTCCTCCAGCCCGATGATATTACCTGCATCCGCAAAAGGTGTCGCCTTCACGGCATATTTTGCAGTCATGCGGATATAGTGATGAATAAATACTCCCAGTGCAATATGACAGGACTTGATATCTCCCGTCTCCACCGACCTTTTTTTCGTCCGAATAAAAAGGTCCCAGTCCGCCCCCTGTATACGCTCATCCCAGAAACCCATGATCTCGATGGCCCGGCGTGTCATCATCACGTTATTACCCACGATGCCCTCTATCGTCCGATAGCCAAACTCCCCAAATCGCTTCTCACAAAACTTCTCCCAGTTGCCATACATCAGGCGATGCATCAGCCGGAGATTGCGCTCCCCGAATCCAAATAGGAACATCAACGGGTTCTTTACCTTCTTCCACTGCCGCGACAGGGCCTGCGTCTCTTGGGAGTTACCCATGTTCTCAATGCCCGCCGCAGAAATGATGTCGATACCCTCCCTACCCGCAGCCTCTATCAGCCGCTGGTCCCAGTCAGGCCCCACGATGATATCATTATTCAAAAAGAAAAGATACTCCCCCGTAGCCGCCCGTATACCCTGGTTTTGGGTGTAGGGGTATGAATAGTTTACGTCATTGGCGATGACCTTACAGCCGCTGGCCTGGAAAAATTCCCGGGTCCCGTCCGTAGAGGCATTGTCGATGATGATCACCTCATAGGGGTTCTTCGTATACTTTCGGATGTATTCAAGATATATCTTGTTGAAAGCAAGACCATTATGTACCGCTGTGATAATACTTATCATTGTTATTTTAGCTTACCTTTGCACCCTTCATCAGAACAGTAAAAGTACATGAAAATTTTTTTCCGCCTGCTCGGATTTTCAAGGCCTTACCATCATTATATCCCCGAGTATGTCGTATATATATTCTTTTTCGTCATCCTTGGTCTCGTAAATTTTGCACTCCTTATCCCCCTGCTCGATATCCTGTTCAACACCGGTCATGGGCAGATCGTCAAACAGCTGCCCGGCTTTTCGCTCAGGGCCTCCTGGTTCATCGATGCCTTCTATTATTATGTCGAATCTTACAGTAAAGGACCGTCCGGCAAGATGAATGTCCTCATATTTGCCAGTGTCATCATCCTTGTCTGCGTCCTGCTGAAGAATATCTTTGGATTTCTGGCCCAAAAAGTGCTCACCCGCATGCGTGTCAACCTGGTGCGAAATCTTCGCCATCAGCTATACGAAAAATATGCCCGCCAGTCACTGGGGTTCTTTATACATCAACGCAGGGGTGACCTCATTTCCATCATGAGCAATGATGTCGTGGAAATTGAGAACTCCGTCGTCAGCAGTATTCAGACCATCTTCCGCGATCCTTTCGTCATCGTCGGCACCTTTGTCCTGCTTTTCTACCTGTCCGCCCAGCTGACCTTTTTTACCCTCATCCTTTTCCCCATCTCCGGTGGGCTTATATCTCTTTTGTCCCGGAAACTAAAGAAAGGGGGCGGCCGCAGCCAGGTCATCCTCGGTAAGATCCTCAATACCACCGAGGAGACCCTATCCGGCATCCGGATCATAAAAGCCTTCAATGCCGAGAAATTCATGGGCAGGAAGTTCGATGGGGAGAATGCCGCATTCTCGCGCAGCACCAAGGGCGTGCTCAACCAGCGGGAGCTTGCCTCTCCACTGGCCGAAGTCCTGGGTGTAGCAGTCATCATCGTGATCATTATATATGGAGGCAGGTTGATCCTCTCCGGCGACACCACCTTTACCGCCTCCACCTTTATTGGATACATCACCCTGTACTTTGGGATCATCACCCCCGCCAAGAACATCGCCGGAGCTGTCACCTACCTTCAACGGGGTCTGGCCGCAGGTGAAAGAGTACTTTCTGTCATCGATGTCCCCAACACTATTGTGGACGCGCCCGATGCAAAGACCATTACTTCTTTTAATAATAGCATCGAATACAAAAATGTCACCTTCCGGTATGAGCAGGTAGATGTATTGAAGGATGTCAACCTCACCATACCAAAAGGCAGGATCGTCGCCCTCGTAGGAAGCAGCGGCGCCGGTAAGTCCACCATGGCCGACCTGCTGCCCCGGTTCTATGACGTCACTGGAGGAGGCATCTTTGTCGACGGACAGGACATCCGCAGCCTGACCACACAATCCCTGCGTGGGCTCATCGGCATCGTGTCACAGGAACCCATCCTTTTTAATGACAGCGTCTTTAATAACATCGCCTTTGGGATCCCCGATGCGAAGATGGAAGATGTCATCGCCGCCGCCAGGGTCGCCAATGCGCACGAGTTCATCTCCCAGATGGAAGAGGGCTATCATACTACCATCGGGGACAAAGGGATGAAGCTCAGTGGAGGACAACGCCAACGTCTCACCATTGCCCGCGCCGTCTTTAAGAACCCCGCCATCCTCATACTGGACGAAGCCACTTCCTCCCTCGACACCGAGAGCGAGCAGCTCGTACAGGAAGCCATCAATAATATGATGCAGCATCGTACCAGCATCGTCATCGCCCACCGCCTAAGCACCGTCCGTCATGCCGATGAGATCGTAGTTTTACAAAAAGGAGTTATTGTTGAAAGAGGAACGCATGATCAGCTGATTGAGCAGAATGGATTTTACAGGAGGCTCGTGGATATGCAGGAAGTGAAATAGCGGGATTATTTGTCTCCGGAGAAAAGATCGGTCAATGCATTCAAGCCCAGGTTTAGTCCTATATAAGCGGCATATTGCGGATCTGTGGTAGGTAATAGCCCCCTTATCGTAAATCCAACTACCAGCTGCGATTTGGATGAAAGGTTGCGCAGGAAGCTCGTCCGGATAAGATAAAATCCTTTTGTAGTGTTGTTATATGGCTGAAATGGAAGGTCGCCATTGGGGTGGGGTATCGTATGGGAATAATTCAGGCTGTCGAAATTAGGGCTTTTGATAGCGAACCCCAGCGTTCCCTGAAAGTACATATGCGTATTCTCATATCCGGGAAATGGCCGAAAATATGCGCTGACCCCAACCCCAAAATATCCGCTTGTAAAATTTACATTGCTTACGATCTTGTCCGTGGGGGCGTACACGACATTGTACAAAGGTGTAGGTGTAGCCATACGCAAAGTGTCGCTGACTATCGTAAGGTCCGTTTTCCTCGTCCATTCATTTATCAGCAGCTCTAAATGGCCATGCAAAAAGACTCCCGTATTTTTCTCCTTTTCATTATCTGTATAGGAGAAATGATGAATTCGGATAATAGGCTCCAGGTAAAAGCTCCATAACGTATTGGTGGACGAGTAGGTATATTTAGTGAATCGCTGGTGATACATCGCACTGTCCCGTAAATAGGTCCCTCCCGCGCCGGACCGGGTAATGTCGAATGGGTTCACAATATTTTGGGTAGTATAATAAGTATGGACGCTATCGTTATTATTGATGGTGCCGTTACCGTACGTGATCCTTTCAATACCGGCAATTACACCAAAATTTTTGGAAAATGCCTGTGGCGCAAATACATTGAAAAGCCCCAGGTACGAGGTCGAAAGCTTGTTGGCAAAGTCGAAATTGAATGCATTCAACAACGTGATATTGTCCAGGATGGAGGAGTCGGCTTTTGAGCTCTTGGGGTCCTTATCCGTATCATCGTCATTGTCGGCCTGGGCCTCGCCCTGATCGCCGGCATCGTTGTTGTCACCGTTATCATTGCTGCTGACGGCGTTATTATCATCATTCGCATTACCTCCCTGGCTGGTATCTTTTTTTCCGCTTGTCGATGACGACTTGTCGGTCTTAGAGCTGCTCTTTTTATCAGTTTTTGCCTGGCTTTTTTTTTGCTGAGTGCTTTTACCGGTTGGTTTAGGTTTTGGGGGAGCAACAGCGTCCCTGATGGATGGATAGTGATTATGTAACTGTTCATTAAAATACCGGTCGTTTAGCAGAGAATCCACCCGGTAGTCGTTGACACCCTTGTCCGGGCTCAAATCGAGTAAATGGTAGTTCCTGATCAGCGACCTTACCCCATAGGTAAGATCCTGCTCCAGCAGGTCGGAGCTTAGTTGGCCGGTGCTGCAATCCAACGGAGTCGCCTCGGACATATTGGCCGCCTGTATGAAATAACTGTCGGGAGGAGAGCACTTCCATAGTATAAGGTCCAGTTTTCCGCCTCCAAAATAGATGGGATAGGAGTGAACTTTGACAAAGGTTTGTGCTTTTGGAGTTCCTGCGGAGCAAAGGAGAATTACCAGCACAGCGCTGCATTTCGCGGTTAGGTTCATATTAAAGTATTTATTTCCCAATACTAGGGATCAATTGGGGCAAAATCAACGGGAAAAACACCCCTTTTCAAAAAGATGGATAGTGCATTGTTGAAAATGTATAAGGTAAGGGCCCTAACTTTGGTTATTAAATTAATAGCCAGATGTCGTTCTCTTCTTCCCGCAGAGCCTTCTTAAAAGCTGGCACAAGTATGCTCGGCCTGACCCTCGCCGGATCATCAGCATTGGCCGGCCTGGCCGCCGCCGAAAATTCATACGCCGCCGCAGGTTCACAACCCCATCATCCGATCGCCTCCAAAAAACTCCCGCCCCTCTCTTTCTCTACCCTGGGATGCCCCGACTGGACCTTCCCCGCCATCATGGACTTTGCCAAAAAGAATAACTACCAGGGCATCGAGGTGCGGGGGATACTCCGGCAAATGGACCTGCCCAAATGCCCCGAATTCAACAGCCCCGCTGCCATCTCCACTACCCTCCGGCAGATGCAGGACCACGGCCTTCAATTTGTCGACCTAGGCTCCTCCACCGAGCTCCATCATGCCGACGCCGCCACCCGCAAAGAGCACCTGGACCACGGCCGTCAATTCATCGATCTTGCCCACGAGCTGCACTGCCCCTATATACGCGTATTCCCCAATCAGCTGCCAAAGGACCAGGATAGGAATGCCACCATCGACCTCATCATAAAAGGGCTTATCGAGCTCGGCGAGCATGCCCGCAACAGCGGCGTCACCGTGCTGATGGAATCACATGGTGAAATAGTGGACAGCGCCCTCCTCGAACAGATCATGAAAGGCGCCGAAGGACCCAACACCGGTATGATATGGGATATCTATAACATGTGGAGCATCACTAAAGAGCCACCCGCACAGGTATACGGGCGGCTAAAAAAATATATCCATCACACCCATATCAAGGATGGTAAGACCATCGGAGGTCATATGGTCAACGGCCGGGTCGTAGACGGTAAAGAACAATACCTCTTCCTTGGACAGGGCGATTCTCCCATCTTCGACGCCATCAAGATCCTTTACGATGACGGCTACAAAGGCTTCTATAGTTTCGAATGGGAAAAATTATGGCACCCCGAGATTGCCGAACCCGAGCTGGCGCTCGCGGATTATCCAAAAGCAATGGCGCGGTTCTTCAAATAAGCCGGCCGGCTCTGGCCCTCGGCACCTTATCCGGCCCCGCCAAAGCCTCATCCGGCAGGCTCCCCCAAAAATTTGGCCCGCACAATTCAGGTCATTCCGTCCTTATGCTCTTCACCGGATTAGACCTCGCCGCTTTTATGGACTGATAGCTCACCGTCATGAGCGTGATCACCATCGCCCCCGCCGCCGACAGCACAAATATCCACCAGGGCATGGACGTCCGGTACTCATAACGCAAAAGCCAGTTGCTCATATAATACCAGGCAATGGGAATAGCTATCAGCAGTGAAATGATCACCAACACCACAAAATCCTTCGACAACAATCTCCATAATCCCCACACCGAAGCACCCAGCACCTTCCGCACTCCTATCTCCTTCGTACGCTGCTCCGCCATAAAGGACGCCATCCCAAAAAGCCCCAGACAGCTGATAAAGATGGCCAGAAAGGCAAAAACACCCGACAATTTGCCAATCCTTTCCTCATACTCGAACTTTCGGGCATATTCTTCATTGATGAACCCATACGCAAAAGGTTGTGCAGGGTTGTATTTTTTAAATACTGCCTCGATCTTATCCAGCGCCACACGCGTACCCACACCCGCACTCAAACGGACATCGATGACAGGCTGCGCCCCCGCATCCATAACAAACACCGTCGGGTACACAGGAGCATACGGCGACTGCATCACCATATCACCTACTACTCCTACCACCTGGTAGGCCCTGCTATTCCAACGTATCAGCTTCCCCACCGGATCTTTCAGCCTCATATATTGTGCCGCCGACTCGTTCAGTATGATGGTATTCGAATCCCTGATCCTCTCCCTGGAAAAATCACTCCCCGCTTTTATTTTCCAACCCACCGCCTTGCCATATTCCGGAGAAACCCATACCACCCCAAAATCTACCTGCGACGGTTGAGCCAGACCCGGCCATTGGAACCCATTGTCAGTCTCATCCACTCCCGTGGCGCTGCTGGAAGATTCCGCGACCTCTGTCACAGCCCCTAAGCTGATCAGCTCCGCACGAACTGCATCGAAATGGTTATGTATCTCCTCCGTCACCACCGGTATCGCCAACGCCCCCGTTCGATCATATCCCACCGGACGGTCTTTTGCAAATTGTATTTGTTTATAAAGGATAATAGTGGAAATGATCAGCACGATGGAAATAGAGAACTGTACCACCACCAGCACCCGCCTCGGCAGGGATGCCAGCCGCCCCACCCGGAAAGAACTTCGTCGGGGCTGCTTCGACACGCCCCTTCTCGTTCGGAACCTTCGGTATCCCCCGGTTCCTTTCAAAACTCCCACCGGGCTAAACCCCGACAAATACAACGCCGGATAGCTGCCCGCAATCAACCCCGTGATACAACAAAACACCAGCGTCGCCATCCAGAACAAAAGGTTTATCCAGGGAATACGCATACGCTTATCCGCCAGCTCATTGAAATAAGGCAGCGCCAGCGTCATCAATAACATAGCCCCAGCCAAAGCAATCAGCACCGCAAACAACGACTCACCATAGAACAGTCGGATCAGCTGCCCCCTCGACGAACCTATCGCCTTTCGGATACCCACCTCCTTGGACCTCTTTTCGGAACGCGCCGTACTCAGGTTCATAAAATTGATACAGGCCAGCAACAGCACAAAAAATCCGATCGTCCCGAACAGCCATACAAACTCGATCCTCCCTCCTACATTTACCCCATTGCTGAACTCCTCGTATAAATGCCATCTCTGCATGGGCTGCAAAAAGAGCATAGCATTCGCATCCTCTTTCGATGCATTCTTCTTGATATCCCTGATCTTTGCAGACACATGCTCCATATCCGCATTGTCCGCTATCTGCACAAAGGCCTGAAAAGAATTATTGCTCCAGGGTTTGCTGTATTTCGTCAGCCAGAAATTATTATCGATATACAGTTTCCAGGGCGCTATGAACATGACATTGCCAAAGCTGGAATTATAGACAAGGTCCTCATATACTCCCGTCACCGTTACATCGAACTTATTGTCGATCTTTACCAGCCGTCCCATCGGGTCCATACCTCCGAACAATGCCTGCGCCGTACTAGCCGATAGTATGATGGAATGCTGGTCCTGCAGCGCATTATGCCCACCCTGCAACATTTTCAGCGACAGCATATCCGTCACCTGGGGCTCAGTATAGCTCCCGCTCTTTGTAACTTTCTTATCGCCCGCCGCCAGGATATGATCATTCGCCCAGGACGACATCGTAATATATTTGAAGTCGCTGCCGTATGTCTTCCGCAGCTCATCCCCCGTCACGTAAGCCAGGGCCGGCGTTGTCTGCGTCGCACCGTTGATAGTTATATGCTGCATCACCTTGGCAATACGGTCATAATGGGGGTATTCCTTGTTGAACGACAGCTCGTCCCATATCCAGAGCCCGATGAGCATCGCCACCGCCATACCCACCGACAAGCCGGCAATATTTATAAATGAATAGAACTTGTCCCGCCGAAGATGGCGGATGGCTGTCTTGAAGAAGTTCTTTAGCATGACAGATTTCCTACCAGGACAATGCCATTCTTGTAATTACATGCAAATCACAATATTGTAGTATATTTAGGACTGCAGCATTGTTCGATTTTGATACTATCACTGTATCAGGTCAAAGCAGTTGACAGTTTGAGTCAGTTCAATTCATCCTTTGCTAAATTTATTTGTGCTTTTATATCATGAAAATTAACAAGCTCCATATCAGGAACTTTAAATCATTGGTCGATTTTGAATTGAAAACTTAAAGCCTTTCTGCGCATTTGTTGGGCCTAATGCCAGTGGGGAAGAGTAATATTTTTGAGGCATTGGAATTTACTAATTATCTTTCAAAATTTCGCTTTAATGCTCCTGATTTTAAGAACTCCAGACGTCAATACTAAACTTTCACCCGACGCTTCCAATCTTCAACAGATAATTGGGCTAATCTTTGAGGATGAAATTAGACGTAACAACTTCATAGAATGGCTCCGCATTCTCATCCCCGAATTCAAAAACATTGAAGTTAAAAAATCCAACATCGACGGCAGCTACGATTTCTTCATTTATGAAAAAGGCTCCGATAAACCTTTTCCGCGTCACCTTATCTCAGACGGAACCTACAATATATTATCTTTAATGGCTGCAGTCTATCAAAGCAATCAACCTCAGTTCCTCTGTATTGAGGAACCAGAAAATGGCCTCCATCCTCAGGCCATAGAATTATTGGTAGATTTCTTTAGAGAAAAATGTGAAGAAGAAGGGCATCATATCTGGCTAAATACTCACTCCCAAACCCTTGTCCGCTGTCTCGAAATTCACGAGATCATTCTGGTCAACAAGATAGACGGAGCTACAAAAGCCAAGCAACTCACAAAAGACGATGAAGTAGATATTCGGACAGATGAAGCCTGGCTGTCCAATGCTCTGGGGGGTGGTGTTTTATGGTCAAAATAGGTTTATTTGCGAAGGGAATACCGAGCAAATACTCTTGCAATCCCACTCGTTTAAAAGCCTTCTTACATCTCTCAATCTTGAATCCCTACCTGTCATCGATGCAAAAGGAGCCGGAAATTTATTACCACATAACATAGCAGGTTACATCAATAGGCTTGAAAATCAACGTGCCGAAAAAATATTCATCCTGACTGATTTGGACGAAGATATATGTATTACTTAAACCAAACAGCGCATCAAAGCTAGAGCTCAGGACATAGTAATTATCGCCGTCAAAAAAATAGAATCTTGGTTCCTGGCTTGTACCCCAGCCATAACCGCTTTATTAAAACAACCAGGGTTCACGTTTCAGGCCCCAGAAGTCGAAGTAAATCCATTTGAAACCATCAATAACTTAATGTTCCAGCATCTCGGAAGAGGAGCAGGCAAAAGCAATGGAGGCAAGATCAAGCTGATCACCCGGCTGCTGGAATATGGCCTCGATATCGCCCAAGCCGCAGCTCATCCCAATTGCCTTAGCGCCCAATATTTCATTAATAAGCTGACAGAATGGGAAAGGACAAATAGCCTTCCCAGTACCAGCGCCCGCCAACTCATCCACTACATCCAACAATCCATCCATTCCGCCATTGTCCACCCCTGCCACTCTCCCTAGCTTTGCCCACATGGAAAAAAATAACACACATCCCGCCGCCGCCTCACCGGAAAACATCATGCGCATCGGCATGGGTTTCTGGCCTTCACAGGTCCTGCTCACAGCAGTAAAATTTCAACTATTTACCCTGCTGGCCCCTCTCCCCCTCTCCGCCTCCGAAATAAAACAGACACTGGACCTGCACGCCACCGACAGACATGTCTATGACTGGCTTGACGCCCTCACAGGCCTCGGATTCTTACAACGTTCCGGCCTACTGGAAAACGCCCTCTACTCAAACAGCACCGACACAAACATTTTTCTCGACAGGAATAAGCCCTCCTACATCGGAGGGATCTTAGAGCTCGCCAACAGAAGACTTTACAACAGCTGGGGGCGGCTCGATGCCGCCATGCTCACCGGGCAGCTGCAGGACCAGGATATGGCCGGCAAGGGTCATTCCTTTACAGAAGTATACGCTACACCGGAGAAATTAAAAGAGTTCCTCGACGCCATGAGCGGTATAAATATGGCCAATTTCAAAGCATTCGCCGGTAAGTTCGATTTTTCTCCCTATAAAACCCTGACAGACGCAGGCGGCGCCGGAGGACAGCTTTCCATCACCATCGCCGGGCAGCAGTCGCATATGACATGCACTACCTTCGACCTCCCTATCGTCGAAGCCCTTGCAGCAGAAAATATACAACGGTCAGGAATGACCGAAAAAGTAAAAGCCGCCAGCGGCGACTTCTTTACAGGCACTATCCCTGCCGCCGACGTCATCGTCATGGCAAATATCCTGCACGACTGGGATGAGGAAAAAAAATTACACCTGATCCAGAAGGCATACGACACCCTTCCTTCCAACGGCGTCTTCGCAGCCATCGAACACGTCATCGACGACCAGCGCACAAAAAAAGTGTTTGGAATGATGATGAGCCTGAACATGCTCCTCCAGACAGGCAAAGGATTTGATTATACCTTCTCCGACTTCCAGTCATGGGCCTATGCAGTAGGCTTCACACGCACCGAACTTCTTCCGCTCACCGACAAGTCCAGCGCCGTCCTCGCATATAAAAGCTAACCACTCACACCGGGCGCCGCAGCCAGAGGGCCGCCCCATACACTCCCCCGGGCCGGACAACAAATCTCCGGCCCGTCCTGGCAAAGTCAGAGGTCAAAGTCACTATCTTCATCCTCGTCATCCGCAGCCATACCATCCGGCGTCCTCCCGCCTCCATCCTTCTCACCCGTCTGCGGCTGCTCCCTATCCATCTCCTCGATATCCACCGGCCGCGCCGTCATATCCCCTATCAGCCAATGCGAAAAATAGTCCGCCATACGCCACCAAAAATAATCCGTCATCTCTCCATATGCATGCCGCTGCCCCGGCAATATCACCAGGTCAAACCTTTTATTCGCCCTGATCAGCGCACTGGCCACCCGGATCGTATTACCCGGGTGCACATTGTTGTCGATGTCTCCCGTGGACAACATCAAATGCCCCTTGAGATTTTTTGCCAGATCAGGGTTCTTCTCAATGCTGTATACAAAGCTCGTATCACCCTTCTCGCTGATCACCTCTTTCACGCCGTGATGCTTCTCGCTCCACCACCTGTTATAGATAGCATTATCATGATTGCCCGAAGACGACACCGCCACCTTGAAAAAATCCGGATATACCAGCATCGCCGCCGTGCTCATAAAGCCGCCGCCGCTGTGCCCGTGTATACCTACCCGGTTGACATCGATAAAAGGATACCTGTCCGCCAATTGCTCCGCCACCGCCTTCTTGTCCGCCAGACCATAATCCCGGAGATTGCCATAGCCATAGTTATGGTACCACTTGCTGCGGGAAGGATGCCCGCCCCGATTGCCCAGTGTAATAACGATCATCCCCAGCTGCGCTAATCTATCCGTCCTGTCCATGCTGCGGCTAAAGGATTTGTTGACAGCCTCCGTCTGAGGACCGGGATAAACATACTCCATCAACGGATACTGTTTTGTGCTGTCGAAATTGAATGGCTTATACATCACCCCATAGATGTCCGTAATGCCATCATCCGCCTTGGCTCTGAATGGCTGAGGAAACTTATACCCCGCCGCCATCAGCTGGGTCAGATCCGCCGTCTCCAGATCCATGATCTTTCTCCCCAGGGAATTGTACAACACCGAATGAGGCACCGTATTCACCCTGGAATAATTATCGACAAAGAATTGCTGGTCGTCATTCATATGCATCGCGTGATCAAAATCACCCGGATCCAGCAGCGTCAAACCCGTACCATCGAAGTTGACCTTGTAACAATGCAGATAGTATGGGTCCTCATTCGCCTCCCGTCCATTGGCCGAGAAATAAAGTATCCGCTTCTTATCATCGATGCCCAGGATGTCCTCACAATGCCAGGGCCCGCTCGTGATCTGGTTCTCCAGCTTGCCGTTGCCGTCATACAGATAAAAATGCGCCCAGCCATCCCTTTCGCTCCATTCGATCAGCTCCTTGCCATCGCCAACCAATCCCGGGCTGCGCTCCTCCACATAGGTATTCAATCGCTCCTGTATCAGCGGCTTTGCCACCGAATCCTTTATATCCAGCACACAAGCATCGATCCTTTTCAGATCACGGCTCGTGCGATTGAAATAGAATTTGGTATCCGTTCCCAGCCAGACGGCAGATCGGTATTCATCATCCCGTGTCTTTGCCAGCGTCGGCCTGATCCAAAGAGAAATATCCTGGTCCTTGAATCCCGCCGCATTGATCTCCCGGTGGCTCTTTGCTGCCACATCGAACAACAGCAGGTGGTCGACAGGGCCGTCCTTTTCACCCGGCATTTCATATTTATAAGATTCCAGCGTAGGCCGCGGGTTGGCCAGCGAATTGATCACCCACAGGTCCTTCACCTTACGGCTGTCCGTTCGCCTCATAGCAAAGTGCTTCGAGTCGGGGCTCCACACCAGAGACACCGGCTTGCGTTTGTCCTTATTCTTTTCCTTATCCACATTCGTCTCGCCGCCGCCGCCCTGAGCGCCGCTGCCATGGTAGCTGTAGTATTCCACTCCATCTGTCGTCAATGCATGCTCGACGATCGTGCTGTCATCCTCGCTCTTCAGCGCCTTTTCATAGTTCGCCCGATCCATCCAGTACAAATTGAAATGTTTACCAAATACGATCGTGGCACTGTCCGGCGAGATAGCCGCCCAATTCGGTTTGTGCTTAGGTTTTTTGTACCCCACCAGCTCATTCAATGTGCCGTCCAGGAGATTGTACTCGAAGTAAAATACTTTCTTGTCCTTCGAAGCCGTCGCACCAGCACCACCGGCAGCACCACCACCTCTTCTTCCACCACCCCGGCGACCGTCCTTCTGCTCTTCCGTCTTCTCCATATCGTTACTCTTCACCGTGTCCGTCTTTTCCTTTTCCGCATCCTGCGTGCTCTTCACCTCAAACTGTATCCAGTTCTCATCTTTTATAAATCGCATGCTGTCCAGACCTAAATGCTGCGCATCAAAAGGATCGTGTACAATGCGCGTGATGGCCGCCGCCAGCTTTTCATTGTCAAAAAGCACCTTCTTCTCCCCTTTGACAGGGTCCACGATATACCATTTCTTTCCTTCCGAGGTCTCATACATATACCAAAATCGATTGCTTTTCTTCAACCAATGCGGATCGACATTGAGCGTAAAGACCATCTTATCCAGCTTCCGGGAAGAGAACCGGGCAGCCGCCTGGTAATTAGCTTTGACGACAGGAGTTAGCTGGGCTTGGGAGAGAACAACAATGAATAGTAAAGGGGTCATGCAGGTGATCCGAAACATAAACAGAAAGGGTTTATTTATGTAATGTCCGAAAAACGAGTCTCCGGCCCGTACTAACATCCACGCGCGGTCCGCCATAAGGATGAATGGGCTGATCAAATGTCTGTCTGTAGGACAACGAACCTCCGGCTCGTTTTTCCTACCTATTTGTTTTGAGATATGCGCCGGATTTACAATTTTTGAGGTATGTTCCATTCGCATAGTTATTTCTATTACATCATTATCGGCCTCGATGTCATATGTATTTTACATAGCATACGTAATGGCACACAGAACAAATGGATGCTGCTTATCGTATTTGCACCCGTGATAGGCGCGCTTGTCTATCTCTTCGCTGAGGTCTTTACCCGCCGCAATCGGTCGAATTTACAAGAAGGTATTTCCGGGATACTGCTAACCAATAATGCCCGGATCAGACGCCTCGAAGAAAACCTGAAATTCACCGACACGTTTAACAATCGCATATTGCTGGCCGATGCCTACCTGGCCGCCGGCCACACCGACAGCGCCATAGAATTATATGAGTCCAGTCTCACCGGCGCCTTTGACGAAAATGAGCACGTGCTGAAACAGCTTATTATCGCTTACTTTAGCAAAGGCGACTATGCCCGTGTACAGCCCCTCGCAAAGAAGATCTATAACAAGCCGCAGTTTGCGCGCAGCAAGGCGCATGTCTATTACGCCATTTCCCTGGAAAAAACAGGGAACATCGAACAGGCCGAGCAGGAATTTAAAAAGATGAAAGGAAGGTTCGGGCATTTTGAAGCCCGGCTGCAATATGGATTGTTCTTAAAAAGAACAGGAAGAGAGCAGGAAGCACGACAGGTATTTCTGGATATGGTAGACGAAGCCCCACACCTCAGCTCCCGGGAGAGAAGAGACAGCCGAACCTGGATTGGTCAGGCGCGTAGTGAATTGAATGTCCGTCAAACGGGCACCTCTAAAATGTAGCCCGTTTTCCGGAAAATCTAATGATTGTCCTTCAGACGACGAACCCGCGGTTCGTCCGGAGAGAATTAATCAGCCCGATTATTTATTCATCATCTGCTTGGCCTCGATAGACAGCGTAGCATGGGGTACTGCTCTCAATCTTGCTTTATCGATGAGTTTACCTGTCACCCGGCAAATTCCGTAGGTCTTATTTTCAATTCGCATGATGGCTTTCTCAAGATGGTCGATAAATGTGATCTGGCGGCTGGCCATCTGGCTTAGCTGCTCGCGTTCCATACTCATGCTGCCATCTTCCATGGTCATGTAACGTGCGTCATCGTTGTCGCCACCCATTTCGTCCTTGCGAGTGATCAATCCCTGCAAATAAGCCAGTTCCTTCTTAGCCGCATCTAGTTTACGGTTGATCAGCTCTCTAAATTCTCCAAGTTCTGCGTCGCTATATCTCATAGTGGGTCCAGTTTGATCTTCTTGTGGTGAATCTAATACAGATTTTGTGAATTCTGGTTCATATTTCCGAACCGTTTTTGTTTTTATTTCCGGGATCACCACCTTGGTCGGTTTTGCGGGTGGAGGAGCCGGTTTCGGTTTTATTGCCACAGGGGGCGGAGGGGCTGGAGCCACTTTTCCGGGAGTAGTATTGGGAGCCGCCGGCTTCACCGGGGTCGTTGCTACGGGAGGATGAGCGGGCTGTGATTTTTGAACAGGCTTGGATACTACAGGCGCTACAGGCGCCTTCTTGACAACCGTAGCAGTTTTCTTGGCAGGAGGGACGACGGGGGCAACCTTCTTCACTACCGGCTTGGCAGTACTCTTAGTCACTGGCGCTTTTTTGACCGCCTTGCTGCCGCCTGACGAGTGGGCAGGTTTAGCGGCCGCCTTTTTCGCCGGCGCTATTTTCTTGACATTAGTAGATTTTTTGGCGGGCTTAGCCGCTTTCTTCTTGGTTGCCATACAATTAGGCTTTTTTTGAAACAAACACTTTTAAAAGAATATCATTCACTTCAATTTCAGTGCCATTAGCCAATTCCGCTATTACCTCGATAGAATCTGCCAAAATTTCCGAGCAAATATAGTCATTAAATTGAGTCAAGGAGTCCTTAAGAGCGGGTACGTCTGAGACTTTTACTAAGATCCTGTCAGTCAATTCATAGCCATTGTCCTTTCTGATCTTCTGGATACGATTGACAAACTCGCGGGCATTGCCCTCATTAGCCAGTTCGGGCGTTACGGTGACATCCAGCGCTACGGTCAATGTGTCCTTTCCGGCTACAACCCAGCCTGGAATGTCTTCGCTGGCTATCTCCACTTCATTAATCTTCAATATTAACGGTTCGTTTTCAATTAACAAAGTATATATGCCTTCTTTTTCCAATTTTGCTATATCTTCTTGTGAAAAGGCGCCCAGCGCAGCGCTCACCGCTTTCATCTTCGCCCCCAGCTTCTTTCCCAGCGCGATAAAGTTCGGCTTGATCTTTTTCTTGATAAATCCATCTCCATCAGAGAGATACTGCAGCTCCTTTACATTCACTTCCGCCTTGACAAGGTCCTCTACCTTTTCCAGCTGATGCTTCATCCCCGGATTCAATACAGGGATCAACACCCTTTGCAAAGGCTGCCTTACCTTGATATTCACCTTCTTCCGCAATGACAATACCAGCGAGGAGGCATCCTGCGCCAGCTGCATCCGCTCCTCCAGGGAGGTGTCGATAGTCTTCGTGTTGGCCGCCGGGAAGTCCGCATGATGTACAGACGCTACCTTTACTCTCCCCGTGACGCCGTTCAGATTGCAGAAAAGCCAGTCCGCAAAAAAGGGCGAAACAGGCGCCATCAGCCGGGCCACCGTCTCCAGACATTCATATAAGGTCTGATACGCACAAAGCTTGTCCTGGCCATACTCCCCTTTCCAAAACCTCCGCCGGCACAGCCGCACATACCAGTTGCTGAGATGCTCATCCACAAAGTCTTCTATCAGCCTGCCCGCCACCGTGGGCTCATAGTCGTCCAGGTGTTCTACCACCTTGGATACCAGCGTGTTGAGGGAAGAGAGTATCCACCGGTCGATCTCCGGACGCTCCTCCAATGGAACATAAGCCTCACTAAAGTTGAACCCATCCACATTGGCATACAGGGCAAAGAATTGATACGTATTATATAAGGTGCCAAAGAACTTGCGCTGCACTTCCTTGACCCCATCCAGGTCAAACTTCATGCTGTCCCAGGGGGCGGCATTCGTGATCATGTACCAGCGGGTGGCATCCGCGCCAAAATCCCCGATCGTCTTGAAAGGATCCACCACATTCCCCAGCCGCTTGCTCATCTTATTCCCATTCTTATCCAGGACCAGGCCATGTGACACCACCGTCTTGTAGGCGATGCCCGGGTAGCGTTTCTCCAGCTCTTCCGCCGACAGGGGAGTCTTCCCCGCCGCCACGGCCGCCTTTTGCAAGGTCTCATGCACCGACTCCTTCATAAGAGCCGCCAATGCATGGAGGGTATAGAACCAACCCCTCGTCTGATCCACCCCTTCCGCGATGAAGTCGGCAGGATAGTTCTCCTTAAAGGTCTCTATATTCTCGAACGGGAAATGCCACTGCGCATAGGGCATCGCGCCGCTGTCAAACCATACGTCGATCAGGTCCGAAACACGATACATCGGCTTGCCGCTGGGCGCCACCAACACGATCTCGTCCACAAAAGGCTTGTGGAGGTCCGATATCAGGCGGTCCACCTCCGTCCCGGCAGGCATCACACCCGCCTTGACAGATTTTTCCAGCTCCGACCGCAGCTCCGCCGCCGAGCCAATGCAAAGGGATTCCCTTGCGGCAATGTCCTCATCCGTGGGATCCTCTGGCAATTCCGTTCTCCACACCGGCAAAGGCGTACCCCAGTACCGGTCACGGCTCAGATTCCAATCCACCATATTCTCCAGCCAGTTGCCAAACCTGCCTTCACCCGTCGACTTAGGCTTCCAGTTTATCGTCTTGTTCAGCTCCACCATCCTGTCCTTCAATGCCGTCGTCCGGATGAACCAGGCATCCAGTGGATAATATATAATAGGCTTGTCCGTCCTCCAGCAATGAGGATAGTTGTGCTCGTATTTCTCGATCTTGAACGCCCTGTTCTCTTTCTTCAGCTTCACACAGATGTCTACATTGACATCTACATATTGAGGATCATCCTTGTAGTTCTTTACATAACGGCCGCTGAACTCACCCAGACCATCCAGGAACTTACCCTGCTTGTCTACCATGACCAGGATGCCTATATCGTATTTTTTGCCTACCCTAAAGTCATCCGCTCCAAAAGCGGGGGCCGTATGCACAATGCCCGTGCCATCTTCTGTCGTGACAAAGTCGCCCAGTATCACCCGGAAAGGGTCACCCCCTGCCTTTTCAGCGCTATTTGCCTCATATGGCAGCAGTTGCTCATATCGGCATTCTTCCAGCTCACGCCCCTTAATTTCAGTCAAGATCTTCCACGGCAGCAGCTTATCCCCCTCCTTGTATCCAGAAAAATCCCCATTTTCCCCTTCAGACTTGAAATATTTCCCCAATAATGCTTTCGCCAGCACGATATTCACAGGCAGATGGGTATAGGGATTAAAAGTTTTTACCAGCGCGTAGTCGATATTCGGACCCACCGTTAACCCCAAGTTCGAGGGCAGTGTCCAGGGAGTCGTCGTCCAGGCCATAAAAAAGACCTCGCCCTCTGCCGCCCGGAACAGGAATTCACTCTTTGCATTCCGCGCCGCCTTGAACATCACCACCGCCGACGTATCCTTTACATCCTTATAAGTACCCGGCTGGTTCAATTCATGAGAGCTAAGCCCCGTACCCGCCGCGGGAGAGTACGGCTGTATGCTCACACTCTCATATAAAAGTCCTTTCTTATACAGCTCGCTCAGTATCCACCACAAACTCTCGATATAGTCATTCTTAAAGGTGATATAGGGATCCTTGAGGTCTACCCAATAGCCCATCCGGCGGGTGATCTCATCCCATTTATCCTTGTATTTCAACACCTCGCGACGGCACGTCTCGTTGTACTCCGCAATGGATATCTTCTTTCCAATATCTTCCTTCGTAATGCCCAGCATCTTTTCCACTCCCAGCTCCACAGGAAGGCCATGGGTATCCCAGCCGCCCTTACGCTTCACCTGGAAACCCTGCATCGTCTTGTACCGGCATACCAGATCCTTAAGCGTCCGGCTAATGACATGGTGGATGCCCGGGAGACCATTGGCACTGGGAGGGCCTTCATAAAATACAAAAGGCGTTGCTCCTTCCCTGAGCTCTACGCTTTTCTCAAAAGCCCTTTCCGCCTCCCATTTGGCCAGTATTTCCTGGCTGATGGACGGCAAATTCAATTGCTGATATTCCTTATACTTGTTGGGCATAAATTTTTCTGCTTGTACCGGCGGAGACAAGCCCGCTTCGGGGGTGCAAAGTTACGAAATCCAGGCCAATGGCGCGCTGACCGCCTCTCGACAGTTTTTTTTATCGCCCCCGAACCATGCCGCCGTCGCATTGTTAAAGAATTGCCAAAAGGGTTTTAGGGCCCCTTTAGATACGCTCGGAGTTATCCACATTAACCAGCTTTGGCATAATTTGTGGTTAATTAGTTTCAGAAAAATGATAACAAGGGTTTAAGGACCCTCCAGCTCATATAAATAAAGAAATTTAAATCCCTTAATGTGATAATTAGCTGATTTTCAGCCACATTAAGTCAACTCTTTCTACGGTTTAGGGTTTAGGGGTTAAAAAGGGGGGTATTCCTACTCCCCTTCCTTTTAAAATCTCCCTTCGTACTTGTCCCAGACCGTCAGTCACCTTATTCACATCTGTTCTATCCGTAACCACCCGTTTTTAATCTCTGATATTACCTTTGGAAGAACCCGATCGACAAGCACCAGCCTCAAAAAAAAGTCCGGAAAGCGGATCATGATTTATGTCCGGAAACGGGCCTTTCTGGAAATGTAGCCCGTTTCCGGAAAGGTCTAAAGTCTGTAGGCCTTCGTCGGACCTGCTTCGACACGGAAGGACTTCGTCAGACCTGCTTTGACACGGTCTTCCTCGTTCGTGCCCTTCGCTGGGCTCGGGCATGCTCATAACCATCGTTGGTTCCAACACTGTTGGACCCGCCTCGGTTACCTCGGGTACCTCGGTCGGAACCTTCACATGGCTCGGTTCCGGACAATGTGCCTCCGGCCCGTTTTGAAGTGATACCCGTTTTCCGGAAAAGATTTTATGATCGGTCCTCCGCCCAATAGCGGACATGGCCGACCGGCGAACCCAGGTTCGCTGAACCCAATTCCTGATGACCAATCAACAGAGTTCAGTTTCCTGAAAACCACCTTTTTTACCCCGGATAGAAAGAGACCCTCCCGCGCTACAGCGCTGGGAGGGTTTATCTTTTTTTACAGCCCGGACAACACGCTTCCGGCAATGGCTTATTTCCCCGTTCGTACAGGAACAGCTGGAAGCTGTTCGACCAGGACCGTAGGTCCCGACCGAGGTATCCGAGGAAGGATCCAACAGTGTTGGAACCGACGAAGGATACGAGCGAAGCTCTCGTGTCAAAGCAGCTCCGACGAAGGCCTCAGACATTAGCCCTTTGCGGGAAAAGGGCTAAATTTAAGACCTGCTCTTTTCCCGTATTTTCTTATAGATACGCACCGCGCTCATCAGAATGATCACGAACCCAAACAGCCCCGCCAGTCCCCAGGCCCAGCTCATATTTTGTTTTACAACCACCAGCATGACGATCGCTACGAGGAAGATGGTAGCAATCTCATTCCAGATCCGCAGCCGCTGCGAGGACCATTTGAATATTCCCTTCATCTGTTGCTGATAGATGGATTGAAGAGAGAAATGATACAGATACAGCCCCACGACAAAACCTAATTTTATCGCCAGCCAGGTGGGAACAGATCCCATAAGGATCATCATCCAGGGACCGAATATCAACGTAAGAATAGCCGAAGGCCAGGTGATGATCAGCCACAGCCGGCGGATCATGATCTTGTACTGCTGCTGCAGGATAGTCCGCTCCGGCTCCGGCTTCCCTGCCGCCTCCGCATTGTAAATAAAAAGACGCACCATATAGAACAACCCGCTGAACCAGGTGACGATAAAGATGATGTGCAGCGCTTTGACATAATTATACATAGGACTTCGATTGTTCCAGGATCATCGTCTCCCTGCCCTCTCGGATATCTTTCGCCCATCCCGCCAGTGCCTGCACCCACAACGGTTCCACGTTCAGACAAGGGATCATCTCATACTCCACACCACCCGCCGCTATAAATGTTTCCTTCCCCCGTATAGCGATCTCCTCCAATGTTTCTAAACAGTCGCTTACAAATGCGGGACAAAGGACCAGCAGCTTCCTGATACCTTCCTTCGGCATCTGCTCCAGCCTCACATCCGTGAAAGGCTCCAGCCACCCCTTGCCCAGCCGCGATTGAAAAGAATTGCTGTACTTGCCCTCCGGTATGCCCAATCTCCTCACCACCTCTTTTGTCGTGGCAAAACACTGGTGACGATAGCAGCGGCCATGCGCCATCGAAGGAATATCACAACAGTCCGATGACGACAGACAATGCTGATGCGTAGGATCGGTCTTCTTTATATGACGGGCAGGTATGCCGTGGTAGCTGAATAAAATATGGTCATATCCCTGGCCGCCACCCTGATCACTCCACTTCGTCAGGTAGGGTCGTATCAGCTCACTCAACGCATGCAGATAGCCAGGGTCATTGTAGAATGGCTTTATAAATCGCAGCCGGAATTTATATCCCTTCTTTTTATATGTCTCGCGCGCATACTCCACCGCCGTCTCATAGCTGGCCATTGCATAATGAGGATACAGCGGTACCGCGATCACCTCTTCCAGCTGCGGCTCACGGTCCAACAGACGCTCAAAGGCCCACTCCACCGATGGATTACCATACCGCATCGCGATCTCCACCGGCTCGTCCACCAGCGGCTGCAGCGACTCCTGCAATTGCCGGGTCAGATGGATCAGCGGCGAGCCATCCCCGGTCCAGATCGTTCGATACGCTTCCGCAGAGTTCTCCGTCCGGGACGGCACGATAATACCCTGCACCAGTATCTTTCGGAACAGCCAGGGATAATCAATAACCCTCCCATCCATGAGGAATTCTGTCAGATAGCGTTTCACATCCGGCGCCTCCGTGGAATCCGGCGATCCCAGGTTCATTAACAAAATGGCGCGCTTCACGGGCGAGTTGATCATAATTCGCAAATGTAGGTTAGGAATTTGTCACGACATTGTAATAAACGACCCCGGACAGGAAATAGACGTATGATTCTTATCATACCCGCAATTGACCAAGGTCATCAATCCCCTGCATGCGCCGGCTATCTTTGTCCTACAGTCTGAGATCATCCCCAAAGTGCCGGTCTTCCATAAACCGCCCCGGTAGTTCCGGCCCATAAGGATGGCAGACCCCGCCCGTACGAGGTGAATTTCAGGCCCAAGGAAGGCTCCGTCACTACGAAATGACAGTCTAATGACATAAAAATTCGTTTTATAGGAACCCTTCAAAGTAATTTTGCGTACTAAATAAAGCAGGGCCAATTGGCTCGACAAAAGCAGGACACTAAACACTACATGGCCAACAGATCGACTGATATCTCTAAATTCTTTATCGCAGGCATCAACTATAAAAAGACAGATGCAGCTATCAGAGGTCAGTTTGCTATCAGCCCCGAACAATACGAAAAGACACTCACACTCGCCCCCAGCCACCAGCTGCATGAATTATTTGTTCTATCCACCTGCAACAGGACAGAGATATATGGTTTCGCCGAAGAACCCGCACAATTGATCGACCTGCTGTGCACCCAAACCATCGGCACTCCAGCGGCTTTTTCAAAGATCGCTTATATAAAGAATGGACTGGATGCGGTAGAACATCTTTTTCAGGTGGCATCCGGATTGGACTCACAGATTCTGGGAGATTATGAAATAGTCGGCCAGATCAAGGGCGCGGTAAAATTTGCCCGCGAACGTCAGTTCATCGGCCCCTTCATGGAGAGGCTCGTCAATTGCGTGCTGCAGTCCTCCAAATCCATCAAGAATCAAACAGCCCTCAGCGGCGGCACCGTTTCCGTCTCCTTCGCCGCCATTCAATATATAAAGGAAAAAATGGGTCAGGTGTCCGATAAGAAGATCCTGCTCATCGGCGTCGGCAAGATAGGCCGCAACACCTGTCGCAATATGGTCGACTACCTCGACACCCGCAACATCACCCTTGTCAATAGGACTGAGGAAAAGGCCGCCGCACTGGCCAACGAAATGGGCCTCCGTC
>Ga0207671_10001156_pt1 | contig 31490 bp, 19 predicted proteins | sample KBSC24metaG_FD_184352 | JGI IMG/M metagenome (GOLD analysis project Ga0207671, IMG submission 184352) | Corn rhizosphere microbial communities from Kellogg Biological Station, Michigan, USA - KBS C2-4 metaG (SPAdes) (version 2) | ecosystem: Host-associated > Plants > Roots > Rhizosphere > Soil...
CAGGTAAGTGCGGGCTACATGGCGACGGAATGTCAACTCGTGGGTACCCCTGCCTTTTTGTCCTTTACGTCCTTTGACTTTTTGCATCGTTTACGCTTTATGTGTAAACTTTTTTTAGGACTAGACATTCAGACCTTCCTGCTTCCTGAAAGGGAGCAATCAATGTTTCAGGGTTTACAGTATGTCAAAGAACTTACTTTGTTTTACGTGAGACTGCTTCGACCCTTGCAGTGACGGGAGGGTTGTCGCGATGACACAATTTGTAAGGTACTATTATTAACAAGGGGTTTCCAAGAAAACATATCCACATTCAGTAAAAGATATCGTGGGGTAAAAGTTGGGGGATCTTTTATTTTTTCAGCTCTTGCTGAAAATCTGGTTTCAATCTTGCTACAGAATAAAAAAACGAGCACAACGTTTTATAAATTCAAACCGTTTTTCATACACACAAATACTGAAAAGAAACATGAGATTGAAGTTTCTGCTATGCAGCCTGCTGCTATTTATTGCCTGTGCCAGCAAAGCGCAGGAAGTTATAAAGGGGAAGGTGACCGATGCCGTCACCAAAGAATCCCTACCCTTTGCTACTATAAAGCTTGGCAATAGCGGGCAAGGCACTCTTTGTGATCTGAACGGACAATTTGAAATACACGTGCCCGCGGGAGTAACCTTTATAGAAATAAGGTACATGGGATATGAAAACGGGAAAATAGAGCTACCTGCCCACGAAAGGGTGCTAAATGTAACACTTAAGCCCCAGCAAGGTAGTTTAAAGGAAGTGGTAGTAAAACCACCTTATGAAAAAATGCGCAGGTTGATAAACCTGGCCATTGAGAACCGGGATAAAAACAACCCTGATAAATATGACTGGTACCGATGCCGGATATATTACAAGATGGTGTGCGATGCTATTTTCCCTGATTCCCTGCTGAATAAAGACACCAGCAAAGACGGGCAAGAAATGAAACAATTTCTGGCCGGGCAACACTTGTTGATGTCTGAAACCTATAGCATACGCAGCTGGAAGAAGCCACAGCAGCTACAGGAAGAAGTGGTAGCATCAAGACTATCCGGCTTTAAAAAATCGATGTTTACCAGCCTAGTGACCGATGCCCTACCCTTTCACTCATATAACGACTACCTGACCCTAAATGGCAAGGACTATAAAAATCCGATAAGTAAGGGCTGGAACCAGCATTATTCTTTTAATCTGAATGATGAGATACTGAAAGGCAGTGATACTGTATGGGTGATGAGCTTCCACCCTAAAGGAAGCTTTGACGGGCTGCGGGGTACTGTGTATATAAACTCTGACGGGTATGCTATAACACACCTTATAGCAATAGGCGAAAACAAACAGTTAAAGCACAGGGTGCGGATAGAGCAGGAATATAAAAAGACAGATGGCAGATGGTTTCCCAGTCAGCTAAATTACATAATAGACTGGCAAATGGAGGCTGACAAGAAGACCAGTTATACACTGCACATGAAAGGCAACTCGCAAATAGACTCTGTAAGCTGGAATGAAAACAAGGATTTTCGTTTTGACAAAGTGCATACGGTAAAGCTGATGCCCAATGCCGATGAGCTGAATGAGGTGAGCTGGTATGCGCTACGGCCCGAAGCACTGGATAATAAAGAATTGCGTACATACCAATTTATGGATAGTATAGGAGATAAATACCATTTTGATGAAATAACATCCTATATGCGGAAATTGCCCGAAGCAAAGCTGCCTATAGGGCCTGTGGATATGGACCTGAAGCGACTATATAGCTATAACAAGTATGAAAAATCGAGGTTTGGACTGGGATTGCAGACAAATGAGAAATTGATAAAATGGCTATCGGTAGGTGGCTGGGCTGGCTATGGATTTGGAGACACACATTGGAAATATGGTGCATTTGCAGAAGTTTATGCGGATAAGTACAACGAGTTTGTGATAAAGGTAGCCTATGACAATGACCTACGCGACCCGGGCAGAATAAGCCTGAACCGTGACCTGGACAAGAACTACCTGAAAAGCTACCTGATGAGCAGGGTTGATAATATAGAATCATTTAAGGTGAGCGCGCGTAAGCGCCTTGGCTACTGGAATGTGGAGCTGATAGGCAGCCAGGAGCATATAATGCCTAAGTATGACTATGCACTAGTGTATGAAGGCAAAAGCTACGGTCAGTTTAGCGCACAGGAAGCAACCCTGAATTTGCGCTATGCCTTTGCCGAAAGGCGTGCGCCGGTATTTGGATACTATAACAGCCTGGGCAGCAAATACCCTATATGGTATGGCCGTGTGACAACGGGAAACCTGACAAGCGGCGATATGCAGACAAGCTACACACAGGCGGTGACAGCAGTGCTGTGGAACAAGCATGTGAACAGGCTGGGCTATGAACATTTTTTGATAGAAGGTGGTAAATCATGGAGTAACAATCCGCTGCCGATAAGCAAGCTATTTGCAGGAAATGGGTATAGCTACGACGCTACTTATTCTCTATACGGCTTTGGTGGGCTGCTTACTATGACGCCATATGCTTACTATACTGACCAGTTTGTAACCTTTGCCTTCAGACATGATTTTGACTGGAAGCTATATAAACTTGAAAAGCCAGACGGTGAAATAAGCTCTGCACCTAATATAAGCCTGGGCTATAACATGCTGTATGGAACATTAAACCATCCTGAGGCGCAGACTAAAGTGGATTTTGCTGTACCAGACAATGCTTACCATGAAGTAGGACTCATGTTGAATAACCTGGTGCGCATAAAATATATGAACCTTTACTACCTGACGTTTAACGTGGGCTACTATTATCACATAACACCCGGCTTTGATGGGAAGAATGGACGTGTGGTGTATGGACTGGGAGTGGAATTATAATAACAGAAAAATTAAAATGGTGGGCAGTCACAACGAAAATTATTAAGATGTTTGTTTATCAGCAGTTAATATATAGGGTAAATACCTGATTAATTTCAGCCAAAATAAATGAGGTTTAATGTTGCTGCATTTACCCTTTATTTTTTAAAAATTTATCTCTAAATTTTGCCTGAAATTGGCCCGATTTGCTGTTTGAAATGCATACCCTAATAAAAAAGAAAGACACCTCTATTGCCATATCGCCAGAAAAAGGAATAAAGAAAATTGCTAACAACGAAAAGACCTTTAAGCAAATTCTGTATATCCTTTTTCTCTTTTATGCTGTGGCTATTTTATACGGAGTTATTAACCATGAACCCTGGCGAGATGAGGCTCAGGCCTGGTTGCTAGCAAGAGATACAAGTTTAGCTCAACTTTTAAAAATCATTCCGGCTGAGGGGCATCCACCCTTATGGTATTTTTTATTAATGCCGTTTGCTAAATTGGGCATGCCATATCAATCTCTGAACTGGCTTACTGCTTTTATTATAATAGGTGCTGTGTATCTTTTGTTATTCAAAACAAAGCTTCACCCCATAATAAAACTCCTGCTACCATTCAGTTATTTTTTATTTTTCGAATACAGTCTTATTGGTCGTAACTATTGCCTTATAATATTTTTTGTAGCCGCTATTCTCAGTCTTTACCCAAAGCGTTTTGAGTATCCATTGTTGTTTGCCTTGTCTGTTATTGGCTTGTTCAATTCGCATGTGCTTGCATTTTCGCTGGCCTTCACATTCGCTATAATATATTCGGCGGATGCTTATCAAAATAAGAAAAAGTCATTGTCGGTAATCGGAAGTATATTACTCATGTTTGCAGGAGGTTTGTATTTGGTTCCCTATATGGCAATGTCGCCCATAGCAACCGCATTCAAACCAGAAGCAACAGAGCATGTAACCCAAATAGCAAATGCAATAAAAGGAGGCATATTGGTTGACGGCGATACCACAGTAGCAATGATTTTATTTATTGCCCTGGGTGCGTTACTTATTACCAGAACAAAAGCTTTTATTCTTTTACTGGGTGGAATAGCCGGTACGCTTTATATATTGGCATACCGGTATAATCTTGTATCATTAAGGCATCAGGGAATGCTATTTGTTATCTTATTGGCAGCGTATGGGATTGCACCATTTTATGAAAATGATAGATTTAATATAGTGAAGGTAAAATTTGATACCTTCCGGTATGGTACCTGGATCTTCATTTTCATAATGCTATGGCAATTACAATATTCCTTTGCCAGCTATAATGCAGACAGAGTTCAACGTTTTTCCGGAGCAAAGGACGCCGCAGCATATATTATTGACCACCACTTGCAGGATTCAATTATTGTAGGCTATCAGGCCTGGGCTGCAAGTGCCATATTGCCATATCTTAAGAACGATAAAAGATTTTACATGCGGAATGCCAGAGGTATGGCTCTTACTATATAAATGATAGTTGCCTTTTGAATAAGAGATGGTCTAACCCACCCGAATATGCAGTAAACGTAGCATTTAATAATTTCAAGGATAGCCTTGGCAAAGTCATTTTTGTATTAAACATTCCTTTGCGTACTTCTGAAATGAAATACATGGAACTTTTATATCAATCTGATGCAGCGCCTATTCACTATGATGAAGCTTTTTACATCTATAGATTTAAAGGGATACATAAATAACATTTTATTCATGGCTATCAGCTCATGATACTATTATATGATTCAGGAATACACCTCGTCTGTTGCATAGTAATTGATAATAACAAATGTAGCCTTTTACACAAGACCACATTTGTTATACCAACCTTAGCTATATTTTCATTTTAAGGTTCAATTCTGTAAGTTGCTTATCATCTATGGCAGATGGAGCATCTATCATCACATCTCGGCCTGAATTGTTTTTAGGAAAGGCAATGAAATCGCGGATGGTTTCCTGACCACCTAAAAGCGCACAGAGCCTATCGAAGCCAAATGCAATACCACCATGCGGCGGCGCACCGTATTCGAAAGCGCCAAGGAGAAAGCCAAATTTTTCCTGTGCTTCTTCTTTATCGAGACCGAGTGCTGCAAACATTTTCTCCTGCAGATCGCGCTGAAAGATACGAATAGAACCTCCACCTATTTCAGTACCATTCAGCACTATATCGTATGCGTTTGCTTTTATTTCGCCAAAGCGTTCCGGTATGCTCATGAGCTCAATCTGTTCAGGCTTTGGAGACGTGAACGGATGATGGCGTGCTGCCCATGTGTTTGATTCTTCATCATATTCGAACAAAGGGAAGTCGATAACCCAAAGCGGCTTATAAACATCAGGATTACGGAGCCCCAGGCGGTTGCCCATTTCAAGACGAAGTTCGCTCATGGCCTTGCGCGTACGCGTTTCGGCGCCAGCCAGTATAAGAATGAGGTCTCCGGACGAGGCATTGCAATCGCCTGCAAATTCTTTCAGCTTCTCTTCAGTAAAGAATTTATCTACACTGCTTTTATAAGAGCCATCAGTATTACACTTGATGTACACAAGGCCCGTCATGCCTATTTGCGGACGTTTTATCCATTCAGTAAGCTCATCCAGTTGCTTGCGCGTGTATTCGCTGGCTGAGGACACAACGATGGCCAAAATAGTTTCAGCATCATTAAATACTTTGAAGTCAACACCATTCAGTGCAGTGTTATATACTTTATGTTCTGCTTTGGCATTGTGTATCTTCATTTCGAAGCGAATATCCGGCTTGTCATTACCGTAGTTCCACATAGCATCATCCCAGGTCATGCGCGGAAAGGCCTCTTCTATCTTCACCCCCTTTACATCATTAAACACGTGCTTGAAAAGACCTTCAAAAGTCTGCAGAATATCTTCCTGCTCTACGAAGCTCATTTCACAGTCAATCTGTGTGAATTCAGGCTGGCGGTCTGCACGCAGATCCTCGTCCCTGAAACATTTTACTACCTGATAATATTTATCATAACCGCTCACCATCAATAACTGCTTGAAAGTTTGCGGGCTTTGCGGCAGAGCATAGAACTGGCCTTCGTTCATTCGGGAAGGCACTACGAAGTCGCGAGCACCTTCAGGAGTAGATTTAATAAGATAAGGTGTTTCTATATCCCAAAAACCTTGACTATCCAGGTAATTGCGCACAGAACGATTGACTTTATAACGCAACTCGAGATTGCGACGTAAGGCGGGGCGGCGAAGATCGAGATACCTGTATTTCATGCGCAGGTCTTCTCCCCCGTCGGTGTCTTCCTCTATAGTAAAAGGAGGCGTGGAGGCCACATTCATAATGGCAAATTCAGCCACTTCTATTTCTATATCGCCGGTAGGTATTTTAGTGTTCTTGTTGCTTCTTTCCAGCACCTTGCCCTTTACCTGTATCACATATTCCCTGCCTATAGGTGTTTCATCGAGCCTGCTGTTGAGCGACTCATTGAACAATAACTGGGTGATGCCATAACGGTCACGCAGGTCAATAAAAGTAATGCTGCCAAATTTTCTAACTGTCTGCACCCAGCCGGCAAGCGTTACCGTTTCTGCTACGTGTTGTATCCTTAATTCGCCACAGGTATGTGTACGATACATAATATCAATAAATTTTAAAAACAGTGCAAGATAAGATTAGAAATTGACAGGCTGAAAAGCAAGGTCTTTATTTGGCCAAAGTGGCATGATTTTATTTCATAACATGTGTGACTAAAAAGAGACCAAGCCGGACTTTGACAATAGCCCTGATGCTGACAATACTACTGCTGGGCGGTATGACAGCGTGGGCAGCATGGATAGCAAATCATTATAAAAACCTAATTAGAGACAAGCTACCCGGCTGGATAGCAGATGCAACTGACAGTGTGTACCACGTATCATTAAAAGACATAAGCATAAACATAATAACCAGAAGGGTGACCCTGAGCGGGATACGCCTGTGGCCAGATACTGCAAGAGTAAACGAATTAAAGGCATTGCGACAAAAGCCAAGTATAACCACTGTAGAATTTGAGGTGCCTAAAGCAGAGATCAAAGGTGTAAACTGGGGGAATATTATCACAAAAAATGAAGTGGACTGTAAGCAGGTAGTGCTTTGGCAGGCAAATGGCACGATAACACATATTCCTGTATTAGCAGACTCGGTAGCGAGAAATCAGGTTGATTCCCCGAAACAAACCAAGCGCAAGACGGGTGTTATCAAACAATTTTCGGTGGGCGAGATAGACTTAATGCAGTCGAACATAAAATTTAGGAGCAGAGGAAAAGATGACGACAGCTCTTTATGGGAGATGAACAACTGCAATGTGACCTTAAATGACTGGCTGATTAAAGCAAACCAAAATAATGATACCAGCCGATTTCTGTTTGCTAAAAAAGGACGCGTGCAAATGGATAGCTTAGTTTATAAAACCTCAGGAACAATTTATAACATCAGTACCTCTGACATAGATTTTAAGACGGAGTCGCACAGGCTGGAAATAAAAAACTTTGCAATAACTTCATCTGTAACCGAACATGAATTTTATAAAATATATAGGTATCAGAAAGAAATCTACCGGGTGCGTTTCCCTTCAGTAATATTTGAAGAGCTGAACTGGACTAAGTGGATAAATGACCATCAACTGATTGCTGAAAGAATGCTGCTGAAACGTCCGTCGATGCTGATATTTCTAAGCCGTATACCGGAACAAAGCGGCTTGAACAGGGCGGGTAAATTTCCGCATCAGCTATTGCATAAGATGTCACTTAAAGTAGCAATAAATCAAATAAAAATAAGTGATGGCGAAGTGAAATATGCAGAAGTAAGCAATGTAACTAAGAAGGAAGGTGATGTAAATTATGATGCAATAAACGGTACAATATACAACGTGACCAATATAGACAGCCTGGTGGAAAAGCATAAAATATGCACAGTAGCGCTGGCTGGGAAGCTATACAAAAACAGCGACATACGTGCAACATTTAAACTATCGCTGCCGGATACGAATGGATATTTTACAATGGATGGAACATTGAAGAGCCTGGATGCGGCACAGATTAATAATGCAGCAGAAGCATTAGCAGTAGTAAAGATAAAGTCATTCCACGTGAGTAATATGAAGATGCATGTGGAGGGGAACCAATACAAAAGCACGGGGCAGTTTACGATACCATACAGCGACTTTAAATTAGAATTACAAGCGGCGAAGAAGACAGGCGACACGCCCAGGATAAAGGACAAGCATGTAACATCTTTCCTAGCGAATAACTTTGTTTTTTACTCAGACAATCCAATGCCCGGGGAGCATTTACGCAGTGCAAGCGCATCCGTGAAACGAGACCCTTATAAATCATTCTTCGGCCTGATATGGAAAAATATTTACAGTGGACTGGAACAAACCGTTGTTAAAAGCAAAACATTGGAAAACGTCGCCAAAAAGCACGGAAAAAAGGAAGGTATTTTTCAGCGGCTATTCGGGAAAAAGAATAAGTAAGAAAGGGAGCTTTGAGGCTCCCTTCTCTGTTATTTAGATTTCTTAATTGACGTTTTTTTTGCCGGAGCGGCTGGCCTTTTTGCGGGCGCAGACTTTTTAGCAGCAGCAGGTTTTACAGGCGTTTCAAATGCTTTTGGATTATAGTCAAGATCCATGTTATAGAAGAGGAAAGCCCATTTATCGGCCTGCTCCTGTATAATCATATCTGTGGGCTTGCCCGCACCATGACCTGCACGTGTTTCAATATTAATGATGATGGGTTTACCACAATGAGGCATTTGCGCTGCCTGGAGCGCTGCTGCAAACTTGAACGAGTGAGCAGGCACTACTCTATCATCATGATCGCCGGTGGTGATGAGTGTGGCTGGGTAACAAATATTGTGCTTTACGTTATGCACAGGAGAATATGCATACAGATAGTCGAACATCGCCTTACTATCTTCAGCAGTGCCATAGTCATAAGACCAACCGGCACCTGCTGTAAACTTGTTATAGCGCAACATATCGAGCACACCCACAGTGGGGAAACACACGCGGAACAGACCAGGTTGCTGCGTGATGGCAGCGCCTATAAGCAGGCCTCCATTGGAAGCACCGGAGGCAGCCAACCGCTGCGGGGATGCATATCCGTTGGATAACAAATACCCTGCAGCGGCGTAGAAATCGTTGAATACATTTTGCTTTTGCATTTTAGTGCCTGCATTATGCCACTTATCGCCATATTCACCACCACCACGTATGTTTGGCACGGCGTATACCCCACCATTCTCCATAAAAACAATGTTGCTGACACTGAAAGATGGTGTTATACTAACATTGAAACCACCATAGGCATAGAGCATGGCGGGCGCTTCATTATTGAGCTTTAAATCTTTTTTGTAAGTGATAATCATAGGTATCCGGGTACTATCAGACGAAGTGTAGAATACCTGTTTGCTTTCATACAAATTTGGATCAAACTTTACATTCGGCTTTTTGTAAACAGAGGACTTAGCCGTAGCTATATCGTAGCGGAAGATGGTAGGCGGGTAAATATAGGAAGTGAATGTGTAGTATGTTTCCTTTTCTTCCCGCTTACCGCTGAAACCACCAGCGGTGCCGAGACCTGGTAATTCAATATCTGCTTCCTTTTTACCTTCCATATTGTAAACGGATACTTTGGAAACGGCATCTTTAAGGTATTGCGCAAAGAACTTACCACCGCAGGATGTAACCGTGAGCGGGAAATTGATTTCCGGAATCAAATCCTTCCAATTTTGCGGGGTGGGGTTTGCAGCGTCGGCAACAACCAGCCTGCGGTTGGGAGCATTGAGATTGGTAGCTATATATAACTTGCCATTTTCGGCATACACTACTTCCTGCTCATTATCAAAGCCAGTGATAACAGGCTTGACGGGCGCACCAGGTTGTGAGAGGTCTTGTATATATAGTTCATTGCCATAAGTGGCATTGGCGGCTGAGATGATGAGATAGCGCTGGTCTTCGGTAACTTCGGCACCTATATAGCGCCTTGGGGTAACTTCACCGCCAAATATCAGTTTATCACTGCTTTGTGCTGTGCCCAGCTTGTGGTAGTATAATTTGTGGTATTGGGTTTTGCCAGACAGGGCAGAACCTTCTTTCGGTTTATCGTAGCTGCTGTAATAAAAGCCTTCATTTTTGTACCAGGCAATGCTGCTGAACTTTACATCCTGCAAGGTGTCTTCCAGGCGATGCTTTGTGAGCGCATTGAGCACATATACCTTGCGCCAGTCCGAACCACCATCCGAAATCTGGTAGGCAGCCAATGAGCCGTCCTTTGTGAAATCTATGCCACCCAGTGAGCTGGTACCATCAGCTGAGAAAGTATTGGGATCAAGGAATTCCTCAGGCTGCTGATCGCCTTTCTGGCGATAGATCACATACTGATTCTGAAGACCATTATTCTTTGAATAGTAGATATAATCGCCTTCTTTAAAGGGCGCCGTATATTTCTCATAGTTCCACAGCTCGGTAAGACGCTGCTTTATGGAATCAAGAAAAGGAATCTGGGCAAAGTAGCGCCGGGCGAGGTTATTTTCCTCTTTAATCCATATATGGGTTTCTGCGGCTGTATCATTCTCCAACCAGCGACACGGATCGCTGACGGTGGTGCCGAAATAATCGTCCTGCTGGTCGGTCATGCGGGCGTGGGGGTAAACAATTCCTACATTCATTGGTTTCTGAGCAACAGCCGCCATACACATTAAGGAGCACAGGCTACCTGCTATCCATTTTTTCATTGTCAACAATTTTTAACTGCTAATTAAAAGCATATTGCATAAAGATAGCATAAGCTATTTGACATAAAAATGGAAAATAACAGGGCTTATCCATTATAAATCAATTTATATTGAAAAAATGTTTAACAAAGTCTTCGAGGCGATATAAATTGTGTAGGTTATTTTTGTAGTAAACAGACGGCGTATATCTGAAACGATTTTTAAAAATACTGCGTTATGTGGGAGTCAGCATTGCCGGCTTGCTTATATTACTGGTTGTATTAATAAACCTTACACCGGTACAGAACTTTATTGTAAATAAGGCGACGGATATACTTTCTGACAAGCTGAAGACTAAAGTGAGCATAAAGCACGTGCGCTTTGACTTTGCCAACCATATTTTACTGCAGGGCATTTATATAGCCGACCATCATAACGACACCTTGCTGTATGCAGGCGAAGTGCAGGTGCGGATAACAGACTGGTTTTTTCTGCACAGTTCTACACCTGTGCTGCACTACGTAGGCCTGCATGATGCTTATGTGCATTTGTACCGTACAGCGACATCAGGCGAATGGAATTACAAATTTCTGGTGGATGCATTCAGTACAAAAAATGCGGCACCTAAAAAGAAATCAGGGACTATAGAGATAGACCTGAAGAAAATAGACCTGCAAAATGTGCGCTTTCACCAGATAGATGCCTGGGTGGGCGATGATATGACTTATGATGTAGGGAATCTTCAAGTGGATGCCAAAGGAATTGATTATAAACAAAAGCTGATAGATGTAACCACGGTAGATGCTGAACGCGTAGTGATATCACTGTACGACTATAAAGCAGGCAGGCCTGCTAACCTGACGCCTCCAAAAACTGCAGCCGTAATAGATACGACACCGTTTAATCCGGGGAAGTGGCGTGTGAAACTAAACAAGTTGACCTTGAAGGATTGTGGATTCAATCTGAAATATTCAGACGCGGCACCAGTGGCAGATGAATTTGACTATACACACCTTTATATAAAAAACATAGCGCTTAATGCAAACGACATCAGCATAACCGGGGATACGATATACGGGCAATTGAATCATTTAACTGCCCTGGAGCGATGTGGGCTGATAGTAAAGGATATGAGGGCTAAGATAACAGTATCGCCCAACGCATCTATTTGTGATAATCTTTACCTGGAAACAAACCATAGCAAAGTGCAGCACTACTATGCTATGCTGTACAAACGCTTCCCTGATTTTACCGATTACATTACTAAAGTAACGATGGTGGCGCACCTGAATGATGCACTGGTAGATGAACGGGATATTGCTTATTTCGCGCCTATACTGCGCCGGTACCCTACTGTGGTGCATGTATCGGGAGACGGACGAGGTACGGTGGCTGCTATGAGCGGGCAACATATGCAGGTGACAGATGGAAATACCGTAGTGAAAGGTGACTTCAGCATGCAGGGTTTGCCAGATATTTATAAAACACTGATAGAATTTAAGAACGGCGAAATACTTACTACTGGAGAAGGTATACTGCACTATGCACCTTCTCTGAGAAACAATCCAAACGTGGCACTGGAGAAAGTCAAGTATGCTTATTTCAAGGGAGATTATACTGGCTATATAGAGAACTTTGCAGTGAATGGTGTTTTAAGTACCAATCTCGGTACTATTACTTCTAATGTGAAGATGGATTTGCCGCAGTTTAACAGCAACCGGTCCGTATATAGCGGTACTATAACGAGTAATAATTTTGATCTGGGAACATTACTTCGGCAACCGGAACTGGGTGTGCTGAGTCTAAAAGCGGATATAAACGGCATGTCCTTTGACCCCGAGCATGCTCAGATAAAAACCAATGCTACAGTAAGCGACATAGAGATACATGGTTACCACTACAGGAATATAACGGCTGAGGGAATACTGGCAAGGAAACAGTTTACCGGTAAAATGCTGGTGGATGATTCAAATCTTGCACTGGCGTTTTATGGTACTATTGACTATAGCCAGAAAATGCTGAGCATAAATGCCAAGGCAAATCTGCTGAAAAGTAATTTTTATAATCTGCACCTGACGAAGGACACTATTGAGGCTGTGGGAGATTTTGACCTTAACTGTACTGCAAGCAACATCGATAATTTTCTAGGCTCAGCGAAACTTTACAATATTGATGTACGCAGAAATGCGCATAGGCTAAACCTTGATTCTGTATATATGAACTCTGAGATAAGCGGTACTCAAAAGCAGCTTACGGTGCAGAGCAATGATATAACCGCATACATAAAGGGCAATTATACACTTTCGAAACTGCCGTACTCAGTACAATACTATTTATCGGGTTACCTGCCTAACTATATAAAAGCTCCAAGCAAATCTGCACCAGACCAGAATCTTACATTTTCTGTTACCACGCGTGATATAGACAAACTGCTAAGTGTAGCCAATAAAACCATAGGCGGCTTTAATAATGCATCTGTAAGCGGTGCATTAAACACCAGCGAACAAAAGCTTACGCTTAATGCAACAGTCCCATATGGTTATATAGGCGGATACCAGCTAACTAATATAACCATTAATGGCCAGGGAAATTTTAACCTGCTATCCCTAAATACCCAAATAGAGAATATTACACTAGCCGACAGCCTGCTGAGCGGGTCACTAAGTGTTACCACTACACTGGGGAATGATTCCCTGCACTTTAATGTAGCTACTGCTGCGCCGGAAGCATACACATCTGCCACAATAAATGGTAACGCTATAGCACATGGCGATTCATTAACGGTTTCAATATTACCTTCTGAGTTTTACCTGAACCAAACTAAATGGAATATACCGGCGGGCAATACTATTGTTTTTGCTCATAATTACCTGCTGATAAAAAACCTGGACCTTTTATCTGGATTGCAACATATAAATGTGACCACCCAGTATGAGACCAGTGAGCAAAATCTAGTGATAAAAACAGAGAATCTGGACCTTTCACAGTTTGGCGCCTGGGGTGGTTTAGCAACATACCAGCCGGATGGGCGTGTGAATGGAACAGTGCAGGTGACACACTTATTTAAGAACTACTTTGCCACCGCAGACCTAAAGGCGAGCAATGTGAAATTGGGCAGCGACACCATTGGTAACGTAGCTCTTTCAGGCAGCTATGACGGCGCCAAACACTTGTTGAGTCTTGATCCGCAAACGGGTATTTACCACGCTGCGTCATCGCTTACGGCATCAGGCAATATGTCATTTGATAAGAATACTTATCAACAACTGAATGGCAATATTCAATTTAATGCCACGCCTGTTTCCTGGATTGAGCCTTTGTTTGCCGATTACATAAGCAAGGTAGGTGGCCAGCTTAATGGCAACATTGCTATAAAGGGAACCTCACAGCAGCCTGATATAAGCGGCAAGGTAGACATGCAAAATGTAGGCATGCGTATAGACTTCCTCGGCAGTTATTATACTGTACGGGAAGGCACTATTAATGTAAGCAATACAAAAATTGATTTTGGCGACGTAACGCTATACGATAGCTATAAAAATCAGGCTTCTCTGCATGGCTTTATCCAGCATGACCATTTTAAGAACATGCGCCTGAACCTGAGAATCACTTCAGATAAATTCGAAGTATTTAACCTGCATGATTACGAGAACCAAATATTTTATGGCAACCTAGTGGCCTCTTTCAATCCGCTGACCATAAGAGGACCGTTTGACGATGTGAATATGAATATTGAACACGCAGTACCGGCTGGTAAATCCCACATTTACATACCTGTGAGCTACGGCAATGGTACGGGTACTTATTCGTACGTTAGTTTTAAAATTTACGGCAAGGAACAGGAAAAATTAGTACGCAAGAACAGAACTAAGCTAAGCATAAACATAGCCGCTGAAATGAATGACCTGGCGGTAATGACCCTGGTGCTGGACCCAACGACAGGCGACGCGATAAATGCAACCGGAACAGGATCTATAAGAATGGAGATACCTGCCAGCAATGACATACGCATGTATGGCGGATATAACATTGATGCGGGAGATTATACCGTAACTTTTAAACAGTTATTCTTTAAAAGAAAATTCATTCTTAACTCCGGCAGCAGCATAGCCTTTAACGGCCCCTTCAACCAGACAGCCTTGCGGATAGATGCAACCTATACTACGCGCGCAAGACTGTTTGACCTGCTGAGCGATGCTGAAAAACAGAATGGTGTAATAAGTAACAGTGAAATGTCTGATGCCAAAATATCTCAGGATGTTGACGTGTTACTGCACATGAATGGCTCTCTGAGTAACCCGAAGCTGACCTTTAATGTAAGATTGCCGGAAACAAGATCAATAGGAACATATGCCTATACAAAACTGGAGCGTTTAAATTCTGATGAGCGACAATTGTTTGATCAGGTCGCATCCCTGCTGCTTGTAGGTAACTTTGTGCCGCCGGAAGGTGTGGTAGGAAGTACAGCAAAATCAGGCGCCATAAACAATGTGAGTGAGATCATTTCATCTACTGCATCTTCACAAATCACTAATCTTGTGAATAAGTTATTGGGCAATCAGAACCTGGCGATAGACCTGAAATATGTAAACTACAATCTAAGTGACCCAACAGTGGGCGGCATAAACAGGAATGAAGTATCGCTGGGTGTGAAAAAAGATTATTTCAATGACCGCTTGTCTGTAGAGCTTGGCGGAAAATCGAACTGGGGTACACCAACCAGTGCCAGCAACACATCCAACTTCAACATAGCCGGAGACTTCCGTATACAATACCAATTGAAAGAAGGAGGTAATCTGCGCTTTAACCTTTTCAGAACAAGCGACTATGACCTGACTTTAAGTGCAAACATTACAAGAAGCGGTGTGGGCTTAAGCTGGCGCAAATCGTTTGATAGCTTTTCCGACTTCCTTCACGGAGCTGCCTATGTGAGAAAGAAAGCAGAACAGAAAGCAGCAGACACCTTAAAAAACAACGACGAACCGTCTAATAATTAGGCATTTTTTCCTGCTGCAACGGAGACAAAATAAGTTCCTAATAATTTGGCTATCACATCCCAATCGAACTTTTGCTTAATAACATTAATTCCCTTCTGCCCTACGTCTTCTCTATAGTGCTGCGAACCCAGGAGCTCTGTGACGCTATTGGCAAAGGCGGCAGTTTCAGTTTGCATAATTGCACCCTCGCCGCTTTCTATACCAAGCCCCTTGAAGCCTATATTTGAGCAAACCACCGGAATGCCCATCGCCATAGCTTCCAGTACTTTGTTTTGGGTGCCCGCCCCGAAGCGCAACGGCGCTACTACCACGCTTGCCGTATTATACATGGCTGCAAGGTCTTGTATGAAGCCGGTGACCTGTACGCGATCATTTGCCAGTTCCAGTACTTTCGCCACCGGCTTCTGACCGGCTATAATAAAACGAACATCAGGAAAACGCTGATGAATAAGCGGCAATATTTCCCGCACAAAATAAATCACAGCATCCACATTGGGTGCGTAGTCCATATTGCCGGTAAAGAGTATTGTATTATTATGCGTGTAATCATGCTGCCGCGGGTAAAAAGTAGTAAGGTCTACACCGTTCGGCAACAGCCTGAGATTATCTACGTGATGCTTGCTTACAAGGTAGTCCAGATCTTCCTGCGAGCAGACAAGAGACATATCGTACTCTTTTAGCACAGGCTCATAATTAAGCACTCGTTTCTGCTCTATATTTTCAAAAATGGATCTTAAAAAGCCCCGTTTTATTTTTTTTCTGCGCTCCCAGTAAAGCGAGAAAGCATCAGGCATATCGAGAATGCGGGAAAGATCTTTTCGCTTTGAAAGGTATGGCGACATGCGCAAGTGCTGCACATGTATTGCATCAAAGCTATGCGCTGCAAGTAACTTACCTAAAGCCCCCCGCATAGCCGAAGATTTGAAATACAACACCTGCAGTGGCAGGTTACTCCATAATACACTGAGACAATTAAGTGCAGAGCGCCACTTAGGCAAGTAAACCAGGTGAACTTCTTTGAATATCTTTTCAAGTTCAGCTTTGTACTCAAATTCTTCTTTTGTCTGCGCAAAGGTGAGCAAATACAACTCATGATCTTTCTGCAACCTTTTTGCAAGGTTGAAGATCTTGAGTTTATCGCCACGAAATGGCGGATATGGAATTCGGTTGGCTAAGAAAAGAATCTTCAAACGCCGGGCTTTATATTAAAGTGCTTATTTCAGAATTTCGTGACCTAATTTATCTCTTTTTGTTTGCAGATAAAATTCATTGTGCGGATTAGGCACTATTTCTATAGGCACATTTTCCACTATTTCCAGGCCATAACCTAATAAGCCTGCACGCTTCCGCGGATTATTGGTCATAAGGCGGATTTTGGAAACACCAAGGTAGCGCAATATTTGTGCCCCCACGCCATAATCACGCTGGTCATTCTTGAAGCCTAAGGCAAGGTTAGCTTCCACCGTATCCTTCCCTTCTTCCTGCAGTTTATAGGCTTTCAATTTATTAAGTAAGCCTATACCCCTCCCCTCCTGGTTCATATACAATACAATGCCCTTACCTTCACGCTCTACCATTTCCATGGCCTTCTGTAGTTGTTCACCACAGTCACAACGCAAAGAGTGCAGGATATCCCCCGTAAAGCAGGAGCTGTGAACACGCGTAAGCACAGGCTCATCTTTATCCCAGGTGCCTTTTATTAAAGCCAGGTGATTTTGACCAGTGTTTGTCTGGCGGAATGCCACCAGCTCAAAATCGCCATATTTAGTAGGCATATGCACACGTACTTCTTCCTCTATAAGGCTTTCAGTACGCAGGCGGTACTCAATAAGGTCTTTTATTGAAATGATTTTAAGGTCGAATTTCTTAGCTATTTCTATGAGCTGGGGCAAACGTGCCATAGTGCCATCATCATTCATTATTTCCACCAGCACACCTGCAGGCTCAAAACCAGCAAGGCGGGCAAGATCTACTGTAGCTTCTGTATGACCGGTACGGCGAAGCACACCCTCTGCTTTTGCACGTAAAGGGAATATATGGCCCGGGCGACCAAGGTCTTCCGGCTTGGTATTAGGATCTATGAGCGCCTGTACGGTTTTTGCTCGATCATGGGCTGATATGCCTGTGGTGCAGCCATGACCAATAAGGTCTACAGACACAGTAAATGGTGTCTGGTGCAATACAGTGTTGTTTTCCACCATCAGGTTCAATTTCAGCTCATCGCATCTTGACTCTGTAATAGGTGCACATATAAGTCCACGTCCGTGTTTGGACATAAAATTGATGATCTCGGGTGTTACATTGTGGGCGGCAGTTACAAAATCTCCCTCATTTTCACGGTCTTCGTCATCAACCACTATCAGGAGCTTTCCTTTTCTAAGATCTTCCAGTGCAGATTCAATTGTATCAAGCATATTTGCCTCTCTAAAATTAGAAGGCAAAGTTACGACCTATTACCGCTAAAACAGCGCATAATCCATTAATAATGACAATAAAGTGTTAGTTATTACTTATGCATCGGTATCAGGTTGACTACCCTGGCGGTCAGGTTTTTCATTATATGTGCAGCATCATAATCTTTAATTACAAGCCCTGCCGCAACCATTCCCATTGCCTCCGCCTCGTCTTTATGCTCCAGGCACCAGCTTATGGCTTTTGTGAATTCCTCAGCTGTTTCTGCCAGCAAATAATGCTTGCCTGGTATAGCATCTATGCCTTGCATGCCCACGGCGGTGCTTATAATGACTTTCCCTTTAGCCATGGCCTCCAGTATTTTAACTCTGATGCCCCCTCCGGACTTTAAGGGAACGATCAATATTTTCTTATCAGCAATAAAGACATCGGCATCGGTTACCTCTCCTGCACATATTACATTGGCTATATGCACATCCTTAAAATGCTGCGGCATATTGCGGCCCGCAAAATAAAACTTCAGCCCGGGAAATAACTTATGTATGAAAGGCCAGACATCTGTGAGGAACCACTGAATGGATGCAGCATTAGGTTGCCAATCCATGGCCCCTATATGATAGGCTATCCATTCTTCCTTCTTATTGACGAGGCTAACTTGTGCAGTATCTATACCAAATGGCGCCACCTGTACAGGTGTTTTTATTCCGGAGCTTTTTACTACATCTGCATCAGTTTCCGTTATGGGCACCAACAGATCAGCCTGCTGCCAGGCTTTCAATTCAAATCTCTTTATTCTTTGCGCCAGGTTGCCGAGATAAAACCGTTTCAACGGATTGCTCACCTGCCTTGCCAATCGTTGCCATACCTGGTATTCAATATTGTGAAGGCGAAGCACTGCGACAGCTTTACTATAATGCCTAATGCCAGGCAGATAAGCTGCGAGGTAAATGCTTTCAAACTGCAGCACGTCAGGCTTAAATTCCTTTATTACCTGCTCCAGTTTGGTAGCAAAGTGTGCATGAAAAAAACGATCGACATGATTAGGTTGCCTGCTAAATAAGAAATTCCTTAGGGTAGCCCAAAGCCTAAGTCGGTTATCAATCTGTATGGAATGTACTTTAATATCTTTATACGCGTTCTTCAAATCAGCTTCCTGCACCGGGTGGCGTACCGTGTTCATGCTAAGTAATTGTACGTCCCATCCCTCCTTATGATACCCGTCTATCATAGCGCGCATGGCCAGGTTGCCTCCATCTTTAAATGGGTAGGGAGCACGATTGGTAACTATGAGTATACGATATGATGACATTACAGTGCGAATTACAAAAATAAAACGCAACTTTGAAAGGCTTATTTTTACATATGCATCCTAAAAAAGTAGTTTTTCTGGGTTCAAAGCCCATAGGATATGATTGTCTTAACTATTTAATTGCCCAACAGCAGGCATTAAATATAGAGATAGTGGGGCTGCTAACCCACAGCAGAAAGGAATTTGGTAATGCGCATGACCTGAACGAGCTGGCTAAAGAACATAATGTCAGGATTTTGGATTGCCTTGGTGATTTGCCCGAATGTGATATTATATATTCTGTACAATACCACCAGATATTAAAGAAGGAACATATAAACAAGGCGAAACAAATAGCAGTGAACCTGCATATGGCTCCTTTGCCCGAATACAGGGGCAGTAACCAATTCTCCTACGCTATAATAGATGGGAAGGAAGAGTTTGGTACCACCGTACACGAAATAGATGACCGTATAGACCATGGCGCTATCCTCTTTCAAAAACGCTTTCCAATACCGGAAGATTGCTGGGTGAATGATCTCTACCAACTAACCTATGATGCTTCGCTTCGCTTGTTCAAGCAAACGCTTTCGCATATAATAAACGGCAATTATACAGGCGTGCCACAAAGCAGTCTTGAAAACAAGTATGGCAGCGCCCTGCACATGCGCAAAGAGATAAATACGCTGAAAGAAATAGACCTGAACTGGGACAACGAAAAAATTAAAAGACATATACGCGCCACATATATGCCGGGCTTTGAGCCACCATATTGTATAGTAGCTGGCAGAAAACTATATTTTTCAGAAACTCATTCATGCGCAGGAAAAAAAAGATCATTTTAACGGTAACATCCGACCCTAATTATGATCAGCGAATGATACGCATTTGTACATCGCTGCATAATGCTGGTTATGAAATAGTGCTGGTGGGGAGAAAGCGTCCTGCTAGTAAACCGCTTATAGAGCGGCCGTTTAAACAAGTACGATTAAAACAAAGAATAGATAGCGGCAAGCTCTTTTATCTTACTTACAATATAAAGCTGCTGTTATATCTGCTATTGCACAGGGCCGATTGCTTTTGTGCTATAGACCTCGATACTATATTGCCTGTTTACTACGCTTCTATTTTAAAGAATGTGCACAGAGTATATGATGCGCATGAGTTGTTTTGCGATATAGAGGAGGTAGCCTCAAGACCTGCTATACGCAAAATGTGGCATTGGATAGAGCAACACACTGTTCCCCATTTCAAATATGGCTATACAGTAAATAAAAGCTATGTAGATGAGTTCCGGCGCATGTACGGAGTGGAATATGTGATAGTGCGAAATGCTACGGTATTAAAGCCATTGACAATACCCGAAAAGACAGACAAATACATACTATACCAGGGCGCGGTGAATAAGGGCAGGTGTTTTGAAGAGCTGATACCTGCTATGCAACAAGTAGATGCGAAGCTGGTAGTATGTGGCGAAGGCAATTTTTATGAAGGAGCACAACAATTGGTGAAAGAATATAAGCTGGAAGGCAAAGTGTTTTTTAAAGGTTACGTGCCACCTGCAGCGCTACCTGAGTATACGTTGGGGGCGTACATTGGCATTACCCTATTTGTAGCTACCAGCAAAAGCAATGAGCTATCGCTGGCCAACCGTTTTTTTGATTACATGCATGCAGGCATACCACAGCTTGGCGTTCAATATCCTGAATATGAAAACATAAACAGGGAATTTGAGATAGCTACTTTAATTAATCCGGTAACTGTAGACAGTATTGCTGCAGCACTAAATAAGTTACTGACAGATACAGTTTACTATCAGCGTTTGCAGCAAAACTGCTTAAAGGCAAGGGAAATCTACTGCTGGCAGGAAGAAGAGAAAAGATTACTGGCTGTGTACCAAAATTTATTTAAAAATGACTGAGCCAACTGAGGAGTTAAAATTTAGTGTTGTAATCCCCACCTACAATGCAGCAGATACATTGGTACGCACTATTACTTCCTGTCTACAACAGAGCTATGCTGTACATGAAATAATAGTAGTAGATGATGGCAGCACAGACGGTACCGAAGATTTAATAAAAGAACAATTTGCAGACAAAATAATATATACCAGACTATACAAAAACCTTGGTGCATCAACCGCACGCAATAAGGGAATGGACATGGCTGTAGGCAACTACATTGCCTTTCTTGATGCTGATGATACCTGGCACAAGGACAAGCTGCTAGTAGCAAAAAGTATACTGGAGGCCAACCGAAGCATAAAATTCCTTTATCATCAATTTACATTAGACGATGTAAGTAATAAGAAATTACCTGAGGGTGCTACTATATATAAACTGCCATTTATAAAGCTATTGAACGGGAATATAATAGGCACACCATGCGTAGTGCTGGCGAACGATAAGTCATTCCGCTTTGAAACCGAGATGCGCTATATGGAAGACTATGATCTGTGGCTGCGTATAGGATATCGCAATAAGATCTATTTTATCAATCTGCCGCTTACGCAAATAGGCAGACCGATATTATCAAAAGGAGGCTTAAGCGGTAACAAATGGAAAATGCGCAAAGGGGAATTGAAGGCTTATACAAGGCTGGTGAAGTTAAATCCGCTTTTCATTCTTCTTCTTCCCATACTATATGTGTATAGCCTCTGCAAACACTTATACAAGGCAATTACCGGAAAGTAATTACATCCCGGCTACTGATATCTCCTTTACCTGCCCCTGCTCTATACGCACTACTCTTGCAGGATACTTTTGGATAATAGTATAATCGTGGGTAGCCATGATGAAGGCTGTATGATAATCGCGGCAGATGTTGAAGAGCAACTGCATAATTTCATCTGTGGTATCAGGATCAAGGTTTCCCGTAGGTTCATCCGCCAGTATCAGTTTAGGATTATTGAGTAAAGCACGCGCTATGTCCACACGTTGCTGTTCACCACCAGACATTTCATGCGGCATTTTAAAGCCTTTGCTTTTCAAGCCCACTTTGCTTAGCACGTTTTCTATCTTTTCCTTCATCAGTACCTTGTCCTTCCAGCCGGTTGCTTTCAGCACAAACTCAAGGTTGTCGTAGACGTTTCTATCACTAAGTAAGCGGAAATCCTGAAATACTATACCCAGGTTGCGGCGCAACAAAGGAACATTTTGCCATTTCAGTTCTTTCAGATCAAAGCCCGTCACGTACCCCTCGCCTTCTCTCAGATAAAGATCGCCGTATAGTGTCTTAAGCAAGCTGGATTTACCAGTGCCTGTGCGGCCAATAAGGTAAACGAATTCACCTTTACCCACCTGGAAATTCACATTGCTGAGAATGAGGTTAGCGCCCTGGTATATATTAGCGTTGCGTAAGGAAACTATATTTAATTCACTCATCCGGACTATGGTTTAATATTGGCTATGTAAAATAAAGCATTCCTGAAGAATATAGAAAATATCCGGCACCATAGTGTAAAATAAAAAGTCCCGCAATTGCGGGACTTTTTATTAAAGCTTATGATTCAGATTAATATACTATCAGTTTTTCAGTAGTAGTCTGGTCGCCGGTAGTCACCTGCACCATGTACATACCTTTTACAGAAATATAAGATGCAGGCACTTCTATGCGTGCAGCACCGTTTGATATCTGCTGCTGTGTAGTGTATACCACTTTACCTGTAACATCAGTAACAACGATATGTGCAACCGTATTGATAGGTTCTTTGATCATGATGAAAGAACTACCTGTTGTTGGGTTCGGAGCTATAGTCACACCTTTATCGTCAGCTATTACTGTATTAACACCAAGCGCCTGGTTGTTTACGTTGATACGATCGATGTAGAAGTAGTTGCTGGTACCTACACCGTAGATATCAGGTGCACCCGGACGATAACGGAAGCGGAAGAATGTAGCGTTTGATTTCGCGCCGGTTGGCAGGGCTATGCTTTGCAGCTGCCATTGAGACATATTTGTTGGTGTGAATGGCAGCATTTCAGAGCCCACAGCACCTATGTTACGCTTGTCAAGATACTTTAACACATTCCAGCTTACACCACCATTAGTCGAATAATCGATTTCAAGTGTATCTGTCATGTATAATGAATTACCTGTACGGAAAGCACCGGTGTACATAAAGTTCAGGTTTGCATTAGAACCACCCATTGAGGTAACATCAAATGCCGGAGTAAAGAAATCGTCTACATCACCAGCATAGATGTTTGAAGTAACCTTAGGAGAACCTGTATAGTTAGCAGGGAAGTTGCGATAGTCATAACCATCGTAACGGATAGAGTAATTATCGTAGTAACCTGCGTTGTTAACTATTTCCCATTTAAAGTCATTCTTAAAGTAGTTAAATATAGGATACTTAGCTACGTCGCCTGAAGGGTTAAATTCTTCAAAATAACCTAATGCAGGAATACCTGTAGGATCTGCTACATAAACTGCACTGTCATTTGTAATGGTTGTAGCACCTGTATGGTTACCTGTAACAGTAAGAGAAACAGTAACCCAACCCGGTGTTGTAAACTGGTTTGTAACAGTAGTTGTGCTGGTAGAAGTACCATTAGTCGCGCCATTAGAGAAGGTCCAGGCAGCAGACGAAATGGTATCGTTCCAGCTCTGGTTTCTAAAGTAGAATGTCTTGCCTGGAGTCTGAAAGAAATGGACCAGCGAGGTATGACGATTTACAGATGACAAACCATTTTCAACAGAGAAATCTGCTATCGGGAACAGATCAGGCTGCTGAATATATTTATTAGCAACCGTATCGTAGATACCTGTTTTGCTCCAATTTGGACTTGTAGACAACAAATTTCTGCTGGCAACTGAACTGGCAAGCGTATTGCGCATACGTGCAACCTGACCTTTTGTGAACATTGCCTTACAAGTAGCATAGTTCATTATATTTTGAACATTTACCGTATCAGGATAGTTAACAACAGAATCTACACCAGGCACAACGCTAGGATATGTTTTAAAATAATTCTCTGCGCAAGATGTATCATAAAGATCGCAACCAAACTGGTTACCATGTGTAGGCGGGGTATCATCTACATCATCATCACTACAAGGAACACCGTTTGCAGCACCCGCAAAATTATAGTTACCAAATGTGTGCATAAGGTTGAAATAGTGTCCTACTTCATGCGGAATAGTTGCACCATCATCATTACCAACAGTTGTAATGAACATTGAGTTGGTCATTACACCATCGCTATATGGGTTTGCCGCAGCACCGGGAGGTAATACAGCGTAGGCAGCAACGATACCGCCACCTTCTGAGCCTTGACCAATGAAAGATTCAACCCAGATGTTCATATAAGTGCTTGGATCCCACTGGTCGAACTTAGCCTCGTCATCGCCACCATTTGTAAGGTAGGAAACACGCCTTGTTATACCTCTTGTAGGATTGCCTTCAGGATCTTTTGTAGCCAGCTGAAAATGGAAATTGGCATTGCCTACCCATTTTTTAAACGGAGGAATTACTACTGATGTATCATTCTTACAATTATAAAAATCGTTCAGATTCTTAAGCATTGTATTTATTTGTGCATCGGTTACGTTTTCCGTACCATAGTCGTGTACTACGTGTACAACAATAGGAATAACGGTTAGCGTATCTGACATAGGAATTCTTGTTGAGTCAGTCTTTTTCATGAACTTGCTCAGCTGAATCATACGGATATTGTTCTCAATATCTCTTTTCATTTGCGCCTCATACTTGGCAACTTCATCAGGATGCGCCGCCCTTATCTTATCCATTTCGGCAACCGTCTGACAAAACTGAGCTTTGACATTGGTGCACGCAAGACTTAAACCGGCTAAAAGGAGTAAAATAGTTTTCCTAACCATTTTTATTAATTAAAATTATTATATATTATATTGTATGCAAGTTCCAAAGATAAATAATCCTGTTAAGAAAATGCAAACTTCGCTTTTATTTGCAACATATTAATTATTAATCATCAATTTCTCGGTCACAGTTTTGTCAGCAATTGTCACGGTAACAAAGTAGATACCTGAAGCCTGGAATATCTTCGCATTCAGCGGTTCTTCTACATGGCTGTTTGGTGCATAGCTACCTGATCTCTGATATATAGTTTTACCTGTAACATCACGTATTACAAAATTTGCCTTACCGTCGGATGCCGTGGTAAATACAATTTTACAATCGCCATTAGACGGATTAGGATAAACTTTAATTTCACCTGGGGTAGCAAACACTTCGCTTACTTCAGTAGTATAAGGGCTTACCTGTATTTTGTCCATGTACAGATTATTGCCATTCACACTTGGCCAGTAGCGAAACTTAAAGAATACTTTATTGCTGCGGTAAGCTGCCGGTATATTTACAGTTTGTGCTTTCCACTGGCTGGCCGAAACAGGGATGAATTCAGCTGCCTGCGAAGCATTGTTTATGAGTGCTGAACCTTGCAGCGTAGTAATCACCTTCCATTGATGTCCGCAGGAAGTGCTCACGAGTATCTGCATAGAATCCTGTGGTGCACCACCGCTCATGAGGTATGAACCACTGGTATAGAAATTCAGGTTCACGTCACCGCCTGTCACTGCAGTAAGGTCGTATGCCGGGCTTATTATATCATCATAGTCACCTGCGGGGGTACCTGTCTTATTCTCAGGTGAAGTCCTTGTATCAAATGAATGGTAGCGAACGCATGCGCCGTCGTTGTAGCCAGCACCGCTATACCAATCCCATTTAAACTGGTTATTATAATAATTGAATATAGGCCATTTAGCAAGATCAGCAGCAGTGGCAAAATTCTGCACAGCCCCTGGCGCCAGCGTGCTGTTGTCTGCCACAAATACAGCCTGCGTATTAGTAATCGTATTGCTGCCTGTATTATTACCGGTAGCAGTAAGTGAAATTGTAACCCAACCCGGTGTAGTGAATTGACTTGTTACCGTGGTCATACTGGTAGATGTAGGTGTGGTAGCGCCATTCGACAAGGTCCAGGAAACATTCGTAATGGTATCGTTCCAGCTGCGGTTCTTAAATGTAAACTGGGTGCCGTCTCCCGCACATAGGAAATAGGCGCGGTCAACTGTGAAAGGATACCCTTTTTCTATTGAGAAATCAGCTATTGGCGCCAGATCAGGCATTGGAGCTAAAGCACCTGTTTTAGCCAGGTTAGCTGCAGAATACAAATTGCTTCTGCCTGCCATGCTGTTTGTAAGCGCAAGGCGCATACGTTCTACCTGTCCTTTAGTGAACATGCGCTGGCAATAGGTATAGTCCATTATATTCTGCGAGTTAGTAGTATCCGGATAGTCTACCACAGAATCAAGACCTGAAACGTTTTTGTATGTTTTGGAATACCCTGTTGCACAGGTTACGTCATACAGGGAAGCAGCTGTACACCCTGTAGGCATATGGCCCATGGTAGGTGGGGTATCATCTACGTCATCATCACCGCAAGACACACCAGGCTGATTTGTATCGCCCCATGGGTGCTTCAGATTCAGCACGTGACCTATTTCATGCGGTATCGCCTTATCATAGTTAAGATAAGAGTACAGGCCAATTACACCGTCATAATAAGGCATGTAAGCTGCTGCTGATGGATAGTATGCATATGCCGCAGCACCGGACTCAGCACCCGTGAACTGATTAATGAACCAGATATTGATATATGAGTTAGGAGGCCATTGGTCCAGTTTAGATTGATCGCTGGCATCATAAGCAAGATATGACTGATGATGGGTAATACCTTTGGTAGGATTACCATTAGGATCGATAGTTGCCAGATGAAGACGTATACGCGGATTGCCTACATATTTCTTAAACGGAGCAATTACGTCAGAGGTATCACTATTTTCTCCACGATAAATTGTGGCCCAGTAGCTCGCCGCTGCATAGATATCGTCATCGCTAAGATATTCCGCGCCATAATCATGTATTACATGCACTACAATAGGAATATCATAAATGGCTGTGTCAGGGCCAGAAGTAGTTTTTGCAAATTTTTCGAACGCTACATGTTGCAGACCATTTTTTATCGCCGCGTCAAGTTGAGTTTCGAAAGTTGCAATTTCAGGATGCTGTTGTTTTAATCTTTGGTATACACCATCTGTAGCACACGGACTCTGAGCATTACCACTCGCCGCAAAACCGCTTGCAGCAAGCAGTAACAAAAAAAATTTCTTCATCTAACCTGTTCTGATATATAAATAAAAATGGGAATTAAACAGCAGTAAAGTTACAGGTAATAGTTAAAGGCTTAATCTTTTGCTATGTCATAAGACTATCACATGTTAGTTAAAGAAATCATAACGCACTTACACAAAACAGCATTTATATATTGAGATAAAAATGTATTTTTTTTCAATTGTTTTAGCTTGTTCTTTTATCGTTTAAAAGTTTATCAATTGCTTCATCAAATGAACCTGCACGGGTGATCTCTCCGGCATTAACGAAATATATTTCGTCTGCATTGCGAATAGTATTGAGACGGTGTGCTATGATGATGCGCGTGGTGTGAGAAGGTAACTTCCTCAATATATCTTCCAGCAATTGCTCAGTAACGGTGTCTATGTTAGCGGTAGCTTCATCCAGTATCAATACATCCGGATTGCGGAGGACGGCACGCATGAAGGCTATGAGTTGTTTTTGCCCAAGGCTTATACTTGCACCACTTGACGTAACGGGTGTATCCAGACCACTCTCGAAAATGGTAAGTAAGCTTTCAAGATTAGCATCTTTTATTACCTGCTCCAGCTCGGCGTTTGTGAAATTAAAATACTGCTCATTGCCATAAAGAATATTGTCGCGCACGGTGCCGGTGAACAGGAATGGCTCCTGCAATATGAAGCCTACCTTTTTAGCAAGCGTACCCGGATCATAAGAGCGTATATCACGACCATCGAGTAATATGCTACCTGTAGTAGTATCATACAGACGTGCAACAAGAGATGCAGTGGTGCTTTTACCACCGCCAGTAGGACCTACGAATGCGTAGGTCTTGCCACGTTGCAGTTGCAGAGATACATTATGCAGTATTTCTTTACCGGGTTCATAACCGAAATGAACATTGCGGAATTCGATAAGCGAAGCAGAAGACACCTGCTTTGTATCAGCAATCGTTTCAAGATTCGACGACATAGCCAGTATCTGCGATATGCGGTCCCAGCCGGCCATGGCTACCTGGAAGCTGGTCCATAGAGCGGCAAGCTGACGTAATGGATTATAAAAATTGGTCGCGTAAGCAAGATAGCTGACAAGCAAACCTATAGAGAACTCACCAACTGATATAAGATAAATACCATACGCCAGAACGATGAGCTGCGCAAGGCTGGAGAGCAAAGTATAGACCGGAAGCACTACATTGTTTGCCGTGCCTGCGGCAAGCGCAGTATTATAGTTATGCTGATTGGCTTCGTTAAAACGCTGCCTGAAATAGTCGCGGCGATTGAAGGCTATGATGACGCGGAAGTTCTGCAGGCTTTCCTGTATTTCAGCACTCATGCCGCCTACACTTGTGAGGCTAACTGCATTCTTCTTTTTGATCCACGGGGAGATGATACGCGTGAATATGAGAATGAGTATAGCCGGTACCAAGGTAGCCAAGCCCAGGCGAACATTGATGATGAGCAGGAAGATGCCAGCGCCTATCATAGTGAATATGATACCGACGAAGTTGACCAATGACTGTGAAAAGAAAGTGTTGATCTTATCCGTATCATTATTGACACGGGAGATAAGATCGCCTGCTTTGTTGGCATTGAAGAAGGCCAGCGGCAGCGACTGCAGCTTACTAAATACCGCATTGCGCAGGGTGAATAACATGCGCTGCCCTACCCCGCCCATCAGCTGTGTCTGGAAATAACTGGTGAAGAGGGTGATAAGGTACATGCCCAATAGTATGCCACAGAACACCAGTACACCATGGTAGTTCTTATGCATCACATATTTATCTATGGTATAACCAACCAGGAAAGGGCCGAGCAGGTTAAGGCCAGAGTTCACCATCATAGTAACCGCAGCCAGCAATAAGTTTTTACGCTCGTGCGTGATGAGCTTCATCAGGCTTTTGAGCGCTACGTAGGTAGCATTCTTCTGCTGCTGTACAGGGTTCTTATTAAGATTGTAGTTCATAGTGGTCGGTGCTTTGTTGTGAATTGAATAGCTGTACATATTCAGGGCTGGTATGCATAAGCTCAGCATGAGTGCCTACCGCAATGAGCTCGCCCTGCATCAGCAGAACGATCTGATCGTAATGTTCAACAGAGGCTATCTTTTGTGTGACAGACAACAATGTAAGCTGCGGGTAATTCTTCTGGAGGTTAGCTAATATGCGCTGCTCCGTATTGTTGTCTACGCGGGCAGTGAAATCGTCAAGCAGTAGTATCTTAGGCTCAATAGCTAATGCACGTGCCAGCATAATGCGCTGCTTCTGCCCACCAGAGAGACTGGAGCCACGCTCTGAAACAATAGTGTCCAGCTTTTCAGGCAGTGAATCTATGAAGTCCTTCAATTCCGCTGTTTCTATAGCGCGCTGCAATGATGCATCTGAAACTGTGGTGCTGAAAGCAATGTTCTCACGAACGCTCATATTGAATATGATGCTATCCTGGAAGACAAAGCCCACCTGGCTATGAAAAGATTCGCTTTTGTAGTCTTCTATGCCGTGCCCATCATACAGTATGCTGCCTGATGCAGGCTTGATAAGACCAATGAGCGCATATAGCAGCTGTGTTTTGCCAGCAGCTGTAGGACCTATGACAGCTATTTTAGAGCCTGGGCTAACTTTGAAAGACACATCCTGCAAAACGGGTGTTTGTCCGTAGCGAATCCCCAGATTGCCGACCTCGATGTTGCCTTGCAATGCCTCTGTAATTGTGCCAGTCTCCGGTTTATCCGGCGCTTCTATAACATTGCTGATGCGCTGGTAAGATGCGGTAGCCTGTGCTATGACATTGCTCATGAAACTGATGAGCAACAAGGGAAATATGAGCATACCCAGGTAGGTATTGAATGCCGCATAGTCGCCGAGTGTCATAGAGCCGGTGATGACGAAGTGCCCACCTAAAGCCAAAATTGTAAGCATGGCCATATTAGCCGTGAATGTGATGACAGGTATAAGACTAGCAAACAAACGAAGAATAGCAAGACCAAAGTTCTTGGCCTGGGTGTTGGTGTCCATGAACTTGTCGTACTCTATCTGCTGTGCATTAATAACCCTGATGAGCGCTGCACCGAGAATACTTTCATTAATAATCTTATTAAGCTTATCGATCACTCCCCTCGCCTGCATAAACAAGGCGCGAACTTTGCGCAATACAAAGAAGAATGTGAGACCTATAATAGGTACTATGGCTATGATACAAAGGCCAAGTCGCCAGTTGATGCTGAGCAGCAATATACTAACACCTATAATAATAAAGACTGAAGACACTATAGATACAATGGCCTGCGAAATGAAGAGCTTAATAGAATCTACATCGGCAGTAAGGTTTGTAAGCAGCTTTGATGGATTTGCTTCTTCAATAAATGCATAGCTCTGCTTTGATATCTTATCTGACAACTTTTTACGGAGATCGCGGGCTATGCGTTCTGAGGCATAAGTCTGGATAATGTTCTGCAAGTAGGTGAATATAAATATGCAAAACACAGCTATACAAAAACTGATCAATATTTCGCGCAACACGTAGTGACCATTGCTAAAGGCATCAATACCTTTCGCGATGATCTTTGGCAGCCATAGATTTATAGCATTGCCCAACAATGTGAATAATAGTAATAATAGTATTAGTCCTCTGTATGGTTTTAAGAGTGCGCTGATGCCTGGCTTTTTATCCTTGTTCTTGTCTTTGCTCATGGTAGGGAGGGTGATTTGAAAAATGGGGCACTAAGATAGCTCAATTCAAAATGACTTCCCAGCCGATGAACCAAATGTGACATTTTCTTAAAATTTTCTTTTGGGACATTTTGAGATGAGAAATGCGCCAATAGGCCTGCTGTTGCTGTGTTATTACAATTTTATCAAAAGTAACATTACTACCCATAAATTACCCAAAAGGTTACAAAATGTCGCATTTGAAAAAGCATAAAGTAAGTGCCTCGTCCTGAAAATGGTTTACACGGTTAAGAGATAATCCTGATTTTGGTTTACTGCCATTTTGTTAGTCCGGGTATAGGTTTACAGTGCTGTAAAATTATACCCTATATCTTAAGTAACCATGT
>Ga0207671_10001158_pt1 | contig 31442 bp, 30 predicted proteins | sample KBSC24metaG_FD_184352 | JGI IMG/M metagenome (GOLD analysis project Ga0207671, IMG submission 184352) | Corn rhizosphere microbial communities from Kellogg Biological Station, Michigan, USA - KBS C2-4 metaG (SPAdes) (version 2) | ecosystem: Host-associated > Plants > Roots > Rhizosphere > Soil...
CGTGGTGATCCCTTCTTCGAGTTCTTGGTCGTTCTCGAAGATCACCCGGTGGCCGTCTCATTTGCGAGAGACACGCCCTAACAGGGGCAAACCCGTACACCACTTCCCAGGACGTAACCCGAGCCGCTCTCGAAAGTCGGTGCTGCACAGGAAGGGGCCGTCACCAGAGCCAGCTACGACGGCGCTGATACTACGTCGGCTCCTGTGCTCGCCTTTGCGGCGGCAGTGGCCATGGATCCGGTACAGCAGCCGGGTGCGCGATCCGGCTTGGCCGCTGCCCACGGCTCGGCGCCGGACAAGCCGGAGCTGCGGCCGTTGACGGCCACGACCGGTGCGTCCGAATGCGACGACATCGGCCCGTTCAACCCCAAATCCCCGATCTTCGTGGTGTGGGACCCGGCTGGACACCCACCGCTCCGAGACCAGACCGAGAAGGCGTGTGGCCTCATCTCAAACGCAGCCTCCGCCAATTTTACCGCGAGCACCGTGGACCGCCTGGAAGCGCTGGTCCTCACCCGCCTCAAGCGCCTGCCGTACCTCCCAACCGTCGTCGGCGGCTTTCTCACCGAGACCGGCGCCGCCCTCGACCCGCTTCCGTCCGGCAACGAGGTTACCCGGCGGGCGGGCGTGACCTGCTGTGCTGGGCTGCGAACCAGCCGGCAAGCTGAGCGCGGGAGATGAAGCCGAGCTTGACGAGCATCCGCTGCACGTGCGATTCGGCGGTGCGCTGGGAGATTACGAGCGTAGCCGCGATCTCCCTGTTCGACATCCCTTGGGTCACCAGCTCGGCGACTTGCTCTTCGCGGCGGGTCAGCGGACTGGCCGCTTGGTCACTGTGTTCACCGGCGGAAGCGGGTGCAACAGTGGTTCCCAGCGCGTAGTCGATGGCCTGATCGAAGTCGAAGGCAAGGCCACGGGCAACAACGGCTTGAAAGGCGTCTTCCCCGAGCGCTTCGCGCGCCTTGGCCTCGTACACGTCCATCACCGGCCTCCAGGCACCAAAACCGTACAGCCCGAAGATTCGAGCGATGTTTTGAGTCGCCCCGACAAGAACGGCGGCACGTTCGTGGTTTCCCTCCTCCACAGCCATCCACGACATGATCATCATCGCGAGGACCGCACCGATGGCGTCGCCGAATTTACGCTCGACCTGTAGGGCCTCGCGGGTTCGCATGGTCGCAGAGGTCCTCTCTCCTTTGCCGAAGTCAACCAAAGCCAGTGCAACCTGCGCCCAGGAGCCTTGGGTTTGGTCGCCGCGCGCAACACAGGACTGGAGCAGTTGCTCCCCGTATGCGGCCGCCTGATCCAGATCCCCGTTCGCAGTCTGGGCAAAGGTGAGCAGCAGCCAGCAGGGCGCCATCTCTGCCTCGCTGATGTTCCGCCCGATAGCCAGGGCGCGTTGCTCCAGCGCCACTGCGCTTGCGAAGTCGCCACGCTCCAGCGCGTTCGCCCCCAGATATACGACGGATTGGAACTTCAGGAAGTCATCGTCGAGCTGTTCAGCAAGGGCTTGAAGTTCTCGCAGGATCCGGACGGCGGCCTCGCCTTTGCCATGGGAGCTGCGAAGCACCCCGAGGACATACAGTATTTCCCCGCGTGCGGTGGTGGGCTCGGTGGCCAGGGCGAGTGCCTGCTCCAACCAGTGCCGCCCCTCCACGGGATGGCCACACATAACCCAGTAGACCCGCAGCGCCGTCAGCATCCGCAGGCCAGTCTCGATTTCGCCTGGAGTGGACAAAGAGAAGTCCAGCGCTGCCCGCAGGTTGCTATCTTCCCGCCGTACGCGCTGTGCCCACAGCAACAGGTCGGGGCCGAAACTTTCGGCGTCCACTTGCTCGCAAAGGTGCAGGCACCAGTCTCGGTGCCGACGCGCCAGGGACTGCTGCTCACCAGATTCCTGCAGCCTTTCCCGCCCGTAGTGGGCCAAGGTGTCCAGGAGCCGGTACCGAACGTGCCCGGAATGCTCCTCCTTGGTCAGGATGGACTTGTCGACCAAACCGGTGACCGTGTCCATGACAGTTTCGCGGGGGAGGTCTTCCCCAGTGCACACTTGTTCGATAGCATCAAGGCTGAACGTCCCGACGAACACCGAGGACCGCGCCCACAGGGCGCGCTCCCGCACCGAGCACAGGTCGTGGCTCCAGTCCAGGGCCGCCTCAAGGGTGCGGTGCCGGGGATGGGCAGCGCGGTCTACAGCCGCTAGGAGATGGAACCGGTCGTCCAGCCGCTGCAGGATCTGCGCGGCCGACAGCACCCGAATGCGAACAGCGGCCATCTCAATCGCCAGCGGCAGTCCATCCAACCGGCGGCACACCTGCGCCACCGTGGACCAGTTCTCCTCGGTCAGGGTGAAATCGGCGACCGCCGCCGCCCGCTCGGCGAACAACACGAGACCGGGGGACTCCATCGCGGCGGCCGGCAAGGCTGCGCCACCTGGATTTTGGTCTGGCATAGTTAACGGGGGCACCAAGAATATCCGCTCACCAGTGACCCCAAGTGGTTGTCGGCTGGTCGTCAGGACACTCAGGTGGATATTCAAGCGGAGCAACGCGTTGATGAGAGCCGCGCAGGCGTCCACCAGGTGCTCGCAATTGTCGAAAACCAGCAGCAACTGCTGATCGAGCAGGAAATCGGCGATGACATCTACCTGATCGCGCGCCGACTGGTCGACGATCTGTAATGCCTCCGCGACACATAGCGGCAGAAGTTTGCCGTCACGCAACGCGGAGACATCCACGAACCGCACCCCGTCGGCGAACGCTCTGCGGCGGTTTCGCGCTACTTGAAGCGCCAACCTGCTCTTGCCTACGCCCGCCACCCCGACCAACGTGACCGCCCGGGCCTGAGCCATAAGCGCCTCTACCGCGGCGATTTCCCGCCTGCGCCCGACGAAACTCGTCAGGTCAGCTGGCAGATCACCGATAGCCCGGCCCTGGCCCTGCTGCGCCACTCTTATCACAATATGTTATGTCACGTTCCCGCGACAGTTCGGGCGCCTCCATATCCGCGTGTGGAGCATCAGTCACAGAGCGCGGCCCGACCGGCGCCTGTGAGACGGTGCCGCAGATATGGCCCTTGCGCAGGGCAAAGTCATCCACGCCGAGCAGCTGCTTTCACGCCGCCGTCTACGCGCACAACCACGCGTCGTCAAACCCAAGATGTCGAACTACAAGGCCAAGACCAGCCAGCACCGCAACTGGCCTCAGCCCACCCGACAACCAACCGACGCCGTCGAGATCCAACCCCCATAACTCAACGGCATTTGGGCCTAGGCCTGGACGGTCCCCTGATGATCGCGGCGCAGTTGCTCGGCCGGTGCCGCCCACACGTCACGTCCGTGATCCTCACGCTGCGCGATTACGTGCGAACACGGTGCCCAAGTACTGCGCCGGTCGGTGGTGACGTTCCAAGACCTCCGCCGACACCGGCGGGCACTCGGCGCACAGCACGCACTCGTGCTCGTGCTGGACCACAGCATCCGGCGGAACTGGGACGGCTCACCGGGACTGGCCCCGCACCTGCGCTGGGCGTACGACCCAGCAGGAGGCCGAGCACGAGGTATCCGCCGACTGACACGGCTGCGGTCCTAGTCCAGCCTTGACTATCTGCCAACCGGCAACCTAGCGGTGGTCTGTTGTGATCGGGGTGGTCCTTACCGGCGGTTACGGCGGTAGATAGAGGTTGATGCCGGCGCCGCTGGCCAGGCTTGTGAGGAGCCCCTCGATCTCGTCGGGGATTCGGGCGAGTGCGCCGGAGCGGAGGATTCGGGCGAGGTCGTGGAACGGCACGAGCCAGGACCGGATCCGTCGCAGCCGTTGCGGCCAGGTATCAAGGCGTGGATTGGCGGCGTCGGGTCCGGCGCTCGGCGCCGAGGATCCGGGCTTGTCGTTGTCTTGGCGCCAGGTGAAGGAGAACGCGAGGTTGACCAGCGTCCAGTGGCGTTGGATGGCCTCGCCGGAGCGGACCTGGAACTCGGCCCAGCCCAGCTCGTGTTTCACCTGCTTGTATTCCTGTTCAATCCAGTTGCGCAGGCTGTAAAGCCGCAGGATCTCGGTGAGCGTAGCCGCGGGATGGGGCCCGCGGCGTGGGCGATGAGGCTCGCGCCGGGGAATTCGCCGCCCGACAAGTCGACGGCGTGCTGATTCTGCCCGGGGCCAAGCCCGCCGATCCAGCCAAACTCAACCAGGTCGGCATCCCATGGCTGCAGCTGAACACCTCCCACGCGCAGGCAGGAGTGGGCAGTGTGGGGGTGGACCTGTTCGCTGGCGCCCGCGAAGCCACCGCACACCTGATCTCGCACGACTATGGGACGGTGGCGTTCGTCGGCGAGCTTCCCCCCGACGAGCCGCGACGTTTGGGATGGGTGCAGGCCCTGCGGGAAGCCGGGCTACGAACGGACCTCGTGCTCGACTACCCGATGACCCGGGAAGGCGGGCACCAGGCTGGACTGGAGATCGCCCGTATGCGACCCCGAGCCCGTGCGGTCTTCGTGGCGTGCGACCGCATGGCGGTCGGCGTGCTGCGCGGATTGCACGAGACCTCAGTCGAAATCCCAGGGGACGTGGCGATCGTGTCCTTCGACGGATCGTGGGAGGGCGCATACTCCTGGCCCGCCTTGAGCTCGCTAAGGCAACCGATAGACCAGATGGCCGAGCGATCGGTCGCGCGGCTCATCGCACCGCCCACAGAAATACCAGTACACGAGTCCTTCCACGGAACCCTCATCCTGAGGGAATCCTGCGGACCCCACAGGGACGCCGCAACCTGACAGCATCGGCACTGTCGCCTGCACCAACACCTGTGTTCGCGTGATCCGTCCGGCGACATAGATCCTCGATACGTCATATCCACCAGCGGGCTCAGATAGCGAAACACGCCGCACCTGGAGCTCGGCGGCGGCGATAGCGAAGGCGGGTTCGGCTTCGACCGGTTCAGCCAAGCCCCGGCCGAAGCCGAACCCGCCACTACCGGTTTAGGAGCCGGCCCTCTTGTACTAGGCGGCGCGACGCGCTCGCGTCGTTGAACGATATTCTGGGATTTATACAGGTCGGTGTCGTGCATGACCCGGCGGCCGCGCACCCGACTCGCCTCCACCATCTCGGCGCCGCGTTGCTCGCGGCGGCCGGACACCACCACGTGCGCGCCGGCCGCCGCGAACGCCTGCGCGATCGCCCGGCCGATGTTGCTGGTCACTCCGGTCGCCAGTGCCGCCTTGCCCTCAAGCCGCCCAGACCTGTCGTGTCCTCTTCTTCCGGTGAGTCGGCCCTGACAGTCGCTCCGGCCCGGAAGATCGGGACCGATGCCCACACCGCTCCGGCAAAGATGGGGCAGCAAGTCCACTCTGCGCGACCGGGGGCTGGTCAACAAAGATCGGCGCTGACCAGCCAGATGTGCTCACACGTCGCCGAAGTGTTCTGCAAATCCTGCGGCGAGCGCTGCGAGGCGTGGTAGAAGTTCCGCTCGATCATCCAGCACAAAGCGCGCCATCGCCGAAGCCTGCTCCGGTTCCTGCCCGGGTGTAACACCGGCCTGCTCCAGCACCGCGGTAATGGCGGCGATGAACAGCAGCATCTTGAGCAGCTCGTGAGCTCCGGCCTGTTGCAGTGCCAGCGGGGCGTTGATCTGCACCCTCGCTGGCCTACCGCCCACGTACATCTCGACGAGGTCCACTCGGTGTCCGAGCGCTTCCAGGTACGGGACCATCCAGCTCGGTGCCTTCCACTCGCGATGGTCGCTCACGGGTGGTCACCGTCGTCGGCGGCGGGGACGTTCACGACCACGGCAGCTGCGTTGTCAGCGTGCTTGCCGCCGGCGCGCACGGCCCAGCGCACCAGCCGTCGGGCCGCGCGCGCCGGGTTGGCTTCGTGCTGGAGCGCGAAGATGATCGCGGCGTCCGGGAGCGGGCCGTAGGTGCCGTCGGTGGCCAGGAGAAGGCGGGCCGGCCTGTCGGCTCCGGTGGTGCTGTGCCATCGGCACAGTTCCACGTCCTTGCCCTCCTGGCCGCGGTTGGCGACGGAGCGGGTCAGCAGGTTGGGCATCCCAATGTCGCCGCGGTTGTGTGGTCAGCTGCAGCAGCCGCCCGCCGACCGTCCATATGTACAGGCGGGAGTCGCCGATCCAGATGGCTTCCGTGGTTCCGTCGCCGTCGATCAGTGCCGCGACCAGTGTCGTGTCGGGGTCGTCGAAGCCGTAGCGCAGGCCGGTATCCGCGTGACGGGCGGCCGGCGCTGTCTCCGGCGGAGCTGGCTACAGTGTGTGTGCTGCAGTTACTGTTCAATCTGTCTGATCGTCCACATGGCCGCGCAGCGACTGCGGCTATCCCGTGCGGACTGGGAGACGCATCGGCGCGCCGAAGTCGGGATGGAGCGTCTCGAACCCTGTCTGCCGATGTTCGGACTCCCCGCGGCAGAGAGCCCGGGGATCACCACACCTGACCACCGCTGATCGTTGTGGCACAAGGGTCCCGGCGTGGCCCTACAGCTCAAGACCCTGACAGGCATTGGACGAGGAGCCGGCCGCGCACGGCTGGATCGAGGACCAGCGCTGGAACGCCAGCCCGGGTGACGTGGTCCGGCGCATCAAGCTGTGGCAGCCCGCAACCAAATGTGATATCACTTTGCTAGAAGTTTTCATGGGCTGTTCTAGGAGGGGCATTGTGATGACGACGGATCTGAGCCGGCACGAGCCAGCCCAGGCGCCGGAGGCGCCGATCGGCGAGCGGCCGGCGCGTGACGTCTCAGGCTGGAGCGCGCTCGTCGCGGGCCTTGCTCTCGTCGCGCTCACAGTGGCCACGGGCGTGCTGCTGCCGGATGCGTACCGTGGCTGGGCCGCGGTCCCGGGGGTGGCGGCCGTCGTCGTGCTGGTCGGCCTCACCTCGGTCTCTCCAGGGCAAGCGCGGGTCGTCACGCTGTTCGGCAGGTACGCCGGGACGATCCGCACCACGGGGCTGCGCTGGGTGGACCCGTTCACTATGCGGCACCGGGTCTCCACCCGGGTGCGCAACCACGAGACAGCGACACTGAAGGTCAACGACGCCGACGGCAACCCGGTTGAGATCGCCGCCGTCGTGGTCTGGCAGGTCCGGGACACCGCCCAGGCGCTCTACGCGGTCGACGACTTCATGGAATTCGTGGCCATCCAGGCTGAGACCGCCGTCCGGCACATCGCCACCAGCTACCCCTACGACGCCCGCACCGAGGGCCAGCTCTCCCTGCGCCAGCACGCCGACGAGATCACCGCGCGCATGTCGGAGGAGATCGACGAACGGGTGGCACTGGCCGGCATCAACGTAGTCGAATCCCGCATCACCCGCCTGTCCTACGCGCCGGAGATCGCGCAGACGATGCTGCGCCGCCAGCAGGCCGACGCGCTCGTCGCCGCCCGGCAGCGCCTGGTGCAAGGCGCCGTCGGCATGGTACGCGAGGCCCTGGACGCCCTGAACGAGGAGGACATCGTCGACCTCGACGAGGAGCGCAAGGCCTCGATGGTCAGCAACCTGCTGGTCGTGCTGTGCAGCGAACAGGCCACGCAGCCGGTCGTCAACACCGGCACGCTCTACCAGTAGGCCGGCCCGGTTCCAGTATGAGCCAGCGGAAGCAGATCCTGCTGCGCCTGGATCCGGCAGTCCATGACGCGCTGGCACGCTGGGCCGGCGACGAACTGCGCAGCACCACCGCCCAGATCGAATACCTGCTGCGGCAGGCCCTGACCCAGGCCGGCCGGATGCCCTCCGACGTCGGACAGCTACCCCGCCGCGGACGGCCGCCCAAGACTTACAAGGACCAGGAACCAGAACAGGGGTGAGGGAGCGCCTACAAGGCCGCCGTCGGTAGGTGACCGAGTCTTGCTGCGCCTTGCCGATGGCGTCCCTGATCTGGTGGAGCTGCTCGGCAACCCCGAAGGCCACCGGCTGACACCCACGATACGCCCGCATCGACGTCGAGGCGCTGCGCGGACTGGCCTGGCCCTGGCCCGGTGCGCCGTGACCCGGCTGCGGGACGCCGTCGGCGACTACTTCCGGCTGCGCCGGGCGCTGGGATTCGTCCTGGTCCGTGACGAGAAGCTGCTGAACCAGTTCCTGAACTGGCTCGAAGCCCAGGACCAGGACACGATCACCGTCGCAGCGGCGCTGTCCTGGGCCACGCTGCCGGCCGGCGGCATGGCGGCGCGAGTTGGCACAGGTTCCGGCTGCGCGTCGTGCGCGGCTCCGCCGACTATCTGCACCAGAGCGACCCGCACGTCGAGGTCCCGCCACCGGGTCTGCTGCCGCACCGGTCCCGCAGGGTGGTGCCGTTCCTGTATTCCGACGCCGATATTGTGGCGCTGTTCGCTGCCACCTCGCGGCTGCGCACCGCGCGGCGACGTTCCGTGCCCTCCGGCCGCTTGGTCGGCCAGCCAGATCGGTGGCGTGCCCGGCCAAGCCATGCAAGAAGGAGCCGTCGTGCAACTCCTGGTCCGGATCCCGAACGTCCAGGGCCGCACCACTGCGGCCAGCGCGGCCAGGTCGACCTTCGCGTAGATCGCCGAGCTGGCGTGGTCGTTGTGCCGCAGCACCTCGGCGACCTCGGCCAGCGACCCGCCGCCTGCCAGCACCCGGCAGGCCACGCGGTGCCGCAGCCGGTGCGCCCCTATCACCGCGATCCCCGCTCGCGCCGACGCCCGGCGCGGCACCGTCACGATCGAATTCCGCTGCAGCGGTGCGACCGGGCCCAGGACGCGGGTGAACACCTCCCGGAAGGTGGACGGCCTGCGACCGTGGCACGGCCAGTCAGCCAGCGCGGCGCCGACATCGGACGGCAGCGGCATCCGGTCGATCCGCCCGCCCTTGCCGTGGACCGTGAGTTCGGCGCCGCGCCAGTCGATATCCTCCAGACACAGCCGGGCGATCTCCACCGCCCGCAGCCCGAGCCGGGACATCAACATCAACACCGTGAAGTCCCGCCGCCCCAGAGCCGTGGACCGGTCGCACGACGCCAGCAACGCGGCCACCGCCTCCTCGTCCGCGCCGCGCGGCAGCCCGGCAAGCTGCCACCCAGCAACCGACGGCACCACCGGTGAAAGATCCCGCCCGATGTCCCCGGAAGCGAACAGGAATCGCAGCAGCGATCGCAGACACGACGTCAGCGGCTTCATCGAGGCGATCGCATAGAGCTGCGACATCTCCAGCACGAACCCGGTCACCGCGTCCGGACCGATCCGCTCCACTTCCAGCCGCCCTTCGTCAATCTGGGCGATCAGGAACTCGCTGGCCTAATGCAGACGCAGCTGAACCGTCTGTTCGACCAGCCGACGCTCGATGCACAACCATCGGCCATACCGGGTCAGGACCTCGTCAACCGGACCGGCCATCGGCGGCTCCTCGGCCGGCACGACCCCAAGTCCCCGCAGCCAATCCATCATCGGCCCCAGCGACCGCGTCGTTCGCCACCGCTGATAGCCCCCAGCCCGCCGCGACGAACACCGCGATCCGCTCGGCATCCAGCTCGGCAGGAGTCAGACCCTCTCGCCCCAGCCAGCGGCTCAAATGCGCCAGCACATACGCGTGGTCCTGAGCCATCCGCGGTGCGAACCCCCGGCGGATCAGCTCCAGCCGGAACTCGTGAACCAATCCCGCCAACGGCCCCGACACCTTTACCGGATGCCGGCCGTCCGTCGCCGCCTTCACCATGAGCCCACCTCCATCGAGAAGCTCTCGACGAAGGAGACGGCAACCATCCGACGTTATGACGTCAGTTCACCGCCCGCGCCACCTTCAGCCAGCACGAACCCGCCCCGCGCCACATAACATCCCACCCCTGATGATTCGCCTCATGACGGCCAGTCATAACGGCAAGAAAGTAGCCGGTCGAAAGCGCGGGATCGTCACCGACGTGCTCGGCTTGATCATCGCGGTGGTCGTCGTCGGGGCCGGCGCCCACGAGAACGCGGTCGGGACCCGGCTGCTGGACAAGGTCGCGGCCGCTGCGCCGACCGTCACCGTCACCGGCTCGGGCCAGTAGAGCGGTGTCCAAACCGTAGCAGCCGACCTGAGCTTGGAAGCCCTCGGCGGCCAACAGGTCGGCGATCGCGTGCACTGACCTGTGCTCGGCGAAGCCGATTTCGGCTGCCTCGTGGACCTCGTGACTGAGTCGCACGAGTTCGGCGCCCAGCGCGTCGACGCGCGCGGAGGCCCGGGCGTGAGCCGTGGTGATTGGGCCCGTCACCGTGCCGTCCCCGGTGCGACGAGCCACGGGTATGCGGCCACGACCACGTCGCGCAGCCGCTGCACCCCCTCCCGGATACGAGCCGGGGGAGTGGTGGCGTAACACAGCCTCGCCGCACTGGTGAATCGGCCGGGTACAGCCGTGAACGCGGTACCCGGGATGTAGGCGACGCCATGGTCTACCGCGGGTTCGAGCAGTTTCTGCATGTCGCAGCCTTCAGGCAGGGTGAGCCAGATGAAAAAGCCCCCATCCGGCACGGTCCAGATGGCACCGAGATCGCCGAAGATCTCGGCCAGCGCCGAGAGCATCACCGAGCGGCGCTCCTGATAGAGGTCACGCAAGTGGACCAGGTGCTCGTCGAGGGTGCCGTCGGCGACGACCCCCGCGACCAGCCGCTGCAGGGGCACATTGGTGCAGGTGTCCATGCCTTGCCGGGCGTCGATCATCTTGGCGATCACCTCGGCCGGCGCGGTCACCCAGCCGACCCGCAGCCCCGGTGCGAGCACCTTCGAGAAGGTGTAGACACCGACCACCAGCACCCGGCCGTCGGCCAGCTCGGCCAGGCTGGGCAGGCTTTCCCCGGCGAAACGCAAGTCGCCGTACGGGTCGTCCTCGATGATCAAGCTGCCCCAGCGGTGCGCCAAGTCGAGCAGTCGCCGCCGCCGGTCGAGCGACAGGGTCACTCCTGCCGGGTTCTGGAAGTTGGGAATGGTGTAGATCGCCTTCGGGGTCCGTCCGCTCTCGGCGACCTGAGCGGCCAGAGAATCAACGTCCATACCGTTTCCATCGACCGGCACCTCAAGCAGTTCGCCCTCGTAGGAGCGCACCACCGCTGAGCCGTTCGTGTAAGTCGGCGACTCGACGACGATCAGATCGCCGGCGCCGATGAAGAGCTTCGCGACGAGGTCCAATCCCTGCATGCCGCCGGAGGTGATCAGCAGTTCGTTCTCTTCGATGGCGAAGTGCCGGCGGCGGAAGAAGCCGAGAACCGCGGCGCGAAGGCCGGCGTCACCCTCGGTCGGGCCATAGTCGAAGACACCCGACGCCGAGTCGCGCACCACCTGGGCGCCGACAGTCGACAGAGCGGCGGGTATGGCGTCGGCGCCGGGACTGCCGATGCCGAAGCGGATGATGTCGTGGGTCTTCGATTGCAGCACCTAGACGCTGCTGTCGATGACCGAGCCGGTGATGCGGGCGACGCGCGGCGCGAAGAGGTTACTGGCCCGGACTGGGCCGGTCGTAAGGGACATGAGTGGCTGCAACTCCTCAACGTGATCGGGCGCGAAAGCGCTCGTTTCGAGTCTCGGTGGGTCGCCGGCGCATCGTCCAGTTACGACCCGGCGGTCGTCGTTTCAGCTGTGCTTAACCATGGTCGAGCGCGATCTCGCGCAGGGCCGCAAGCAGTGCCGCGTTGCCAGCCCGGTGCTCGTGGTCGTGGCGCGCCGCCGCCCAGATGTGGCGCACCGGCTCGACTCCGGGCAAGGCGAGGGCTCGGGCGCCGTCCGGTAGCGCCGGTACCGCTGCCAGCGGGATGAACCCGACCCCGAGCCCGGCCGCGGCCAGTTCCAGGGAGAGGGTGTAGTCCTCCGCGGAGTGCACGATGTGTGGCTCGAAGCCAAGAGCGGCGCAGATCCGCGTGGTGACCTCGTAGTCGCCGCTCTCGTCGGGGCCCGCGATCCACGGCAGCGCGCTGAGCTCAGCCGCCGATGCGTTGGTCCCGTCGCCGAGTCGCTCGGCGGTCGCCGCGGAGCACACGAACCACATCCGCTCGGCGGCCAAGGAGAACAGTGTGAGCTCATCGGATGTGAACGGCAGCAGGTCATAGGAATACACGATGCCGAGATCGACGTCGCCCAGACGCAGCAGCGGGAGTGCCCGCTCCGGCTCCGCCTCGACGACCCGGATCTGCAGACCGGGGATGTCGTGCGCCAGAGTGGCCATCGCGGGCACCAGCAGTTGCCGCGCGGCGCTGGGGAAGGCGGCGACGGTTAGCGTTCCCTCGGTGTCGCCGGTCGCCCGGGCGACCGACTCGGCGAGGGTGATGGAGGCGAGGATGTCGGCGGCCCGGGCCGCGAGGCTCGCGCCGGCCGCGGTGAGCACCACACGCCGGCCCTGCCTGCGCACCACCGGCTGACCGAGCAGCCGTCCGAGCGCGGCCAACTGTTGGCTGACGGCCGACGCACTGAAGCCCAGCCGCTCCGCGGCGCCAGTGACGGTGCCTTCCACTGACACCGCGTGGAGCACCTGCAGGTGCCGGATTTCGAGCATCGTCCCAGGTTACTGCCATGGTTGCGCGAATCCGAGGCGCTTGTCGACGACATTGCGCAGCGGTTCGCCGGTCAGCCAGCGTTCGGCATTGTCGAGGAACTGGCGGGCCAACGCTTCCCGCCAGCCGACGACATCGCCGGACATGTGTGGGGAGACGAGGATGCGTTCGTCCCCCCATAACGGGTCGTCGGCGGGCAGCGGCTCGGTATCGAAGGCGTCCAGGGCCGCGCCGGCCAGCCGTCCGGCCCGCACTCGGTCGAGGAGCGCCGTCTGGTCGAGGCACGGCCCGCGTGCGATGTTGACCACGTAGGCAGTATCCGGCAGCGCGTCCAGGACGGTGGCGTCGATCAGACCTCGGGTGGCCGGCGTCAGCGGCGTCGCGACCACGAGGTAGTCGACGTCTCCGACATACTTGGCCAGCTCCACGCTGGCGACGACTTCGTCGAAGACCTTGTCGCCGGGCCGAGCGGCGCGCGCCGCGGCTCGCACCTCGAGCCCGGCCGCGGCCAGAAGCCGGCCGATCGCTCGGCCGATTCCTCCGGTACCGACGACCATCGCCTGCGCGCCGGCGAGCGATTTGGTTTCCCGATGTCTCCAGGTCCCCATGTCCGACAGGTGATAGCTCGTGCGTAGTTGCTTCGCGTGCGCGAACACGCAGGCGAGCACGTACTCGGCGATCGGTTGGTCGAACGTGCCCGCAGCGTTGGTGACCACCACCTCGGACTCGGTGAGCTCGTCGAAGAGCAGCTTGTCCACGCCGGCGGCGGCGACGTGGATCCATGACAGGCGGGTCGCCCGCGGCCATGCCGAGCGGACCGCGCTGGAGAAGAAGTCCCACACCAGCACGGCGTCCGCGTGCTCGATCGCCTCCGGCAGTCCGGCGGCGTCGGTGTACCGGATGGCCACCCGGTCGGCGAGCTTTTCGATGCCTACCGGCCGATCGGCGGGGTCATCCGGGCGCCCGACGAGGACCACCAGATTCCTAGTCATCGCCGATCAGCCGACCGATTCGACAGCCGCCGTGAACAGTTCGACCGCTTCATTGATCTGCCCGGCGTTCACGACGAGCGCGGGGATGAACCGTACGACCTCGCCCCACGCGCCGCAATTGAGCAGCAGCAGACCACGCTCGGCGGCCGCTTTCTGCACCGCCGCCGCGGTCGCGCCGTCCGGCTTGCCGTCGCCGTCGGTGAACTGGATGCCGGTCATTAGCCCGAGCCCGCGAACGTCGGTGATCCGTGGATCGCCGCTGAACGCGGCACGTAGGCCCTCGCGCAACTGCTCGCCCCGCGCGGCGGAGTTGTACACCAGCTTCTCATCCTTGATCACATCGAGGGTGGCGAGTGCCGCGGCGCAGGCGACGATGTTGCCGCCGTAGGTGCCGCCCTGGCTGCCCGGCCAGACCTTGGCCATCAAGTCGCCGCGCGCGGCGACGCCCGACAGCGGGAAGCCGGAGGCCAGCCCCTTCGCGGTGATCAGCACGTCGGGGGTCACGTCGAAGTGGTCGTGTCCCCAGAACCGGCCGGTGCGGCCGAACCCGGTCTGTACCTCGTCCAGGACCAGCAACGCGCCGATGCGGTCGGCCCGCTCACGCAACCCCTGCAGGAACTCGGCGCTCGCCGGCACATAGCCGCCTTCGCCGAGCACCGGCTCGACCAGGAAGGCCGCGGTGTCGGCCGGGGCGCTTTGCGTCTGTAACACGTAGTCCAGCTCGCGCAGCGCGAACTCAGTGGCCTGCTCCTGCGTCCATCCGTAGTGCTGCGCGAACGGGAAGGGAGATACGACCACGCCGCCCATCAGCGGGCTGAAACCGGCCCGGAACTTGGTGCCCGACGTGGTCAGCGACGCCGCGGCGACGGTTCGGCCGTGGAAGCCGCCGTGAAAGACGACGATGTTCGGCCGGCCGGTGGCCTGCCGCACCAGCCGCAGTGCGCCCTCGACCGCCTCGGAGCCGGAGTTGGTGAAGAAGACCCGATCAAGACCGGCGGGCAGCACCTCGCCGAGCCGGTCGGCGAGGGTGAGCAGCGGCCGGTGCATCACGGTCGTGTACTGCGCGTGGATCAGCTTGCCGACCTGCGCCTGCGCTGCCGCGACCACCCGGGGGTGGCAGTGTCCGGTGCTGGTGACGCCGATGCCGGCGGTGAAGTCGAGGTAGCGGCGATCGTCCTCGTCGTAGAGATAGACGCCCTCACCGCGTGCGGCGATAACTCCGGTGGCCTGCTGCAGGGTCGCGGACAGCTGCGACATCGAGTCCTCCGATCTTCGGATTGTTAACAATTCTACGGTACGATAGCAGTCCGAGAGGCCGGCGCGATACGGCCTACCGACTTCTGTTTCTGCGGACCATGGAGGTCTCGATGGACCTTGCCTCTGACCTTGTTCTCTACTCGGCTCGCGCGGCGGACGCTGTGGCCGCGTTGCCAAAGCAGCTGTTCATCGGAGGGGAGTGGGTCGACGGCTCTGCCGGCGCGACCTACGACGTTCTGGACCCGGCCACCGGCTCGGTGATCTGCGCGGTGGCCGACGCCCGCGCCGAGGACGGGCTGCGCGCGATCCGCGCTGCGCACGAAGCGCAGCGCTCCTTCGCGGCCACCTCGCCGCGTGAGCGCGCCGATATCCTGATGGCCGCGTTCCGGCTGTTGCACGAGAACATCGACCGGCTGGCGCTGATCATGACCCTGGAGATGGGCAAGCCGCTCGCCGAGTCGCGCGACGAGATCGCCTACGCCGCCGAGTTCTTCCGGCACTTCGCGCAGGAGGCCACCCGCATCGAGGGCGGCTATCAGACAGCGCCGAACGGCGCATCGCGGTTATTGGTCATGAAGCAGCCGGTGGGCCCCAGTGTGCTGATCACGCCGTGGAACTTCCCGATGGCGATGGGCACCCGCAAGATCGGCCCGGCGATCGCGGCGGGCTGTGCGAGCGTGGTGAAGCCGGCGCCGCAGACCCCGCTGTCGATGCTTGCGCTTGCCGAGATCCTCGTCGAGGCCGGTCTGCCGCGTGGTGCGGTCAATGTCGTGACCACCACGGACGCCGGCGGCGTCACCGAGCAGGTGATCGACTCCGGCCTGGCGCGCAAGCTGTCCTTCACCGGCTCCACGGCGGTGGGGCGGATCCTTCTCGGCCAGTGCGCCCGGCAGGTCATGCGCACTTCGATGGAGCTCGGCGGCAACGCGGCGTTCCTGGTCTTCGCCGATGCCGATATCGACCGGGCGGTCGAGGGCGCGTTGGCGGCCAAGATGCGCAACGGCGGCGAGGCGTGCACAGCGGCCAACCGCCTGTACGTCCACACCGACGTCATCGAAGAGTTCTCGGCGAAACTCGCCGAGGCGATGGCCGCACTGCCGGTCGGCAACGGCCTGGCCGACGGCGTGCGCCTTGGACCGCTCATCGACGCCGCGGCACGGGAGAAGGTGCACGGCCTGGTCAGCGATGCCGTCGATCAGGGGGCGGAAGTGCTGACCGGCGGCGAACCGCTGGCCGGCGAGGGCTTCTTCTACCCCCCGACGGTGCTCACCGAAGTGCCTGCTACCGCTCGGCTGATGCGGGAAGAGATCTTCGGGCCGGTGGCGCCCATCATCTCGTTCAGTACCGAGCAGGAGGCGATCGCCGCGGCCAACGACACCGAGTTCGGCCTCGTCGGCTACGTCTATACCCGCGATCTGGACCAGGCGCTGCGGGTGGCCGAGGCCCTGGAGACCGGCATGGTCGGCCTCAACCAGGGCGTGGTGTCCAACCCCGCCGCACCGTTCGGCGGCGTGAAGGCATCCGGTCTCGGCCGGGAGGGCGGGAACACCGGTCTCGACGAATACCTGGAAATCAAGTACGTGGGCATCGCGGTCTCCTGATCCGCCCAACAGTTCGGCCCCGTTACCCAGGTGACGGGGCCGAACTGTTTCCCAAAGGGGACCGCTGGCTCTGGTCAGAGCACCTTGCGGAGGAACTCGACGGTGCGCGGATGCTGGGGTGCGTCGATCACCTGGCTGGGCGGACCCGCCTCCACGACCACACCGTCGGCCATGAACACCACCCGGTCGGCCACCTGGCGTGCGAAGCCGATCTCGTGCGTCACGACCACCATTGTCATCCCGGCGCCGGCCAGCCGCTTCATCACGTCCAGCACTTCGCCGACCAGTTCCGGGTCGAGCGCTGACGTGGGCTCGTCGAACAGCATGAGCCGGGGGCGCATAGCCAGTGCCCGCGCGATCGCGATCCGTTGCTGCTGGCCGCCGGAGAGCTGACGCGGGTAGCAGTCGGCTTTGTCCGAGAGCCCGACCTGGGTCAGCAACTTGTGAGCGTGCGCGACGGCATCGGCCTTGGACTCGCGTTTCACCCCGATCGGCGCCTCGACGATGTTCTGTAGCGCGGTCATCTGCGGGAACAGATTGAAGTGCTGGAAGACCACGCCGATCTCGGCCCGCTTGCTCGCGGTCTGCTTCAGGTTCAGTTCGTACAGCTTTCCCTTGTGGCGCCGGTAGCCGACCAGCTCTCCGTCCACCATCAGCTTTCCGCTGTTGATCCGCTCCAGATGGTTGATGCAGCGCAGAAACGTGGTCTTGCCCGATCCGGACGGGCCGATGAGGCAGACCACCTCGCCCTCGTCCACACGCAGGTCGATGCCCCGCAGCACCTCGACGTGACCGTAGTTCTTGCGCACGTCGACGGCTTCGACGACCACGGTCTTCGTGCTGGCCATGCTTGTCCTCGTTTCGCTGACGGTCCGCGGCGTGGTCATGCGAATCGCCGCCGTAGCCGCTGCAACGGGGTGGGTGGTATGTGGCGCACGCTTCCTCGGGCGAACCGACGCTCCAGGTAGTACTGGCCGATCGTCAGGACCGAGGTCATCAGTAGGTACCACAGGGAGGCCACCACGAGCAGCGGGATCTCCTGGAAGGTCCGGCTGTAGATGTTGCTGGCCTGGGTGAACAGCTCACCGGCCGAGATCACGACCAGCAGCGAGGTGTTCTTGGTCATGGAGATGAATTCGTTCCCGGTCGGCGGGATCATCACGCGGATAGCTTGCGGCAGGATGACGCGCCGCATCATCCGGCCGCGGTTCATGCCGAGCGACATCGCCGCCTCCGACTGCCCTTCATCCACCGACAGCAGGCCGCTGCGGATGATTTCGGCCATGAACGCGCCCTCGGCCAGCGCGAGGCCGACGATCCCGGCCACCGCGTTGGTGAGCACGCTGTTGACCAACACGCTGCCGGCGTGCACGTTCGTGAACGGGATGCCGAGAACGAAGTGCTGGTAGAGCGCTCCGAAGTCAGCCCAGAACACCAACTGCACCAGCAGCGGGACACCTCGGAAGAACCAGATGTACAGCCACGAGATGCCCTGCAGGACGAAGTTCGGCGACTGGCGCATCAGCGCCACGATCAGCCCGATGACCGTGCCGATGAGCTGGCTGACGACCGCGATCACGATCGTCAGCCAGAGGCCGTGCAGGATCTGGTTTTCCAACAGGTATTGGCCGACGACTCCGATTTCGATGTTCGGGTTGACTGCCAACCCGGCGACGGCGCAGCCGAGCAAGGCCAGCACGACCGCCGCGGCGACATAGCGCATCGGGTGACGCAACGGGACGACTTCCTCGGTGATCTGGGCATCAGGCCTGGTCTCGGTCACGGTAGCCTCCGGTATAGCCATGTCCGTCTCGCTCCGGTGCTCAGCCGACCGCGCCGTTGATCACGAAGTTGTCGACCGCGTTCTGCGTCAGACCGTACTTCGTGAGCAACTGCTTGTACGTACCGTCCGCGGCCAGCTCTTGAAGGCCGGCCTGGATCGCCTTGGCCAATGCGGTGTTCGAGGCCGGCACGCCGATTCCGGCCGGAGCCGTCTTCTCCTCGGACAACGGAACGAGCGCGAACTTACCCTTGGACTGCAGCACGCTGTAGCCGGCGGTGTTGTCGTCGTCGACTTCGGCGACGGCCTTGCCGGAGGAGATCGCGAGCAGGTTGGCGGCGCCGTTAGCCAGTTCCAGAACGGTGATCGCCGGCTTGCCGGCACTCGTGCACGCCTTGCTCGCCGCCTGGGCCACATCGGCGTTGGCGCTGCCGGTGGTCGTGGCGACCGTCTTGCCGCACAGGTCCGTCAGCCCCTTGATCGACCCGGCATCGCCGGCCTTGACGACCAGCGCGGTGCCGGCCTGGAAGTAGTCGACGAAGGTCAGTTGCTGCTCCCGCGCCTTGGTGTCGTTCATGTCGTCCATCACCACGTCGTACTTCTTCGCGAGGATGCCCGGGATGATCGCGGCGAAGGTCGTCTCCTGGAACTTGAAGGGGACGCCGAGCTTCGCGCCCAGGGCCTGGCCCAGGTCGTAGTCGAAGCCGGTGATCTGGCCGTTCGGCGCCACGAAGTCGGTGGGCGGGTAGCCCTGAGAGGTGGCCACCGTGATCCCGCTCTTGTATTGGCCGGGCACGAGCGCGGCGGCGGCGCTGGTCGCGGTGGATCCTACGGGAGCCGAGCCGCCGTTCGCACTCGTGGATGCCGTTGACTTGGCCGAGCTGCAGCCGGCCATCGTCAGTGTGATGGCGATCGCCGCGAGCGACGCACAGAATGCGTGAGCGCGACGTCCAGCGGATCGTCCCCGTTGGGAGGGTGAAGTAAAGTTCACGAGTTACTCCTTCTGTCACGGAGGCGCGACACGGCGTCGATGGGAGGTGCCACACTGCGCGGACTGTGGTGTGCCGTTGGCCCTGCGGAGGGGTGCTGCTGGGCGCCGACGGCGTGGTGGTGTGGATTCCCCGAGGCGCCGGTAGCGCAGGAGGGAGGCTGATCGGACGGATCGCCGATCGCGTGGGGCGATCGATAGGACGTCACCCGGTGTTGGTGATACGGTGTTCGCATTGTCAACAATGCGAGGTACCTTAGCAGCCGGGCTCAACACTGCCAAGACTGAACCAGAGGAGTTTCCGGGCGCATCGCGCGAATGGGATATCGATTCGGTGACGAAAGCCCACGTAGCTGCGGTCCGGATGCAACACACGTACGTACAGGGGATTGCGCTGTCGTGGCGAACGAAACTCGCCGCGTCCCGGCGCGCGGGACAAACGGAGGAGACCGGGTGGGCCGGTTGAGCGACCAGGTTGTCGCGAAGTTGCGGGAGAAGGTCGTACGCGGCGACTACGCGCCGGGCAGCCGGCTGCCGACCGCGTCGTCTCTGTCGGAGACCCTGGGGGTCTCGGTCAGCGTGGTGCGTGACGCCTTGCGGACTCTGTCATCGATGGGTCTGGTCGAGGTGCGCCACGGGCATGGCATTTTCGCCGCGCAGCCGCGCGACGACACCCTGTCCAGCGCGCTCGCGCTGCGTATGCAGCGCTCGGATCTGACCATCAGCGATGTGCTGCAGGCGCGTATCACGGTCGAGGGGGCGTTCGCAGCTGAGGCGGCCCAATGCGGCGACGCCGAGTCGTGGAAGGTCATGCGCCCAGCGCTGGACGCCTTCGAGGAGCACGTGCGGGCTGGGGAACGCCGGGAGGCGCACCTGGCCCACCTGCGGTTCCACCTGTCGATCCTCAGCGCGCTGCGAGTCCCGGCGCTGGAGTTGATCCTGCAGCCGCTGCAGGAAGTCATCATCGTCAGCTCGCAGCCGACCGAGCCGGAGCGCGACGACCAGTGGAACATCGAAGAGCACAGGAACCTGCTGGCAGCCATCATGTCCGGGGATCCATCGGCTGCCCGTGCGGCGGTGCACGACCACTTCGCGTTCTTGCGCCGGGACGGCTATCAGGCGTTCGGCCAGACTCTGTTCCGCGACGCGCGGACCACCGCGGGCGAATCCATCGGCGGTGATCCCGCTCATCCGTCGGCGGCGCTGCTTGATTGACTGGCGGCCGGCCATCACAGCAGCGTGTAGACGGACTTGGTTTCGAGGAAGTTCGCCAGCCCCTCGGGACCGAGTTCTCGGCCCCAGCCGGACTGTTTGAAGCCGCCGGTCGGCATGGACACGTGCGACAGCCCGTGCACGTTGATGCCGACGCGGCCGGCTCGCAGGCGCGAGGCGACGGCATGGGCCCGGCGCACGTCGCGGGTCCACACGCTCGCGGCCAGCCCGTATTCAGTGTCGTTCGCCCACGCCACCGCCTGGTCCACGTCGCTGAACGGCATCGCGGTCACGACCGGGCCGAAGATCTCCTCGCGTACCACGCTCATCGTCGGTGTCACGTTGGTGAGGACGGTCGGTGCCACGAAGTACCCCTGTTCCGGTCCGGTGGCCCGGGTGACCCGTTCGGCGCCGTCGGCGAGCCCCGCCGCGATGTAGCCCTGGACCCGGTCGAGTTGCTTTTCCGACACGACCGGTCCCATCTCCGATCCGTCGTCGAAGCCGTAGCCGAGCCGTAGCCGCTCGGCCTGCGCGGCGACACCCTCGATGACCTGATCGTAGATCTTCTCCTGAACGAACAGCCGGGAACCCGCGGTGCAGATCTGGCCCGCATTGGAAAAGATCGCCCGGGCGGCGCCGACGGTCGCGGCGGACAGATCGGCGTCATCGAAGACCAGCACCGGCGATTTGCCGCCGAGTTCCAGGCCGACCTTCTTGAGGTTTCCGAGTGCCCCCTGCACGATCAGCCGCCCCACCTCGGTCGAGCCTGTGAAGGCGACTTTGTCCACGTCGGGGTGCGCCGCGAGGGCCGCACCCGCGGTGTGTCCGAGGCCGGTGACGACGTTGGCCACGCCCGGTGGCACGCCGGCTTCCAGGAGCAGTTCCGCGAGCAGCAGTGCAGTCAGTGGCGTCTCCTCGGCGGGCTTGTGCACGAAGGAGCAGCCGGCGGCGAGTGCCGGTGCGATCTTCCAGGCGGCCATCAGCAGGGGCGCGTTCCACGGCGTGATCAGACCGGCGACGCCGATCGGCTCGCTGTCGGTGTAAGCGTGGTAATCGGCTCCGCCGGAGACGAGACGCATGGACCGGCCGGAGATCTTGTCGGCCCAACCGCCGTAGTAGCGAAAGGTCTCGGCGACGTCCGGGATCGTGCCGTTGAGAGCGCGGGCGTAGGGCATGCCCTGGTTGAGGGTCTCGACGGTGGCGAGCAGTTCGGCGTGTCGCTCGATGAGTTCGGCCACCCGCATCAGCACACGGGCTCGCTCAGCGCCCGGCAAGCTGGCCCAGCGCCGGTCGTCGAATGATTCGCGCGCCGCCGCGACGGCCGCGTCGATGTCGCGGGTGTCGCCGAGCGGCACGTCGGCGATGGCCTCACCGCGCCCCGGGTCGAAAGCGCCGAACGTGTCGCGGGAGGTCGCCTGGACCCATTGCCCGCCGACGAGCATCCGCCAGGAGACGGTGTGCGCGGCGCGGGGGTCTTCAGCGAGCTGCTTGAGATGGCTCATGGTGGGACTCTCCGAGTTCGGGTAGGTCACTCGCCGAGGTCGGTGCCGTCGGCGGTCTTCTCCAGCACGGCGCGGACCGCGGCGGCGGCGTTGACACCGGCCGGTACGCCGCAGTAGACGGTGATCTGGCGCACCACGGCGATCAGCTCGTCGACCGTGATCCCGTTGCGCAGCGCCCCGAGCGTGTGCGTTTCGAACTCGGCCATCCGGTTCAGCGCGGCGGTCATGGCGAGCACCAGCAGACTGCGTTCACGGCGGGCCAGCCGTCCGTCGGTCCAGACCTCGCCCCAGCAGTACTGGGTCATGAACGGCTGGAATTCGGTGGTGACCGCGTCGGTGCGCGAGAGCGCGCGGTCGACGTAGGCGGCTCCGAGCACTTCGCGTCGTACGGCCATGGCTGCCTCGGGCATGGGGCGGTCGTCGGTCATAGGTCAGGTGTCCGTTCGCTGAGGAAGCCGCCGATCCGGGCGGCGACGAATTGGGGGATCTCGTCCAGCACGGCGTGCTTGTAGCCGCGTAGGATCACCGCTCGACCGTCCGGCACGCGTGCGGCGATCGTCTCCGTCATGTGGGGCGGTGATCCCACGTCGAATTCGCCGGTCATGGCCAGGGTCGGCGCCTGCACCCGATGCAGTTCTGCGGCCAGATCGTTGGTGGCGAGCACTTCATACGCGGCGACGTATCCGTCGGGGTCGGCCTGCGCCTGCCGGGTCAGGTTCGCTGCCACCCGGTCGGGATGCTCGCGCAGGAACTCGGTGGTGAACCACCGCTTGGCGTTGGTGTTGTCGGCGCCATCGGCCCGCAACGCCTCGAGTCGATCGAGGGCGCGCCGGCGTTCTTCGCCGGTACGGCCGGCTACCGCTCCGATCACGACCAGCCGCCGCACGAGCTCCGGCGCGCGCAGAGCGATCGCCTGCGCGATCAAACCACCCAGCGAGAAGCCCACCAGGTAGCTCTGTCGGACGTTGTACCGACGCATCACTTCCAGGTGATCATCGACGAACGCCTCGAGCGTGTACGGCCGTTCGCGCAGCGGAGATTTGCCGTGTCCGCGCAGGTCGTAGCGCAGCACCGGGAAGTTCGGGGCCAGCTCGGCCACGACGTCGGACCACGCGGAGCAGTTGGAGCCGACGCCGTGCACGAGCACGACGGGTGTCCGCCCGTTCAGCGGCGAGTCGACAACGCTGTACAGGGGCTCACTCATGAGGCGAAAGCCGGCATGACGTCGTTGACGAACAGCTCCAGCGATCGCCGCTCCAATTCGTGCGGCAGGCCCCAGGTGGCGCCGTACATGAAATTGTCGACGCCTGCCGCCTCGTACATCTTCAGCTTCTCGATCACCTGATCAGGCGTGCCGAACACGTGGTTTCGTATGAGTTCCTGCTGGTCGTAGTGCTCGGGATTGCGAACCTTGGACAGATCCGCCTTCTCCACGAAACCGCGCTGCACACCGCCGAGGTTCTGGAACAGCGTGTCGAAGTAGCGCATGTGGTCGGTGAGGTATCGGCAGTACTCGGGGGCTTGCGACTCGACGTCGTAGACACCGGTGTTGCGAAGCATCATCAGCTGCGGCCGCCAGCCGTTACCGACCTCGGCGATCGCGTTGTCCAACCGCTCGCGTAGCGACAACACCTCCTCGAACGGCAGGTGCAGGGGGGTGGCCATCACATGGCAGCGGTTTTCGACGGCGAACCGGAACGCGTCCGGGTGCCGCGCGGAGATCCAGATGGGCAGCTCTGCCTGCTGAGGCTGGGGCACTCCGGTGGATTTCGGGAATGACCAGGCCACGCCGTCGTGGCTGTAGTCACCGTGCCAGAGCCCGCGCAGGGCCGGAAGCAACTCGATGAGAGCAGCGCGAGACCGTTCCACGGTGATGCCGCCGCCCATCCGCTCGAACTCGTAGGCGTAAGCGCCGCGACCGAGCCCGAGCTCGAGCCGGCCGTCGGAGAGCACGTCCACCAGGCCAGCTTCGCCCGCCAGGCGCAGCGGGTTCCAGTAGGGGGCGGCCAACACCGCAGTGCCGATGCGTACGTTGGAGGTCTCACGCGCCCAGACGGCGAGTTGGATGAACGGATTCGGCGCGATGGACAGCTCGATGCCGTGGTGTTCGCCGGTGAATATGGAGTGGAATCCGCCTGCGTCGGCCATGCGGACCAGGTCAAGAGAGTTATCGATGACCTGGTTCATCGGCAATTGCGGGGTTTCCCGGCTCAGTTCGAGGGACATCGAGAACTTCATCAGGCCTCCTTCGGTGGTGTGCTGCCTGCCCGTGGCAGATGGGATGGAACGGATCAGGCGCGGTCGATGCCGCCGAGCGCGGCGATGCGACCGCTGGAAGCGGAACCGGCGTATAGACCGAACTGCTCCCCGGCCCGCTCGCGCACGTAGCGCCGCAGCATCGCGGCGATCGGCCGGTCAGGGATGTGTTCCCACGGGATTGCGTCGGCGGGGACGCAGCGCAGTGTCGGTGTTGCGGCGTGGACCTGCTCGGCGGTCGCGTCGACGCGCAGCCGGTAGGCCATGAGCAGCGTCCCGGTCGTCGGCCGGTCGAAGATCGAGTAGAGGAAGGCGACCTCGGTGTCGACACCGAGGCTGGCCGAGGCGGCGGCGGCGAGCTCCCCGTCGTCGAGCTGGCCTTGCGTGAGGGGTACCTGGGGCACGTTCCAGCCAGTGCCCTCGGCTTGCAACACGAGGGCACCGTCCACGGTTTCGGCGATCCAGGCGGCGCGCAGGGCGGCGCCGTCCCGGCGGGCCAGCGCCGCGCCGTTCTGCTCTGGAGTGAGCGAGACGTACCTGCCCTGGTGGTAGCCGAGTGGCCGGTGCTCCTGCAGACCGAAGGCAAGCACCTCGCCGATCACCAGCACGTGGTCGCCGACGTGGATCTGCCGCTCCGTGCGGCAGTCCAACCAGGCGTTGCTGCGCGGCAGGATCGGTGCCCCGCCGGCCCCGACGCGCAGCTGAAGACCTTCGAACTTGTCCGTCGATTTGCCCGCGAAGCGGGCCGAGAGTTCCTGCTGGTCCGCAGCCAGGATGTGCACGACGAAGCCGCCACACCGCGCGAACGTGTCGTAGCTGGCCGCCCGGCGGTCGACGCAGACCAGCACCAGCGGCGGGTCCAGGGACACCGAGGTGAAGGAGTTCGCGGTGATGCCGCGCGGGCGCCCTTCGGGGTCGTGCGCGGTGATGATCGTGACGCCGGTCAGAAAGCTGCCGAGTGCGCGCCGCAGTTCAGTGCGGTCCAAGGTCGGGTGCCCGGTAGGCGGCTGCTCCATCTGCATGATGATAAGTATCATCTTTCCGGAGTCGGGTGACAAGGGCCGGCCTTCGAGCGCCCGTGGCGGATCTGCCTCAGCCGGAACCGTGGCCCAGGCGGCGCAGTGCGTCGTCGGCGTGCGCTGCCAGTAGCTCCTCCAGCGTCGTCTTGTCTCCGGCGGTGATCGCGGCGAGCAACGCCTTGTGTTCGGTCAACCGGTCGCCGGGAGCCCTCTGGTAGGAGTCGGCGAGCGCTGAAAGGCACATCTGCGTCTCGGTCATGAGCGTGGCGTGCATACGGGAGAGTCGCGGGCTGCCGGCCAGCTCGACGAGCTGCTCGTGGAATCGGAAGTCGGCGCTCGCCGCGGCGGCCGGATCGCCGTCGGCCGCTTCCAGCTCATCCAGCCTGGCGCGCATCGCGGCCAGCGCTTGCGGGGCAGGGCCGGTGGCCATCACCCGGTGCGCGGCCGCCCGCTCGATCGCCATGCGCGCGAAGTACACGTCACGCACGTCGTCGTCGGTGAGCGTCGTGACGAACAGTCCACGGTTCCGAACCGAGATCAGCAGTCCCTCCTGGGTCAGCCGCTGCATCGCCTCACGCAGCGGGCCGCGGCTGGTGCGCAGCTCGCGGGCGAGGTCGGCCTCGATGAGCTGCCTGCCCTGGGCGAACTTTCCGCTGCTGATCGCCTTGCGCAGTTTGCGCGCGATGATGCTCGGTGTCGACTCGCGGTCGACAGGCTCGAGTACGGCGTCGTTCGGACGATCGGTGTCCATCGCATCCTCCCCTTGTCGGTTACGCAGACAGTATCCGTCATCAATCCCACAGTCTGTTTGTCAACAATCACATCTCGGCCTAGAGTGGCGCGGTGCCCCACCAACGCGATGGTTCCCCCGGCTTCGACGTCGCCGCGCTCGCCCGCCAGCTACGGCGGACGCTCAGTGGCCAGGTACACGACGACCCGGGCACGCGGGCCCTGTACGCATCCGACGCCTCGAACTACCGGGTCACCCCGCAGCTCGTCGTCGCGCCGAGCGATGTCGCCGAGTTGGCTGCGGCCGCCCAGCTGATTGTCGACAGCGGTGCACCGTTGGTGCTGCGCGGCGGCGGCACGTCGATGGCGGGCAACGCGATCGGCGGGGTGATCGTGGACACCGGCCGGCTCACCGGGATCGGCCTGATCGACGCCGAGACCCGGCGGGTGCGGGTCGAACCGGGAGTCGTGCTCAGCGAGCTCAACCGCGCGGTCGCCAGACATGGGCTCACCTTCGGTGCCGACCCCTCCTCGGCCAGCCGTGCCACGCTTGGCGGGATGATCGCCAGCAACGCCTGCGGTGCGCACTCGGTCGCGTGGGGCACCACAGCCGACAATGTTTCCGCTCTCGATATCGTGCTCGCGGACGGCACCCCAATGCGAATAGAAGCGCCGAGCGAATCCGGCCCGGTACCAGCCCGCATGGCGGAGCTCGCCGCCCGCCCTGGCCGCGACGGCGAGCTGCACCGTGCACTTCAGGCGCTCGCCGAGCGCGAGCAGACGACACTGCGCCGGCGCTTCCCCGACCTGCGGCGGCGCATCTCCGGGTACGCGCTCGACGCGCTTCTCCCCGAACGCGGCTTCGACCTGACCCGGCTGCTGTGCGGCAGCGAAGGCACCCTCGCGGTCACCACCGGGGCTGAACTTCGGCTGACCGCGCTACCGGACGCCACGGTGCTTCTGGTGCTTGGCTTTCCCGATCCGATCAGCGCCGCTGCCAGCGTGCCGTACCTGTTGCCGTCCGGGCCGCTCACTGTCGAGTCGATCAACGCGGAGCTGGTGGACCGGCTGCCGGAGAGCGTGCGGAACGCGGCTCTCGCCGCTGGTCTGCCGACCGGGCGGATGTGGCTGCTCGTCGACGTGGGCGGCCAGGACTCGACCCTCGCTCGCGCCACCGCTGTGGCCATGCTCGACGCGATACGCGACGCCGGCCTTCCGGGGACCGGGTCGGTGATCACTGACGCGGCTGCCCGCGCTGTGCTGTGGCGTTGCCGCCGCGACGGAACCGGTCTGGCCACCCGCCGCGCGGACGGCCGCGAGGCGTGGGCGGGCTGGGAGGACGCTGCGGTGCCGCCGGCCCGACTGGGCGAATACCTGACGGAACTCGACGAGCTGATGGCGCGCTTCGGCTATGCCGGCGCCTCATATGGGCACTTCGGCGAGGGCTGTATGCACATGCGCATCGACTTCGATCTGCTCAGCGCAGCGGGCGTCGCGCAGTACCGCGATTTCGTCGAGCAGGCGACCGATCTGGTGGTGCGCCTCGGTGGCTCGGTGTCGGGGGAGCACGGCGACGGACGCGCCCGTTCCGCGCTGCTGGCCCACATGTATGGCGCCGACGTCGTCGACCTGTTCGGCGAGGTCAAGCGGATCTGGGACCCGCGCCGAGCGCTCAACCCCGGCGTCATCGCCGATCCCGCTCCGCTCACCCAGCAACTCAAGCTGCTGCGACAGCCGGTGGGCAGCTTCGCCGGATCGGGGCCGCGTACCGCTTTCGACTACCCGCACGACGGAGGCAGCTTCGCCGTCGCGCAGCGTCGCTGTGTCGGCGTGGCCAAGTGTCGGCAAGCCGACGGGGGGGTGATGTGTCCCAGCTTCCAGGTCACCCATGACGAGCGGCACTCGACCCGCGGTCGGGCTCGACTGCTGTGGGAGATGGTGCAGGGCGAGACCATCACCGACGGCTGGCGTTCCACTGAGGTGCGCGACGCCCTCGACCTGTGCTTGTCCTGCAAGGGGTGTCTGAGTGACTGTCCGGTCAACGTGGACATGGCCACTTATAAGGCGGAGTTCTTCTCGCACTTTTACCACCGCCGGCTGCGGCCGTTGTCCCACTACTCGATGGGCTGGCTCCCGCTGTGGGCTTGGTTGGCCTCGCGTGCGCCGCGGCTGGTCAACGCGCTGACTCGCTCCCCGCTTGCGCCGCTGCTGAAGCGGTTGGGCGGCATCGCGCCGCAGCGCACCATTCCACCCTTCGCCCGGCGGCCGTTCACTCGCGGCCACCGACCCGCGGCACCTACCAACCGCCAGCAGGTGGTGCTGTGGCCGGACACCTTCAGCAACTTCCTGTCCCCAGAGGTCGCGCACGCTGCCGTCCGCGTGCTCGACGCGGCCGGGCTGGAAGTCATCGTGCCGCGGCAGGCCGTCTGCTGCGGGCTCACCTGGATCTCCACCGGGCAACTCGCTACGGCCAAGCGGGTGCTCGGCCGAACCCTGGACGTGCTCGACGAGTACTTGCGCCGTGACTTGCCGGTGGTGGCGCTCGAACCCAGCTGCCTGGCCGTGTTCCGGCACGACGGTCCGGCCTTGTTTCCCGGCGATGAGCGGGCTGATCGGCTGCGCCGCCAGAGTCGCTCGCTGGCCGAACTGCTCGCCGAATACGCTCCGGACTGGACGCCGCCCCGCGTCGGTGGCGCCGCGCTTGTCCAGACCCACTGCCACCAGCACGCAGTGGTCGGCTTTGAAGCCGACACCGCGCTGATGGCCGCCGCCGGCATCCGGGCCACCGTTCCGGACAGCGGCTGTTGCGGCTTGGCCGGAAACTTCGGCTTCGAAGCCGGCCACTACGAAGTGTCCATGGCCGCAGCGGAACGGGTGTTGTTACCGGCAGTCCGCTCGGCCGATACCGACCAACACATTGTGGCCGACGGCTTCAGCTGCCGTACCCAGATCAGCGCGGGTACAGACCGGTCAGCCCGCCACCTGGTCCAGTTGCTGGCCGACGCCCTGCGGGCGCCAGACCAGGAGTGACCCGAGCACATATCGACGGCCTTGACGATCGAATCGGACTGGGGAGGGTGACACACGTGAATGGCGGACTGGTCGGCGTCGCCGAGAAGTACGGCACGCCCGTGTACATCACGGACCTGCCCGTGCTGGAGAGGGCGGCCGCCGACTTCGAGGACGCGTTCGACACCGACTGGATCCGTCAGTACTCGCTCAAGGCCAACCACCTGCCTGCTGTGACGGCCTGCTTCGCCGCCCGCCGCTGGGGGGCGAACGTCGTATCCCAAGGCGAATGGACCCTCGCTCGGGAGGCCGGCGTATCAGACGACCGGATCAGCCTGGAGGGAATCGGAAAGACCGATGCGGTACTCCAGGCCGCCGCCGACGTGCCCCTCGCCTGGGCCGTGATCGAGTCCGCCGAGGAAGCTGCCGCACTTGAGGAGTATGCGCGGGGTGCGTCGATCAGCAAGCCTGTCGAGGTGCACAGATCGCACGGCCTGCTGTTCTTGGCCCTCACCGACGAGGCCGGCAATCTAATCTGGATCTCCTCGGCCCGCCGCGGCGCGGCCAGCGAGATCAAGACCGCCCGGCACGACAAGCTCTGCCAGCACCTTCGCACCGCCGGCTTGGGCGCCCTGGCCGACCTCGGCCTCGTCGGCCTCGACCAGGATCCTGACGACCCGGTAATCATCACCGGGGTCAAGCGGACCCGCAAGAAGAAGCTCACCGCCGCGCAGAAGCAGGCCAACCAGATCATCGCCGCCGCCCGCGCACCCGTCGAGCACGGCTTCGCTGCCCTGAAGAACTGGCGCATCCTCACCCGGCTACGCCTAAACCCGGCACGGGCCACCGCCCTGTTACGCGCCCTGCTCGTCCTGACGAACCTCGAAACCACCCGCTGACAGATGATCTAGAACGCGGACACCTGCCTGCCAACAGCACGAACTCCCACGAACCCGGCCACACCACCACCCTGACACGAAAATAGAAGCAGGCCAGCGGGGTTGTGGGGCGATCAGGGCGTGACGGATCGCCCCGTGGCGGGTTGTGTGTGGTTGGTCAGGCTGCGGGTTCGAGGTCGGGGTGGTCCAGGGTGACGGTATAGCCCAGGGCTTCCAGGACGCCGATGGCGCGGCGGGCGGCACGGTCCGGGTTTTGCCGGGTGTAGTAGTCGGCGCCGAGGTCGGTGTAGGGGACTTGGTTGGTGAGCATGTGCCAGGTCGCGACCAGGATCGAGCGTTCGATGGCAACCAGGGCGCGCAACGGCCCGCGGCGGGCGGTCAGGCGCCGGTAGCGGGTCTGGAGCCAGGATTCGTTGGTGCCGGCGGCGCCGAAGGCGGCGATGCCCAGGGCGCCTTTCAGGTAGCTGTTACCCGGTCTGGTCTTGCCGGACTTGTTCTTCCCGGCGGACTCCCGGTGACCGGGGGCGACCCCGGCCCAGGAGGCCAGGTGGTCGGCTGTGGGAAAGACGGCCATGTCCGCGCCGGTCTCCGCGACGATGACCTCGGCGACGCGCCTATCGACACCGGGGATCGTGATCAGCAGTTCGACGGCGGGACGAAAGGGCGCGATGTGTGCTTCGATCCGGGCCGCGAGGGCATCCAAGGCGGCGGTCAGCCGGTCGACCTGGTCCAAGTGCAGCCGGACCAGGAACGCGTGGTGTTCGGTGAACCGTCCGGTCAGCGCCTCCACCAGCGCCGGGATCTTGCTGCGGAGTCGGCGTTTGGCCAGGTCGGCCAACACCGTGGGGTCCGGCGGCCCGGTCGGGTCATCGACCCCTGAGATCAGGGCCTCCAGCATCGCCCGGCCGGACACACCCATGATGTCGCTGGCCACCGAGGACAGCTTGATCCCGGCGTCCTCCAGGAACTTCTCCAGCCGCTGCACCTCCCGGGACCGCTCACCGGTCAACCGGGTGCGGGCCCGGGTCAGATCCCGCAGCTGCCGGATCGGCTCCGGCGGCACGAACGAGCCACGCACAAGACCGTGCGCCCCCAACTGGGCCAGCCACTGGGCGTCGGAGACGTCGGTCTTGCGCCCGGGTACGTTCTTGACGTGCCGGGCGTTGACCAGCATCACTTCCAGGCCGTCTTCCAGCACGAAGTAGAACGGCTTCCAGTACACGCCCGTGGCCTCCATCACCACCAGGCTCACCCCGGCGCCGATCAGGTGGTCGCGCAGCGCCAGGATCTGGTTCGTGGTGGCGCTCCAGGTGGTCACCTCACGGGTGAACGTGCCTTTACGCTTGCCCGGCACCCGGATGCAGACCTTGGCGTCGGTCTTGGAGATGTCCAGCGCGGCCACGCGCTGATGCACCACATCCATCGTCGCCTCTCCCCATCTCCCCCGAGACGCGGACGTCGAAGGCGTCGTCCCGGGGAGGGCAGGGATGACGAAGACTCTGACACGCGTGCTCGAGGCAACAATCCACGGTTCCCGTGGCGCCCTCCGGCGCCCATGCTGAGCAACAAGCTTCTTGGCATTACAGGGGCTACGGCGTCCAGCCGGAACAGACATCGGCATCGTCCACCCAAGCCGAGCCCGTGACCAGCCACGAACCCCGCCGTACCCGACAGCGAATTTTCGCCACCCACCGCGCGACCCGAAGGGCTCGCTCAACTGCTGAGCAGCT
>Ga0207671_10001159_pt1 | contig 31442 bp, 25 predicted proteins | sample KBSC24metaG_FD_184352 | JGI IMG/M metagenome (GOLD analysis project Ga0207671, IMG submission 184352) | Corn rhizosphere microbial communities from Kellogg Biological Station, Michigan, USA - KBS C2-4 metaG (SPAdes) (version 2) | ecosystem: Host-associated > Plants > Roots > Rhizosphere > Soil...
GCGCAGAAGCGCGCCGCCGCCGAGGCGGCCGCCGCCGAGGTCGCGTCCGGCATGCTCGTCGGGCTCGGCACCGGCAGCACTGCGGCGTTCCTGATTGATGCGCTCGGCCGCCGGGTTCGCGCCGGGCTTGAGGTGCGCGCGGTCGCGACGTCGCGCCAGACCGCCGAGCGCGCGGCCGCGGCGGGTATCGCCATCGTGCCGCTCGACGATTTGGCGGCGATCGATCTGGCGATCGACGGCGTCGACGAGATCGATCCCGCCTTCCGGGCGATCAAGGGCGCGGGCGGGGCGATGCTGCGCGAGAAGGTTGTCGCGCAGGCGGCGCGGCGGATGATCGCGATCGCGGACGGCTCGAAAGCGGTCGCGCGGCTCGGCGGCAAGCCGGTTCCGATTGAGATCCTGCCGCCGGCGCGCGCCTTCGTCGCGGCACGCGTGGAAGCGCTCGGCGGTCGCCCCACGCTGCGCATCGGCGACGATGGACTGCCATGGCGAACCGAACAGGATAATCTGATCCTCGATTGCGCGTTCGGGCCACGCGACGATTGGCCCGCGCTCGCCGCCGCGCTCGACGTGATCCCGGGCGCGCTCGGTCACGGCCTGTTCATGACCGAAGTCGATACGCTTTATCTCGGCACAGCGAGCGGAGTGATCAGAAGGCAACGGCGCTAACCCAACTTATCCTGGAACAGGGAAACCTTCGGATCGCTTTCTCGTTGCACCATTCGTTAATGAGGACGGCGTTTTTCATGACGGCCACAATCTCTCCCGACCGGGACGATGTTCGCGAGGATGGATCGCTCGAGCGCCTGACGATCGATACGATTCGCACGCTGGCGATGGATGCGGTGCAGAAGGCGAATTCGGGCCATCCCGGCACGCCGATGGCGCTTGCGCCGGTCGCCTACACGCTCTGGCGCGATTTCCTGCGCTATGATCCCGGCGTGCCGGATTGGCCCAATCGCGATCGCTTCGTGCTCTCGGTCGGCCATGCCTCGATGCTGCTTTATGCGACGCTGCATCTCGCCCAGGTGCGCGAGATCGATGCCGATGGACGCCCGACCGGCAATCCTGCCGTCAGCCTCGACGACATCCGCAATTTCCGCCAGCTTTCCTCCAAGACGCCTGGCCATCCCGAATATCGCATGACGACCGGAGTCGAGACCACCACCGGCCCGCTCGGCCAGGGCTGCGGCAATTCGGTCGGCATGGCGATGGCGGAGCGCGCGCTGGCGGCGCGCTACAACCGGCCCGGCTTCGATCTGTTCGATCATGACATCTATGTGCTGTGCGGCGACGGCGACATGATGGAGGGCGTCTCCGGCGAGGCGGCGTCGATCGCCGGACATCTCACGCTTTCCAATCTGTGCTGGATCTACGACAGCAACCACATCTCGATCGAAGGTTCGACCGAGCTCGCCTTCACCGAGGATGTCGGCAAGCGCTTCGAAGCCTATGGCTGGAACGTCATCTATGTCGATGACGCCAACGATACCAAGGCGATCGCGGGCGCGCTGGAAGCCTTCAGGGCAACCGACGAGCGCCCGACCTTCATCGTCGTTCGCTCGGTGATCGGCTGGGGCAGCCCGCGCGCCGGCAGCGAAAAGGCGCATGGCGAGGCGCTGGGCGAGGAGAATGTCCGCAAGACCAAGGAAGCCTATGGTTGGCCGGCGGACAAGCAATTCTATGTTCCCGATGGCGTGTCGGACGCGTTCCACAAGGCGATCGCCGCGCGCGGCCAGCCGGCGCGCGAGCAATGGGAGCAGCTTTTCGCCCGCTATCGCGAAACCTATCCGCGGGAAGCCGCCGAGATCGATCAGCTCCGTCGCGGCAGGATCGCGAGCCGCTGGCAGGAGGCGCTGCCGAGCTTCCCTGCCGACGAAAAGGGCATCGCCTCGCGCGATGCGGGCGGCAAGGTGCTCAACGCGATCGCGCCACGCATCCCGGCGCTGATCGGCGGCGCGGCCGATCTTTCGCCCTCGACCAAGACCGACATCAAGGATCAGCCCTCGTTCGAGCCGGGCGAATATGGCGGCCGCAACCTTCATTTCGGGGTGCGCGAACATGCGATGGGATCGATCGCCAACGGCATGGCGCTCTCCTATCTGCGTCCTTACACCGGCACCTTCCTGGTCTTCGCCGACTATATGCGCGCGCCGATCCGGCTGGCGGCGATCATGGAGCTGCCGGTGGTTTTCGTGTTCACCCATGATTCGATCGGGGTGGGCGAGGACGGGCCGACGCACCAGCCGATCGAGCACCTCGCCACGCTGCGCGCGATCCCCGGCCTCGACACGATCCGCCCCGGCGATGCCAATGAGACTGCCGTCGCCTGGAAAGTCGCGCTGGAGCATAGCCACGAGCCGACCGCGCTCATCTTCTCGCGCCAGGCGATCCCGACGCTCGACCGCAGCAGATATGCCGCCGCCGACGGGCTGGAGAAGGGCGGCTATGTGCTCGCCGATTGCGCGGGCGATCCCGAAATCATCCTGATCGGCACCGGATCGGAGCTGCCGTTGGTGGCGGCCGCGCAGGAGAAACTGGCGGGCGAGGGCGTGAAGTCGCGCGTCGTCTCGCTGCCGAGCTGGTATCTGTTCGAAAAGCAGGATCAGGCTTATCGCGACAGCGTGCTGCCGCCGAAGGTGCGCGCGCGGCTGGCGGTGGAGCAGGGCGGCGCGCTCGGCTGGGATCGCTATGTCGGCCATGATGGCGGCACCATCACCATGTCCACGTTCGGCGCCTCGGCGCCGCTCGCCAAGCTGCAGGAAAAATTCGGCTTCACCCTCGACAATGTCTGCAAGGTGGCGCGCGAGATCATGGAGAAGAACAGATGAGCGATACCGTAATCGATCGGCCCCAGACGACGGGCAATCCGCTGCAGAAGCTCCACGCGCTTGGGCAGGCGGTGTGGCTCGATTTCCTTGACCGCGGCTTTCTCGAGCAAGGCGGGCTGCGAAAGCTCGTCGAGGAGGATGGCGCCACCGGCGTCACCTCCAACCCCTCGATCTTCGAGAAGGCGATGGGTCATGGCGACGCCTATGACGAGGGCTTCCGCGCCGTCTTCGCCCAGCCGGGGGCGACCGTGCAGCAAGCCTATGAGCATGAGGCGGTGGCCGATATCAAGGCGGCGGCCAGGGATCTTCGCCCGGTCTATGACCGGCTCGGCGGCAAGGATGGCTATGCCAGCCTCGAAGCTTCGCCGGCGCTCGCTGACGAGACCCGGCAGACCATCGACGAGGCGCGCCGGCTATGGGCGGCGGTGGGCGAGCCCAATCTCATGATCAAGGTTCCGGGCACAGAGGCGGGCGTGCCCGCCGTGCGGCAGCTGATCGCGGACGGCATCAACGTCAACATCACGCTCCTCTTCGCGATCGACGCCTATCGGGCGGTGGCGAACGCCTATCTCGATGGGCTTGAGGAAAGGCTGGCGAAAGGCGAGCCGATCGATCGCATCGCCAGCGTCGCGAGCTTCTTCGTCAGCCGCATCGATAGCGCAATCGACAAGAAGATTGATGCCCGGATCGCTGCAGGCGACAAGGAGGCGGATGCGCTCAAGGCGCTGCGCGGCAAGGTCGCGATCGCCAATGCCAAGCTGGCCTACGCCTGGTATCGGGAGCTGATCGCGAGCGAGCGCTGGCGCAAGCTCGCCGCCAAGGGCGCCATGCCGCAGCGGCTGCTGTGGGCGTCGACCGGCACCAAGGATCCCGCTTACCCCGATACGCTTTATGTCGAGACGCTGATCGGGCCGGATACGATCAACACCATGCCGCTCAAGACCATGGACGCCTTCCGCGATCATGGCGTTGTCAGGGAAACGCTCACCGCCGATGTCGATGAGGCGCGCCGCGTCCTGGCCGAGGCCGATCGGCTCGGGCTCGATCTGCCTGGCGTTACCAGCGCGCTCGTCACTGATGGGGTGAAGCAGTTCGTCGACGCGGCCGACAAGCTGTTCAAGGCCGTCGACGGCAAGCGCCAGCAATTTTCGGGCCGTTAGGCTCATGCAATCGACGTTCGTTCCTTTTTTCGTCGTCATCCCTGCGAAGGCAGGGATCCATGTCTCTCAATATTTGAGAGGATCTCGAATGTCGCAAGAGACATGGGTCCCAGCCTCCGCTGGGACGACGACGAAATAGTACGAACTTTAGATTTGTGGCGGTAACCTCACTCACAAGGAATTGATGCCGATGCGTATCGCAATCATCGGGCTTGGCCGCATGGGCGCCAACATCGCGCGGCGGTTGATGCGGGGCGGGCATGAGGTCGTCGCCTTCGACCGCAACGCCGAGGCCGGCGAGAAGCTGGCGCAGGAAGGCGCGGTCGCCGTCGCCTCGCTCGAAGACGTCGCCGCCAAGCTCGAAAGCCCACGCATCTTCTGGGTCATGCTGCCGGCGGGCGAGCCGACCGAAGCCACGATCACCACGCTGCGCGGCATGGCAAGCAAGGGCGATATCATCATCGATGGCGGCAACAGCTTCTACAAGGACGATATCCGCCGCGCCAAGGCGTGCGCCGAAAGGGGCGTCAGCTATGTCGATGTCGGCACCTCGGGCGGCGTCTGGGGGCTGGAGCGCGGCTATTGCATGATGATCGGCGGCGAGAAGGCGGTTGTCGATAAGCTCGATCCGATCTTCGATACGCTGGCCCCCGGCGCGGGCACGATCCCGCCAACGCCCAATCGCGATGGCGATGACGCATGCGAAGATCCGCGCGCCGAAAAGGGCTATATCCATGCCGGCCCGGCGGGGGCGGGGCATTTCGTCAAGATGGTCCACAACGGCATCGAATATGGGCTGATGCAGGCCTATGCCGAGGGCTTCGACGTGCTCAAGGGCAAAGCCTCGGACAAGCTGCCGGAGGAGGAGCGCTTCGATCTCAACCTCACCGATATTGCCGAGGTCTGGCGGCGCGGCAGCGTCATCTCTTCCTGGCTGCTCGATCTCTGTGCCAGCGCGCTCGCCAAGGATCATAAGCTCGAAGGTTTCGAGGGCAAGGTCGCGGATTCGGGCGAGGGGCGGTGGACGATCGACGCGGCGATGGAGGAGGCGGTGCCCGCCTATGTGCTCTCCGCCGCACTGTTCGCGCGCTACCGCAGCCGGGTCGATACGACCTTCGGCGACAAGCTCCTGTCCGCGATGCGCTTCGGCTTCGGCGGGCATGTCGAAATGCCGCAATGAAGAAGGCGCCGGTCGCGCCGCCCGCGACGTTCGTCATCTTCGGCGCGACGGGCGATCTCACTCGCAGGCTGCTGATGCCGGCGCTCGTCAATCTCGAAGCGGCGAAGCTGCTCGACGGCAAGACCAGCTTCCTCGGCGTAAGCCATGGCGAGGGGGATGATGCGGGCCTGCGCAAGCAGCTCTCCAGCTTTGTCGAGGATCAGCGCATCTGGCGGCGGCTCGCCAAGCGGATCCATTATCTGCAGGGCGATTTCGCCGATCCCAAGCTGTTCGAGGCGCTACGCGCCAAGCTTGCTGGCAATGTCGTCTTCTATCTCGCGACCGCGCCCGGCTTCTTCGGCCCGATCGTCGAAAGCCTCGGCAAGGCGGGGCTGCTTGAGGAAAGCGGCGGCTTCCGGCGGATCGTGATCGAAAAGCCGTTCGGCACCGATCTCGCCTCCGCGCGTACGCTCAACCAGCATATCCTCGCCCATGCCGGCGAGGCGCAGATCTACCGGATCGATCATTTTCTGGGCAAGGAGACGGTGCAGAACATCCTCGTTACCCGCTTCGGCAATGCGATGACCGAGGCGGTGTGGAACAATCGCTATATCGATCATGTCCAGATCACTGCTGCGGAGACAGTAGCGGTCGGCACCCGCGGCGGTTTCTACGATGCTACAGGCGCATTGCGCGACATGGTGCCCAACCATCTGATGCAATTGCTGGCGATGGTCGGCATGGAGCCGCCCAACAGCTTCGATGCCGACGCGATCCGCACCGAAAAGGCGAAGCTGCTGGCAGCCGTGCGGCCGGTCGACCCTGCCGATGCCGTGCGCGGACGCTATCGCGGCGGCACCGCCGGCGGCGAGAAGATCCCCGCCTATCGCCGCACCAAGAATGTGAATCCGAACAGCCGCACCGAAACCTATGTCGCGATGAAGCTGGCGGTGGAAAGCTGGCGCTGGCATGGCGTGCCCTTCTATCTGCGCACCGGCAAGGCGCTCGCGGCGCGCGATACCGAAATCGTCGTGCGCTTCCGCGAGGCGCCGCTGATGCTGTTCCGCGACACGCCGACCGATCGGTTGCCCGCCAACCAGCTCATCCTCCAGATCCAGCCCGAAGAAGGCATCGCGCTCGATCTGGCGGTGAAGCAGCCGGGGCCGCTCGTCGAAACCGTGCCGGCGCGGCTGCATTTCGCTTATGCCGAGCAGTTCGATCTCGGCCACCGCACCGGCTATGAAACGCTGCTGTACGATGTGCTGATCGGCGATCAGATGCTGTTCCAGCGCGCCGACCAGATCGAGGCGGGCTGGCGCGCGGTCCAGCCGCTGATCGATGCCTGGCAGCAAGGCGAGCCCGAGGATTATGCCGCGGGGAGTGCCGGGCCCAAGGCTGCCGACGCGCTGATCGCGCGCGACGGCCGCAGCTGGCACCCGATCGGATGAGCCGCATCGATCTCGTCGTGTCGGATATCGACGGCACGCTCGTCCGCGACGACAAAAGCCTGAGCAACGAGGTGATCGCGGCGGTGGGCCGCCTGCGCGATGCCGGGGTGCCGCTGGTCCTGATCAGCGCCCGGCCGCCCAGCGGCATGCTCTGGATCGGCGAGAAGCTCAGCCTCACCGGGGCCCTCGGCGCCTTCAACGGCGGCACGGTGGTGCGCCCGGATGGCACGCTGGTGTCGGCCGAGCGGCTTCGCCCGGAAGTCGCGACGCGCGCGCTCGCCATGATCGCGAGGCCGGAGATCATCCGCTGGCTGTTCCATGACGGCTGCTGGCATGCCGAGCGGGTGGACGATGTCTATGCGGTGCGCGAGCGCCGGGCGGCCAATCAGGAGCCGATCGTCGGCGGCGATTTTTCGAAGCTGGTCGATGCCGCTGACAAGGTCGTCGCGGTGTCTGACGACCATGATCTGCTCGCCCGGCTCGAGCGCGAGATGGGGGAGGCGCTGGGCGAGAACGCAACGGTGATGCGGTCCCAGGCCTATTATCTCGATATCACCGCGCCGCGCGCCAACAAGGGCGACGGCATCGCCGCGCTGGCCAAGGCGGCCGGCGTGCCGCTCGATCGGGTGGCCGCGATCGGCGATCAGCGCAACGATATGGCGATGTTCGCGCGCGCCGGCTTCTCGATCGCGATGGGGCAGGGGCCGGAGGAGGTGCGCAAGGCCGCCAGCTGCGTTACCGCATCGAATGAGGAGGATGGCGTCGCCCAGGCGATCGACGACATCCTGCTGCCGATGGTGCGCGGAGCATGAAGAAGCTCATCGCCTTCGATCTCGACGGCACGCTCGCCGAGAGCAAGCAGCCGATCGACAAGGAAATGGCTGGCCTACTGAAGGATCTGCTCGATGTCGCCAAGGTGGCGGTGATCTCGGGCGGGGACTGGCCGCAGTTCGACAAGCAGGTCGTCTCGCGCCTGCCCAAGGGAAGCCGCTGGCGGCGGCTGTTCATCATGCCCACCACCGGATCGAAGCTTTATCGCTACGAGAAGGGGCGGTGGCGGAAGATCTATGCGGATGATTTCACCGACGGGCAGCGCGACCAGATCCTCCAGTCGCTCGACAAGGCCGTGAAGCAATGCGGCTTCGACACGGAAAAGACCGCAGGCCCGCAGATCGAGGATCGCGGCAGCCAGATCACTTTCTCAGCGCTCGGCCAGAAGGCGGCGCTCGATGCCAAGAAAGCGTGGGACCCGGATCTGGCCAAGCGCAAGGCGCTGCAGGCGATCCTCGAAAAGGAGCTTCCCGATCTATCCGTCAAGATCGGCGGCTCGACCTCGATCGACATCACCCAGAAGGGCGTCGACAAGGCCTATGCGATCGATCGGCTGTGCAAGCACGCCCGCGTCGACCGCGACGCCATCCTGTTCATGGGCGATGCCATCTATCCGGGCGGCAATGACGATCCGGTGAGAGCCGCCGGCATCGAGAGCGTCGCCGTGCGTGACGTGCATGAAACCGGCAATGTGATCCGCGGCGTCATCGCCTGCCTGCGTTAGGCGCGTGCGGGTAATCGGCTAGACCGTCTGCCTGTCCGCAAGCATGTCGCTCAGCTTGCCGATGAGCTGGTCCAGTTTGGGGCTTCTCTCGCGCGATTTCTCCTGCGAATCGCGCGCATGTGCGACCAGCGAGGACCAATAGTCGACCGTTTCGCGATAAACGGGCCGTCCCTCATGTCTGCGAGCACTGTCGATCGCGCGCCGCAGATTCTGAATCACTGTGCCGCTGAGTTCCACCTTTACCCCCTTGCCTCTATACTCTCATGCTCCACTCCGCCTTGTGCACCTGATACGCCCGCAGGGGACGCGACGCGCTTCTCCAGTCCGTCCGCGAGCCGCCGCAGGCGCTCGGCGAGGATCGGGTCCCCGGATCGAAGCGAGAGCGAACGAAGCGCATCGATGCGCTGCTGATGGCCGAATAGCGGAATGGGCGCATAGAGCATTAACCATCTATGCCACGCTAAGGCCCTCCGGTCTTTACGTGAATTTCCCGAACGGATGCGAAATGGATCATAGGCCGTATTGGACGATGCGTGGAACGGCCGAGAATGGCCATCCGTTATCCGCACATGCGCAAGGCTCTCATGATGGCCGGGGCAATCTCCTGCGCACTGGCCATTGCGCCATCGGCGGCTAGGCCAGCAAAATCTGGCGCGGCCGGACGATCGGCCCCGCTGCATTTGCTGAATGTCGACTATGATGTGCGGAACAGGCATGCGCCCGTCCCCAGCCCCAGGATGCCACTTCGCAACGAAGCGAAGCCTGCCATGCGCGCCGATCTGCGCGAGGAACTCGATCCCGACGACGACGCCAAGGATATATCGTTCAAGCCGCGGCTGAGCCGCTACCACCTCCCCGCCACCCATTTCCGGGGGCCTGCGGACGTCACCGTGCTCGGTTTGGGGGCTAAGGTGCGGTTGCCGAATTAGATCAGCGCGATTGATTCGGGCATTTCCTGAATACGCACAGTAATTCGCGCCGGCCTGTCGAGGATTTAGCACGATTGGTCGAGCGTGAAGGAAGCCGTTCATTTACGAGATTGCAAGCCATTTCGCGTAGGAAGCTTCTCAAGCTGCGACTCATAATGGGCGCCAGGCACGTCCATCCAACAGCCGCTCCTGTAACCAACCCACTGTAGCCGTTCGCCGGCTGGAGGTTCTTATGCGCGTCGCTCGAAGAGCAGCGGTCAGTACGCTTTTGTCTACGCTCGTCATGTTCGGCACCAATGCCTATGCAACGAGTTGCTGGTATCCCAACGAAATCAAGGCAGCTCAAATGCGCGATCTTCACGCGCAGCTCATGGTGGGAACCTTGCATTGCCGCGCGAGCAATCCAGTGTTCGAAAGTGAATATAATGAATTCGTCGATCGGCGGCACGACGTTCTTGATGGCAATATCGCAATACTTAAGGATCACTTTCAGCGTGAGTCCGGCAGCGACGGCCAGATCGCCTATGATCGCTATTCGACGGTGCTGGCCAATGCCCAGGCATCGAAGGACTATGCCAATCCCGATACCTGCGCGCAGATCGGCATGCTGCTGAGGGCCGCCACCAACGCCAACGACACGGATTTGCTGCTGCTCGCGCAGACGGTCGAACGCGCGCCGGAGAGCAATGGTTGTCCGTCCAACGCGACATTACCTGCTGCACCTGCAGCCGCATTCGCGCCCGCGCCCGCACCCGCAGTCGCGTCCGCGCCGGAACCTGTCGCCCAGGCCACGCTCGCATCGGTAGAACATGTCGGCGCCTTGCCTAGCGATACGCCTCCGACGCCGCCTGCAGCGGCAGAGCCGGCCAAGGCGGAGCTTGCCGCCACCCCGGCCGCCGTCACGACGCCCGCACCCACACCGACCTCGGCCGATTCCCGCGATCAGGCGATGCAGGCCGCGATCGCGGCGCTCCAGGCTGCCACCATCGCGCTGCAATCGGTGAGCGCCGCGCCCGCAGCGACGCCGGCCCGGCTGGCACAAAGCAACGGCAAGGCCGACGTCATGAAGCAGCGCGTGCCCGACTCCCCGGTGGTGCCGGTGAACGGCAACGGCGCCATCGAATAAAGGATCGCGCCTTCGCCTGGCGGGGCATGCCATGTTGATATGAACAATTGCTGGTGCACTTTTACATAAGAGGGGCCAGCTTGTTCCATTTTGTACTGAACAGCCTAAGAAGAACGAACAGATAAGCGGCGCGCTCGTCGCTCGAGTGGGCGGGGTCAGGTTCCGGCCAAAGGCGGGAATCGCCGGCAGGATGCTGCATCCCGGCTGGCGGGCAAAGAAGGCGCTGGCTCGGGCTCCGTCATTAGGCCTATGGACGGCCATGAGCAGCGGATCGAACGCGATATTGCAGCGGGCCTTTTTTGCGCGCGATGTCGAAACGGTAGCGCCCGCTCTGATCGGCGCCATCCTTCTGGTCGATGGCGTGGGCGGCATGATCGTCGAGACCGAGGCCTATGATTCCAACGATCCGGCATCGCATGCCTATCGCGGCCCCACCGCCCGCAACGCCAGCATGTTCGGCCCGCCGGGCCATGCCTATGTCTATCGCAGCTACGGCATCCACTGGTGCCTGAACTTCGTCTGCCAAATGGGCAGCGGCGTGCTCATCCGTGCGCTGGAGCCGACCGCCGGGCTCGATCGCATGGCCCAGGCGCGCGGCACCGACGACATCCGGAAACTATGTTCGGGGCCGGGAAAATTATGCGCCGCCCTCTCCATCGACAAGAGCTTTGACGGAAAGCCGCTCGATCAGCCGCCCTTTGTCGTTTTGGCCGCCTCCGATGCCGCCACCGTAGGCATCGGGCCACGGATCGGCATCACGCGCGGGGTGGCGACTCCGTGGCGCTTCTACCTCGAAGGATCTCCGTTCCTGAGCCGGCGGCCCCGCTCGGCCTGAACCGAGACTGCAGGACAGGCGTTGTGCCTTATGAACTTCGGCGTCACGGAAAGGGCTGCCGGCAACGCCCGCGAGCGATGTGGCTTGGATGGGATCGCGCCGTCGCAGTAATTGAGCTAAAATTTCATCGGCACGGCTATGTCATTGCGGAAAGGCCAGATGAGCAGCGACGGGCTGAAGCGGCATGCCTGCTTCTGGGGCATGATCGCTCTGGGCTTGTTCGTGACATTGCTGAATCTGGATCTCCCGATCATCCGCAATGCGCATTGTTATGCCAAGGCGACGCGAGGCCTCTTGCTCACGCGTCTGGATGTAGCCGCCATCGTCGGAAACGATGCGTGGACTTCGGGCAAGCCGATCCTGTTCCCGCTGCTCGCCATGCCGATCGCCGCGCGTGCCGATCTCGATATCGCGATGATCCTCACCTCGGCACTGGGCACGATCTTTTATCTCTGGATGGCGTGGCTGGCACTGAGACGGATCAACGCCCGTTGCGGGATTTCAGACGCGCTGCTGCCCATCGAGTTCGCGTTCGTCGGTTTCAATCCGCTGGTCGTTTATCAGTTCTGGTCAGCCTATCCGGATTCACTGTTCGCCGGCTTCGCGTTGCTGGCATTCGTCCTCGCGGACATGATCGCGACCAACCCCGACAAGAATATGCGCTGGCCCATATTGGCCATGGCAGCCGCGATCGTGCTCGCGTTGCACACGAAGCTTTACGGGGCGATCCTTGCCATCACCTGCCCGCTCTACCTGGCGTTGCATTGGCGAGGCTGGATCGATCGGGGGCGCCAATTGCGATCGAAGCTCATCCTGCTGCTGGCCGTGCTGGCGGGCATCGGGCTGCTGTTGGTCGCCGTGAAATTGCGTATCTATCCCTGGCTCCGGCTTGACAATGGCGCGGGCGTCCAGGGCTTCAAAACCGGCCTTACCGATCCGGACCGCGATATTAGCGGCGCCTTCATGATGATGGCCTTCGCGCTTCTGCTCAACGCCCAATTCGCGCTCCTGTCCCTGACGCGGCGGGCGACATGGGTTGCGCTCGATCTCCCGCCGCTGCTGTTCGTGTTGATCTATCTCGCCGGCCTGATCCTGTTTCCGGGCACGGACAAGAATATGCGCTACTTCCTTCCTGCGTTCCCCTTCATCGCCGCTGCCCTGGCGGCCGGTGTCCAACAGATGCGGCACAAACGGATCGTGCTGGCGGCGTTTGCCATTTGTGGGGCGGCGTCGATCGCGATATTCAATCTGGCGCCGGCCGAACGCGTGGCGCGGCCGCTGCTGGTGCGGTCGCTTCGCCATTATCCGATGCTCGATACGCTCTTGGACAATCTGCGCCTCCCCGCGCAGCTGGCAGTCAAACGAGGCATCGATTTGATCAACGCGCATGTGCCGGACGGCGGCACGCTCTACTGGGTTTCGGATTATAACGGCACGGCGACATTCGGCGCCGCTCATGATCTTGGCGTCAAACCCTCGATCAACGTGCGCTACGTCATGCGCCCCGACCAGATCCCGCCGAGCGCGCAAGGAGCGTTCGCGGTGCGCTATACCGGCAATTCTTTTGGGGCTACGCTCTCGTCACCAACTGCAGGGCTGACGTTCGAAAAAGTCGCAGATGGCGTGTTCAGGATCAATTGATGGAGGCTGTCGATCCTCGGCCGGCTCCGCAAACCCTGCAACTTTGGCTTGCGAGCTTCGGCCAAGACCCCGCGGAAGAGAGCCAGATATTCGGGACCAGACCGCGCAACGCAGAATTGAGCTGCAACCGCCGGGCCCCGGAAAATGCTGTCGGAGCATGGAGATGCGGCCCGAATGGCCTTTGCGAGCTTTGATCGATCGCGAACGGGGACGATGCTCCCGTCTCGCTGATGGGCGAGCAGGGATCGGATGCTGACGCTACATTCCGTCGCGATGACCGGCATGCCACAAGCCAATGCCTCGATCACCACCGCGGGCACGCCCTCATAATTTGATGAGAGCAGGAAGATGTCGCCGCGTGCGAACCAGCGCCACATGTCCTGCTGGTGGCCGGCCAGCAGGATGCGTTCCTGTAAGCCGCGTTGGACGATCTGTTTTTCGAGGTTCGGACGTTCGGGCCCATCGCCTACGATGATCAGGATATCGTCGCTGCCGCTTCCCTCATGAAATGCCTCGATCAGCAAGGCGAAGTTCTTTTGTGCTACGCATCGTCCCGCCGCCAGGAATCGCCTGCCGGACGGCCTGCTGCTTCTGGCCTCAGTGCCGGCCGCATGGAGCAAGCTTAGCTCCTTGGCCGAAAGCGCGGGATCGTTGATGATCGAAACCTTGGCAAAGGCGATCCGCATGGCCTCGGCAATCTCGCGCCGCATGGGCTCGGCCAGTCCGACGAAATGGTCGATCAGGCATCCCTGAACGCGGCACCATGTTCGGTAAAGGCCGCGAACAGGTTGAGGAATGTCAGTCCTTTCGAGATCGTTGCTGATCTTGGCGACAATGGGCGGGCAGGCGCTTCGCAGCAGCAGCTTCATGACCACCGCGACAATGGTGTAGCTGTTGCCCGGGCAGAATATGAGGTCCGGCTTTTCACGCCGGATCACCCACAGTAGCCAGCCCATCATCCACAAGGTTTCGAAATGGGCCGTGGAAAAGAAAGGCCTCGGCGCGACAAGGTAGCGAAGGCCGGGCGCCGTTGCGCCCTGCGGTCCATCGATCCGGCCCATCGCCACCGGGCAATCCATGCCGAGGCGCGACCACTCCGCGCAAAGGCGGAGCGCCACACGCTCGACGCCACCCGGCTCGAAGCTATGAAGATAGGTGAGGATCTTAGGGTACGTGTTGACCGGGTGGTGGGCTTGAAGAGGAAATTGACCCGCGGTGGAGGACACTCGTTCGATTTGGTCTGACATGCGATGTTCCGATTGACAGCCTAACGACGGAGTCCTCGACGCAACACCTCAGTTCGATATCGTAATGACCTTTGCTTCACCCCGGTTCGTGCTTGCCAGGGTTCGCGCGCTCGGCGCGCCCCAGCTAACGGTAACTACCGAGGCTTAGATTGCGGGCGCCCATGGCGGTACTGGGCTGAATGCCTCAGCCAGCGCTTCGATGAAGCTGCTGGTGGCTGCCGAGAGGTAAGCGGACGGAGGGCGAACAGCGAAAATGGCCGCGTCAGCGGATCCCTCGCAATTGGGCAGCACGCGCACAAGCCGCCCGGAAGCGAGTTCAGCGCTCACGTCCCACAAGGATCGTAGCGCAATTCCGGCGCCGCGCAGGGCGAGCTCTCTCACCACTTCGCTCGAATTGGTCGCGACATAGCTTTCCACGGGGTGCGAAAATGAACGCCCCTCGCACGTGAGTCGCCAGTGCGTCTGTTCCCGAGCCGCAAGCAATCGATGCTTCGTAAGATCGGATGGCTTGGCAGGCACTCCATATCGGGCGCAATAGCCGGGCGCGGCGCAGAGCACGCGCCGGCTATCAGCCAGACGCTCCGCAACCAGCGGTCGATCGACCGCGTTTGTGATCCGAACGGCTACGTCGACCCGGGTCTTGAGCAGATCGACATACTCGTCGGAAAGATCGAGTTGGGCCCTGACATCGGGGAAACGGTCAAGGAAATCGGCCAGTACCGGTGCGACATGCAATCTGCCAAAGGATGTGGGCGCTGTTATGCGGAGTGTGCCGGCGGGCGCGTTTCGCAAGCCGACGACGCGCGCTTCAGCCGCTTCGATGGCAGCCAGTATTTCGACGACATCGGCATAGAAGCGCGCGCCCGTTTCGGTCAGTTCCATGCGGCGTGTTGATCGCCGGATCAGTTGGGCGCCCAGCCGCGCTTCGAGACGGGCCAGCCGTTTCGAAGCCATCGCCGGCGAAATATGCTTGGCGTGCGCTCCAGCCGATACGCTTCCGTGCTCAACGATCCGAGCGAACAATTCGTAATCCGGATCGATCATTCATTCTTCTCAGGAAAAGCTCATTTGAAATTATATCTACTACCGGCACGATTTTCTACGGTCTAAAGGAAGGCTCAAGGAGACGGTTCGTGCGCATGCCCGCCGCAGATAGCAGGACACTTGCCAGGCGATCCGAAATCGTCGCGGCTCTCCGCGCGATCGTGCCCGGCGAAGGGGTGATCGACGATCCGGCAGAGCTGCGTCCCTACGAGTCGGACGGTCTGACCGCCTATCGGCAGCTGCCGATGGTCGTGGTGCTTCCCGAGACCACGGCGCAGGTTTCCGCCATCCTTGCCTGGTGTCACGCGAACGAGGTCAAGGTCGTGCCGCGAGGGGCCGGAACCTCGCTTTCGGGCGGGGCGCTGCCGCTTGAGGATGCGGTGCTGCTCGGCCTCGGCAAGTTCAACCGGGTCCTCGAGATCGATTATGCGGACAGGATCGCGGTCGTCCAGCCGGGCGTGACGAACCTGGCGGTCACGCGCGCCGTGGAGGATCGCGGCTTCTATTATGCGCCGGATCCGTCGAGCCAGATCGCCTGCACGATTGGCGGCAATGTGGCGGAAAATTCCGGCGGCGTGCATTGCCTCAAATATGGGCTGACCACGAACAACGTGCTGGCATGCGAAATCGTCTTGATGGATGGCGAAGTGCTCCGCATCGGGGGGCGGCATCTCGACCCTGCCGGGCTTGATCTTCTCGGCGTTGTCGTCGGCTCCGAAGGTCTTCTCGGTGTTGTCACGGAAGTGACCGTACGCATATTGCCGCGTCCCGAGACAGCGCGGGCGCTCCTCATCGGATTCGGCTCAGTCGAGGGCGCCGGGCAATGCGTCGCGGACATCATCGCCGCCGGCATCATCCCGGCCGGGATGGAGATGATGGACCGCCCTGCAATCCACGCGGCGGAGGCCTTCGTCCAGGTGGGCTATCCCCTGGATGTGGAAGCCTTGCTGATCGTCGAGCTGGATGGCCCTGCGGCCGAGTGCGATCACCTTGTCGTCGAGGTCGAGCGGATCGCCTTCGCCAATGGCGCGGTCTCGGTGCGCACGTCCGTGGACGAGGCCGAGCGCATTGCCTTCTGGGCCGGTCGCAAGGCGGCTTTCCCCGCAGTGGGCCGCCTCTCCCCCGATTATTATTGCATGGACGGGACCATTCCCCGCCGCCGCCTGCCGGAGGTGCTGGAGCGGATACGGGCGCTCTCCCGGCAATATGGGCTTGAAGTGGCCAATGTATTTCACGCAGGTGACGGCAATCTGCATCCGCTGATCCTTTATGACGCCAATATTCCCGGCCAGCTCGAACAGGCGGAGGCGTTCGGAAACGATATCCTCCGTCTTTGCGTGGAGGTGGGCGGCGTCCTCACCGGCGAACATGGTGTCGGCGTCGAGAAGCGCGATCTGATGCCCGAGATGTTCTCGGAAGACGATCTCAAGCAACAGCAGCGTCTGAAATGCGCGTTCGATGCCAAATCGCTGCTCAACCCGGGCAAGGTGTTCCCGCAGCTTCACCGGTGCGCGGAGCTGGGACGGATGCATGTCCGTCGTGGCGCCACGCCTTTTCCCGATCTGCCCCGTTTCTAGGATAGCGACGTGGCACTTCCGAACAGTGAGGCCGATGTGATCGCTGCTATCAGCGATGCCGTGGCGCGCAACGAACGCCTTGCGATCATGTCGGGCGGCAGCAAGTCCGCTGTGGGCGCGAATATCGATGCCGCGCCGCTGTGTCTGGCTGGGCTTGAAGGCGTAGTCGATTATGATCCCGCCGAGCTGGTTCTGACGGTTCGGCCGGGTACGCGCTTGCAGGACATCGAGACACTGCTGGCCTCCGAGCGGCAAATGCTTGCTTTCGAACCCTTCGATCATGGTCCGATTTTCGGGAAGGCTGCGGGTGCGGCGACGATCGGTGGCGTGGTCGCGGCGGGTGCTGCGGGTTCGCGTCGCCTTTCGGCCGGTGGCGCGCGTGATCATGTGCTTGGCCTTCGCGCCGTATCGGGACGCGCCGAGACCTTCGTGGCAGGGGCCAAGGTCGTCAAGAATGTCACCGGCTATGACCTGCCCAAGCTTGCGGCGAACAGCTGGGGCAGGCTGTTCGCCATCACCGAATTGACGCTGAAGGTCCTGCCGCGCCCGGAGATGGCGACGACCGTCGCCCTGAGCGGCCTCGATGCCGGGAAAGCCGTCGAGATGATGGCGCAGGCGATGGGCAGCCAGGCGGATGTGGCAGCTGCCGCACATCAGCCGTCGAGCCCCGGAAAGCCGGCGCTCACCTGCCTGCGGCTGGAGGGGTTCGCGCCATCGGTTGCGGCACGCTCGCGGCTGGTCGAGGCTCTCCTCGTGCCCCTAGGGCCGGTCACGCTGCTGGACGACGATACGGCCAAGGCTTTCTGGTCGGACATGCAGACCTTGAGCCCGCTGGCAAGCGACGCGCCTCTGTGGCGGATCAATGTCCCGCCCAGCGCAAGTGCTCCGCTTGTCGGGGCGCTGGAAGCCGAGGGCGGGCAATGGTTGCTTGACTGGGCAGGCGGCCTGATATGGCTCGCCTTCGATGGAGATCCTGACCGCGTGCGCGCCGCAGCCGCAGCGGCGGGCGGCCATGCGATGCTGATGAGGGGCTCCGCTGGGTTGCGCAGCACTGTCCCGGTCTTTCATCCGCCGGTGCCGGCTGTGGCCGCGCTCGAGGAGCGGGTGCGTCGAGCTTTCGATCCTGCGGGCGTGTTCGAGACGGGACGGTTCTGACATGCAGACGCGCTTTCAACCATCGGCTCTGCTCGATCCGGCGATGGCGTCTTCCGAAGCGGTGATCCGCAAATGCGTGCATTGCGGCTTCTGCACTGCGACCTGCCCCACCTATGTGTTGCTCGGTGACGAACTCGACAGCCCGCGCGGCCGCATCTATCTGATGAAGGAAATGCTCGAGAACGAGCAGCAGCCCACCGCCCAGGTGGTCAAGCATATCGATCGCTGCCTGTCGTGCCTTTCCTGCATGACGACCTGCCCATCGGGCGTGAACTACATGCATCTGGTTGATCATGCGCGCGCCTACATTGCCGAGCGCTATCGTCGGCCCCTCAAGGACCGGTTCTTCCGCGCCTTGCTCGCCTGGGTATTGCCTCATCCCAAGCGTTTCCGGCTTGCCTTGCAGCTGGCGCGCCTGGCGCGTCCGGCCGCGCCGATCGTCGCCAGGATCGACGCTCTGGAGCCGATGGCGGCGATGCTCTCGCTTGCGCCTTCTTCGCTGCCGCAAATGGCGGCTTCGAAGCATTCGGTCATTGAGGGCGCGCGCGGTCGGGTAGCGCTGCTGGCAGGCTGCGCCGAGCCCGTGCTCCGTCCGCAGTTCCGCGAGGCCGCCGTACGCCTGCTGAACCGGGTGGGTTGGGACGTGATCTTCGCGCCGGGAGAAGGCTGTTGCGGTGCGCTGGTCCATCATATGGGCCGGGAAGCGGACGCGCTGGCGGCTGCGCGGCGCAATGTCGATGCCTGGACGCGCGAGATCGAGGACAAAGGCCTGGCGGCGATCCTCGTCACGGCCTCGGGATGCGGCACGACAATCAAGGATTATGGCTTCATGCTCCGTAACGACCCGGATTATGCGGAGAATGCCGCGCGCGTGTCGGCGTTGGCGCAGGATGTGAGCGAATTCCTCGTCTCGGCGGATCTGCCGCCGGGCGAGGGGCGGGGATTGACGGTCGCCTATCATGCCGCCTGCTCGCTCCAGCATGGCCAGAAGGTGACCGATGCGCCCCGAAGGCTGCTCGCGCAGGCTGGCTATGTGGTGCGGAGCCCTGTCGAGGCGCATTTGTGCTGCGGCTCGGCGGGCACCTATAATATTCTTCAGCCCGCGATCGCTGGGCAGTTGGGCGATCGCAAGGCGGCGAACATCGAGCGGCTGTCGCCGGATGTGATCGCTACCGGCAATATCGGTTGCGCCGTGCAGATCGGCCAGCGCACCGCCATCCCTATCGTTCACACTGTCGAGTTGCTCGATTGGGCGACCGGCGGCCCCGTTCCCTCAGCCCTTCATCATCTTCAGGAAAGGATATCATCATGAGCCGGATCAGTCTTACCCAGGCAAAAACCATCATCGCCGCTGCCTTCGATAAGGGGGCCGCGCTCGGCCTCAAGCCGCTCAGCGTCGCGGTGCTGGATGCAGGCGGTCATCTCATCGCCTTCGAACGCCAGGACGGTGGTTCCTTCCTGCGGGCGCAGATCGCCTGCGGCAAGGCGGGCGGCGCTCTGGCGCTCGGCGTATCCAGCCGCAAGATCGGCGAAATGGCGGTCGAACGCCCGACCTTCGTTGGTTCGCTCGGTCATCTAAGCGCGCCGGGACTCGTGCCGGCGGCGGGCGGCGTGATCGTGGTCGATGCCGAGGGCGCGCCGCTCGGCGCGATCGGGGTGACCGGCGATAGCAGCGACAATGACGAAATCTGTGCGCTGGCGGGCATCGCCGCGGCGGGCCTGCGCGCGCAATCCTGATCGGAGACGGACGACATGATCGAAAAAGCAGGATTGAAGGTCGACGAGACTCTGGCTGTCTTCATCGAGCGGGATGTGCTGCCCGGCACCGACATCGATCCCGACGCCTTCTGGGCCGGCATGGCGGATGTCTTCGCCCGGTTCGCGCCCATCAATGCGGCGCTTCTGGCCAAGCGCGACGAATTGCAGCAGCGGATCGACGACTGGCATGTGCGACATGCGGGGGCGGCGATCGATCAGGCAGCCTATCAGGCGTTCCTTCGCGAGATCGGCTATCTGGTTCCGGAGCCCGCGCCTTTCTCGATCACCTCATCTGGTGTCGATCCCGAGATCGCGACGCTGGCGGGCCCGCAGCTCGTCGTCCCGATCCTGAATGCTCGCTTCCTGCTCAACGCCGCCAACGCACGCTGGGGCAGCCTCTATGATGCGCTGTACGGGACCGACGCAATCGCCGGCGCACCGAGCGGCGAAGGCTATGATCCGGAGCGCGGCGCGCGCGTGATCGCCTGGGCCAAGCAGTTTCTCGACGAAGCGGTGCCGCTTGCCAGCGGCAGCTGGGCCGATTTCAAGGGCGGCAACCCAGCGCCTGCCAATCCAGGGCAATATCTGGGAACCGCTGGCGACAGTCTGCTCTTCGTGCACAACGGCCTGCACATCGAGGTCGTGATCGATCGCACACATCCGATCGGCAGGAACGATCCCGCCGGAATCGCCGATGTGGTGCTTGAATCGGCGATCACCACCATCTGCGATCTGGAAGATTCGATTGCCGCCGTCGACGCCGCCGACAAGGTCGCCGCCTATGCCAATTGGCTGGGACTGATGCGTGGCAACCTCGAGGAGAGTTTCGAGAAAGGCGGCCGTACGATCACCCGGCGTCTCAACGGCGATCGCAAATATGTCGGGCCGGATGGGAAGGCGTTTGAGCTGCCGGGCCGCTCGCTCCTGCTCGTGCGCAATGTCGGGCATTTGATGACGACGCCGGCCATCCGGCTCGCCGACGGAGCGGAGGCACCCGAAGGGATATTGGATGGCGTGGTCACCTCGCTGATCGCCCTTCACGATATCGAGGCGCAGCATCGCTCTCGCAACAGCAGGGCGGGTTCGATCTACATCGTCAAGCCCAAGATGCACGGGCCTGAGGAGGCCGCGTTCACCAATGCGCTGTTCGACGCGATCGAGGACTTGCTTGGCCTGAAGCGCAATACGATCAAGGTCGGCGTGATGGATGAGGAGCGCCGGACTTCTGCCAATCTCGCCGCGTGCATCCATGCCGTCAAGGATCGCCTCGTCTTCATCAACACGGGCTTTCTCGATCGCACCGGCGATGAGATGCACACGTCCATGCGGGCCGGCCCGATGATCCGCAAAGGCGAGATGAAAGGCGCGGCCTGGATTCAGGCCTATGAGGACAGGAACGTCCAGATCGGCCTGGCGTGCGGTCTTTCCGGCAAGGCACAGATCGGCAAGGGCATGTGGGCCGCGCCGGATCGCATGGCGGATATGCTCGAGCAGAAGATCGGGCATCCGCGCAGCGGAGCGAGTACGGCGTGGGTGCCGTCGCCCACCGCGGCGACGCTTCATGCCACCCATTATCACCGCGTCGACGTCTTCGCGCGGCAGGATGCACGGCGCAATGAACCGGTGGCCTCGCTCGATCAATTGCTCCAGATTCCGATCGCGAACGGCCGCAACTGGCAGCTCGACGAGGTCCGCGAGGAACTGGAGAACAACGCCCAGGGCCTGCTTGGCTATGTCGTGCGCTGGATCGATCAGGGTGTCGGCTGCTCCAAGGTTCCCGACATCAACGATGTTGGCCTGATGGAAGACCGGGCGACCTTGCGCATCTCCTCGCAGCATATGGCGAACTGGCTGCTGCATGGGGTTGCGACCGCCGAAGAGGTGGACGGGGCGCTACGCCGTATGGCCGCCAGGGTCGATGCGCAGAATGCCGGCGATCCGCTGTATAGCCCGATGGCGGGGCACGAGTCGGAAAGCCTCGCTTATGCCGCTGCCCGTGCGCTGGTGTTTGAAGGAACCACCCAGCCGAGCGGCTATACCGAACCACTGCTCCATGCGTTCCGCGCCCGAAAGAAGCAAAGCGCGGCGTAAACAGGTAGCTTCAAGAGCCCGCTCCCTGATGAATAGGCGCGGCAATGCCGGTAAGCCGGGGGTCGGGCTCGCCGGACGTGATATCTCAGCCAAGCGTCTTTGGTTTGGGGTTTCCAGGCTTCGCCTTCGGGTTTTCACCGAAGGCAGCCTGGCCGTTAAATCATCTTCACTGGAGTTCGGATCACTTGAAAGGCGGCTTGCCGCGTCTTGCCAAGTCAGCCAGCCGGCATGGTGAAGTAGCTGGTGGGAGCGAGGAGCATATTTTCGATCTTGGTCGTCAGCACCCCGTTGCGCTCGCTTTCGGTCTTGCGCGCGATCCATTCCGGATCGGACGCAAACCGGCCCCACTTGTCATCGCGTTCCGCGAGGTCGGACCATTCGAGCAGATAATAGAGGGCATTGCTGGATGGTCCCACAAGCGTGGTCCAAAAACCGATCGGGCGAATGCCGAGCCGAGCCCATATGGCGAGCGTGACGTCGGTGAACCGGCGATGCAGATCGCCCAACTTTCCTGGCGCTGCCTCATATATTCTGAGCTCGTGAATCATGAACTGTTTCCCTCACAGACGGCTGTTGGTCGGCTGGGCTCGCCCATCGAGCAGCGAGCGGTCGGCATCGCGCAGGGTGGCACACCCGGTCAGTGTCATCGCAACCCGCAGCTCCGCTTTCAAGGCCTGGAGCATGGCAACGACGTTGCGCTCACCTCCAGCAGCAAGCGCATATGCCCAGGCGCGGCCGAGCAGGCATCCGTTGGCGCCGAGGGCAAGGGCTTTCATTATATCGAGGCCCGAGCGCAGGCCTCCATCAACCAGCACGGTGCCACGGCCACCAACGGCATCGACCACCGCGGGCAGCGCCTCACACGCCGCTTCAGCCTGATTCGGTCGAAGCCGGCCCGGTTCGCGTGCAAGACCTGCTATGAGAGGTTTGGATGAAGCATCTTGTGTATGATTGTCGTCACCGATGCCATATCATTCTGGGTTCCAACCTCGGAATCCGGGTATAGCCAGTCGTGCAGGAGGACGGAACCGGCCACCATTGCAAAGGCATAACGAACTGCCTGCCCTGCCTCGATCGCGGGGACCGTCTGAGAGTTGACGTGCTGCTCACGAATTCTATCGGCCGATCTGGATAATAAATCGGATAGACTATGCCCTATCTCACGACCAATTTCGCTCGATTTTATCAAGGCCTTCAAAAGATCGCTATTCTTGTTGAGAAACAAATATGTTTCCTGGGCGCCGTATAGGTTCCTTTCCCTGATATCTGGCGCCATCGCATCGAGCTCGGCATGTAGATCATTTAACTTATTATAAAATGGATCTACTATCGATATTCTAAATAATTGTGTCTTGTTGACAAAGTATTTAAATAGAAGCCGCTCGGATATACCTGCCAACTCCGCAATTTTCCGCGTCTTCGCCCCTGCCATTCCTTTTTCGGCGAACTCCGAGCGCGCGGCAGCCAAGATAAGGGCGCGAACCTCTTCCGTTGGCCTCCGACGCCGGCGCTTCGTGGCCGGTGTCTCGCTGGCTGCTGAGGGTCGAAGATTCATGCATTCAAGTCCCTTCTAGTAACTTTTTTTCGCTTCGGCCTACGTCTCGACGGCCCCGGAAGCCTCAGAAAAACGCGCAGATATGCGGGTAATGCTCTGGTCCAGTTATTCTGGCACGGGCGTGCAGTCCAGTCCGCATCTTGACATAAAGGGAAGTGAATGCTTCACAAGGGGGCCGCTTTCAGTCGGCCGAAAAGGAGAGCAGGATGAACGGAGAGGCGGGCGAATTGGTGGACCGGGCAGCCCCTCCCGGTGAGAGCGCGCCGGTGGATGAACAGCTCCGCGCCGTTCAGCCTGACGATCGCGTCACGGAGGCGATTCGCCAGCCAGGATGTTCGCTTACGCAAGCCTATTCGCTTCTGTTCGATGCGTACGCCACTCATCCGGCGCTAGGCGAGCGGGCCTGGCGTGTGGCGGAGACCGAAGAGGCCAGGCGGGTGCGCGAGTATCTCGATGCGTTCGCAACGATCAGTTATGCCGAACTTGGGCAAAGAGTGACCGCGATCGCCACAGCCTGGCGTTGGCACGATAAGCATGCTGTCCGGCCGGGCGAATTCATTGCGCTGTTCGGTCAGCCGGGGACTGATATCACCACCGGCATACTCGCGGCGATCTTCGCCCAGGCGGTGCACGTTCCTCTGCTGGCGTCACAAGCGGCGGACGACATCCGCACGATCTTGGGCGAGATTGAACCGGCAGCGATGCTGGTCGACATCCGCGATGTGGAGCGGATGCTCCCCTTCGCCTTGGCCACATCCTCGCTTCGCAGCTTCGTGGTGCTGTCGGCCGATCTCCGCATCGACGAGGATGCGAGAATCATCGAGCGCGCACGCGCGGCCCTGGCCGAAGCCGGCCATCCAATCGCCCTCGCCACCATCGACGAACTGATCGCCTTTGGGCGGGAGAGGACATTTGAACCGCTCCCGGCAGATCCCGCTGGCAAGGATGCCATGCTGGCGATCCTTTATACCTCGGGCAGCACGGGCAAACCCAAGGGCGCGATTTACAGCGAGGCGATCGTGCGCCTGCCGATCCTTCAGGTGGAAAAGGCGCAGGCCAATATCGCGCTCGTCTTCGCGGGAATGAACCACTCCCTCGGTTACTCGCAGGTGTTTCGTACCCTTGCCCAGGGCGGGACCGTGCTTTTTACGCTCAAAAGCGACATGACGTCGCTGTTTGACGATCTGCGCATCAGCCGGCCTACCCACCTCAACCTGTTCCCCCGCGTGGTCGAGCAGATCTACCAGTACTTCCTTGGCGAGGTCCTGCACCGGGTGAGCAGGGGCCAAGCCCGGGTCGAAGCGGAGGCCGAAGTTCGCCAGTCCATGGCGAAGACGTTCCTGGGCGACCGGCTGGTCTTTGCGGTGGTGGGCGGCGCACCGATATCGCGGGAAATATACCAGTTCTTCGTGGACACCTTCGGCATTCCACTGTGCGTAGGCTATGGCTCGACCGAGACTTCGGGCGTGACTTTCGACGGCCGCGTCGATCGCCGCTTCGTTACGGATTTCGAACTGCGCGACGTTCCGGAACTCGGCTATTCCAACGCCGACCGCCCTTGGCCGCGCGGCGAACTGGCGGTCAAGACGCGTAGCGCCATCCCCGGCTACTATAAGGACGCCAAGGCCACGGCCGGGATCCGCGACGAGAACGGCTGGATACTCACCGGCGATGTGTTCGAACTGCGCGAGGGCGAGGAACTGGTCTGGATCGACCGGCGGAATAACGTGCTCAAACTTTCACAGGGCGAATATGTCGCGTTGAGCCAGCTGGAGGTGGAGTACGCCGGGTCGGTCCCCTGGATCAAGCAGATCTATCTCTATGGCACCTCCTTCCGGCCCAACCTGGTCGCGGTGATCGTGCCTGACCGGGAACTCGCGGCCGAGCGGCTGGGTCATCCCCCTGACGAGACGGAACTACGCAGCCTGCTTTACGCGGGCCTGGCCGAGGCTGCCCACAAAGCAGGTCTGCGCAAGTTCGAAATCCCGCGCGACTTCATCATCGAGGATGAACCGTTCACGATCGAAAGTGGTCTCCTGTCCACCATTCGCAAGCCGCTCAGGGCCGCGTTCAACCGCAAGTATCAGGAGCGCCTGGAGGCGCTCTACGACGGCATTGCGGCGCGCCAGCGCGAAGAAGTGCTGATGCTGCGCAATCCGGACTCGGGCCTGGCGATCGAGGACCGCATTGCCATGGCTTTGCGGGCGACCTTGGGGCGTGACGACATCGACCTGTCGGGTGACCCCAGCTTTCTTGATCTTGGCGGCGATTCCTTCGACGCGATCACCTTTTCCATGCTGCTGGAAGATGTCTTTGGAACTGCCATTTCCGCTGGTGCCATCCTCAGCCCGACCGGCAGTCTCCGGCGCTGGGCCGAAATGGTCCGCGATAGCCAAGAGCACCCTGGTCTGACCTTCGCCGCTGTCCATGGAGCGAATGCGCAAGAACTCGACAGTGCGGACCTCGATCCCGCGCGCCTGCTGCCGGAGGGCGTGAGCGCGGGCGCGAGCCCCGCCGCGGATCCCACCTTGACGCGCGTGGTGCTGGTGACCGGCGCGAACGGGTTCCTGGGCCGCTTCGTCACGCTCGAATGGCTGGAGCGCCTCGCCCCGCACGGCGGCAGGGTGATCGCCCTGGTCCGGGGCCTAGACGAGGCTGATGCGCGACACCGGCTCGAAGACTCCTACGGTGCAGATGATACCGAGCTTACGAAGCGGTTCCGCGAGCTTGCGGCCGATCATCTCGAGGTCATCGCCGCGGATCTCGGGGAGCGGGGCCTCGGCATCGATGCCGCCGTTCTGGACGATCTCGCTCAGCGGGTGGACCGGATCGTCCACGTCGGCGCATTGGTCAATCACCGGATGTCCTACAAGGACCTGTTCCAACCGAATGTCGCCGGGACGCTCACCCTTATCGAACTGGCGCTCGCCAAGCGGATCAAACCGATCGACTTCGTCTCCTCCCGGGCGGTTTCGGGATTGCCCGGCGCCGGCGGGGCTGATCTGGAGACGGCCGACATACGCGCCGCTCTGCCCCGGATTACGCTCGGCGATACCTACGCTTCCGGCTACGCCGCCAGCAAATGGGCCGGCGAGGTTCTGCTGCGCCACGCGCACGAGCAGTTCGGGCTGCCGGTCAATGTCTTCCGGTGCGGGATGCTGATGGCGCATCGAAAATTCGGCGGGCAGATCAACGTCCCAGACCTGTTCATCCGCCTTCTGGCCAGTCTCGTGCTGGCCGGAGTACGCCCTCCTTCATTCTACGCCGACGCCGCCGACCCGGCAGGGTTTGAAGGCCTGCCAGTAGACCATGTCGCCCGCGCCATGGTCGATCTCGCGCTTGCCGGGAAGCCAGACTATCGCAGCTTCGACGTTGCTCCCCCGATAGGGACTGGATCGGCCTCGCTCGACCGCGTCGCGGACTGGATCGAATCCGCCGGCTATCGTCTCGATCGGCCAAACAGCCATTCGGAATGGCTGGCGCAGCTCGAGGCACGTCTGGAGCGCCTCCCCACCGAGGCCCGTCAGTCCAGCGCCCTGCCGATTCTCTCCGCCTTCGCCGCGCCCATGCCACGGAGCCCGAGACGTGCGGGAGGCGCCTTCGCCGACGCACTGCGAGACAGCGACAGCGAGGCCTCGCCGGCTCTGACCGAGGCGTACCTGCACAAGCACCTCGCCGACATGCGGCAGCACGGCCTCATCCCACCGGCTTCCAAAGGACTTGTCCAATGACGAATAGAGTAGACGCGATCGTGGTCGGTGCCGGCTTTGCGGGGCTGTACATGCTGCACCGCCTGCGGGAGGCAGGGCTTTCGGCCAGGCTGATCGAGACCGGCAAGGACGTGGGCGGTGTATGGTACTGGAACCGCTATCCGGGCCTGTGCTGCGACGTGGAATCGATTGATTACCAGTTCCAGTTCTCTGACGAGATCGAGCGCGGGTGGGACTGGCCGGAGCGCTACTCCAAGGGGCCGGTGATCCAGAAGTACCTGTCCTATGTCGCCGACACGCTGGATCTACGCCGCGACATCCTGTTCGAGACCTCGGCCAAGGCGGCAACCTTCGACGAGGACACGCAAACCTGGCTGGTCGAGACCGATCGCGGCGACACCTTCCGCACCAGCTACTTCATTCTCGCGGTGGGGCCGCTGACCTCGGTGAACACGCCGCCCTTTGCAGGCATGGAAGAGTTCAAGGGCCGCCTGTTCCACACCGCCCGCTGGCCGCAAGAGCCGGTCGACTTCACCGGCCGCCGGGTGGGAATCATCGGTACCGGCTCGTCGGGCGTGCAGAGCATCCCGGTCATCGCCCAGGAGGCGGCCAGTCTGACGGTTTTCCAACGCACCGCGGCTTTCAGCCTGCCGGCCGAAAACCACCTTCTCTCGGCAGAAGAGATCCAGCAGAAGCACGGGAAGTTCGCGAAAGACCGCGAGGTGCGCCGGGCTTCTCCGGGGGGCTTGAGCTGGATGCTGAGCCCGCGCAGTGCGCTTGAGGTCAGTGAAGAGGAGCGCGAGGCTGAGTTTGAGCGCTGCTGGACCTTGGGCGGCTTCGCTTTCCTGCAGTCTTTCCGTGACATCTTGCTCAACCAGGAGGCGAACGATCTTGCCGCCGAATTCGTCAAGCGCAAGATCCGGGCCAAGGTAAACGACCCCGAAACCGCCGCCGTCCTGACTTCGCAGACATACCCGATCGGCGCCAAGCGGCCGTGCCTCGACACCAATTACTATGAAACCTTCAATCTGCCGCATGTGAAGCTGGTGGACCTCAGGAAGGCCCCGCTCGAACGGTTCTGTGCCGAAGGGATCGTCACTGGCGGCAAAGTCCATGCCTTCGACGACATCGTGCTGGCGACCGGCTTCGACGCCGTGACCGGAGCCGTGCTCAAGCTGCAGATCACCGGCAGGGACGGCCTCTCGCTCGGCGACCTGTGGTCCTCAGGCCCGCAGACCTATCTCGGCGTCGCGGTCGCGGGCTTTCCCAACCTGTTTATGATCGACGGTGCGCAGAGTCCGTCTATCATCGTCAATGCTCCGTTAGCGATCGAGCAGCAGGTCGAATGGGTCAGCGATTGCATCGAGCACATGCGCCGGAACGGCTGCACCTCGATCGAAGCAACCGAACAGGCCCAGCATGAATGGGTCACCCACGTCGGCGAGGTGGCAAGCTACACGCTGATGGTCAAAGCCGACTCCTGGGCCATCGGCGCCAATATTCCCGGCAAGCCGCGCGTCTATTCCTTCTATCTCGCCGGTCTCGATGCCTACCGCAACAGGTGCACGGCGGTGGCGGAGGGAGGCTATGAAGGTTTCCGGCTGGAAAAGGCGATGGGGGCGGTCGCCGCCTGACAGCTTCACAGGAAGGGCGGGACAACGACATGGAGTTCGACTATATCATAGTCGGCGCGGGGTCGGCGGGCTGCGTCGTCGCCAACCGCCTCAGCGCGCACGCGGGCAACCGCGTCCTGCTGATCGAGGCGGGGGGCGATGATCGCCCGTTCCGCAACCCCCGGCAGTTCGTCCTGAACAGCCTGATCCATATTCCCGCTGGCTATCGCTATACGGTGGAGGCTCCGCCGCTCAGCTGGAACTACATCTCGGAGTTGGGCGGGATCAACGCGGGCCGATCCGCGCCGTTCCCGCGCGGGCGCGTGCTCGGCGGCTGCTCTTCCATCAATGGCATGATCTATGTGCGCGGACAGGCGGCGGACTACGACCTATGGGCGCAGCTTGGCTGCAGCGGCTGGGGATGGAGCGATGTCCTGCCTCTGTTCAGGCGCAGCGAGGACCAATGCCGGGGCGCGGACGACGCCCATGGCGCCGGTGGCCCGCTCACGGTTTCCGATGTCCCCCACGATCCCGTTTCGGACGCCATTCTCGCTGCCGCCTCGCAAGCGGGACATAAGCTGATAGATGACTATAATCGGGGGGACCCGGAGGGCTTTACCTATGTTCAGGCCACCCAGCGGCGCGGGCGCCGCCGATCGAGCGCTGTCGCCTATCTCCACCCGATCATGCACCGCAAGAACCTCAAAGTGGAAACGGGCACTCTGGTGACCGGCATTGTCATCGAGGAGGGCCGGGCGAAGGGGGTGCATGTTCGCAAAGACGGCGAGACGCGCCAGATCGCGTGCCGGGGGGAAGTCATTCTGTGCGGAGGCGTAGTCAATTCCCCGCATCTGCTCGAACTGTCGGGCGTCGGCGATCCGGCGGTTCTGGGCGCGGCGGACATCAAGGTGCGTCACGCGCTGGGCGGCGTGGGCAAGAACCTGCAGGACCACTGGTGCACCATGCTGCGGTTCCGCCTGCGGCCGGGCGCGCCGTCGATCAACACGTCGGTGCGCGGCGTCGGCCTCGTGGGCGAGGTCGCGAAATATCTTTTCGCCAGGAAGGGCGCGCTATCCACGCCGCCTGCCTCTGTCATGGGGTTCGTCCGTAGCGAGCCGGTGCTCGATCTCCCAGACATCCAGGTCAATACGGTAACCGCCTCGGTTGACCCCGCCACGGGCGAGATCGATCGCTTTCCCGGCGTCACCATCGCCGCTTGCCATCTGCGTCCGGCAAGCCGCGGCTCGATCCACGTCACCAGCGCCGACGCGGCCCGTCAGCCGCGCATCCTGCTCAACTTCCTCGATGCTCCCGAGGATCGCCGGAAGATCGCCGCGGGCCTTCGCATCTGCTGCGAGATATCCCGCCAGCCTGCGCTCGGATCAGTAATCGAAGGGCCCGCCGGCGATCACCCGGACGAGAATGAAGAGGCGTCACTGCTCGAACATGCCCGCACCTTCGGCTACGGCATCTTCCACGGCGTGGGCACCTGCGCGATGGGCGCCGGCGAGGATGCTGTCGTCGATCCGCGCCTGCGCGTGCGCGGCATCGCGGGTCTGCGGGTGGCGGACGCCTCGATCATGCCGCGCATTGTGTCGGGGAACACCAATGCCGCCGCGATCATGATCGGCGAAAAGGCGTCGGACCTGATCCTGGCCGACGCCTGATCAGCGGATAACAACGAGCGGACCGCCGTGTCCGAGCAGATTGGGAGTGATTGAAATGGACCGGATGCAAGGAAAAGTTGCCATCATCACCGGCGGCGCCCGCGGGATGGGGGCTGCCACCGCCCGCGCCTTCACGGCAGAGGGGGCGATCGTCATCGTCGCCGACCTGCTCGAAGCCGAAGGCCGGGAACTCGTGCGCCAGCTGGGTGGAACTGCAACCTTTCGTAAACTGGATGTCGCGCGCGAAGATGAATGGCAAGCGCTCGTGGTCGAGACGCTATCACTCCATGGCCGGATTGACGCGCTCGTCAACAACGCCGGCTTAGTCCACTTCGCCGACGTCATGTCTTTCGAGACTGAAGCCTTCGACAGACTATTCTCTGTAAACGTGAAGGGCGCCTTTCTGGGCACCAAGCATGTTGGCAAGGCGATGGCGGAAGCTGGACGCGGCTCTATCGTCAATATCGCCTCGATTGCCGGGCTTCAGGGCGGAAACGGCATATCGCTTTACTCTTCCACCAAATGGGCCCTTCGTGGGCTTACCAAATCCGCCGCCATGGAGCTTGGACCCTATGGTGTGCGCGTGAATGCCGTACTTCCGGGCGGCGTGGATACCGTAATGGGGAACCCCGAGGGCCTCCCCGGGGATACGAAAAATCAGTATTATAAGGATGTTCCGTTACAGCGCATCGGGGAACCGGAAGAAGTGGCCAGCGCCACATTGTTTCTTTGTTCGGATGAATCCTCCTACATCTGCGGTGCAGAATTATCAGTTGATGGCGGCATGAACGCCGGCCAATATGTCCGGCGTCTGCCAGGGGCGCCAAAGTCGTAGCATCCGCCCAACGGCGCAGGGCCGCAGCAGGCCAGCGGTACCGGGCGACAAGCACCGCAGCGCCGCAGACAGCTATGATCCGCGCGGCAAGATCCGGGCGGCGGCAATATCCTCGGCGTTCCCCAGCCGCGCAATCGGTTGGCTGGCGATGGTCTGGTCGGCAGGCGGATCCTGCTTGCGTTCAGGACGGATCATCGCGGTTGAAATGATGCCCGGGCCCACCGCATGCACCAAGGTTGCGAGCCGCCCGATTTTGATCCGGAACGGACGGCTCGCCCTTAGAGAATGTTCAGCGCAGTAGCGGCCTGCCCTCCGAGAGCGTCAGACAAGTGCGGTCTCGACCTTCGCCATGTAGGAACGATAGGCCTCTGGCTCAGGGTCCTTGCGCGGATTGTGGAAGGGCAACAACGCCTTGAGAATGCGGGGCAATGCCAGCTTCATTACCTTTCGGCCAACCGCCTTGGATCGTTTATACATTTCGTCGGCCTGCTCGGGAGTCAGGTTAA
>Ga0207671_10001161_pt1 | contig 31406 bp, 31 predicted proteins | sample KBSC24metaG_FD_184352 | JGI IMG/M metagenome (GOLD analysis project Ga0207671, IMG submission 184352) | Corn rhizosphere microbial communities from Kellogg Biological Station, Michigan, USA - KBS C2-4 metaG (SPAdes) (version 2) | ecosystem: Host-associated > Plants > Roots > Rhizosphere > Soil...
CGAGACCGCGATCGGTCGCTACAAATCCATCATCGGCGGCCGGCTAAGAGCGCGCTCGTTCGCAGCACAGCAGACGGAAGTCGCCCTCAGCTGCGCAGTGCTCAATCGAATGCTGGCATGCGCACGCTCGAAATCCGTCCGGCTCAAGTTCGCTATCGCATAGTCGTAGCATCAAAGACGGAATTCCGTTCTTTCAACGATCCGCGCACCAAAGCCTTTTCGATCAACACCTTAAATGCAACTAGGTGGTACAATGCGAAATGAAAAAGTGGCGCAAATCTAGCTGAAACCCGACAGTTCTGTTTCGAAATAGCTTTCCCTAACTGAATCAAAACCAATACGGCGAGCCTGATGGAAGGGACGAGACTTGCGAACGGTCACGGTAAGATTTGATAATTTGATTGGATTCTCCTCCTTTTGTATAGCAGGCTGCCGATAAATTTCTATTTGTTGACATAGTATCAATATTGAGACATACGGTTATTTATGAGTTGACGTCCACTTTTTGGTCGGTAAGGGCATGCCATGTATCCTGCTCCATTTCGGTATCACAGGCCGATGACGCTTCAGGACGCCTTGTTACTTTTGGTGCGGTACGCACCCAACAGCGCTATTCTCGCCGGAGGTCAGAGCCTGATACCGCTCATGAACCTGCGCAAGGTAAGGCCTGGCACGCTCATCGACATTGGTCGCATTCCCGGACTTTCTCGAATGTCGTTTTCCGATGGCGTGTTCTCGGTCGGCGCAATGGTGCGCCATCAATCGCTCTGCGAGGGTGAAGTCGAACGGTTGGGGCTGCCGATCTGCTTTCTGCGCGTGCTAAAGCAGATCGGTTCGCAGATCGGCAATCTTGCCATCCGACATCGCGGCACTTTTGGTGGCAGTCTTGCACTGGCGAACCCGGCTTCACAATGGACTCTGCTTTCGGTGCTGTTGGATGCGAATGTGGTGATTGCATCGACCCGTGGCACTCGTCGCCAACGTTACGCTGACGTCCTAGGACCGCCGGCTCAAACCTGGCTTGGACCGGATGAAGTCGTCTTAGGCGCGGACATGCGCCTATCCAATTTGAATGAAGTGTTCGGATTCGCACAGGTTGCACCCTCTGCGGGAAGGCCAGCGATGGCCTTTTCGCTCGTAGCAACGCAACGCGACGATGACAGGATCTTGAACTGTCGGATAGCAATCGGAGCCTGCACGCCGCGTCCTTTGCGGCTCTATTCGCTGGAAAATGAGCTTGCGAACTCCCGCAGGGCCTGGCGCGAAGATATCGCCCTTGCCGATATCATTCGCAGCGAGGTTGGCCACCTGCAGATGATCGAGGGTACCGATTGCCGCTATGCCCGGGAGATCGCGGTTGCGGCGATAACACGTGCATTGAAACAGGCAATGATGCAATGACAACAGAGCAGATGTCCGGCCACATCTCATTCAAATTGAACGGTAGAGAGCAAATTGTCAGCGTTGATACCAGGACATCGCTTGCTGACGAATTGCGCGAACAATGCGGCATGGCGAGCGTCCGCGTTGGTTGCGCTCAGGGCGAATGCGGAACCTGTACAATCTTGCTGGATGGAATGCCGATACGCGCGTGCCTGCTTCTCGCGGTTCAGGCAGACGGAGCTCATGTCCAGACTGCGGAAGCCCTTTCTTCGCCGGACATGCTTGCAAGGATAAAAAGAGCCTTCAAAAAGCATAAGGCCTTGCAATGCGGCTATTGCACGCCGGGCTTTCTCGTACTGGTCGACTACATCCTTCGCCGGGCTTTGCCGCTCGACGAGGCACGGCATGTTCTGTCGTCGAACCTCTGCAGATGCACCGGTTACGAGCCGATCGTCTCGGCCGTGGCTGATCTGCTTTCCTCCCGCGGTGATGAGCTCGGGGAGTTGCAATGAGCTTTGTCGGAAAACCGGTCGAACGAGTAGAAGATGAGGACCTGCTCAGCGCCAGGACGCGTTTCGTAGGCGCATTGTCGTTTGACAACATGCTGCATATGCACGTCGTGCGTTCGCCACATCCGCATGCCTGCCTGAACGCCATTGGAGTGGATCGCGCAAAATCTGTCAGCGGCGTCGTCGCCATTTTCACCGGCAGCGACACACGCGAGCTCGCCCCGATCGGATTTCGCCGTGTCGTCGAACCCGAGCTGTCGCTTTATCAGCAACCTGTGCTGGCCCTTGATCGATTGCGCTACGTGGGTGAGCCGGTTGCAATCATCATTGCCACCGATCCGCGCATCGCCGAAGATGCGGCAGAGCTTGTTACACTCGATGTAGAATGTCTTCCTCCCGTCAGCAATGCAGTAGCGCCTGGCCCGGATGACGGACTTGGGCTTCACGTGCAAGAGGCTGCAGGCATTGACAAGTCCTACGGCGACATTGCCGCTGCCTTTGAAGCGGCAGCGCATCGGTTTTCGATATCCTGCGAAATCGCCAGGCAGACCGCGGTTCCAATGGAGACCCGAGGTGCGCTGGCTGTCCCTCATGGCGACGCCAGCGGATTTGATTTTTACGGCGCCGCAAAGGTGGTTCATGCAAACCGCGCCGAGCTTGCCCGGATCCTCTGCCTGGATCCGAACCGGGTCGTCCTGCGCGAGGGGCATGTGGGCGGTGGCTTTGGTGTCCGTGGCGAGCTCTATCCTGAAGATGTTCTTGTTGCCTTTGCAGCACTTCGGCTGCAGCGCGCGGTACGATGGATCGAAGACCGGCGGGAGCATTTCCTTGCGACCAATCACTCGCGCGGCCAAGTTGTCATGCTGGACGCTGCCGTTGATCACAACGGAGTAATCCTCGGATTGACCGCCGATATCGTTGCCGATCAGGGAGCGTATTTGCGCACGCACGAGATCAAAGTTGCCGATCTGTCCTGCGCCTTTCTACCCGGACCTTATCGGATCCCCGCATATCGGGCCCAAGCCAGCGTTCGGCTGACCAACAAAACGCCTTGCGGCACGTATCGCGCGCCGGGTCGTTTTGAAGCGACATTTGCGATGGAGCGCATGATGGACACCATCTCGCGTGTGCTCAAGATCGATCCGATCCAGGTGCGCCGCAGGAATCTAATCCCTGCCTCAGAGATGCCGTTTGATCGAGACCTAACTGCCGCCGGCAAGAAGGTTCGTTATGATTCCGGCGATTATGGCCTGACGCTGGACAAGGCTGTGCGCGCTTTCGATTTTGAAGGAATGCGCAAATCGGCGGCTGATCGTCGGGCGGCCGGCGAGCACGTCGGCGTCGGCCTGGCAATGTTCGTTGAAAAATCTGGTGTCGCGTTGCGCGAAACGGCGAGCCTTTGTCTTTCATCCGACGGCTCTGTCGAGCTCGTCACCGGTGCCTCTTCTCTCGGGCAAGGTCTCGAGACGGTTCTTTCCCAGATCGCTGCCGATAGCGTTGGTCTGGACATGAGTGACTTCAAGGTGGTCCGCGGCCAGACGGATCGCATTTCCCAAAGCGGCGGCACGTTTGGCTCGCGAGCCACCATCATGGCGGGGTCGGCCGTTCATGCAGCTGGACAATTGTTTCGACAGGCGATCATCAAACGTGCCGCAGAGCTTTTCGATGCGGCGCCCGAAGCCGTTCATCTGCAAGACGGTCGGTTGGAGATCGCCGGCCAGCCAGTAGACCTATCGCGGTTGCATATGGGCAACGGCGACAACGCGCCGGCCCTCAAAATTGAAACGACGTTTGACGCAGAAAATGTCAGCTATCCCTATGGGGTTCATATCGCGCAGGTTAGCGTCGATCCGGATACGCTGCAGGTTCGGGCCGAGCGATATTGCATTGCCTATGACATCGGGCGTGCCGTCAATCCCGACCTTGTCAAAGGGCAGCTCGTTGGGGGCGCTGTTCAGGGTATTGGTGGCGCGCTTTTTGAGGAAATAACATATTCCAACGACGGTTACCCGCACACCACCGGGCTTTCCACCTATGCCATTCCTAAAATGGCCGACATACCCGCTTTCGACGTGTTGGTGCTCGAAGACTGGCCGAGCCCGACAAATCCGCTCGGCCTGAAGGGGGCCGGCGAGGGCGGGATCAACGCAGCCGGTGCGGCAGTGGCTGCTGCGGTGGAAGATGCGTTCTCCTCACAGCTGACGCCGTATCGGCTACCGATGACCGCGCCGTATTTGTTCAAACTTAAAACAGCGAACGAGCGCCGACGCCGTCAGCTCGACAATCTCAGCGATTGAGCAAGGGTTATTATAGATGGATTTTGCAACTCGCTTTCACAATGTTGCTGACACCATATCACCGTTCTGCCTGGGCATAGATCCATCGACAGCACTGTTGGATGCAGCCGGCCTGCCAGACGATTGCCAAGGCGTGCGATCTTTCTGCGAGCGCTTGCTTCAGGCATCCGATGGATTGAATTCCATCATAAAGCCGCAAATCGCCTATTTCGAGCGATTTGGCGCCGACGGGCTCTTGGAACTCAAGCGTCTTGTCGACATGGCGCGCGAAAAAGGCCTGCTCGTCATCATGGACGCCAAGAGAGGCGATATCGATTCGACCTGCGCGGCCTATGCGCAAGCCTATCTCGGGCCGAAAAGCTACTTCAATGCGGATGCACTGACGGTGAACGCCTATATGGGCTTCGGCTCGCTTTTGCCGATTCTGGATGTCGCGGCCGAATACGGCAAAGGCATATTCGTTGTTCTGATGTCGTCGAACCCGGAAGGCGCGCCCATACAGACTGCGCTGGTTCAAGATGCGGAAACGACGGTTGCCGGCTTTCTGGCCGAGCAGATCGCCGCCTTCAACATTCGCAAAGAGCAGAAGGTAATCGGCGGTGTGCTGGGAGCCACAATCGGCGATCGCCTGGCCGACATGGTGGCGCGCATGGACAATGGGCTCATTCTTGCGCCGGGCATCGGACATCAGGGTGCGACTTTCGCCGACCTCGAAGCTGCGTTTTGCGATGCCAGACGGACGCTTGTTCCGACGATGGCGCGGGGGATCGTGCGCGAAGGCTTCAGCGGCAACGTTCTAAGAGCAATCGTGCACGAGAAGAGCGCCCAAGCACGCTCATTCAGAAACGGCGAGGGGATCGTCGCGGCGACATAGAAGGCAAGGCGTTGCAGTTCGACGCCGACACGACCGAAAGTCGGCATATTTCATCGGAAAGGGAAAGCATGGCTATCGATACACACGCCCATTACGTTCCAGCTGAGGTTCTGCATACGCTTGAGGAGAGTGCCCGGGATTTCGGCATCGCGCTGCATCGGGAGACGCCGCAGGCTGTTCCCGCTCTCCATTTCGATTACGGGCTTAAGGTACGCCCCTTTTTCCCCAAGCTAATTGAAACAGTCGAGCAGCGCCTATCAGGCATGGCCGAGATGGGCGTCACACATCAGGTTCTCAGCCAATGGACGGATATCTTTGGGTACGGGTTGCCGCCATCCCAGGCCGTCGCGTGGCACCGCCTCATGAACAGTGCCTATCAGAAGCTATGCGCGGCCTATCCGGAACATTTTTCCTTCATGGCATCGGTTCCGCTCAACAGCGGTGAACTGGCGGCGGCAGAAGCGGCTCATGCGGTGCAGGCCATGGGGGCTGTCGGCATCTGTGTTGCAGCCAATGTCGACGAGGTCAATCTGGGAGACATTGCGCTTGATCCGCTGTGGTCGAAACTCCAGGAACTCGGCGTACCTTTGATGATCCATCCGGTCCAGGCCGTTCCTGGCTCGCGTGTGAACAAGTATGCGCTTACGCAGGTCGTGCAGTATCCATACGATACCACGCTGGCGATCGGCTCCTTGATCGGTTCAGGCGTATTCGACCGTTTTGCCGGACTAAACGTCCTTCTGTCTCATGGGGGCGGTCTATTGCCATTCCTGATCGGGCGTTTTGATCGGCTTCACAGTCGGATGAACAAGCAGCAGCAACATTATGCCGCCGAGAACGAAACGTCGTTCTATCTGAAGAACCTCTATTTCGATACGATCGTCCACTCCCCGCGAACGCTGCGCTTTCTTGCCGAAACCGTCAGCACCGACCGGATCGTGCTTGGAACAGACTATTCGTTTCCGCCAGCGGATATGGCCCCGCTTTCAACTCTCCAGGCATCGCAACTGTCAGACATCGACCGCGGCAAGATTGCCAATGAGAACGCGTTGGCACTCTTTCCCGGACTAAAGACACAGTTGCGCAAAGGGGACGCTATCGGCTCGCCAATTTCACACAACTAGCGGCTTCGACTGCACTACTCCTAGGAGCGCCAGATGCGCGTATTTCTTCTCCATTCCCATCCGGTTGAATCAAGTTACGGTGCGGCGCTCTGCCGACAGGCAAGACAAGGGCTTGAAGCAGCAGGACACGAGGTTGATTACTGCGACCTTTATGCGGAGCAATTCGACCCGGTATTGTCGCGTCATGAACGTATCGTCTACCACGATGAATCGGTAAACCAGGAGGCGGTGGCAGGCTATGTCCACCGCCTGAAGGCCGCACAGGCGCTAGTATTGGTCACACCGATCTGGCACTTCGGCTTTCCGGCCATTCTCAAAGGATTTTTCGATCGAGTCTTCCTGCCCGGCGTGTCCTTCAAACTTGAGGGCGGACGGATGCAGTACACCTTGAAGCACATCACAAAGCTTGCGGCGATTACAACATACGGGGCAGATCGCACCAAGGCGCTCATTGTCGGCGATCCGCCCAGGCGGATCGTCAAGCGCGTCATCAGGGCTCAGATCCATCCGATGGCCAAGGTCTTATATCTCGGCCAATATTCGATGAACCGCACGACTGCGGTAGCGCGCACGAGATTCCTCGCCGCGGTGCAGCACGAAATGCAGCGTTTCTGACAGGGGCGCCCCCGCCATGCTGTTCGACAGAGCCGACTTTCCCCGGAGCGAAGCCTTCGTCCTCGCCAATGCAAGGGTCCCTCGCTGCGTGCTTGACGCCCATCTTCGGTTCTCGGGCGAAGATCTAATCAAGGTCGATATCGTTGTTGCCGGTTCATCCATTGCCGCAATTACCCCCGCCGGCATTGTCCAGCACGGATTGTATGGCGCCGACATCGATTCCGGGATCGTTCTTCCATGCTTCACGGATATGCATACGCATCTCGACAAAGGCCACATCTGTTCGCGAACGAGCAATCTGGATGGTACGTTCAGCGGTGCTCTGGAGGCCGTCAGACGGGATCGACCGTTCTGGTCGATTGAGGATGTCATGATGCGGATGGAGTTCGCGCTTCGGTGCGCATTTGCGCACGGAACGCATCTGCTGCGCACACATCTCGATTGTCGGCCGGCCAGCTATCATGCGGTTCTCTCGGCATTTTCGGAGGTCCGAAATCGTTGGCGAGATCGGATTTCCCTGCAGGCGGTCGCGATGTTTCCACTCGATCTTGTCGACGACGAGCGATTCTTCGGTGAGATATTGAGATTGGCCAAGCACCATGGCATCCATCTTGGTTGCGTGACCGAGCCGGGACCTGCGCTAGAGACAAGGTTTAAAACCCTGATCAAGGCGGCCTCGAAGGGTGGACATGACCTTGACCTGCATGTCGACGAAACAAACGATCCTACGACAAACACCTTGGCGACCGTTGCTTCGTTGGCAAAAGAAACGGCGTTTGAAGGCAGGATCATTGCCGGGCATTGCTGTTCTCTTGCGCTCCAGGATGCCGATACGGCCCTGAGGACGATCGGCGAGGTCGCGGCAGCAAAGATCGCGATCGTGTCTTTGCCCATGTGTAATCTCTATCTACAGGACCGAGTGCGCGGGCGGACGCCGCGATGGCGAGGCGTCACATTGTTGCAGGAGCTTGCGGCTGCGGGTGTCGATACAGCCGTAGCCTCGGACAATACCCGCGATCCCTTTTTCGCTTACGGTGACCTCGATCCGCTGGAGGTCTTGCGAGAGGCAATTCGCATCATGCATCTTGATCATCCGCTGGACGATGTCGCACGGCTCCTGACAAGTACGCCAGCTGGGATCTGCCGTGCACGTTCCATGGGCAAACTGGCCGTCGGGGGTGGGGCCGATATGGTCGTGTTTGGCGGTCGCAACTGGAGTGAGGTCCTGGCCCGCCCGCAATCAGACCGATTTGTCGTGCGCAACGGTTGCCTTCTTGATGCTAAGCTTCCTGACTATAGGGAGCTGGACATTATCGGCTGACTTCTATGATGCTGAAAACGGTTGAGTATGCGGCCGGCGCCGGGTTCTGCGGCGAAGATACCGTGTGCCGCTCCATGCAACTAAGGCTCCTGCGAGGCAGGTAAACACCACCAAGGATCCGACGCCGCGTATCCCGAAACCACCGAACATCGCGGCAAAACAAGGTGCACCGATCGTTGAGCCGAGATTTCCAAGCTGCGCGATCGCTCCGACCGCACGACCGCGTTGCTGTCGGGTTTCCGCCAGATATGGAATTGCTGTAAATGCGGACCCTTGCGCGATGCCGAGACACCACATCATGCCAAGGGCGCCTGCCAGCGTCAGGTCGCCAATACCGAGGACGAACACCAGAACCGCCATGAAGGAAACGGCGAGATAAGCCGTCATTGCCAAAGTGGTCGGCGCCTTCGTGAGCTTGGCCGACACTCCACTCGTTACCGATCCCGCTATTCCGGCCAATGGCAATAGTGATCGCAGCAACGCAATCTGATCTGCATCGCCAGAAACATGCGGTGCGAAGATGACCAAGGCCACATAGGTAAAAGTGTAGAACAGGAAGATGAATGCGGGCAGCCGTGTGGATGGGCTGCGGTAGGTCTCAACCGTCTCACCCAGAATATGGCTTGCAAAACCCGGGAACTGGGTGTTGCGAGGGGGTGTCTGATCAGCGTCGAGGAATATCGGTACCACCAGTGCCAGAAGAAGCATGAGCGCGCCGTGCAGAAGGAACAGGTCGGTAATTCCGAAGGATCGCGCGAAAGCCACGCCAATCGATCCCAATATGAAGAATGCCACTCCGAAAAAACTTCCCCAAACACCCATGACGACAGCTTGAGACCGCTCGGCGGTTGTCGACAGGAGCAAGACAGGAGCGCAGACAATGATCCCTAGGTGAGACAGACCCTCGACGATCCGGCTCAGCAGAAGTGGGAGCAAAGGCGGCATCAAAGCTTGGAAGAAGGAGCAACAGCTGCCCAATATCAGACAAAGACATAAAGCTCGGCGGAAGCCGATACGCCCACACAGACGACCTGCTGTCGCACCCAAAACCACTCCAAGGAGACCAGGGCTGGAGACCAAAAAGCCCGTGGCGGCGGTGCCCATATGATAGGCTGCGCGGATCTCATCGAAAATGACGGCAACTTTTGCAAATTGCATTCCGGCTGCGACGCCCGATGCAATAAGCAGAATGACGGCGGCCCGATTGGTGCGGATCATGAGGGCTCTCCAATGGACACGGCGGATCTTGGGCTGTTCAGCGCAGTGACGCTTGCCCGGTGAGAAGCCGATGCACCGAGCGCCAGACCTCCGGATCCCGGGCGATGAGCAGGCCCGGCTGCTGATCGCCCGGTAGATATTTAGAGCCATCGAGGCGCGCCACGACACCGCCTGCCTCTTCGGCAAAAAGGACTCCAGGGGCATGATCCCAAGGTAGCAGTCGCCAAAACATCAAAAAGTCCTGTTCTCCTGCGACAAGCGATGGATAATCTATGCCTGAGCATCTGCGCCCCGGAAGCAGTTCGGCGAATTCGTCCTTGCCGGCGAACAGGCTGTTCTTCATCTCCTCGGGAAGAAACCGTGTGAGCACCGCTCCTCGACACTTCGAGAGTGTCTGGGGGGCACTTGTCACCTTGACGCGATCGCCATTCAACGTCGCACCTTGACCGCGCACTGCAATCGCGAGGCGGTGTGAAAGCGGCGCAAGCATCCATGAGGCCATCGTCAGTCCGTTTCGCAGGAACGCCACCATGACTGCAAAATCGGGTGATCCTGCGACAAAATTGGCTGTACCGTCCAAGGGGTCGACGAGCCAGACATCTCCCTCGTCGAGCTGATCGAGCACGGAGGGATTTTGAGCCGCCGCCTCCTCGCCGACAACGCGCGAACCCGGAACAAGGCCGGCCAATTGCCGAGAGATGATCCACTCAGCGTCGCGATCGGCCGTCGTTACCACTTCGCCTGGCGTTTTCTCTTCGATTTCCGTTGTATGCAACCGGTTGAAACGCGGGAGTATTGCGGCGGCGGCGGCTTCGTCAATGATTGCGGTTACTGCGTCAACAAGATAGGCTTCCATTGTTCTTTCCGAGATGTTCATGAGATGATGGCGCTGGCCGCCTTCCTACGAAGCGATGCCAAGCAGATGGTATTGTCGCCTGAAGTAAATCAGGCACGGATCGCCTGCCTCGCCGTGGATGGCGAAGGGCCTGCCAAAAATAATCTTGTGAGTGGCAATATCCATGGAGCGGACGACTTCGCACTCCAGTGAGACGACCGCTGTTGGCAGCACGGGAAGCGGGGTTTCACTGGCCGTCCAATCACCAATCGCAAACCTTGCGTCCGTCGATGTCTTTCCGGCGAATGCACGAGATAGGCTCTGATGGCTTGCGGCAAGAACATTCACGCAGAAGAGCTGGTTTGCGACAAACGCGTTATGGACCGAACTCTGGCGATTGATGCAGACGAGCAAGGTTGGCGGGTCATCGGAAACGCCGCAAACGCTGGATGCGGTAAACCCTGCCTTGCCGCCGGGGCCATCGGTCGTGACGACGCACACTGTCCCGGCAAGCGGTGCTATCGCCGCCTTAAAGCGTTCTTTTGAAATTGGTGCAAATTGGCTGTCAGCATGCGCTTCCATGGCCATCGATATCCTCAGGTTCAAGATGGGCGGTATAGCGGCAGGGCCGGCCGGCGAGCGCGACACCGGTCTCGGCCAGATAGGCGTTGATCATTCGGTCATCGCAAAAGCCGAAAGGCGCCGTTGTATCGCGCGATAGCGAACCGACAAAAGCATCGAGCTGTTGGCGGACAATATCGGCCTCGTTGTCATGATTGCAGAGCGCCTGTGCGACGGTCTGCAGCTGAAGTCTCTTTGTGAGCGCGGCGGCTGTCGCGTTGCTGGTGGCCTGCAGAAACCGACGCAAGATCTGAGGTTGCTCGTCAAGCAAGGTATCTGTCGTGACGATGCACATTCCAGGGATCTTCAGACCGAACGCGGCAAGGTCCAGCTCTGCGAGCGAGTTTTTAAGCGAGCTCTTCAGAATTGGCAGTTCATTCGTTCGATAGACGCTGATGACATCGACGTCACGGCGTCGAAAAGCGTCGAGCTTATCTTGCGGCCGGGTGTTTCGGCGTCCGACTTTCTCGTAGTCGACCGCGTTTTTCTGGCAGAAGTGTTCGAGGAACGCGGTACCGGTTTCCCCGAGCAACATGGCCACGGCCTTTCCTTCCAAATCACGGGGGTGACGGACCGGGCAGTCGTCATGCGACACAAGACAGACGGGCGCCACCTGCTGATAAAGCGCCATGATCTTGACCGGTGCGCCGCCTTGGATGGCACTAACGGCAAATGGGCAGGGCAGAACGAGAAGATCGATCCCGCCAGATCGCAAGACCTGCAATGCGCTTTCCGCTCCGTTGCCGGGGCGGAACTCGATCGACAGCCCCGCACTCGAATAATAGCCGTGCTGCTGTGCGAAATAAAAACAGGCGTATTCGGGCTTGATGCTCCAGCTGAAACCGACGCGCAGTCTGTGACTGGGCGGCAGGTTTTGGGCAAACGGGTCCCTGGAGCCCATTGTCATGACATGCGCAAGCCGCTGCCAATAGGTTTCATGGACCATCGACACCTACTCTCCGGCGCTTTTGCAGCCTGCTTGACGGATCAATCATGAGCGCAACGGCAATCGCCGTCTCCAATTAGAGAAAGTTCTCGAAATATCAACTTTGTCTATTTATGTAGACAAAGCGATTTATTGTCAATATTATTCGGTCACCTGCTCGTCGGGATACCCAGCTCCGATACAGGGCTTCTCCTTCGCCGCCGCCGGCAAAGCCATTGTTAATTAGAGGAAGTTATTCATGGTATATCAGAGAGTTAGCGTAAGCGCGCCCAGTCGCTTCCATTTGACCCTGACGGATTTGAATGGTGCATTCTCGGGCCGCGTGGATGGTGGAGTTGGATTCGCACTGTCGAATCCAAGATTTGAGATTGTTGCATTGCCAGCAAGCGGAGCGGATCAGGTCGCCTGCCTTATCGATGATCCGGAAGATCGTCACGAAGCGGAAGGGGCAATCGCGGCAACGCTCGCTGGGCTGCAGAAGAAGCTCGGGCTGCCCCATGTCGATATTACCGTAAAGTCACCGGTTTCGTCTCACGCCGGGCTTGGCTCGAAGACGGCATTGCTCCTTGGGGTCGCCAGAGCTTACACGGCGCTTTTTGGCAATGACTTTGCCGGACGCGAACTCGCGCGCTTTGTCGGACGTGGCGGGACCTCCGGCATCGGGTCCAACAGTTTCGACAAGGGGGGCTTTGTCATTGATTGCGGCCATCCAGCCAAGGTCAAGGCCGGCGCCTTCATGACGTCTGGATGGGCGACGGATATTCCGCCTGGCCCGCTCCTGGCTCGCTACAAAATGCCCGATTGGCCGATGCTGCTCGTCACGCCGATCGCACGCAAGATCCATGGCGCCTTGGAGCAGGAGCTCTTCGCAAGTGTTTGCCCGATCCCGCAGGAGGATGTGAGGGCCGTGTGCCATATAACGATGATGATGCTCGTGCCTTCCGTCATTGAGGATGACCCTGCTGTCTTCGCACGCGGCATCAACGAATTGCAGAAGTGCCGCTGGAAGTCGCATCAAATCCAATGCCAGTCGGAAGTCGTCTCGACAACGATGCGCCGCTTGCACGAAATGGGCGTCAGCGGAGTGGCGATGAGCAGTTGGGGCTCTTCGATCCTCGCGATGGGGCCGGAGATGGAAGACCGCGCATTTCGATCGCAAGTGTCCGCAGACATAAAGCAGGTCATGGACCGCTACGATGGCGGCACGGTCGGCGAGATCCGATGCGACAATGAAGGGCACAGACTAAGAACCTTCAAAGCGCCGGCGCTGGTTGACTGAGTGGCATCATGCGCACATTGATCGAAAATCTGGATGTCCTGTTTCAGGTGGATGCGAACAATACCGTTCTTCGCGGTGCGAGCCTCGTCCTCAACGGCGGCCGCATCGTGGATGTTGGTCCGGCCGCAGAGATTGCAGAGCGTTGCCGGGATCTGACATATGATCAGGTTGTCGACGGTCGCGGGCATGCTCTTTGCCCTGGCTTCATTGATACGCATGTTCATCTTTCCGAGACGCTGTCTCGGGCAATTTTCCCCGACAATCTCAACACGCGAGCCTGGGTCTTTAATTGGGCGAAGCCATTTTATGCACACGTGACGACGGAGGATGAATATTACGGCGCGCTTTTGGGAATCTGCGAGATGCTGCGTTGCGGAACCACGTGTTTTCTCGACATGGGTTCGCAGCACGATCCCGAGCATGTTGTCGATGCCATCGAACGGTCAGGGATCCGCGGCATCACCGGCAGGCATGCAGCCGACAATCGTCCAAAAGACATTCCCGAGGGCTGGTCGGCAGAAATGATGGATCATCATTTTTTCCCGGACGCCGCGACTGCGCTTGCCGCCTTGGAGGACTGTGTGCGTCGCTTCAATGGGCGAGCCGGTGGCCGCATCCGCTGCTGGGTCAACATCGAAGGCAAGGAGCCCTGCACACTGGAGCTTCATGTCGGGGCAAGAGCGCTCGCCGAGCGCCTGGGAGTCGGTACGACATATCATCTCGCAACATCTGCGGAGGAGGCGCAGGTTTGCGAGAGAAATTATGGCACTTGGCCCGTCTCACGGATTGCTGCGGCCGGCGGCCTGGGTTCTAATCTCGTCATTGCCCATTGCGTGGCGGTCAACGACGCCGATCTGGACGCTCTTTCGGCTCACAGCGTCAAGGTTGCTTTCTGCCCCTGTTCATCACTGAAATTGGCCAAGGGCGCAAGCCGGATTGGCCGGTACCCCGACATGATGGACCGGGGCGTCATTGTTGGACTGGGAACGGACGGCGTTTCCGCCTCCGGCAATCTCAACCTCATGCGCCAGATGCATATTGTGTCCGGCCTTTTCAAGGATGCGAGGAACGATCCGGAGGCGGTGGGAGCGCAAAAGGCATTGCGCATGGCGACGGTCGACGCAGCCAAGGCATTGCTTTGGGACGATGAGATCGGCTCTATCGAAGTCGGAAAGCAGGCCGACTTCGTACTCTTCGACACAGATCACATCGAATGGACGCCGTTTCTCGATCCTTTGCAGGCCCTTGTCTATTCTGCCACCACAAGTTCGATCGCGCAGACCTGGGTTGCGGGCGTGCCGTTATATGCGAGCGGGCGGATTGCGACACTGGATGAAGACGCAATCAAGCGCAAAGCACGGCAGTTAAGCGCCTCCGCGGCGGACCGCGCCGGATTGTTCAAGTTGAACCCGGCCACGTCTGCGGTCACCCGATTGTATGACGAAGGTAACTGACGTGAACAGCGGCAGCTACTCCCCCTGTTTTGAAAGGAACTCAAATGCGCAGGATAGAGCTTGGCGTTTTCATGCCGGTCGGCACGAATGGCTTCCTAATGTCGACGACCGCGCCGCAATACCATCCCAGTTTTGCGCTGCAGCGCAAGATTGCGACGCTCGCTGAGGAGATCGGCTTCGACTTTCTGTTCTCGATGGGGAAATGGATGGGATTTGGCGGAGAGAGTGGATTTTGGCAAAAGACGATCGAACCTGTGGTGATGAGCTCTGCTCTGGCCAGCATTACCAGTCGTATCAAGCTGTTCGCGACGATCAATCCGCTGCTTCTCCATCCTGTCGTGGCCGCGAAAATGATTGCAACAGCCGACGAAATCAGTAACGGCCGCTTTGGCATCAACATCGTGACCGGAAATACGTTGGAAGAACTGGAACAGATGGGCGTTGTTCCGCAGGATTATGGGACGATCCGTTACGACTATGCCGATGAATGGCTGACGGTCGTCAAGCAATTGTGGTCGCAGGAACGCTGCAACCATTCAGGCCGGTTCTTTCAGCTTAGCAATTGCGTTTGCGACCCCAAGCCGATCCAGAGGCCTTATCCAACCATTGTCTCTGCCGGCCTGTCTGACGAGGGCTTGCAATTTGCAGCCAGGCATTCGGACTATCAGTTCGTCGGAGCCCGACCCGAGAAGGTTCTCGAGGTCAAGGCTGTGGCGGCTGCGCGGGGCCGAACCGTCAAGGCTTCCGGCAATATGCTCATTGTGCAAGGAGACACCGATGAGCAGGCACTTAAGCGCTTCAATCACATCGTCGCAGGCCGCGATGAGGCCGCCTTCAGCAATCTGATCGAATCGTTCGAGCGCGACCAACGAGATTCGTCGGCCGACAGGACATCTTTTTTGCGCAATCCGCGGATGGTCGGATTTGGCACCGGCGCGCCGTTGATCGGTTCGGCAATCACGATCGCCGAAAAGCTGGCGGATATCATCGTGACCGCGGACTTTGATGCCATGCAGCTGACATTCATCGACTTTGTGGAAGACCTGAGATCGTTCGGGCAGGAGATCTATCCGCGGCTGAAATCGTCCCTGGCAACTTATGGTGTCTCCCTGGGCGAGGGGCCTGCATCCGTTATCAAGGCCGGTGCGCATGCCTGAAGGGTCAGACTGCCGCAAAGTCCGTATCGCGCATCTGGCCGGACCAAATGCCACCATCCACAACACGCCACCGCTGATAACCTCCAACAAGGCTCGCAGGCTGCATGGCCTGCCGCTGTTGAGTGACGTCGATGGCAACCCCTCGCGCTACGATCCTCTGAGACCTCAAAGACTGGCGTTGCCGGTCTGGGTCTATATAGAGCATTTCTCTGCACATCCGCTTGAGGCTGATGCAGCCGAGCTCTATTGCGACCCCGACGGCTATCTGGACGCGCAGGGCCGGTTCTCGCCCACCCGATCATCGGCCACGGACGTGGCGGTGTTGAAGGTCGAACTTCGACCAGAGGATGGATACTATCCGCTGCCATATATGGCGCGCCAACGCGATGGAAGTGCCTGGGAGGCGGATGGGATTTCGCCGAAGGCGCCGCGCGATGCCAGCAGGCAGCCTTTCATGCCTGACGGTGAGCGGATGTTCGCCGAGATCGACAGATTGGGGGTGGACCCACTCGGTCTTGGCAATTCGATTGCGAACATCGCCGATGTCGATTTCTTCCGCGTCGTTCCCTCAGGCGGATACACAAAGGGAAGTGCTACAGAAGGGCAGGGCGCCCAAGGCAGCGCGTCGACCGCTCCCGAAATCGAGGGACGCGACTTCTTTGCCTATCGACCGGTGCATCTTGCGAAGTCGCCGCCCAGGGCAAGCCTTGCGCAGATCACTAACGCCGCGCAACGGATCCTCTCCAGCGGGCACTATGATGGCGCGATCTGGACACAGGGAAGTCCGAGAATTGAGGAAACGATCTATTGGCTGAACCTTGTGCTTGATGTGACGGCGCCGGTTTGCGGTAATGCTTCGCAACGATATCACGGTGAGACTAGCAATGATGGACCCCGCAACCTCATCGACTCTGTCCATTATATTCGGTCGCGCTGTTGGGCCGATGAGCAAGGCCACAATCGGGCGGGAGCGGTTCTTGTGCAGGATCAGAGAGTGTTTGCGGCACGCGAGGTTGCCAAGGTTGACGCGCGCCCTGGCGGCTATATCGCAAGTGGCGGGCATGGTGGTGTCATCGGCTCGGCCGGACAGGGCGGTCCGAGCTTGCGGTTCTTGCCCTGTGCCAAACATACGCGTGACTCCGCAGTCAACATCACTCGTCTACCAGACGAGGTAATGGGAATTTCTCTTTCCGAAGGTCGGCTGGAGAGGGTTACCGTTCCAATCAAGAACGGCCGCGGCGAGCTGCTGGAGCACGCCATTCCGAAGGTTTCGATCGTCAAGGATTACAGCTATTCCGAAGACGACTACGGAACAAGGCCGGATCTGGAGGTCGAGATCAACGCGACGCTGGATCAGTATTTGCGACTACATCCGTTGTCAGGTTTCGTGTTGGAAGGGCTTTCACCATACGGCAAGCCGGCGGCAAGCTCCAAAGCGGTAGCGCTCGAGCGGGCGCTTTATTGCGGCGTTCCGGTCGTCATCGTTGGGCGCGGGAACTCGGAAGGTTTTGCATTGTCGGGCGGGCTTTTCGTCGGCGGTTCAAACCTGACGGCAACGAAAGCACGCCTCTTGCTGATGCTTTGTCTGATGAAGTTTGGAATGTTGCCGCCGGCCAAGGATCCAGGACAGCCAACCGCTTTGGAAAAGGCTGTAACCGAGGCGCGGCTTCGGCTCTATCGCGAGGTTTTTGACACACATTGATCGCAACGCGCGCCGCTTTGATTGAGCATGCATCGTCTGCCATCCGCGCGCCCGTGGGAGTGATCGCATGTGGATAATTCTTGCGACCTCAGCCGGCGCCGTCCTTGGATGCGGCGATGTGTTTCTCAAGTATCTTTCCAGGCGGCTCAAGCCAAGTGTCGCCTGCTTTGGTCTCTACTTTCTCGGGATGCTGGTGTGGGTGCCGATTCTGAGCCTGACCGGCAGGTCGCAGGCTTTCCTGCAGTCCGTCTATCTGCCAACCGATATCCAGTTGCTGGTGCTGGGCAGGTCGCTGCTTCAGCTTTTCGCCTACGCGCCGATATTCCTTGCACTACGGACATTGCCGCTGAGCACCTATTCGGCGCTGCGTGCGCTTTCTCCCGTTCTGGCGCTATCGGCGGGAACTTTGATGTACGGCGACCGGCCTTCAGTCGCCGCGTGCTTAGGGATCGTCGCAATCCTGCTCGGGGTGGTTACGGTGTCCCGGACAGACTATCGGCGCACCTTGTCTGCGTCCGGCACATCTTGCCCTCGACGACATCTCACGCTGAGCTACATCCTGGCGGTCAGCGCTGCGACTTGCTCCGCCATCATGCCTATCTACGACAAGAACCTTCTTTCAATAGCCCATGCGGACAGCTTCGTTCTGCAAGCCCTGTCAGATCTGTATCGACTGGGATTGCTTCTGGTAATTCTCCTTTTTGCCGGTCGACCCGCCACGCCGCTTTCCTGGCGTTTGAGCCAATCCGCGAAGAACGTCTCAAGGGCGTTGGCGGTGGCGGCCCTGTTGATTGCTGGGGGCGAGATGCTCTCCTTCTATGCCGTTTCGCTGCCGGGCTCTTTGCCTTCGGTCGTCGCCATTCTGCGGCGGGCAAGCTTGCCGGTCTCGGCAATATTGGGAAAGCTGGTGTTTGGCGAAGCTTTGAGGCTGGAGAAGATAGCAGGAATAGTTGCCGTGGTGCTCGGTATCATGCTGATCAACGGAACGTGATTGGTTCGCGATCGTGTGGCGAAGTGCCGTCGATTAAAGTGATGATAGGTCGCTTCGTAGCCGCGGGGTCCGATTTTCTAGACTTTTGATGGATTATAAGCTTCATTCGCCACTTATGAGACGTTGACATCAAAGATCAAAAAAGTATTACAAAACATTAAAGTAGAGTTAGAATGTTAGAAACGATGGAAAACGAACGAGTAGCGAACGACTCGATCCGTGTCAGCGATATCGGCGCCAGATTGCACGCCTATCGCATCGGACGTGGCATGTCCCCAGAAGAGCTTGCTGAGCGGCTCGGAATCTCACGTGCGGCGCTTTATCGCGCCGAAAAGGGCGAGATCTTCAAGATTGAGACGCTAACCAGAATTACCAACGTGCTTGGCGTTTCTCTGCAGAGCCTGCTCGGCATTGGGATGGAATATGTCGACACCGCTGTCGCATTCTTCGAGCGTATGCGACAGCTTGAAGAAGAAAGCGAGCAGATCATAGGATTTTTTGGCCCAATATCCTATCTGCTGACGTCGCCAGTCTATGACGACATGCTCAGTGAAGTATTTCAGGACTCTTCAGAGAACACGGCTGCGGCTGCGGCCATCAAACAGTTGCTTGTTGTTCTCAAGCAGCGCAAGGACGCGTATCTCAGACGCCGACCGCTGCTGGTCAATCTGATTGCCTCCTCCGATCTTGAGCGATTTCTTTTGCATGGCTTGGTTGGTCGACCGGATTTGCCCGATGACATACAGGAAAAGCGTCGCGTTATGGCAAAGCGCGAAGCGCTGCATATCGTAGACTTGCTAAAAACGCAGCCGATCGGTGTTCAGATGTGTATCGTTCCCCAATCTCCACCTGCGACAAGCTTTCAGATCTTTCGCCAAACGTCGCGTTCAGTTCTGGCCATCAGCCCGTTCCGTTTGGGCGAACAGCCGAACATTCGTGTCGGTGTCGGCCTCATAACGTCATCGCCTGAAGCCATCACCCTACACGAAGATATTGCCAAACAATTGTGGGAGCGGTCTTTGAAGGGCAGTGATGCAGCTCGTTTTCTGGAGCAACTGATCGAAAAATATGGTGTTTGCCAATAGCTCGTAGGCTGCGGGCGGTCCTCCAGCCTTTAAATCAATGCGGAGTGTGGGAGTGGAGTTCGTAGATGGCCGAATTGCCGGCATGCTCACGGATTTCAACCGACTCGAGCCATACGCGCCCATTGGTCTTTTCTCGTGCGATGGTCGCTACATGATCATGGACATATCGTGCCAGCGCCTCGCAGCCAACACCTGGCAAAATTCGCAGATCGACGAGTTTTGCATCGGCAAGATTGTGGAAGCGTGGTAGCTCAGGATCGTCTGCGGCAACGATCATCGTGTGATCCAACAAGGAATGCAGCCAGGCTTTGACTTCCTTCAGTGCACCAAAATCGAAACACCAGTTTCGTTCATCGAGATGATGGGTGGCAAAGACGAATTTGACTGCCAATGCATAGCCGTGGATCAGCTGGCAATGGGAATCGGCGCGCCATTGCCGAAAGCAACAGGATAGGCCTTCATTGTGATCGTAGCTCTTCGTAGATCTGTATGTTTCAATGTGCTTGCGCGTGCTCGTCACCCGGTCGTCGGGCATAGTGATGCTGCTGGTCATGGGTCACCTCAAAACTTCTCGAGTGCTGCGCATTCCTGCAAGAATTCGGACTTCTTGGCAGCATCGGATTCCAGCCTTCCGTAGAATGCGTTCGTGACCATGCGACTGGCCTGCGATGCTTTGACGCCGCGGTGGGTCTTGCACATGTGAACAGCGCTGATGCGAACCGCGAGACCCTGGGGGTCCGTCTTCTCGCAGATGAAGTCGCCGATTTGCTTCACGAGCTCTTCCTGGATCTGAAGTCGTGCCGCAAAATAGTTCACGATCCGATCGTATTTGGACAGTCCAATGATCTTGCCGTCCTTGGACGGCAGAATCCCGATGAAGACGCTGCCGTGGATCGGCATAAGGTGGTGTGCGCAGGTCGAGCGCAGCTCGATTGGACCCGTGACGATAAGTTGGTCGAAGGCTCCAATGTTTTCGAACTCGGTGATCTTGGGAGGCTCCGAGTAACGTCCCTCCAGCGTTTCGCACACCAACATCTTGGCAAATCGCATCGGTGTATCGCGTGTATTGTGATCGTTGACATGATCGATGCGCAGGATGTCGAAGAGTTCCTCGATCTTCACCGATGCAGCGGAAATCATCTGCCGCCGCTGGCCCTCATCGAGGCAATCGTCAATCGAATGGTTCCCGAGCCGGGAAAAGTCATTTCTCTTAAGCAATTCGGTCTCCTTCCAGAGGTCGTGCAGTCGTTTCATTTCGTCGATAAGTGTAATTTTATGCGAAAAATCTAACTATTGAGACGACTACGTCAAGCTGTTTTCGTAATCGTCTCGATATGGGCGCCTTGTCCTTAATCTCACGTAGGCCTAAGGCAGAGCCGGCGACCGCAGCGTGAGATTTGAGCGCCTGCGGTTCAGTTACAATCTTCTAGTTCAGACACGCCTATGTCATTGAGGAGGTGCAATCGCTCCTCGGGCGTGGCGGCCTCGATCGCAACGGCGCGCTCGACAAAATTGAGTAGGCGGGACATCGCTTCATCGGCAACCGTAGCTCTTAAGGGCTGGTCGTCATATGCATCGGCAAAGCGACCGGACAAATCTCCCAACAAACGTGCAAGCGCCGCATTGGTCGGCCTCGCATACCTGATTGAAAGAGACATATTTCGAAAATCCGAGAAAGTCCTGACACCACCCTTTTGGTCTTTCAGCCATTCCAGTAGTTCATGCATGATCGGTCTCCTTGATCTTCTTGAAAAAAGCTGCATGCGGGTCTGACCCGATTACGGGTGTTTCCTCCACCGTCTTGAATTGATTACGATAAAACCTCCACCAGCGCTTCGCGTATAACCGCGCACCCCACCATGAGGTCGTCGACCTCCATCGCTTCCCTGGGGTTGTGAGATCCCATCTCGTTGCGCACGAAGATCATGGCGGCGGGAATGCCGACATTCGCAAAGACTGCGGCATCGTGACCGGCGCCGCTTGCCATATCCATGCAAGCGATGTCCAGTTTTGCGGCAATGCGTTTCAGCCGTTCCACCCAATCGTCGCTCATTGCCGCGGATGCGACTTCAAGCTTGCGATCAAGGTCGAAGCGCACGCCCCACTCGCGCGCGACATTGCTGCATTCGGCAAGGAACAGCTGATAAAAGGCACCGAGTGTGGCTTCACTCTGGCTTCGCGCTTCAAATGAAAAGCTGACCTCACCTGGTATGCGCGCTATGGCATGCTCGCGTGGATCCGTCCCGAAGACGCCGGACGTGATGACAATGTCGTGGCCTTCCTCGAGCAGTTTGCGCCAATGCTGGTCGAGACGTGTGATGAGCTCGGCTGTTGCGAAGACGGCGTCATGACGCAGCCAGCGAGGAACCGTTCCTGAATGCCCGGCCTCGCCGATACATCTGATGGCGCGATGGCGGATGTTACCGCGGATACCGGTCACGATACCGATAGGAAGATTTCTTGCCGCCAGCACGGGACCTTGCTCGATATGGAGCTCGAGCCAACCGGTCATGCGCGCCAGCTCGATCAGTGGCTGTCCTAAGCGAATGCGGGCCACGTCGGCGCCGACATCGCGCATGCATTGCTCCAGCGTCTTTGCTCCGTTGCTTTCATGAGTGTCGAGCTCTATCGACTTGAGTTGGCCGACCAACGCGCTCGACCCCAGATATGCTTTGCCGAACCGGGCACTCTCTTCTCCACGAAGAGCAAACAGCTTGAGAGTCCGTTTTGGTAGAAATCCTTCGCGTTTTAGGCTGACCAAGGCGGCCAAGCCGGCAATCACGCCTGCGGCGCCGTCGAAGTTTCCTCCTTGTGGAACCGAATCAATGTGGGATCCGCAGGCCATGAAACCGAGCTGCGGTTGGGCCCCCTCCAATGTCACGACAAGATTTGCTCCAGCATCCCGCTCGCTCGCAAGGCCGTGCTTCATTGCCGCAGCTTCGATGATATCGAGCGCTGCCGTTTCCTGCGCGCTGTAAGCTTCCCGGGTTATGCCGGCGCCATCCCCCGTTGCGGCTCGAAGCGAGGCGAAAAGTTCCTCCACCATCTGATGTATGCTTCCAAATGTGTTTGGATCGCTCGGGACAAGGGCGCTTTTCTTGCTCATAGCGGATCCATCCGCCGTGTCTGACTTGTTTGGCTGTCATCCAGGACGAGACCGCCTATCAGGCTTGCGACACGATCAATCCCGCGCCTGGTGCAAAACGCCTGCATGTCATCCAAGATTTGTGTCATCGCATCGGGTCGCAAAAACGTTGCCGTTCCGACTTGCACGGCAGCAGCGCCCGCCAAGATATATTCGATGGCATCTTCGGCGCTGGTAACTCCTCCGCATCCGATCACGGGGATTCGTACCTTCTTGGCGCATTGGTACACCTGTCGCAGGATGATTGGCTTTACGGCAGGACCAGAAAGTCCTCCCAGGATGTTGCCCAGGCTTGGCTTGAAGCTCTTCACATCAATGGCCATCGACAGGATCGTGTTCGCAACAACGACGGCGTCGGCTCCTGCCTCTTCGGCTGCCTGCGCAACCGACGGGATGTCGCCAGTGTTGGGAGTAAGCTTGACCCAAAGGGGAAGGGTGGTCGCTTGTCGAAGAGCATCCGTGACCTTCCAGGTCGATGTCGGCTCCATTGCAAACGCCTTTCCGTCTTCCTCGATATTCGGACAGGATATGTTCGCTTCAATCGCCGCAACGCCCGGCACCGTGAGCTCTGCGGCAAGACTTGCAAATCCTTCGGCAGTCGGCGCAGAAATGCTGACGACAAGGGGTGGCTCGTAGCACCGGTAAAGCGGTATCACGTCGTTTAGAAAATGCTCCACCCCCATGGACGGTATGCCAATGGCGTTCAGCATTGCACCTTGGCGTTCGACAACTCTGGGCAGGGGATTGCCGGCTCTCAATTCGCGCGTAATGGTCTTGGTAACCAGCGCTCCGAGGCGATCGAAATCCACGGCCTTCGCCAATCCATCGGCAAAGGTACCCGACGCAGGCATGATCGGAGTGCGCAACCGCAGGCGGCCAATCTCGGTGGTTAGATCCACTGCATAGTGACTTGTCACAGCATGACCTCCTGCAGGTCAAATACCGGCCCTTCGGTACATATGCGGCGACTGACTATCTGGCTTTCGGCGTTGAAATCGCGAACGCAACAATAGCAATGCCCCAACCCGCATGCCATCTGCTCTTCCAGCGCTGCCTGCGCGGGTATGTCGAACTCCCTTGACAGGGCTTGCTGTATCCGCATGAGACGTGCCGAGCCACAGGTAAACAATGCGTCACAGCGAAGCCCGCGAATAAGCTCCCGCAAAATTTCTTCGACGGTTGTCGGATCGCTTGTCGATTGGGCGTCCGTTACCGTGATCACACTGGCGCCGAGGTTTCGCAGAACATCTTCGGAAACGATAAGATCTGGGTGGCGAGCGCTAAAGAGCGCTGTAACATTCGTGCCCTGACGTCTCGCGACCGAAGCGATAGGTACCAGCGTTGCCAGCCCGGCACCCCGTCCAACCAACACGATATTCCGCCAGGAACTGTCGATGGTAAAGCCAACTCCAAGTGGACCGACAATGTCGAGTGTGTCCCCGGATTTCAACATCGACAAGCCGCGGGTACCTGCACCGGTAACCTTATATAGGAATTCTACACGGCCGCGCTCCGGGTCGGCATGATAAAGGCTCATTGGCCGACGTAGAAACGGTTTTTCGTCCAGCGGCTGTGGGCATAGCAGCTGAAAGAATTGCCCGGGTCGGGCACCAGCTGTGATTTCCCCACATAGCGCAACCAGATGCCAGTACTCGGCGTTGACAGCGGTGTTCGATACGACTTCCGTTACATCCCTGGCGACTGTCGCATTCCAGGGGGCCTGATCGGCGGAAATGGTGGATTGGTGACAAATGTTCATCGGCTGAAGCCTGGATTCAGTTCAGTTCTGCGCCGCGACGCTCGGGAATGAGCGCGAGCAAGGCTGCAATATCGACAAGATACAGGGCGGCTAGAAATGCTATCGCTGTTTCGAAGCTATAGGCCGATGCCAATGCTCCAACGACGAGCGGCCCGAAGCCGCCGACACCGCGGCCGATATTGAATAGGACGTTTTGCGCGGTTGCACGGACGTGGGTCGGATACAGTTCGCTGATCAGGGCGCCGTAACCGCCAATCATTCCATTGACGAAGAAGCCCATGATCGCGCCGTTGATGAGGAGGGCGATCGGATCGGTAAGCTGAGAGTAAACCACGACCATAATCGATGCGCCGATCATATAGGTCAGGAATGTCGGCCTGCGCCCGATGCGATCTGCGATATGGCCAAATGAAAAGATTCCAACCGCCATGCCTGCGATCGTGACGGACGTCCAGATGGCAGATTGAGTAAGCGCAAATCCGAACCGGGAAGCCAGATAATTTGGCAACCAGATCATAACGCCGTAGTAGCAGAAGTTCTGAACTGAACAGAGCACGACCATTCCCGCGCTACGCTTAAGCGCCGACACATCGCACACCAACAGACCAATAGACGGACTTGCCTCACTTTTCCGCAATTCAAATATCTGAGGCTCATGAAGTGAATGTCTGATGAAATAAGCAGCGACAGCCGGAAATACTCCCAACAAAAACATCCCACGCCAACCAACGATTGGCAGTAAAGCCGGCGTCACGATCGCAGCGGCCAGGACGCCCAGTTGCCAACCCAGTCCCACATACGAAGAAGCACGGGCTCGCTTCGTCGCAGGCCAAGCTTCAGCGACGAGCGCCATGCCAATACCAAATTCGCCTCCCAGACCGAGGCCGGCGATTGTGCGGTAGGCTAACAGATCCCAATAGCCCTGAGAGACGGCACAAAGACCTGTGAAAACCGCGAATAATAAGATTGTCCAGGTGAGCACGCGTACACGCCCAATCCTGTCGGCGAGCACGCCAAATATGAAGCCGCCGATCACCGCGCCAATCAGCGTGGCAGTGACAAGAGAGGCGGCTTGAACCGGAGAGAGCGCCAGATCGGCGGAGATATTCTTGAGCATGAAGCCTAGGATCAAGAGATCAAAGCCATCCATGGCATAACCCAGTGCTGAGCCAAGGAGCGCTTTCTTTGCCTGAGACGTGACCTCAGCAAAGGGCGGTTCGATTTCCCCGGTAACGGCAATCTGCTCGCTGACCATTGACGTTCCCTTTTTTGTTCATTGGCCTGAATGCCTAACTATACATTTCAGCGTCTCCCTTGCAAGCAATTATCTCAATTTTGGGATTAATCTATAAAATAAGTGAATCCCCACTTATGTTTCGCCGTTTGAGAAAGGGTGTTGAGCCGGTCGCTTGACTTTACAAGAAAATATGTAAAAAGAGACTGTTTTTCATTTTTTAGACGACCAGCGCAAACCTGGCAATCATTGCACGGAGCACCCAATGCAGAGCTTATCCGCTATAGCCGATCGACAACATATCGCCAGACAAGCTGCAAGAATGCTGCTCGAGATAAAGGCAATTCACTTCTACGACGAAAAGCCGTTCTTCTTCACCTCGGGATGGGCGAGTCCGGTTTATATCGATTGCCGGAAGATCATCTCTTATCCGAGGTTGCGATCGGCACTAGTGGACTTTGCCGCAGCAACAATAGTCCGTGATATCGGCTATGAATCCTTGGATACTATCGCCGGTGGAGAGACGGCGGGTATTCCTTTTGCCGCTTGGATCTCTGATCGTCTGATGCTCCCGATGCAATATGTAAGAAAGAAAGCAAAGGGCTTTGGACGAAATGCTCAAATTGAAGGTGACATCGCCGTTGGAGCTCGCACGCTTTTGGTTGAAGATCTCGCGACGGACGGTCGGAGCAAAGTCAATTTCTGCGAGGCCCTGAGGAAGGCAGGAGTTCAAGTCGATCATTGCTTTGTCTTCTTCTACTATGACATCTTCCCGAACAGCCGGGAGCTCATGTCTGAATTGAACATCAATCTGCACTATCTTACTACCTGGTGGGATGTGTTGGCCGCTGCTAAAGAGACAGGGCATTTCAAGGCTGCCGTTCTCGATGAAGTTGAGAGCTTTTTGAATGAGCCCTCAAAATGGTCAGCTGCTCATGGTGGAATCGCCGAGTTTGCGACTGCCGGTTAGCAAAGGAAAGCCCGCTGGCTGCCCAAGCTGCTCCTAGACAGAAAACGCACGTCGCGCCCGTTGACGGACAGTTTGTACAGCGGGCCAAGAAGGATTTGGCTTTCCGCTCTCGAGCGAAGCCCTGCAGGTTTCCAACGGCATGACTGACCAGTTTTGACGACACGTCCTAAAGGGCGATGTGCGGCAGACTTTATCCTAATCCTAAGAGATCCTAAGAGCGCTTCGCCCCAGGCTGCGGCCTCAACCGGTTCCATGTTGGATATATTGAAGCAATTATGATACGAATCTCATCTTTGAGATTCAAGTTGCGTCGGTGAAGGTTTTGTGAAAGCTTTGCCTCTTTCTTAGATGGGAAGGCGGCAGAGCGGCTGCTGATCGTCGAAAGGCTTATGGCTTTTCCTGTATCTGATACATGGAGTTTTCGGGTGGTGCAGTCGGAGCGGATGATCGATATTGCGGGTGTTCACAAGACATTCGTCGCGGACCATGGGACGGTGACGGCTCTGGAGCCGCTCAGCATTACCATCAAGGAAGGCGAGTTCATTGCAATCGTCGGACCCTCCGGCTGCGGAAAGTCAACCTTGCTGCGCCTCATCTCCGGCCTTGATCAGTCGAGTGGTGGCACGATCACGCTTGATACGGCCGGCCGTAAGCGTCCCGTCGGCTTTGTTTTCCAGGAGCCGGTTTTGCTGCCGTGGAAGACGACCCTCGAAAACGTTCGCTTTCCGCTCGATACCGCCAACGTCAGCCGCCTCGAAGCTGACAGGAAGGCGCTTGACCTTATCAAGATGGTTGGGCTGGCCGGCTTCGAAAATGCCCTGCCGCGCCAGCTCTCCGGGGGCATGCGCCAACGTACTGCAATCGCCCGTTCGCTTTCCGACGACCCACAGATTCTTCTTATGGACGAACCGTTTTCTGCCGTCGACCTTTTGACCCGCGACACGCTGAACGATGAATTGTTGCGCATTTGGCAATCGACCGGCAAGACCATCCTGCTCGTCACCCACAGTGTCGAGGAAGCCGCCTATCTCGCTGACCGGGTAATGGTAATGACCGCTCGCCCCGGCAAACTGAAATGCGTTCATGATGTCACTCTCGCCCGTCCGCGCGGTGAGGAGACGAAGCTCGATCCGGCCTATCACGCACTCGTCGCCCAGCTCCGCCGCGATCTAAGGACGCCAGGTGGGGAGAGGAGCTGATGGTCAAGCGCCTTATCGCGTGGATTGATTATTCGCTGGCACTTGTCGCGCTTCTGGTTGCCTGGTGGTTCGCAACTGGCCCGATGGCGATGCCGACCTATCTCCTCCCGTCACCATTGCGCACTTGGAACGCGCTGGCGGGCATCGCGGTGACCGGTGAGCTCTGGCTGCATCTCGGTTTCACGCTACAGAACATCATTCTCGGCCTTGTACTTGGCTCCGTGGCGGGAATCGCGCTGGCTTATGTGATGACCCGCTTTCAGAAGCTGGCGGTCTGGCTCGATGGTCCGCTCGTCATTCTCCAAACGGCACCGAAGATCGCGCTCGCGCCACTCTTCGTCGTGTGGTTCGGATTCGGTGTCCTATCCAAGGTCATCCTGATCTTCTCACTGGTCTTCTTTCCGGTTTTCATCGGCGCTTGCGCCGGCTTCCGGGCGCTTGATCCGAAGATGAAGGATTTAGCCAAACTGTTGGGCCTCGGCAACCTCCAGCGGTTCCGCCAGATCGAGCTGCCTGCCGCAATGCCAGAAATCTTCGTCGGCCTAAAGATCGGCGCGGTGCAGGCTCTGGTCGGCGCAGTCCTTGCGGAGTGGATGTCCGGCAAACTCGGCCTCGGCTACCTGATGACCTATGCCGGGGCGACTTACAAGACGCCGCTGCTGTTCGCGGCCGTTCTGTTGACGACTTTCCTCGGACAACTCATGCATGTCGCATTGAGCATTCTCGAAAATCGACTACTCTACTGGAAGGGCGTGAAAAAATGAGCATGACCAGCGCCGCCTTCCCTTGGGAGAATGGGCGGCCGCCGCATCTTCCATGCGGTACCGGTGATATCGCCGAGAATGTCCTCACCCCCGGTGATCCCGATCGCGTGCGACTGCTGGCCGACATGTTGGAAGAGGTGACGGATTTCGGCCGCAAGCGGGAATTCGCCGTTATCACCGGCATCTATGAGGGCCAGCGGTTGACGATCTGCTCAACCGGTATCGGTGGCCCATCAACCGAGATCGCTTTGGTGGAACTCGCCATGCTCGGCGCCAAGCGTGTTGTACGGATCGGCGGGATGTCCTCCTTGGTAGCGGAATATGCGCCCGGCTCTTTCGTGGCGGTAGATCGCGCCCTTGGCGATACCGGCACAGCCCGCACATACCGCGCGGTGGGTGGTGAGGCGAAAGCTTCCTCTCGTATCGTCGCCGGTCTTGTCGGTGCTGCAACAGAACTTGGCCTCACCTGTCGACCGGGCGTGGTTGCGTCCACGGACAGCTATTATTTCGGCCAGGACCGCCGCTATCGCCCCGTTGATGACGGGCAGGACCTGTCCGCCAATTTCATTGGACGCTTCCAGGCTGAGGGTGCCATCGGCGTCGAGATGGAGAGCGAGATCACTATGACCGTCGGCGGAGCCATTGGCCTTGAAACCGGCTGCCTACTTGGTGTCCATGGGAATCGTGCCACCGACAGCTGGCTCGACGACTATGAGGCAACCCAGCGCAACCTTCTGCGCATTGCAGGAAGGCTATTTTCCTCCACAGAATGGGAACTCAGGGGATAACAACAATGATCCAGTTTCGCGCGACGACTGTGGCAAGTCTCATTGCCCTCAGTGCCTCGCCCCTATTTGCTATCACCGCCGAAGCAGCTGACAAGGTCGTGCTGCAGATCGACGGTGCCGCAGCACCCTTCTACGCACCGCTTTATGCTGGCGTAGAGAAGGGCATTTTTGAAAAGAACGGCATCGAGGTCGAATTCATCTATGCCGCCGCCGCCGACATCCTGACCAATATCGCAGCCGGCAACGTCGATTTCGGCTTCCCGAACGGTGACGCCGTCATTGCCGCTGCCGCCAACGGTCTGCCGGTCAAGGTGGTCCACACCACTTACCAGCGCGGCATTGGCGCTCTGCTCGCCAAAGAATCGAGTGGGATCAAGTCCTACAAGGACCTGAAGGGCAAGAAGATTGCCGTCACCAGCCTGGCCAGCCCGAACTACCTGCAACTTCAGGTCGGCCTGCAACAAGCGGGTCTGAAGCTCGATGACGTATCCGTCGAAGTCGTCGCTACTGGTGCCATCATCCCGGCGCTAAAGGCTGAGCAAGTCGATGCCATCGTATTCTCGGAACTGCGCAAGTACAATCTGGAAGCTGACGGCACCAAGGTGACCATGATCTTGTCGAATGGCTTCCTGCCGTCCTTCGGCAACGTGGTCGTTACCAGTGACAAGAAGCTTGCGCAGAACGCCGACGTCGTGAAACGCTTCACCACTGCGGTCACGCAGTCCTATCAATGGGTCATCGATGGTCACACTTCGGAGGCGCTGGACATCACGTTCAGCAAGTACACGCCGACCTGGCCGAAGGACCAGAAGGGAATTCTGACGACCGCTTTCGAGCAAACTTTCATCCCATCCGTCTGGCAAAGCCCGCTCACCCAGCAAAAAGGCCTCGGTGCGGCCGATATGGGCGGCTGGCAGAAGAGCGCCGACATACTGGCGCAGTACAAGGTGATCGACAGCGCCCCGAAGGCCGCCGATTTCGTCGTCGATCCTTCAACCATCGGTCAATAAGCATGATTCTGCGCGGCATAGCGGGTCTGATCGTGACCCTTGTTCTTTGGACGGCGATCGTTTTTATCTTCAATGTCCCAGCCTTTCTCTTGCCGGGACCCGCCGAGGTGTTCGAACGCGTCGCCTTCCTGTTCGAGAACGCCAAGCTCGCCCGGCATATCTGGGTAACACTGTCGGAAATCGTCGCGGGTTTCATCATCGGAGCCGTCGCCGGCATTTTTGCTGGCGTCGTTTTCTCACGCCTGCCCCGTGTCGAACGCTTTGCCACACCGTTGATCCTGCTTCTGCAGACCGCTCCGAAAATCGCGATCGCGCCACTCCTTCTTCTTTGGCTCGGCATTGGCCCGGCGCCGAAAATTGTGCTGATCGCGATCGTCACTTTCTTCCCCGTCATGACGGGGATGGTCACCGGGCTACGCTACGGGGAGGGGAGCTTCCGCGATCTCGCCTCGGTGCTGAAGCTCGGTCCCTGGCAACGCTTTCGGCATATCGAGCTGCCCTCAGCGCTCCCTTCCGTACTTGCCGGCATGGCGGTCGCCACGACGCTTGCCATGACCGCCGCCGTCATCGGCGAGCTGATCGGTGCCAACGAGGGTATCGGTTACCTTCTTTCCTCGGGCCAGGAAAACAGCGACACGGCGGCCGTCATCGGTATGGTCATGCTGCTGTCGGCGATCGGCTGGGCCTTTTACGAAGTCATTGAGTTAATCCGCCGTCGTTCGCTTGGCCGCTTCCAGCTTTCGTGAGATCGAGCCCATGGCACGCGTCTTCCTCTGCGTTCTCGATTCCGTCGGCTGCGGCGGCGCTCCTGACGCGGCACGATATGGCGACGAGGGCTTTAACACGCTTTTTCATGTCGCCGAGGCCTGCGCAGCGGGCCGCGCGGAAGATTGTAGGAGCGGTCCACTGAGCCTGCCGAACCTCGACGCGTTGGGGACTGGGTGCAGCAATTGGTCTGCGGGTAGCGTCGGATTAACGTGTCTGTGGTGAACGGGTTGGTATTGGTGGCAATGACCGAAATCTCTCCTGCTCATTTCAGACGCCACCGTTTTCCCGCCGAGATCATCGCCTATGCGGTCTGGCTCTATTACCGGTTTCCACTCAGCTTTCGAGACGTCGAAGATCT
>Ga0207671_10001162_pt1 | contig 31391 bp, 28 predicted proteins | sample KBSC24metaG_FD_184352 | JGI IMG/M metagenome (GOLD analysis project Ga0207671, IMG submission 184352) | Corn rhizosphere microbial communities from Kellogg Biological Station, Michigan, USA - KBS C2-4 metaG (SPAdes) (version 2) | ecosystem: Host-associated > Plants > Roots > Rhizosphere > Soil...
TGCCGGGATCTTCTTGGCGCCGTTCTGGCTCGCGTTGTTCGAGCTGGCACCGTTCGAGCCGGCACCGTTCTGGCTGGCGCCGTTCTGGCTCACGATGCTCTGACCCGCCCCGTTTTGGCTCGCGCCGTTCTGACTTACACCGTTCTGCGTGGCGCCGTTGTGAGCGGCGCCGTTCTGCTCGACGTTCCCGTTCTCAGGAATCTCGCTCATGCCGCGGCCTCCTCTTCGGTGAGCTGCGAGAGCACGATCTCCCGGTAGGTCTCATTGGAGTCCATCAGCTCGCTGTGGGTCCCGGACCCGACCACCACGCCCCGGTCCAGGACGATGATGCGGTCCGCGTTGCGGATGGTGGACACGCGCTGCGCGACGATGACGACCGTGGACTCCCGCGTCTGGTCCACCAGCGCGGCCCGCAGCCGGGCGTCCGTGCTGTAGTCCAGCGCCGAGAACGAGTCGTCGAACAGGAAGATCTCCGGCTTGTGCACCAGCGCGCGGGCGATCGCCAGCCGCTGCCGCTGACCGCCGGAGACGTTGGTCCCGCCCTGCGCGATCGGCGCGTTCAGGCCCTCGGGCATCCGCTCGACGAAGTCCCGGGCCTGCGCGGTGTCCAGCGCCTGCCACAGTTCGTCGTCGGTGGCGTCCGGGCGGCCGTAGCGCAGGTTGGAGGCGATGGTGCCGGTGAACAGGTACGGCTTCTGCGGCACGATGGCCACCGACTCGGTCAGCCTCTTCGGATCCAGGTCGCGCACGTCCACGCCGTCGACGAGCACCGCGCCGTCGGTGACGTCGGCCAGCCGCGGCACCAGGTTCAGCAGCGTGGTCTTGCCCGCGCCGGTCGAGCCGATGATCGCGGTGGTCTCCCCGGGCCGCGCGGTCAGCGACACCTCGTTGAGCACGCAGTCCTCGGCGCCGGGGTACTTGAAGCTCGCACCGCGCAGCTCCAGCGTGCCGGAGGTGAGCGGAACCTGCGCGGCCGCCGGCGGCACGACGCTGGACTCGGTCTCCAGCACCTCGCCGATCCGGTCGGCGCAGACCGCGGCGCGCGGCACCATCATGAACATGAACGTGGTCATCATGACGCTCATCAGGATCTGCATCAGGTAGCTCAGGAACGCCGTCAGCGACCCGATCTGCATCCCCCCGGAGTCGATGCGCTTGGCGCCGAACCACAGCACGCCGACGCTGGCGAAGTTCACGATCGTCATCACGACCGGGAACATCAGCGCCATCAGCTTGCCCACGCGCAGCGAGACGTCCAGCAGTTCGTTGTTGGCCTGGCCGTAGCGTTCGTACTCGTGCTCGTCCTTGACGAAGGCGCGGATGACCCGGATGCCGGTGATCTGCTCGCGCATCACACCGTTGATCTTGTCGATGCGCACCTGCACGACGCGAAACAGCGGGCCCATCCGCCGGATGATGATCCCGATTGCGATGGCCAGCGCCGGGATGATCGCGATGAGCAGCCCGGACAGCGGCACGTCCTGGCGCAGCGCCAGGATCACGCCGCCGACCAGCATCACCGGGGCCGCGGCGGCCATGGTGAAGGTCATCAGGACCACCATCTGCACCTGCAGCACGTCGTTGGTGGTGCGGGTGAGCAGCGAGGGCGCGCCGAACCGGCCGACCTCGCGGGTGGAGAAGGCCTGCACCCGGTCGAAGATCCCGGCCCGCAGGTCCCGGCCCAGGGCCGTGGCGGTCCGGGCCCCGAAGTACACCGCGCCGATCGAGCAGGTGATCTGCAGCAGCGAGAAGAGCAGCATCAGGGCGCCGGTCTTGAGCACATAGCCGGTGTCGCCCTTCACCACGCCGTCATCGATGATGTCGGCGTTGAGCGTGGGAAGGTACAGCGCGCACAGGGTCTGGACGAACTGCAGGGCCAGGACCAGCGAGATCGGCCCTCGGTACGGTCGCAGGTATTGTTTCAGGATTCTGACAAGCATGGAGGTCGTCCCATCTTGCTCGGCGTGCGCCGGCGAGCGGTGGCGGTCGGCGGTCGGCGTGACCGGGCGTGCACTGTATGCGAAATCAGGGGTTTGTGTTTTCGGGTAGACTGGCCCCCAGCGGGAGCGCGGGTTGCTGAGCCAGCGCCGCGGCCGTGCGGACCGCCTGGCGCAGCAGGGCAGTGTAGGGAACGTCGACGTCCTCGTGCAGCCAATATTTCGTGGCCACCCGCACCGCCCCGTTCACCGCCGCCGCGACGATGCGCGGCAGCAGGTCCTCATTCGGGTCCAGGCCCAGCCGCTCGGCGATGACCGGGGTGAGCTGCTCCTCCAGCTGGCGCATCGATTCCAGCAGGTGGGGCCGCGCCCCCTCTTCGTCCATGACCCGGCGCAGCGCCTCTTTGCTATAGCCGCCCTCGGCCATGATCTCCCGCAGCTTGCGCACGCCGGCCTTCTCCGGCTCGTGCCCGAGGGTGTACTCGGCCACGACCGCCTCGGCCAGCGCGACGTCGAAGGGCTCCTCGGCCGGGCGCTCGCTGAAGGCCAGCGCCACGCGCCGGGCCCGGTCCCCGGGCAGCGCGCCCAGTGCGGCCTCGCGGCTGTGGAAGTAGTTGTGGAACGTGCGCGCGGAGACCCCGGCGCGTTCGGCGATCTCGTCGGGGCTGACGTTCTGCAGGCCGTCGTTCTCCAGGGTCAGCTGCAGGGCCGCCTGGCTGATGCAGTTGCGGGTCTCCAGCCGCTTGCGTTCGCGGCGAGAGCCCGATTCGTGCTCGTTGTCGTTCGGGCTCTGATTCTCGGTCGCGGACACGGGTCCACCTTCCCCCATACTTGCGCTCAGCGCAATTATTTATTTGCGCTGAGCGCAAGCTTTCACGCCGCGGCGGTTACGCGACGTCCCGCGCGCAAGGTCTCGGCGGCCCAGGTGAGCTGGTCCAGCAGAGCGGCCACGGCCTTGTCGCGGGCCTCGGAGGGCGCCGGCCAGGACTGGTCCTCGGCGAACTGGTTCCAGTACTCGGTGAAGCTGACGGTGTCCCGGATCGGGACCGCGGCCAGCTCGATGAAGACGTGGCGCAGCTGCTGCACCGCGCGCAGACCCCCGGAGACGCCGCCGTAGGAGACGAAGGCGACGGGCTTGCGGCTCCACTCGCCGTGGTACCAGTCGATCGCGCTCTTCAGCACGGCCGGGAAGCTGTGGTTGTACTCCGGGGTGACGATGACGAACGCGTCGGCTTCGGCCAGGCGCGGCGCCAGGGTGGCCACCGGTTCCGGGCGCGGCTGGCCGAAGGCGGTCATGGTCAGGGGCAGGTCCGCCTCGGCGAGATCGATGACGTCGATGGCCAGATCGGGGCGTGCTTCGGCGGCGCGGGCGACGAACCAGTCGGCGACGGTCGGGGCGAAGCGGCCCTCGCGGGTGCTGCCGATGATGACGGCGACGCGGAGGCGGTCGGTGGCGGTCATGGTGATCCCCTCGGGAGGTGTGTACGGTGTACGCTCTCGACGGTACCCGGCAGCGTACGGTGTACACAAGTGGCCGAGCCTGGGAGACTGCACGCCATGGGGAAGACGATCTGGGAGCGCATCGACGCCCCGCGCAGCGCCCGCACGACCCTCACGCACACCCAGATCGCCCAGGCCGCCGTCGCCCTGGCCGACGCCGAGGGCCTGGACGCCGTGTCGATGCGCAAACTCGCCGAACGCCTCGGCGTGGCCACCATGGCCCTGTACCGCTACGTCGACAGCAAAGACGAGCTCGTGGAGCTGATGACCGACTCGGTCACCGACCCCGCGACCCTGACCGCCGACCCCGCCGACTGGCGCGCGGTGTTCCGCGAGGTCGCGCGGCGCCGGCGGGAAACAGCGCTCGCGCACCCCTGGCTGCCCGCGGCGCAGGCGCAGGTCCCGACCACGCTGACGCCGAGCCGCAACCAGACGCTGGAGCGGATGCTGGAGGCGCTGGAGCCCTTACCGCTGACCGGCGACCAGAAGATGCAGCTCATCAGGGCGCTGGACGCCTTCGCGCGCGGCGCGGCCGACGGCGAGGTGAACCAGCGCATGATGCTGGACCGGCGCGGCTACGGCCCCGACGGGGACGTCAGGCTGCTGCTGCGCGCCAACATGCAGTGGCTGCTGCGCAGCGGCCGGTTCCCGCGCTTCGCGCAGCTGGTGAACGACGGGCTGGCGCCGGTGGACGCGGTGGGGGAGTTCGAGCTGGGGCTCGAGGCGATGCTGGACGGGCTCGCGGCTCGGTTCGGGATCTGAGGAGTTCTCCGGCTACGCCAGCCGCCGCGCTGCCACTTCCGCCGCCGCGTCTCCGACCTCCGTCAGCATCGGCGGCGCGAGCTTCCACTGCTGCCAGTACAACGGCACGTCGACCGGCCGCCCCGGCGCCAGCTCGACCAGCTCCACCTGCCCGAACTGCCTGGCCTGCACATCGGGGATCAGCCCCCAGCCGAGACCGGCCTCGACCGCGTACAAGAAGGCGTCGGTCGCCGGCATGTAGTGGCGCGGTCCGCTGGCCGGAGCGCCGACGCCGCGCAGGAATGCGTCCTGCAGGTCGTCCTTGCGGTTGAAGATGATGACCGGCGCGGAAGCGAGCGCAGCCGCCAGATCCGTCGCGCCGACACCGTCCGGCAGCCACCGCCGGATGAAGGTGTGCGTCGCGACCGCCCGATAGCGCATCCGCCCCAACGGCCGGACCACACACCCCTGCACCGGCTTCGGCGAGGACGAGATCGCGGCCATCACCAGCCCGGCGCGCAGCAACTCGTCGGTGTAGTCCTGGTCCTCGCGGTGCAGGTCGAAGCAGACCGCCGCATCCGTGCTGAAGCGCGCTGTCACCTCGGGGAACCACGAGCTCAGAGAGTCGGAGTTCACCGCGATCGACAGTGTCTGCACCGGAATGGTGCGCGTGAGGCCGCCCTTGCCGCTGCCGTCGTCATCGTCGTCCGCCTCGGCCCCAGCGCCGGTGAGTCCGAGCTCGGCGCGCGCGGTGTCCTCCAACCACGCCAACTGCCGCGCGAACCGCACCACCGCGACGCCGGACTCCGTCGGCCGCAGCGGCTTGGAACGCACGAGCAGCACGCGGCCCGTACGCTGCTCCAGCGCTTTGATCCGCTGGCTGACCGCGGAGGGGGTGACGTGCAGAATGCGCGCCGCCGCCTCGAAAGTGCCGGCATCCACCGCGACCAGGAGCGTGCGCACGTGGTCCAGGGGCAGATCCGTCATCATGATCTCTAATGATAGCCAAGAAACATTAGCTGGCCTGGCGATCACAGGCCTTCCTAGCATCGACCCCATGACCTCCTCCCTCGCGGCGGCCGCGGCCGGCCTCGGCACCGGCTTGTCCCTGATCGTGGCGATCGGCGCGCAGAACGCGTACGTCCTGCGCCAGGGCATCCGCCGCGAGCACGTGGGACCGATCGTCGCCATCTGCGCGGCCTCCGACGCGGTCCTGATCGCCGCGGGCGTGGGCGGCCTCGGCGCGCTGGTCCGCTCGATGCCGACGGCCGTGACCGCGATCGCCTGGATCGGCGCGGCGTTCCTGGTGACCTACGGCGTCCTGGCCGCCCGTCGTGCCTGGCGGCAGCAGGACCATCTCGCCGCCGAGGGAGCCGGCGAGAAGTCACTGCGCACCGCCGTCCTGACCTGCCTGGTCCTGACCTGGCTGAACCCCCACGTCTACCTCGACACGGTCCTGCTCCTGGGCACCGTCGGCAACAGCTACGGCAGCGCGCACTGGTCCTTCGCCCTCGGCGCCGTCACCGGCAGCGTCCTGTGGTTCTCCGGCCTCGGCTTCGGCGCCCGCCGCCTCGGCAAGGTCCTGGCCCGCCCGAAGGCCTGGCGCGTGCTCGACGGCGTCATCGCGGTCACGATGATCATGCTGGGGGTGGCGATGGTGGCTCGCAGCTAGGCGCCGAATTCCTGATGTCAATCAGGATGCTTTCCGGGTGAGCCGCGATACGCGGCGAAGGGCGCGCGCGGCAATCAGTGGCTCGACCTGGGCAGATGTCGTTCCTTCGGCAGGACTGGGCCGGAAGCTGCGTTCAGCTCCGGCCCAGCCCCGACATTGCCGGTGTCGGGGATGCGAAGCAGCGGCTACTTCACCGGATGCACCACAGCCGCCGCACCGCCACCGCGCCGAGCCGGCTCGGCCGCGGCCTCGATCGCGCCGTTCGGCAGGAACTCCAGCCCGGTCGCCGCCCCGATCTCAGGGGTCGGAGTCCCCGACGGCGGCGCGAGCGTGAACGTCTCACCGAGCGCCTCCAGCCCCGGGACCACCGGCAGGTTCAAGAACGCCGGCTCGGCCTGCGTGGAGGACCCGTTGCGCTGCGAGGCCCGGGGCGCCGCGATCGCCTGCTCCAGGTTCATCCCCAGATCCAGGCGGTTGACCAGGATCTGCAGCACCGTCGTGATGATCGTCGCGCCGCCCGGGGAGCCGACCGCGATGAACGGCCGGCCGTCCTTCAGGACGATCGTCGGCGACATCGCCGAGCGCGGACGCTTGAAGGCCGCCGGCAGGTTCGGGTCGGGCACGCCCGGATACAGCGGCGTGAAGTCGAAGTCCGTCATCTCGTTGTTCAGCAGGAAGCCCCGGCCCGGCACGGTCATCGCCGAGCCGCCGGTCTGCTCGATGGTCAGGGTGTAGGAGACGACGTCGCCCCACTTGTCCGCGGTCACCAGGTGCGTCGTGGACATGCCCTCGGTGTCGGTGTAGGAGGTCCCGCTCGGCGCGGTCGAGGAGCACTGCGTGCCGCCGCCCGGCGCGAACGGGTTCCCCGGCGCCACCGGCGTGGCCAGCGTGCTGGTCGTGCTGATCAGGCAGGACCGGTCCTTGCCGTACGCCTCGGAGGTGAGCTGCTTGGTCGGGACGTCGTTGAAGTTCGCGTCCCCGACCCAGCGGTTGCGGTCGGCGAAGGCGATCTTCGAGGCCTCGTCATACAGATGCAGCGCCTGCACCTGGTTGGACGCGTTCAGGTCGAAGTTCGACAGGATGTTGAGAGCCTCCCCGACCGTGGTGCCGCCCGAGGACGGCGGCGCGATCGAGTAGACGTCCAGGCCCTTGTAGTTCACATGCGTCGGGGCCTGCACCGGCGCGCTGTAGCCGGCGATGTCGGCGGCGGTGAGCTTGCCGGGCCGGAAGTTCATCGTCGGGTTGGCGATCGTCGGCGGGTGCTGCGAAGTGCTGGCGACCTCCGAGCCGAGCTCGCCGCCGTAGAACAGGCCGGGGCCGTACTTCGCCAACTGCTTGTAGGTGTTCGCCAGATCCGGGTTCTTGAACACCGACCCGACCGCCGGCGGGGCGCCGCCGGGCAGGAACAACTGCGCCGTCGGCGCGATCTGCGAGAAGCGCGCCTGGTTCATCGCCGTGAAGGAGTTGAACGTCGGGTCGACGACGAAGCCCTTCGAGGCGATGTCGATGCCGCCCTGCAGAGCCTTGCCCAGCGAGATCGTGCCCCAGTCGTTCAGAGCGGTGGTCCAGGTCCTCAGCGTGCCCGGAACGCCCACCGACAGGCCGGAGTTGACCGCGTCGGTGAAGGCCAGCGGCTTGCCGGTCGCCGGGTCGATGAACCAGTCGGTGTTCATCGCCGCCGGGCCGGACTCGCGGCCGTCGATGGTCGAGACCTTGTGCGTGCGCGCGTTGTAGTAGACGAAGAAGCCGCCGCCGCCGATACCGGACGAGTACGGCTCGGTGACGCCCAGCGCCGCGGCCGTGGCCACCGCCGCGTCCACCGCGTTGCCGCCGTGTTCGAGCACGTTCAGACCGGCCTGCGTCGCATCCGGGCTGACACTGGCGACCGCGCCGCCGTAGCCGGTGGCGACCGGGTCGCGGGGCGGCTGGCCGCCGCCGTGGCCGCCGGCCGGAGCGGCGCGCGCCGCGGTCAGAGTGCCGGTCAGGGCGACCGCCGTGACCAGGGCGGCGAAAGCTTTGGCGGGTCTGCGTGTGGGGACGGACATCTTTGCCTCCGCGTGATCGTTCCGGTACTCCCTGCAGGGAGTCCACTTTGGCAGAGGGCTCATTTCCTGGGAAGCGCCCATGGAATATGCTCAGGCCCCCCGCGGCTGTTACGAGGGGTGGTCAGGACGGCTTCGACCGGGGGTTTCGCCGACTGGCCCGACCATTGGGTTCGTTCGATTTCGTCGCCTTGAGGGGGCTCGCGTGTCGAAGCGGGGATGGCTGCTGTTCGCGGCCATGTCGGTCATCTGGGGCATCCCCTATCTGCTGATCAAGGTCGCGCTGGAAGGGATGCCGGCGCCGTTCATCGTGTTCGCGCGCACCGCGATCGGCGCCGCCGTGCTGCTGCCGGTGGCGATGCGGCGCGGCATGATCGGCCCGGCGCTGAAGCAGTGGCGCTACATAGCGACGTTCGCCGCGCTGGAGATCGCCGGCCCCTGGCTGCTGCTGGGCGACGCCGAGCAGCACATGACCTCATCGCTGGCCGGTCTGCTGATCGCGGCCGTGCCGTTCTTCGTGGCGCTGATCATGTGGCGCCTCGGCGACCGCTCGGCGGTGTCCGGGACGCGGCTGGCGGGGCTGTTCATCGGGATGGCCGGCGTCGTGGCGATCGTCGGGCTGAACGTCGGCCAGGTGCAGGTGGCGCACATGCTCGAAGTGATCGCCGTGGCGGTCGGCTACGCGATCGCCCCGATCATCGCCGACCGCAAGCTGGTCGGAGTGCCGACCCTGGCCACCATCGCGCTCTCGCTGACCGGGGTCGCGGTCCTGTATCTGCCGATCTCCGTGGCCGGCCACCCGGCCCACATGCCGAGGTTCAACGCCCTGGCCGCCGTCGTGGGGCTCGGCCTGATCTGCACCGCCGCGGCGTTCCTGCTGTTCTTCCAGCTGATCGCCGAGGTCGGCCCGGCGAAGTCCTCGATGATCACCTTCGTGAACCCCGCGGTCGCGGTCGCCGGCGGCGTGCTGTTCCTCGGCGAGAGCATCAAGGCCGGAATCATCGTCGGCGCGCCGCTGGTGCTGATCGGGCTCGTGCTCTCGACGCTGCGCAAGGAGCAGGCGGCCCCGGCGGCCGAAGAGCCAGTCCTCGCTACGGTCGCCGAGGTGGCCGGCGGGCCCGAGGCGGCTATCGCGTGAGGCGGCCGACGACGCGGCCAAGCGCCCCGGCCAGGCGGTCGAGCTTTCCCGTGCTTTGAGCCGGTCGACCCGCCGACGGAACGGGATTGCCGCCGCCCCGGTCTCGCGGCTCGTCGCCGCGATACGGGATCCACCGGTATCCGGGCTGGAACTCGACATACTCCGGCCCCAGGCCGAGCTCGGCGTGCAACGCCTCGGACAGGACCAGGCCGTGGACACTGCCGTCGGACAGGCTCTTCAGATAACGGGTCTTCAGATCGTCGACGAACAACAGCGGCCACGGTTCCCAGCCGACCTTCGCCGCGACATAGCCGTCGAACTTCGCCAAAACGCGGTAGAGCTGGTTGCCCAACTCGGTCAGCTCCTCCGCGGTGAGGTCGAACCTCGGCAAGCTGCCGTCCATCGCGACGCGGTGACCGACCGCCACCGGTATGAGCGACAGCTCGACATGGCCGACGTCGGTGTCGATGAAGGCGCTGTGGAGCGGGATCCGATACCTCCCGACGTCGTGCACCGTCGAGAGGCGAGGAGACAGCGCCGCGGCCTGCGCGGCCTCCAGGTCCGTCCCGAAATTCACCACCAGCTCGAAGCAGATCGGCATCGCAGACCCCCGCCCGCCCCTACTCCGTCACCCGGTGCACCTTGTGCTGCGCCGCCTGAGCCCGCGGCCGCACGATCATCAAGTCCACGTTCACGTGCGCCGGACGCGTCACCGACCACACGATGCAGTCCGCGACGTCCTCGGCGACCAGCGGCCCGGGGACGCCGGCGTAGACCGAGGCCGCCTTGGCCGCGTCGCCGCCGAAGCGCTTGAGCGAGAACTCCTCGGTCATCACCATGCCGGGGGCGATCTCGATGACGCGGACCGGCTGGTCGAACAGCTCCAGGCGCAGCGTCGCGGTCATGGCCTGCATCGCGTGCTTGGAGGCCGCGTAGCCGGCGCCGCCCTCATAGGCGGTGTGGCCGGCGGTCGAGGTCAGCATCACCACGCTCCCGGCGCCGCTCGCGATCAGCTTCGGCAGCAGGGCCTGCGTGAAGTTCAGAGCCCCCACGACGTTGGTCTCGAACATCGCGCGCCAGTCGGCGGAGTCGGCGGAGGCCACCGGATCGGTGCCGATGGCGCCGCCGGCGTTGTTCACCAGGACGTCACATGCCTCGAGCCCGGCCGCGAACGCCGTGACGGCTGAGACGTCGGTCACGTCCAGCACCACGGCCTCGGCCGCGCCCCCGCTTTCGCCGATCTCCTCCGCCAGCGCCTCCAGCCGCTCCTTGCGGCGCGCCACGAGCACCACCCGATACCCCTCGGCGGCCAGCTGGCGGGCGGTGGCAGCCCCGATGCCGCTGCTGGCTCCGGTGACGACGGCGGTCTTGGTCATGGCGGGTCCTATCGGTGCGATCAGTGTCGAGGCGTCGGCAAGTCGGCGGCGTCGGCGTCTGTGTCTGTGGTGCTGTCTGTGGCGGTGCTGGTGGTGACGGTATGGGTTGTCAGTCTGTCAGTGCCGTCGCAGACAATGATCGGGTGCAGATCGCCGCGACCTACGACCCCGAGGGTTTCAGGGATCGAGGCTTCGTTCAAGCGATCACCGACGAGGGTGGTGCGGCCGGCCCGGCGCGCGCCGTCGACGACCTCGAAGCCGAGGTCGGGGCCCTGGAAGGGGCCGGCGCCGCCGACGAGCCCAGCCACCCGCGCTGGGTCTGGCCAGCCACCGCCGACATCGCCCCCGCGCTGCTGCGCCGCGGCATCCGCGTCGACCGCTGCCACGACCTCGCGCTCACCGAGGCCCTGCTGCTCGCCTACGAGGGCCACTGCGGCGAGCCGCGCTCCCTGGGCGCGGCCTGGGCCCGCCTGCACGGCCTGCCGGTCCCCGAGGACCGCGCCGAGGGCACGATGACGGCCCCGGCCGACAACCCCACCACCCAGCCCGCGCTGTTCGAACCCGACCGGTCCGGCCTGGCCAAGGACGTCGATCCGCTGCGCGCCGTCCGCGAGGTCTACGCCGCCCAGCTCCGCCGCATCGCCGCCACCGCCAACCCCGGCGCGTTCCGGCTCCTGGTGGCCGCCGAGTCCGCGGCGGCGCTCGCCGCCGCCGAGATGGCGCACCACGGCCTGCCCTGGCGCGCCGACGTGCACAGCCGGATCCTCGAAGAAGTCCTCGGCCCGCGTCCCCTCGACGGCTCGCCGCCGCGCGAGATGGTCGCCACAGCCGCCCAGCTGGCCGCGGCGCTCGGTGTCCGGGCCCTGAATCCCGACTCCGCGCCCCAGGTCACCAAGGCCTTCTCCGACGCCGGGGTGAAACTGCCCTCGATGCGCCGCTGGGAGCTCAAGGAGATCGATCACCCGGCGATCCCCTTGCTTCTGAAGTACAAGGAGCTCTCGCGCCTGTACTCGTTCAACGGCTGGGTCTGGCGCGACACCTGGGTCGTGGACGGCCGCTTCCGGCCCGAGTACTCCGTCGGCGGCGTCGTCACCGGACGCTGGGCGGCCCGGGGCGGTGGAGCGCTTCAGATCGCGCGGCGGCTGCGCAAAGCCGTCATCGCCGACCCCGGCTGGGTCTTCGTCGCCGCCGACGCCGCGCAACTGGAGCCGCGCATCCTGGCGGCGATGGCCCAGGACCCCGGCATGGCCGAAGCGACACAAAGCGATGACATGTACGCCGCACTCGCCGGCGTCTTCGAGGGCTCCCGCGACCAGGCCAAGATCGGCCTGCTCGGCGCCATGTACGGCCAGACCGGAGGCGGTGCCGCCGCCCCACTGGCCCTGATGCGCCGCCGGTTCCCGAAGGCCACCGCGCTGCTGGACGACGCCGCCCGCGAGGGGGAGCGCGGGCGCCTGGTCCGCTCTCACCTGGGCCGAACCTGCCCGCCGCCCTCGGAGCGCTGGCAGAGCGCCATCGCCGGAGACGCCGAAGCCGACGCCACCGACGACAGCAACCGGCGCTCCGGCCAGGTCGCGCGAGCCCGCGGCCGCTTCACTCGCAACTTCGTCATCCAGTCCACGGCCGCGGAGTGGGCCGAGGTGCTGCTGGCGCTGCTGCGCCAGCGGCTGCGCACGCTCGACGGTCCGGAGCTGGTCTTCTTCCAACATGACGAGGTCCTGGTCCACGCGCCCCGCGAGCACGCTCCGGCCGTGGCTGAGATGATCACCCAGTGCGCCACGGGCGCCGGCCGGCTCGTGTTCGGTCCGTCACCGGTTCGTTTTCCGATGAGCGTTCACTCTGTGGAGTGTTATGGAGACGCCAAATAGTGCACATCCAGTGACAGATCGGTCACTGTCGCGGCATCCTCGGATGGGTGGAAACTAACGTGGAAGTCGAAGAAGTAGTCCTGCTGTCCGAGGACGGCGCGCCCATCGGCACCGCCCCCAAGGCCACGGTGCACACCGAGAACACCCCGCTTCACCTGGCCTTCTCCTGCTACGTCTTCGACGGCCGGCAGCGTTTGCTGGTGACCCGGCGTGCCGACTCCAAGCGCACCTGGCCGGGCGTCTGGACGAACTCCGCGTGCGGACACCCGGGGCCGGGAGAGCCGATCGAGGACGCCGTCCGGCGGCGGCTGTCCAGTGAACTCGGTCTGAACATTCCCCGAGTCCGGCCGATCCTGCCGGACTTCCGTTACCGCGCGGTAATGCCGAACGGCATCGTCGAGAACGAAGTCTGCCCGGTCTTCCGGGCCGACGTCGTGACCGGAATTACGCCGTCACCAGACCCCGACGAAGTAGGCGAATACCGCTGGATTCCATGGATCGAATTCACTAGTCAAGTACTTTCCGGTTCCTTCGAGGTGTCGCCTTGGTGCCGCCTTCAAGTCGAGCAGTTGGCCGTGGCGGGATTTGGACTCCTGACCTATTGATCTTCTTGGTGATCGTGTGATCAGCCAGGGGCTTGTTCGACACCTGGGAAGTAGGACATCATTGCGCGGTGCCCGATCCCTTTACTCGGTCTTGGGAATTGCTTGACGATGCCCGACTGCCGGATCCCCCGCCGGCAGCCGCCTGAGACCCTATGAGCCCCCACGACTTCAAGCCCGTCATGCACCCGGCCGGTTTCGACGAACCACTGGCGCGGATTCTCGGTGAGGTCCGCACCGGTCACTGGTTCTCCATGGCCGACCTGCTCGCCGCCTCCGGCCGCGACCGCCGCCTGCGCTGCACCCGCATATCGCTGCTGGCGCAGGTCGCGGCGGCCTCCAACGCGGTCGACCAATGGGTCGCCGAGCGCCCGAACGACCCGGATGCCGTGGCCATGGCCGCCCGCGTCGCGGTGGAGCGGGCGTGCAAGGCCGCTGCCACCGGCCACGCCCAGGCCCAGGCCCTGGGCGGGCGCGCTGCCGAACTGTGCGCCGAGGCCGCGGGCATGGACCCGGCCGACCCCGTGCCCTACCTGGGCCGGCTGGCGCTGGCCGCGGGCTTCGGCGAGCGCATCGAGGGGCCCGACTCCTGTCCCGTCCCGGGCCCCTGGCACGCCTTTCGCGATCTGTGGCGCATCGACCCGGCCAACCGCGAGGGCTGCCACCGGATGCTCGGCGCGGTCGGCGGCAGTGCCGGCCCGAGTCCGGCCGCCGCGCAGCTGTTCGCCTCCAGCATCGTCGGCACCGTGGGTCAGGACACCCGGTCACCATTGCAATTGCTGCCGCTGTACGCGATCGTGATCGCCTACGAGTACCGCAAGGCGCAGAACGACGGTCTGGCCCACCTGCTGTGGACCACCGACACCGCGCGCGCGGAGATGGCCCGGGGCTGGAACTGGTTCGTCAACAGCGGCAAGGAGGACTGGCTGGTCGTCGACCTCTCGCACCTGGCGCACGCGCTGGTCGTCGGCGGCCGCTCCGACCTGGCCGCCGAGGTCTTCAACGCGCTGGGCCCCTACGGCTCCAACCGGCCGTGGGCCGCCTTCTCGGCCTCGGGGGACGCCGTGGAGGAGTTCGTGCGGGCCCGCTCCACCGCGCTGTCGGCAGCGGCGCGGCGGTCCGACCCGCCCGGGCGGCAGCGCGCCGGACCCTGATCCGGCGCCCTCGCCGATCCCCCACGATCGCAGGGTTCTTATTCGGAAAGCGAAAACCCGGACCCTGATGCAATCCGCACCATCGCAGTGAGCTCATTCGCACCATCGCCAAACGCACAATCCTTCCCCGCTGTTGGGCCCCGAAGCGAAAACGGAACGAGAGCATGTCGATGACTCAAAGCTCAGAGAACTCCGCCTGGAGTGAAGCGGACTCCGCCGACGCCGCGCAGTTGCGCGCGATCGGCTACGAACCAGTGCTGTCCCGCAAGATGTCCGGCTTCGGCAACTTCGCGATCAGCTTTTCCATCATCTCCATCCTGTCCGGCTGCATGACGCTGTTCGGTTTCGGCATGGCCACCGGCGGCCCGGCCGTCATGGTCTGGGGCTGGATCGGCGTGACCATCGCCGTCCTGCTCATCGGACTGAGCCTGGCCGAGGTCACCAGCGTCTACCCGACCTCCGGCGCGCTGTTCTTCATGGCCCACCGGCTCGGCGGCAAGGGCTGGGGCTGGATCACCGGCTGGCTGAACATGCTGGGCCTGTTCGGCGTCATAGCCGGCATCGACTACGGCGCCGCGGAGTTCATCGGCGCCTTCACCGGGATGGCCTTCGGCTGGACCCCGGACAAGTACGGGCTGATCGCCGTCTTCGCCGGCGTGCTGCTGCTGCACGGCATCCTGAACACCTTCGGCGTGCGGGTCCTGGACCTGTTCAACCGGGTCAGCGTCTGGTGGCACCTGCTCGGCGTGGCGTTCATCGTGGCGGTGCTGTTCGTCGTCCCGGCGCACCACCAGAGCGCCAGCTTCGTGTTCACCCACTACGCCAACGCCACCGGCTTCAAGAGCGCGATCTACGTCAGCGCCATCGGCCTGCTGCTCACCGGTTACACCCTGACCGGCTACGACGCCTCGGCCCACATGTCCGAGGAGACCTCCCAGGCCTCCACGCTGGCCCCGAAGGGCATCGTGCGGTCCATCTGGGTCTCCGGCATCGCCGGCCTGGTCCTGCTCGTCGCCTTCCTGTTCTCCATCCAGGGCGGCGCCAACCAGTACGCCACCGAGTCCGCCGGCTCCGGCTACGGCGGCGCGGTCACCGCGCCCTCGATCATCATGCTCGACGCCCTGGGCCAGCACTGGGCCGAGATCCTGACGTTCGTCATCATCATCGCCCAGCTGTGCTGCGGCCTGGCCGCCGTGGGCTCGGCGGCCCGCATGGTCTTCGCCTTCTCCCGCGACGGCGCCCTGCCCGGCTCCAAGACCTGGCGCAAGGTCAACCGCTCGGCGGTCCCGACCAACGCCATGTGGCTCGTGGTCGTCGTGGCCTTCATCCTGGCCCTGCCCTCGCTGTGGACCATCCAGGCCTACGGCGCCGTGACCGCCATCGCCTCCATCGGCCTGGCCCCGGCCTACGTCATCCCCGGCTTCCTGCGCGCCCGCCAGGGCAAGAAGTTCAAGGCCGGCGCCTGGAACCTGGGCAAGTGGGGGCCGCTGGTCGGCTACACCGCCTCGGTGTGGGTGGTGATCGAGGTCGTGCTGTTCTGCCTGCCGCAGGCCTCGCCGGTCACCGCGCTGACGTTCAACTACGCGCCGATCGCGCTGGTCGCGGCGCTGCTGCTGTCCGGCATCTGGTGGCTGGCCCGCGGGCGCGCCAGTTACGCGCCGCCGGCCGGCGCGGTCGAGCAGGAGCAGTTCGCGGACCTGGACGTGATCTGAGCTCGGCCCTTTCTCGCCGGTCACCGAAGCGCGCCCCGGTTCTTCCGGGGCGCGCTTGCTTTTCTCCCGCGCTCAGCGGGGTACCGGCAGCCGGGACAGGAACACCTCGAACGCCGTCGGATCGACCTTCATCGTCCCGGAGTAGGGGTAGCTCATCTCCCTGACCACCACCAGCGACACCACCACCAGCCCGGCCAGCGTCATGACCATCACGGTGTGCGCGAAGGAACTGGACAGGCCGAACAGGAACGTGAAGGCGATCGTCACCAGCGCGCTGCCGATGAGGATCGCCCACAGCAACGGCGGCAGCGACTCCTCGGTCTGGTTCAGCCGCTCCCTTCGCTGCTCGGCCAGAACCTCCACGTGCGTCATCGCGTGGTCGTAGAGCACCTGCTGGGAGACGTCGGCCGGATGGAAGGAGAAGACGCTGGAGCGGATCTGGTACACCAGGTCCGTGGCCTTCGGGCTGGTCCGGTGCTCGGCCAGCAGCGGCCACTCGTCGTCGATGACGGTGTGCGCGTAGTCCAGCGTCTGGTGCTCCAGCCGCGAGCCCAGCGGAAGCGGCATCTGCCGCGAGATCCAGTAGATCCCGGCCAGCTCGTTGGCCTCCTTGAACGTGGTCTGGTGCGCGTTGTCGTTGTTCGTCCACAGCGCCACCACGACGAACGCCAGCGGCACCGCGAACACCACGGACACCGTGGCGAAGATGAAACCGGCGACGTCGTTGTGCGGCTCGCGCCGGTGGTGCGGGATGAAGCGCTCGAACAGGCGCAGGGTGACGAAGGTCAGGATGAGGACGGCGACGATGATGCCGTAGTCCTTGGCGGTCATGACGACCTCCCGGTGCGTGTGGTGCTGTGCGGTGTGCGGTGGCGCCTTTCCTCGGGGGATGTCCTTCCAGCCGGTCGGCCGCTAGCTGGTCCGCCGCGTGATCGACTCGGCGATCGCCCGCAGGTCGTGCCCGGCCGCGTGCTCGATCCCGGGCGCGTGCCGCAGATGCGCGTACGCCCTCGCCACGCGCGCCGTCGCCTCCGTCGCCGCCCACGCCCGGCCCCCGGCACGCTCCACGGCATCGGTCGCCCGCCGCACCTCGTGCTCGGTGAAGTCACGGCCCAGCGCGTACAACCTGGCCAGCTCACCGGCCGCCGCCGACCCCGCCGACCCCGCCGACAAAGCGGCCACCACCGGCAGCGACTTCTTCCGGGCGCTGAGATCGGATCCCACCGGCTTGCCCGTGACCGCCGGGTCGCCCCAGATCCCGAGCAGGTCGTCGGTGAGCTGGAACGCCATCCCGATCTCCCGCCCGAACAGGTCCATCGCCGCCACCGTCAACGGATCGGCCCGCATCGCCAGCGCCCCGAGCGCGCACGCGCACCCCAGCAGCGCGCCGGTCTTCTTGCCGGCCATCGCCAGGCATTCCTCGAGCGTCACGTCGTCGCGCTGCTCGAACGCGCAGTCCTCGTACTGGCCGTCGCAGATCTCGATGACACACTCTGCCAGCCGGCCCGCCGCCTCGCCCCCGGCCAGCCGCAGCGCCAGGGCCAGCATCGCGTCCCCGGCCAGGATCGCGTTCTCGGCACCGAACACCGTCCACGCGGTCGGCCGGTGGCGGCGGGTGTGGTCGCGGTCGATGACGTCGTCGTGCAGCAGCGTGAAGTTGTGCGCCAGCTCCACGGCCGCCGCGACGGCCACCACCGCCGGCTCGGTGACCCGCTCGCCCCCGACCGCCGTCGCGGCGGCCAGGACCAGCCCCGGCCGCAGCAGCTTGCCGCCGTTGCCGTCGACCGCCGCACCGTCGGCATCCTCCCAGCCGAGGTGATACGCGGAGATCGCGCGCAGTCGGCCCGGCAGGGTCTCGACCGCCGCGCGCAGCACCGGTTCGACGGCGTCCCGCGTCCGTCGCAGAGCGGCCTCGGCGAGCGCGGCCACCGATGCCGACGCCGATATGCCGCCCTCTCGTGGAGCCGGATCCCCCGCCGTCTCCCTCTGCGATTGCTCCATCACCTCAGCCACGGGGCCGCGCGATCTCGACGTTCTCCAGCACGCCGAGAGCGTCCGGCACCAGCACCGCCGCCGAGTAGTAGGCGCTCACCAGATAAGAGGTGATGGCCTTGTCGTCGACCCCCATGAACCGCACCGACAGTCCTGGCTGGTACTCGTCCGGGATCCCCGTCTGGTGCAGCCCGACCACGCCCTGCTCGGCCTCGCCGACCCGCAGCGCCAGGATCGAGGTGGTGTGGCCCTCCGCGATCGGGATCTTCGGCACCGGCAGCAGCGGCACGCCGCGCCACGACGGCACCTGCGTCCCCAGCAGATCCATCGTCCCGGGGTAGATCCCGCGCTTGGTGCACTCGCGGCCGAACGCGGCGATCGCCTTCGGGTGCGCCAGCAGATGCGTGGTGTCGCGGCGCAGCGAGAGGAGCTCGTCGAAGTCGTCCGGCGTCGGCGGACCGGAGTGGGTGTGCACGCGCTGCTCGAAGTCGGCGTTGTGCAGCAACCCGAAACCGCGGTTGTTGACCAGCTCGTCCTCCTGCCGCTCGCGGATCGCCTCGATGGTGAGCCGCAACTGCTGGTCCAGCTGGCTCATCGGCTTGTTGTAGAGGTCTGCGACGCGCGTGTGGATCCGCAGCACCGTCTGGGCCACGGACAGCTCGTATTCGCGGGGCTTGAGCTCGTAGTCGGCGAACGTGCCCGGCAGTTCGGCCTCGCCCTCGTGGCCGGCGGCCAGCGCGATCTCGGCCTCGCCGTGCGCGTTCTGGGCCTTGCCGCGCGTCGTGCGGTGCTCGGCCAGGTGCCGTCGCAGCGCTTCGGAGCGCTCGATCAGGGTCCTGACGTCGGAGGCCGGGACGGACAGGGCGATGACCGGGGTCGCGGCGCGTGCCGTGTTCTTCCAGCGCGGGGCGTGGCCGTTGGTCGCCGGGCCGCCCTGGGCCGTGATGCGGAACACCTCGTCGCCCAGATGGTCGCCGTCGGCGAGGTGGCCGTGCACGGCGTGGTCGCCGTACTTGCCCCGGCCGGTCAGGTCGACCTTGCCGTGCGCGATCAGCCACAACGTGTCCACCGGCGTCCCGGCCTCGGCCAGCATCTCCCCGGCGCGGAACTCGCGCGCGGTGAAGCGGGAGGCCAGCTCGGTCAGCAGAGCCTCGTCGCCGAAGTCGCGCAACGGCGGCAACTCGCTCAGGGTCGGGGCCACGACGGTCACGTCGTCGTCGCCGGCCTGGCTGAAGGCCACCCGGCCGCGGCCGACGGCGTGGCTGAGGCGGCGGTTCACTCGGTAGGCGCCGCCGGAGGCCTCGACCCATGGCAGGACGCGCAGAAGCCATCGTGAGGTGATGCCCTGCATCTGCGGCGGAGTCTTGGTCGTGGTGGCCAGGTTTCGCGCCGCCGCGGTGTCCAGACTGAGCTGATCGCCCTCGGCGGCGGCCTCCGGTGCCGCCGCGCTCTGCTCGACCGTCATCGTTCCCCCTCTGCAAAGCGGTGGATGCTCGCTTTCTTCATCGTGAGTCCGATGCCGGACCCGGTCTATTACCGCAATGGGTGACAAACGCCAGGACGATTCACGATTGGTCGCGGCATACCCGGGGCGGTGGCGGGCTGCGGGGGCATGTGACATAGTACTGGCGTGAGAGCCGCCGCCAGGGAGCCCCGCCCGACGACCGACGTCGTCGTGATCGGGGCCGGCATGATCGGCGCGGCGTGCGCCTACTACGCGGCGCGGGCCGGCCTGTCGGTGACCGTGGTCGACAGCGGCCCGGTGGCCGGCGGCACCTCCGGGGGCGGCGAGGGGAACCTGCTGGTCTCGGACAAGGAACCGGGGCCGGAGCTGGAGCTCGCGCTGCGCTCGCAGGAGCTGTGGCGCACCTTGGCCGCCGAGGACGACGGCGCGCTCGGCGCGGCGTTCGAGTACGAGGCCAAGGGTGGGCTGGTCGTCGCGTTCACGGCGGCGGATTTCGAGGCGCTGGAAGGGTTCGCGGCCACGCAGTCGGCTTCGGGGGTGGTCGCCGAGCAAGTCGCGGGGGAGCGGCTGACCGAGTTCGAACCCTTCATCGCCCCGGGTCTGGCCGGAGGCTTCTGGTATCCGCAGGACGCGCAAGTCATGCCGGCTCTGGCCACGGCCCGGCTGCTGAGGGCGTCGGGTGCTCGACTGCTACTAGGGCGTGCGGTGACCGGCCTCCTGCTCTCCGGCACCGGCGCGGTACGCGGTGTCCGCACGTCGTCGGGCGAGATCTCCGCGCGATACGTCGTCAACGCTGCGGGTTTCGGCGCGTCCGCTGTCGCCGCCTTCGTCGGTTCGGCTTTGCCCGTGCAGCCGCGGCGCGGATTCGTCTTGGTGACCGAGCCGCTGCCCGCGATGGTGCGGCACAAGGTGTATTCGGCGGCGTACGTCGCGGACGTTTCGAGCTCTGATGCGGCCTTGCAGTCCTCGGCCGTGGTCGAGGGGACGCCTTCGGGCCCGGTGCTCATCGGCGCGAGCCGGGAGCGTGTCGGACTCGATCGCACGCCTTCCTACGACGCTCTGGGCCGCCTTGCAGCGCAAGCCGCTGAACTCTTCCCCTTCCTGGCGGACGTGAAAGTTCAGCGCTACTACGCCGGATTCCGGCCCTACCTCCCAGACCACCTGCCCGCGATCGGCCCGGACGCGTCTGTTTCAGGACTCTTCCACGCGTGCGGCCACGAGGGCGCCGGGATCGGGCTGGCTCCGGCCACCGGCGAGATGATCGTCGCTCTGCTGACGGGGGAGGACCCAATCGTGTCGCCGGAGCCTTTCCGCCCGTCGCGCTTCGCTGAGCCCGGAGAGGTCGCCGAATGAGCGTGGAGTTCACCTTCGACGGTCGGCCTTTGACCGCCCAGGCAGGCCAGACCGTCGGCGCGGCACTGCTGGCCGAGGGCATCCGCTCATGGCGTACGACGCGCTTCGGCGGTCGTCCTCGCGGGCTCTTCTGCGGCATCGGCGTGTGCTTCGACTGCCTGGTGACGGTGAACGGCGAGCCGAACGTGCGGGCCTGCCTCGCCGTGGTCGCCGATGGGGACGCGGTGCGGACGCAGGTCGGAGATGGACGTGACAGCGGTGAATGAGCCCGAACTTCCCACCGAGCCTTTCAGCGACACCGGCCACCTGCGCGGCTTCGACGTCGCCGTCATCGGCGCGGGCCCCGCCGGCATGGCAGCAGCCGCGACCGCAGCCGACCGAGGACTCCGCGTCGCCCTGATCGACGCCGGCCGCCAACTCGGCGGGCAGTACTTCCGCCACCCCGCGCCCGGCCTGACGGCGCCCTGGCTACCGAAGCTCTACCACGGCTGGCAGCACTTCGAGCAGTTGGTGACGCGCGTGGAGACGGCCAGCGGCATCGAGGTCCTGTTCGGCCACCAGGTCTGGGCCGTCGAGCCGGGATTCAAGGTGCTGACAGACCGCGGCCCCGTCGAGGCCCCCTACGTGATCCTCGCAACCGGCGCCTACGAGCGCGTGGTCCCCTTCCCCGGCTGGGACCTCCCCGGCGTCTTCACAGCGGGCGGCGCCCAAGCCCTGCTCAAGGGCAACCTGGTCCTCCCCGGCCGCCGCGTGGTCGTGGCCGGCACAGGCCCCCTGCTCCTCCCGGTGGCCACAGGCTTGGCCACCGCGGGTGCAAAAGTCCTCGCCCTCTACGAAGCCAACAACATCCGCGGCTACGCCAAAAACCCCCTCCCCCTCCTTAGCAACCCCACCAAACTCGCCGAAGGCCTCGACTACGCCCGCCAACTCACCCGGGCCCGCATCCCCGTCCACACCGGCCGCATGATCATCGAAGCCCAAGGCACCGACGCCTTGGAGGCAGTGGTGGCAGCCCGGCCCGACGGCACAGACCCCCAGCGCATCAGGTGCGACTCCCTGGCCATCGGCTACGGTCTGGCCCCCCAAATCGACCTGGCCCTCACCCTGGGAGCGGCCACCACGCACCTCTCCGACGGCACCATCGCTCTCCGCGTCAACACAACTCAGCGCACAACCATCCCCGGCCTCTATGCCGCCGGCGAGGCCGCAGGCGTAGCCGGAGCCGAAACGGCCCTGCTGGAAGGCGAGATCGCCGGCCTGGCCGTCGCGCAGGCCGCAGCCCGCGCCCGGCGCGTGGCCGACAGGGCGGCGGGCATCGCGACGCCGACCCCTGATACGCCCCCGCCTTCCGAAAACGCTCCCTCGACGACCCCGGAAGACAAACCCGCCAGCCCGATCACCAGCCGCGCCATCGCCGCCGCCCGCGCCCGCGTCACGTGCCGCACCGCTGATGGTCATGCAGCCGGTTCCGACACCGCCGGCTCCGAGCCCGCGCCCACCGAAGGCAAGTCGGCTGCTCGCGTCCGGGCCCGGTTCGCTCGACGCACGTCGCCAAGCCCTGACTCACCCGCTGCCAGCAGTTCGGCCCCCGCGCCCACCGAGGGCAAGTCGGCTGGTCGCGTCCGGGCCCGGTTCGCTCGACGCGCGTCGCCAAGTCCTGACTCACCCGCTGCCAGCAGCTCGGTCCCCGCGCCCGCGGAGGGCAAGTCGGCTGCTCGCGTCCGGGCCCGCCTCTCTCGTCGCACGTCGCCAAGTCCTGACTCACCCGCTGCCAGCAGTTCGGCCCCCGCGCCCACCGAAGGCAAGTCGGCTGCCCGCGTCCTAGCCCGCCTTGCCCGTCGCGCGTCGCCAAGTCCTGACACCCCCGAATCCGCATCCGCCGAGCGCCCGCCAGCCCGTCCGAGCTCCGCCGAGGCCACTTCCACCGGTTCGCTCACCGCTCGCGCCGTCACAGCTGCCCGATCCCGCCTACCGCAGCGCGCCTCCGAGCCCCCAGCTGCCGAGCCTCTGGCTGCCGACCAACTCCCGGCCGACCAACTCCCTACCGAGCCCCTCGCCCCGACCACACCCCCGAGCCTCCCCACCCTCCTGCGCCGCCGCACCCGCCAACGTGCCCTCGCCGACCTCCTCCGCGCCCGCCACCCCATCCCCGACGCCTGGCGTGATCACCTCGCCGCCGACACCCTCGTCTGCCGCTGCGAAGAGGTGCCCGCCTCCGCCGTCGCCGAAGCCGTGACCGACCTCGGCGCCGCCGACTCCCGCACCGTCAAGCTCCTCACCCGCGCCGGGATGGGCTGGTGCCAGGGCCGCGTGTGCGGTTACGCCGTCGCCTGCCTGGCCCGCCGCAGCGGCGAGGCGCCCACCGAAGCCGACCTCCTTGCCGCCGCGAAGCGCCCCCTGGCGCGCCCCGTCCCCCTCAGCGTGATCGCCGAACAAGACCAAAGGAACCAGTGACCATGTCCTCCCGCATGCCCTGGCACGGCGTCGTCGTCGCCACCGCCCTCCCCTTCCGCGAAGATCTGTCCGTGGACCTCGACGCCTACGCCGAGAACCTCCGCGGCCTCATCGAAGCGGGCTGCGACGGCGTGTGCCCCAACGGCTCCCTCGGCGAGTACCAGACGCTCACCGACGCCGAGCGCGCCGCCGTCGTGCGCACCGCGGTCGAGACGGTCGGCGGCGACCGGGTGCTGGCCGGCATCGCGGCGTACGGGTCCATGGAGTCGCGCCGCTGGGCCGAGCAGGCCGCCGAAGCCGGGGCGGGCGCGGTCATGCTCCTGCCGCCCAATGCCTACCGTGCCGACGAGCGCTCCGTGCTGGCGCACTACCAGGCCGTCGCCGAAGTCGGCATCCCGATCGTGGCCTACAACAACCCCATCGACACCAAGGTCGACCTGGTCCCCGAACTCCTCCAGCGGCTCCACGAGGCGGGCTACATCCGCGCCGTGAAGGAGTTCTCCGGCGACACCCGCCGCGCCTACCGCATCAAGGAACTGGCACCCGACCTCGACCTGCTCATCGGCGCCGACGACGTCCTGCTCGAACTCGCCCTGGCCGGCGCCGTCGGCTGGATCTCCGGCTACCCGAACGCGATCCCCAACGTCTGCGTCGAGCTCTACCGCGCCGCGACCACCGGGGACCTCGAGCAGGCCCTGCCCCTCTACCGCGAGCTCCACCCGCTCCTGCGCTGGGACTCGCGCACCGAGTTCGTCCAGGCCATCAAGCTCTCCATGGACCTGGCCGGCCTCCACGGCGGCGCCTGCCGCCCGCCCCGCGTCCCCCTCCTGCCCGAGCAGTCCGACACCATCAAGGCCGACACCCTCCGCGTCCTGCCGCTGGAGGACAAGGCCCGCGAGCGGAAGCAGCAGGCCTGATGCGCACCAAGCACGTCTACCACGCGGTCGACTCCCACACCGAGGGCATGCCGACCCGCGTCGTCACCGGCGGCGTCGGCGTCATCCCCGGCGAGACCATGATGGCCAAGCGCCTGTACTTCATGGAGCACCTGGACCACCTGCGCACCCTCCTGATGTACGAGCCCCGCGGCCACGCCGCCATGTCCGGCGCGATCCTGCAGCCCCCGACCCGCCCCGACGCCGACTACGGGGTGCTCTACATCGAGGTCTCCGGCCTGCTCCCGATGTGCGGCCACGGCACCATCGGCGTGGCCACCGTCCTGGTCGAGACCGGCATGGTCCCGGTCGTCGAGCCGGTCACCACGGTGCGCCTGGACACCCCGGCCGGCCTGGTCCTCGCCGACGTGCACGTCGAGGACGGCGCCGCGAGGTCCGTCACCATCCGCAACGTCCCCAGCTTCGCCGAGCGCCTCGACGCGAAGGTCGACGTCCCCGGCTTCGGCACCGTCGGCTACGACCTGGCCTACGGCGGCAACTTCTACGCCATCGTCGACCTGGACGCCTACAAGCTCCCCTTCGAGCACGCCGCCAAGAACGAGATCATCGCCGCCGGCCTGGCCACCATGGACGCCATCAACGCCGCCGACGAGCCCGTGCACCCGCTGGACGACAGCATCCGCGCCGTCCACCACGTCTACTTCCGCGCGCCCGGCTCCACCGCGCAGCACTCCCGCCACGCCATGGCGATCTTCCCCGGCTGGTTCGACCGCTCTCCCTGTGGCACCGGCACCTCGGCCCGCATGGCCCAACTGCACGCCCGCGGCGAACTCGCCCTGAACACCGACTTCGTCAACGAATCCTTCATCGGCACCCGCTTCATCGGCCGCCTGGTCGAGCAGACCGAGGTCGCCGGACGGCCCGCGGTGATCCCCACGGTGACCGGCCGCGCATGGGTGACCGGCACAGCCCAGTACTTCCTCGACCCGACCGATCCTTTCCCCGCCGGATTCCTTCTTTGAGCCCATTCACCAGCAGCCGTCCCGACCTATGAAGATCTGTGTCAAAGCATCAATCAGCGGATAGGGTTCCGACCATGCCAGACAGGACTCCCAGCGGCGCCACGGCCTTCGCCGGCCCGGCACCCGCGGCCGCCGACCCCGACCGCGGCCCGGCGTTGAACCTGCCCCGCGTGCTCGGCCACAACTCCCTGCGCGAACAGGTCTCGCACGCCCTGCGCGCGGCCCTGATCGCCGGCGAGCTGCGGCCGGGCGTGGTCTACTCCGCGCCGGTCCTGGCCGCCGGCTTCGGGGTGTCGGCGACGCCCGTCCGCGAGGCGATGCTCGACCTGGCGAAGGAGGGCCTGGTCGAGGTCGTCCGGAACAAGGGCTTCCGGGTGACCGAACTGTCCGAGGCGGACCTCGACCAGTTCACCGAAATCAGGGCCCTGATCGAGGTCCCGGTGGTGACCGGCCTGGCCCGCGGCGCCGCCCTGGCCGACCTGCAGGCGCTGCGTCCCGCCGCCGAGGCCATCGTCACCGCCGCCAAGGCCCGCGACCTGATCGCCTACGTCGAGGCGGACCAGGCCTTCCACTTGGCCCTGCTGGGCCTGTCCGGCAACCCGCACCTCGTGGACGTGGTCAGCGACCTGCGCAATCGCTCGCGCCTGTACGGGCTGCCCTCGCTCGCCGACGCCGGCGTGCTCGCCGCCTCGGCCGAGGAGCATGTGCAGCTCGTGGACGCGCTGGTGGCCCGCGACGCCGAGACCGTCGAGCATCTGATGAAGACGCACCTGACGCATGTGCGGTCGATCTGGGCCGGGCGGGACTGACGCCGTCCGCACCGCGGCGGGCGAAGGGCTTCGGCGACGATCGTCGAAGACGGGCTGAGGACTCGCCCGCCGCCCTGGTTCAGCGCTTGCCGCCGCCGGCGCGGACAGAGCCCTGGCCCGTCCCGCCCCCGGCGATCCGGAGAAGTTCGGCGGCGGCGCCGGTCAACCGCCGGTCCTTGGGCCATACGGCGTGCAGGCGCCGGTGGAGGTCCGCGTCCGCGACCGGCACTTCCACCATCCGGCCGGCGGCGAGATCCTCCTGAACCGTCAAGGCGCTGAGCACGGCCGGGCCGGCGCCGTCGGCCACCGCCGCGCGAATGGGCGCGTTGGCGTCCAGCACCATCAGGGGCCTGACCGGTTCGATGCCGGAGCCGGCCAGGAGGCGCTCGAGCGTTTCGCGGGTGCCGGAACCCGGCTCGCGCACGATCAGGCGCGTGCGGGCCAGGTCGGCCAGGACCACGGAGGTGCGCCGGCGGGCCCAGGGATGCCCGGGGTCGACCACGACGACGAGCCGGTCGGTGCCGACCCGCCGGGAGCCGAGCTCGCGCGGCACCGCGGGTGCCTCGACGAAGCCCAGGCCGATCTCCCCGGCCGCGGCCAGCGCCATGACCCGTTCGGAATTCGTCACCTTCAGGCTGACCACCACCTCCGGGGAGGTCCGCCCCAGCGCGCTGATCCAGCGCGGCACGAAGTGCTCGGCCAGCGTCATGCTCGAGGCCAGCCTCAGGTCGGTCTGCTGGTCTTCCCGCAGCGCGGCCGCCCCGGCCAGCAGGGTGTCCACCACGTCGAGCACGTTCCCGGCCCACTGGCACACGGCCTTGCCCTCCACGGTGAGCACCGAACCGCGGGTGTCGCGGTCCACCAGCCGCAAGGCCAGGCCGCGCTCGAGCTGGTCCAGGCGCTTGCTGGCGGCCGGCTGGCTGATGCCCATCCGCTCGGCGGCACGGCCCAGGCTGCCGAGCTCGGCCACCAGTGTCAGGAGCTTGAGATTCTTGAAGTCGGGCGGCGACAGGCTCATAACCAAAAATTATCGGCGGATGCCCGGTTGCCCGCTACCGGAGCCGGGAGCCGCGGACCAGGATGGGAGCGCGAGTCCGGAAGGGCTCATAAGTCGCGGAAGCCTGTCTCGCGGGGCAAAGTGGGTGACATCGCTCATGTCGGCCGGTCTCCTGCCCGCGGCACGGCACAGCACAGCCGCGCACCGAAACCGACACTGTCAGCGGAGAGGACCTCTCATGTCCCACCATCTCGACACGCCGCTGGCCGCCCAAAACGGCCAGCTCTTCCTCGATGACCTCTACGTGTTCCCCGGTCCGGACAGCACCGTCTTCGTGATGGACGTCAACTCGAACATCACCGGCGTCTACGCCGAGCCGGGCTTCCACCCCGAAGCGCGCTACGAGTTCAAAATCCACTTCGACGACGCCGATGTCGAGGCCCTCACCTACCGGTTCTCCTTCGGCGCGCCCGATGCGCAGGGCCGCCAGGACCTGCGGCTGGAGGCGCTGACCGGCGCCGACGCGCGGGAGGACTCGGCCGAGGGCAGGCTCGTGCTCCAGGGCCGCACCGGCGAGACCGCGACGAGTGCCGGCGTGAAGGCGTGGGCGGGCCGCATCTCAGACTCGTTCTACATCGACCTGTCCCTGCTGGCCCTCGTGAACGAGGCGGTCGGCAAGGGCACCGCCGTCGACCTGTCGGGCTGGAAGCCGGGCGAGGCCGAGAACACCTTCGCCGGGACCACCGTGGACACCATCGTGCTGGAGGTCTCCCACGAGCACTCGGCGTTGCGGCCGGGAACCCGCATCGGGCTGTGGGCCGCGACCAAGCTGGCCACCGACGCCGGTGGCTGGCGGCAGATCAACCGCGCGGGACACCCGATGATGTGGCCGATCTTCTGGCCCGGCGACACCGACTTCTCCGACCCCGCGAACACCCGCCACCCCTCCCAGGACCGGACGGCGGCCGGCTCCTACATCGCCGAACGGGTCGCCGCCGTGGTCGCGGCCACCGGCACCGCCACCGACCCGCAGGCCTACGGACAGGAAGTCGCGCGGCAACTGCTGCCGGACGTGCTGCCCTACGTTGTGGGCAGCCCCGCCCTGTTCGGCTTCGCCACGCGCAACGGACGCACGCTGGCCGACAACGCCCCCGAGGCGATGCTCTCGCTCGTGACGAACATGGGAGTGCCGGCCGGGCTGACTCCGGCGACCGCCGCGGACGCACGTCGCGCGGAGTTCCCCTACGTCGTCCCCGCCTAAGCGAACTCGGCGACCTCTGACGCCGGGAAGGTCCTGACCGGACCTGACCGCGCCAGAGGTCGCCGACGGCTAGCCCGCGTGCTCGGCCATCCACGCCTCGACGTCGTCCGCCTCGCGCGGCAGCGCCGACGACATCAGCACCGAGCCCTCGTCCGTGATCAGCAGGTCGTCCTCGATGCGGATGCCGATGCCGCGCAGCTCCTCCGGCAGCGTCAGGTCGTCGGGCTGCAGGTACAGGCCGGGCTCGACGGTGAGGACGTTGCCGGCGGCGAGGGTGCCGTCCACGTACTCCTCGGCGCGGGACTTGGCGCAGTCGTGGACGTCGATGCCGAGCATGTGGCCGCTGCCGCACAGCGTGTAGCGCCGGTACAGGCCGACCTCGGGGTCCATCGCCTCTTCCAGCGAGGTCTTCAGCACTCCCATGTCGATCAGGCCGGCGGCGATCGTGCGCATCGCGGCCCAGTGGAAGTCGCGGAACTTCGCACCGGCGCGCAGCGTCGCGATGCCCGCGTTCTGCGCCGAGAGCACCAGGTTGTACAGGTCGCGCTGCAGCGGGGTGAAGGTGCCGGAGATCGGGAGGGTGCGGGTGATGTCGGCGGTGTACAGGGTGTCCACCTCGACGCCGGCGTCGAGGAGCAGGAGCTCGCCGGCGTTCAGGGTGCCGGTGTTCGCCGTCCAGTGCAGGACGCAGGCGTGGGCGCCGCCGCCGACGATCGTGTTGTAGCCGACGTCGTTGCCCTCGATGCGCGCCCGGGTGTTGAAGGCCCCTTCGACCCAGCGCTCGCCGCGGGGCGCGCCGATGACCGTGGGCAGGATGCGGGCCACGTCCTGGAAACCGAGCGTCGTGGCGTCCACGGCCGCCTGCAGCTGCTCGACCTCCCAGGCGTCCTTCACCAGACGGAGCTCCGACAGGTAGGCGGTGAACTCCGCGTCGGCCTCCGGGCGGCCGGCCACCAGAGTGTCCACGCGCGGGTCGACGCCGCGAAGCACGCGCGTCGGGACCGAGGCGCCGGAGAGCTTGTCCGCGAGGCGGTTCAGGTTCTCCGTCGCGATCCCGTACAGCTCCGAGCTCTCGCTGAGCGAGGGACGGCGCCCCTCCCACATCTCGCCGAGGCGGCGGTCGCGGAACGCCTCGCCGTTCTCGCGGGAGGAGCGGTCGTGCGCGAACAGGATCGCTTCGTGACCCGAGCCGTTCGGCTCGAAGACCAGGACCGCCTCCAGCAGCTGGCTGCCGGTCAGGTGGGCGAAGGCGCTGTGCGCGCGGTAATGCCAGAAGGTGTCGTTGCTGCGCAGCTTCTCCACACCGGCCGGCACGATCAGGCGCTCGCCGGGGAACCGGGCCGAGACCGCCTCGCGCCGCCGCGGGGTCCACGCCGCGGCCGACACCGGCCCCAGGTCGGGCAGCGGCGACGGCGCCCACTGCGTGGCCATGAAAGCCGCCAGGGCATCGGTGACCGGCAGGTCGTGGCTCCCGGTGGCGAACTTCGACAGGTTCGGCTCGCTGGACACTGCGGCTCCCTGGGGGTGCGAAGGAACGGAACACGCGTCGGCTCCGAGGGGGCACGGGACGCCATCGTCGCCGGGTCGCAGTGTGCAATGTTACATTCCACGACCGCGCGCGGGAACCAGGTCTCGAGAGGGCACGGCCCGGCCCGAAGAACCGAACACCCGCCTGTGTCGTCTGGTGGATGTGAATGACGACAGCACTGGCACCAGACCGGCGCCGGCGGCGCGGGACCCGGAAGGCGTGGACGCGGACTTCACCCAGTTCGTCACGGCGCAGGGACCACGCCTGCTGCGCCTGGCGGAGCTGCTGACCGGTGACCCGCACCGCGCCGCGGACCTGACGCAGACCGCGCTGGAGCGCGCCTACCTGCGCTGGCACCGCATCGAATCCGACGACCCGACGGCCTACGTGCGCCGCATCATCGTCAACTCCTACCGCGACTGGTGGCGCCGCCGCCGGGCCCGCGAGTGGACCACGGACGCGGTGCCCGAGCTCGCCGAGCCCTGGGACGTCGCGGACCGCCAGGCCCAGCAGGACATGGTGAACGCCGCCCTCAGCACCCTGACACGCCGGGAGCGGCAGGTCGTGGTGCTGAGGTACTACGCCGACCTGAGCGAGGCGGCGATCGCCGCCGAGCTGCGGATCGCGCCGGGCACCGTGAAGAGCTGCCTGTTCCGAGCCCTGAACAGGCTGCGGGCGCTGCCGGAGTTCGCCGACAGTGGCGAATCCGTGGGGCGGAGTCAGACAAGGAGATGAGGGACATGGACGAGAACGAGGATATCGGCGGCTCGGCCTTCGAGGACCGGATCAGGACCCTGTTCGAGGGCGGGACGTCGTGGCGGAATGTCTCGGCGGCCTCGGTGGTACGCGGGGCGCGGCGTCGGCGGGTGCGGCATCGGGCCACGGCCGCCGGGGCGTCGTTCGCGGTGCTGGGAGTGGCCGCGGCCGGCATGGTGGCGTTCGGCGGGAATCCCGCGGGGCGGGCGCAGGCGACAGGGGAGACACCGACACCGACACCAACGACAACGACTACGACCACCGCGACGCCGCCGGCCGCGACGAGTCCCACGGCCGGTACGCCTGCCCCCTCCACGTCGTCGACGTCAGGGGCGGCGACCTGCTCGGCTTCGGTCAGCGGCACGGTCCCGGCGCTGACTCCCACGACCGTTGACGGACTGGACTTCGAGACGGTCTCGGGGAGCACGGCGGGGATCCCCTGGTCGGTGAAGATTCATGCTTTCCCGGACTGGCAGACCTACTTGAACTGGTACAAGACACAGGCACCGCCGCGTCTGCCCGATTCATCGAGCGACTCGCACCCCGGTCAGCCGCCCGCGCTGTTCAGGCAGTCGGGCAGTCCGGAGTTGATGCCTGTGCTGATTCCCGGCGACTCCTTCGGCTTCGTAGGCCATCGGCTCCGCGGGGGCGCCGACTCCCCGAAGAAGTACGTGGTCCAGGGATGGACCGCGGCCACCATCGATCACCTTTGTCTGCAGTTCGCCCACCACGCCGAGTTCGAGCCGGTGTACCGGATCCAGGGCGGCACCTTCGCAGTGTTCGGATACACGACGGCTGACGAGCCCCAGAAGGCGATCGGTTACGACGCGGCCGGTCACGTGGTGGCGACCCTGGACGGCGACGCGGGACTGCTGATGCCATCCGGGCTGCAGTACTGACCTGTCCGCGCGGGTCTCTCGCCATCATGCGACGACGACGAGAGACCCGCGCTCGCTGTGCGCAGAGCTTGTTCGGAGCAGCCTATTCAGAGCCCGAACACCTGCTCACGGCGTCAGCCGGTGCAGGTCCCGAGGGAACAACGCGGTCCGCCGCAGGTTGTCCGCCTCGGTCAGCCGCATCGTCCAGCGCTCCAACCCCAGCGCGAACCCGCCGTGC